>Ga0179593_1435327_pt1 | contig 21082 bp, 24 predicted proteins | sample CZODoug2_1_08_16_FD_185931 | JGI IMG/M metagenome (GOLD analysis project Ga0179593, IMG submission 185931) | Vadose zone soil fungal communities from Angelo Coast Range Reserve, California, USA - CZODoug2_1_08_16fungal (PacBio error correction) | ecosystem: Environmental > Terrestrial > Soil >... | reverse complement strand
TTTGTTTTTTTGATTTCCTGGACGGCGGTCCCCGCGTCCGCGCTTGACACTTGCACCTAAGGTTTGCGCTCGACGCCGGCCGCAGTTCTTTCATGGGCTTTTCATGTTCCCCTTTTCCATCCCCCCTTAAAATTGATATTCATGCGGGCTTTGGTGAGGCGGCGATCAAGGTTTTCTCCTCTTGTCGGCTGCTCGCCTTAATAATTCTTCTTTTTTTTCAACAAGCGATTGCTGGTCGTGTGTTGCCCTAACCGAAAGAAAGAGTTCGATCGTCAGTTTTGAAATAAGACGGCCGTCTGCTCTCCGCAGTGCCTCCCCCCCCTTTGAGTCGTCCCAGGTGCCTACCGGCATTCTTTTACTTCAGCTATATTTCCCAAGAATTTGAAAGATCTGAAGCGATTTTTCCACACCATATTTGTAATGGGAGCGAGCAAGTACTCAGCAATAGCCTCCTTTTTCCCCCTCGGTGCGCGGTGGCCGTTCCTATGAGGCTCGTTTAATATTCCGGGTCGACTCGTTTATCAGACGACCTTAAAGAGACTTAGATATCATGTGGGCAGGAACGCATTGCATCCCCTCCCCGTGTCTTTTTTAGATGAGTTTTTTTTTCCCCAGTGCTCGGTCGCGCGGCTGGTAGTTTTTTCTACGTCGGCGATTTGGGTAAGTTAGCGAGGCGACCTCGCCAGACTGCGTCTCCCCACTCCCCCCGGCCTTTCTTTTTCTCTGCAGCCTATACCGCTCTGGCCGTCAACCGTGATGCAGTTTCGGCTTCCCTCCCAAGTCTCGAGTCCCGCTTTGCCACCTTTTTTTTCTGGCTCACAGCGGGAGCTCCGGTATTCTTTTTTTCTTCGAGGACGCTCGTGCCAATAAGACACTGATTTCCAACCTGGCCCTCCCTTTCGGATTCATTTCCGCAGCCCTTTGAGGCAAGTTTTTTTTTTTCAAGCCAATTCTCCCTGGCTTTACCCTCGGGTCCGCTTTACTCCCTCGATCGGATACCGACCGATCTTATGAACAGAGACCCGCGGTTCTTACAGCCAGAAATTGTTCCTGGTATTCCTGAGTTTCCCCCCCCCCTTCCCTATTATGTGGTTTCAGACGGCTTTACTTTTGACCCCCTTCCCTCTGGGACTTCCCTTGTTTCCAGATCTCTGCCCCCCCCGAATGGATTTTTTTACGTTCTTGCTCCTTGCTTTGTTTCTTGGGATGGCGCATGGTTTTTCCTTGGGGGTCTTCAGTCAGTGAAGCCTTATTTTTGCTACGGGCTCATCATCTTCCATCGCGCGGGAGTTTCTCCCCCTCTCCATTATTGACCCCTTTTTTGCATAGGGTTCTCGTTTTTTTTTTCCCCCAGACGTCCTCCCCGTTTTCCCTTAGGAAGGGTGGTGAGCACCTGGGTATGATTTGTTTCTCCTTTTCCCCATCTGTTTCTCGCGCCTTGATGAATATGCTGGACCTTTAGAAAATCCCCGAGCTTGCCCACAAGCGCCGGGATGAGACCCGGTCTGGGTCCCATTTTTCACCCAGATTTTTCCCTTGCGGTGCTGCAGCAGGCCTTCATCATTTGACCCCCCCCCCCTCTCTCATTCGACCCAGACACATTCCGAGTTTGGGAACGAGACGTAGTTCGCCGCTTTTTCGAATGCCTCATTTGAGGCGCGCGCTTCCATATGTCCCTCTGTCGCTCTTTGAACTCACCCAGAACCCCAAAGAGTAAGCCCAACCGCCGGTTGATCTCTTTCCCGTCGCCCCCGCTATTCCCCAGCGGGCGGTTGAGTTAGAGATCCATATTTCTTGAGTGATAAACGAGCCCTTTTTGAAAGGCGAGTTTACAGAATCGCCCGCCGACCACCGGTTCTTTCTCGCACTCGGCAGTGCAAGGGAACCCCCCCTCTACTGTTCGCGTTTCCTGAAATAATTAAAGTTCTCATAAACGATCAGTCTTGAGTTCCATCCGAGCTCTCCGGTGCCTTCTGCGCCCCCGATTCCGTCTCCCTGTCTTTTCTTCTTTTTTGCTAGCTTTCTCCGCGTTGAAGCATAATAGACGTCATGGATTTTTTTTTGACTGGTCGCTGATTTGGTGCTATGTCTCTATTTTCTTTTCGCCTCCCCCCACCAGCCTTTTCCCCCCAGGCGTCTCCAGGCATCTCGAGCCTGCAGTCTCGAGGATTTTGTCGAGTGTCCAGTGCTAGGTGAGAGGCTCTCGCAAATGGCTTTTGATCTTTCTTCGCAACCCTCCCATTTCCACGCCCTTCTCCTTCTGTGTTTCGGTTGCCTGCCCTTTCTTTTGCGGTCAACTGATAGCCGTCTTATTCCTTTGCCCACTGAATCCCATAGACAGGTGCCCCCCCCCTCACCTTCTAACCGACTTCTTCACCGGCACGCGTCGCACGCCGCCACCCCCTGACTCGTACCAAGGAAGTCCTTCCGTATCAGCGACCTCCCCAAGTAGGTCTTGGGCGCGAGCCCCCTTTCAACCTTATTTCTGGCGGTACTGCCCTCCTTTCCCTGCGAGCAGCGCTTCCTCAAAAGGATGTCTCCGTGTGCGTAATTTAAACCTCGTTAACCCCTGGCCTGATTTTTTTTTCCTTGTCGAAACCTCTTTAGAAGGTAACTTGTGATTTTTTCGTGGCCCGTGCGGTTTCCCGTGTCAACCTCACTCCCCCTCACCCTGTTGTTTACTCAAGCGTGTGGAACAACGGATTTTTTCCCGCCCGGTGAGATGGGGTCCCATGCACGGTTCCCGCGTTCGCCCCCCTCTGCGAAACCTTGTTTATCCTCTCACAGGAACTGACCCGAGTTTTTTCACAATGGTAGTAAGACCTTCTCCCGCAAAGATCCTTTTCTCCGCCTTATTGGGGGCTCGGTGCTGACCCCTCGGTTTGAGTCCTTTTTTACCTCGAAGCTTCGGTATGTTTCAACTTCTACCCCCCCCCGATGTGTCGCGACCGGAGGAGCCTTTCCTTTTTGACTGAATTAGAATGATGGTTCTCTCTTTTCCTCTTTTTGTTTTTCGAGATTTTTCCCCACCTGAGATGCTGAATCAGGACTTTGCGATCCTTCCTTCTCTTTCCCCCTCGATTTCTCCTCTTTGCTTCATCCCTCAGTATTATTAGGTTTCTTTTGCAATGAATTACATCACCTTCGGTCGCCTGACTTCTCTGAAACATATCTGTGCTTTCCCCCGTCTCGGAGAAACGTTGACCCCATGTAGAGGTCATTTCTTCCCGATTTAGTTCAATCACAAGGTGTTCAGAGTTGAGTCTCTTCCAGAATTGTGAATCCGTTGCTGCAAGCAGACAAGTATGAGAAACGCTTATGAGTTTGAGGTTTTTTTCCCCGCACTTCCGCGCGCATCAAGCCTAGATTGGCCGGTTCCCCCCCAGAAGGTGCCCTGGACCAACAGGTTTTTGTTTTCTTTTACGATTTAGATCCTTGAGTCTGCGCGCTCGCCGTCCCTTGCAGTATACGCCCCCTCCCTTTTCTGTTGTGCTGGCCTGCCTCCGGACGTCCTTCTCCTCTGATCCTGCCCCGTTGGAATGTTCCTGTTTTCCCTTTGTGGCTTGAGTATTTTTTTCTTTGAACCCAACAGTAGGTTAACGTGAGTGAAGGCCTTTGAGATTTGTTCATTTCCTCCATTCTTTTTTCCCCCTCCCTCTCCGCGGCCTATCTGTCGGGGTCGCCAACCCACCCTCCTTTTTCTCCCGTAGTTTCCCGTAACAGGCCTTTTTTCCCGACACGCTCCGGTTGTTTTTGTGAGAGCATCGCTATTTTGGGAAAAGCCGACGATCCCCGCGCTTTTCTGCTCTCGAGATCCTTTGGCGAGCTTTATGCATTCATGATGGTTTGAGGCCTCTACGCTGAGCTCATGAATGCTTGCGCCGCCAAATCAAGACTTAGCTCTCCCTCCCTCATTCCCTTCGTCCTTCCCCGTCCCCCGATCCTCCCCGCTCAAGTAGAGCACATGCGTCCCCATTACTGTTGTCGGCAATTTAAGCCCCCAGTCTAACTCGCGTTTGTAAGCCTAATTTCTTTTCCTTGATGACTTACACCTGGCCCTGTCTGGGCAGGTTCCCAAAAGTTCCCTCTCGGCTTCCCGGCTCTCACTGGGGGGTTGCTTCCTTTTCTTTTTCAGTGTGGGTATGGCTTCTCTCGCTTGGCCCCGCAACCCTTCTTTTTTATCGTTCATCGATCTAGCGGACTCCACAGGCCCTTTGATCGTGCTTTATCCAGAAGGATTTCTATAACGATTTTGTCATGACCCTTTTTTCTGTTTTTTTTTCTTGACAAATGAGCTCAGCAGAGTTGCCCATCATTGCTTCCTTCCTTTGCGGCCTTTTTTCGCACCCCACTGAGGACGGGGCTAACTGGCGCATTGCCTGCCCGCGGCTTTTTCTGGGATTTCTGGGGGGGGGTTGGTGGTGGTGGTTTTTGGGGGGGTTTTTTGGGGGTTTTTTTTTTTTTGTGGGGGTTGGGGGGGGTTTTGTTTTGTTTTTGTTTTTTGGGGTGTTTCGATTTTGTGTTTTCCCCCGATGTCCTAGCTGAACCATGACCCTTTGTTTCCACAATCGCCGATCACCTTCCTGCCCGTTTCCTTTGTTGGTTCCGTCGGAGTGGTCTCAAAATACCGCTGCCAGTTTTCAAGGCCTTTCGAGACCGGGGCGATCCCTCGATAAAGCCCAAAGGTGACCAAAAGATACGCCCCGGTCTCTTAATTTTCGGCCGAACCCTCCCCGAGATCGTATCCCCCCGCTTCCAAATGATTTTTCGAAAGACTTGATTTTTTGGCAGATTCTGTTAATTTTTTTCTTTGCTGACCGACCTTTTTCCTCCCGGATCCGGCATTTCCCCTCCTATCGGCAAACCCCCCCCTTTACCGATTCGCCCGCCCTCCAACCTTTCACGGAACTCCCCCTTTGGCGTCTGCCGTGAGGGAGGCATCGTCCATTATGCCCCCTTCTTAAAGCTTTTCCATGACGTCGCCGTCTTTCACAATATAGTGGTTGCACGTCTCGCCAGGTTACCCCCCCCACTGCCGTTCCTCCCTGTCTAGACCCGCGGTTCTCTGCCATAAATATCTCTTCCCCTATTTCGTCCGCGGCCGTACCCTTTCCTTTTTGCAAATGGAGCTTCTATGCCTCACCTAGACGAGAAGGCTTGTAAGCTGCCGTACGCCGCTTCTCTCTCTTTCTCTTGGTCAGGCTCAGCACCCTAAGTCTTTTTTGAGCAATCGCCGAGCGCCCTCCTACCGAGATGTACCCGATACTTAACCCGTTGCTGGTGCGGGCCATCGTACACTTTCTTAGCCCCCTGCCTCCGCTCCACTTTTCTTCCTTTTCCTATCCCCTTTTGTACGCCGCGAAAAGCTGGACCTTTTTTTTTTTTCAGCAGTCCTCTCGCGATGTTCCTTTAGCGTCCCACGACCATCCTTCCTATTTTTTCCCCTTTCGCCAACGACCCAGAGCATCCCTTCAGTCCCTCAGAATGCCCTCCTTCCCCTCGTGCTACGTATCTTCACGGCGATCGCGCCTTCCAGTCATCCCCTTATAGCGGGTCACGTTCCCCGCCCCGTTGATCAACGAGGTGAACTTTTTCGCGCTTCTTTCGTCCATCGCCCCCGACGGACACGACTTCACCTCGCTTTTTTTTTTTCGCGACATTCGTGGTGTGATCCCCCACTTTTCCTACAATCGGCAGTTTTGGGACACGAATGGTCATCGCTCCACTCCCCCCCCTCCTTCGCAATCGCCTACCCGGGGTATTCCTTTTTTTCGCTCCTGGTCTGTTGCTCCAGTGAGGGCTCACTAGACGAAAGAAGGCCGCTTTTTCTTTGTTTTCCGCCCACTTGATACCTACTAAATGACGGCTTTTGCGGGATTGCGACCTTTTTGTTTTATCTCCCCCCCCTTCACCCCCCCAGCCCCCCCTTCCTTCACGGTGCGTGGGCCGCGGACTTCCTGTCCCCCCCAGCTCTCCTTAATGCCGAGTTCTGTCTAGTTTCCAGACATTATTTCTCTTTGTCAAGCCTCCGGCGCCTTTTCCGTCCTGTCCTTTTGCGCGGCCACCCAAAATCCTCTTTTCTTTTGTTGAGAGAGATTGTTTCAGTTTCGAATGAAATGGAGTTCGATCCCGCCGCGTCTTGAACCCTCTGCCCCCCCCCCCGGTTTTTTTCTTGAGTGACTTCTTATTGCATGTTCTAGATTTAGGACAGGTTAACCCTATCGATTGAATAAAAGTTGACCCGAGGGATTTTCTTTGCTCCGCCCGTTTCTCCCCGTGTCTTGTCGGTTTCTCCCCCTTCCTAATTCTTAATTGGTCAATCCTGAGTTTCTTTTTGGTTTTGAATCCACAGAACTGACGGCAATTCTGCTCGTCAGTTAGCAATAAGCCACTGACGTCTTCTTCTAGCAGGGTCACTCCAGTTTACGATCTCCTGTTTCCTCTCCGGTACGGCTTTGACAGCCCGATTTTTTTCCCATGCCGTGTGCCGATCTTCCTCTTCTTATGAAGGCCCTTTTTCTCACACCATTGTAAGGGGAAGAGAGGGAATCAGGCGCGACTTTTTTTCCTTTCTTCTTTTCTTGACGGTGTCGCTTCAATCTCAGCAGTAGTGAGTTTCTACATTGTTGATCAACGAAGAATAAGAGAGTTCTTCATTTCGATGTTCAGTCAGAAGTTGCCCTCGATCTACCTGCTTTTGATTATTAGATGTATTTGAGTACCGCTGCTTTGGTCGTGGTCCCCTTGTCGCGTTCCTGACGTGCTGCCCTCTGTAGTGTCCGAGTGCGAGGATCTATTTCTCGATCATAGGTAGATCACCCGAGGAATATATTTGTTATAGGCGTCCAGTAGGATCTTGGAAGTTTCTGTCAAGTGACGCGCAGGCCCGTTTTTCCTCCCTTCGTTTTCGAGGACACTGAAAAAAAGCTGTTGTCGGGATACACAGCATTTATCCCAATAGCTTAGATGGCGCGTTGTCGCTTATTATTTTTCTTCTAGACACCACGCCCCTGATTCCCCCCCCGGCTCTTCCGAGTTCGTTGAGTCCTTTTGTTTCCTCATTTGGCGCAAGCCCAGAGGATCCAGGGAAGTGTTACCTAATTAGTCGTTACGGCCCCCTTTCATGTCGATCTTTCCCCCTCCGATCAGGCACTTAGAAGTCAGTTATAGAAGGAACTTAGGCTTTTTTCCCTGGCGGGTTGTTAAGTGGTTGTCTCCTGCACGTCAAATTGCCACCCCCCGCTTTCCATTTTTCGACCTGTGCGCTCCTCCCAACGGCTCTCCCCGTTACTGTTTACTTGGCTGCTGCGGCGATTGCTTTTAATCACTTTCCTGAAAGTAATACCCCACCCCCCCCCCCCCCATGTCCTGTGTTTTTTATCGGGACTCAGCCCCTTCCATTCGAGTCTCTTTTTCGGTGTTAGACTCCTCCTTCTTGAGAAATCGGGTTGGCAGAGGGACGATTCGTGCGTTTCGCCCTCCTCATCCCCGCCGTTCTTTCTCCCGTGGTGGTGAGCACCTGTTTTCTTTTCGTTGTAGCTCGCCTCGTTACCCCTCTTTTGGCTAAGAATTGAAATCTGAAGCGGGTAATTGCGCACCCTCCCTTCTCTCACCCCCCCGTCCCCCTTCGCCCTTCCCCCCCTCTTTTTCTCGCGAATTGTGCCAAAGCCCTGTTTTGATGTTTCGGTGCAGACGGCTCATATGGTTGTGAAAAAACCACCTCGCTCATCTCGCCCCTAAAAGGATTGGGCAGTCCTCGTCCCTTCTTTTTCCTCTTTTCTTCTTGTTTTTTTGACCTGAATGCCGCCATGAGGCTAGGGCGAAATATGTTCCTCTGTCTGTCGCTCATGGTGTCCCTACACCAGACAAAATCCAAGCTTTTCTTCTTTCGTAGGGCCTCGCCCGGCTTCCCCCCCCCGTTGGGTCTTGTCGGTTTAGTACTTAAGAATTCTGAGGTTGCCCAGCTCCCCAATTCCGGATTGGCTGATCCAAGCGTTTAGAGTCACTTTCCCTCAATCCGAGGACAGGGCTTTAGCACAGTGCAGGCTGCACCCAGCAGTGCGATTTCTTTCGGTTTTCCCTTCCCTGTTCCCAGTTCTTCATAAATACTCCCTTTGGAGTTTAGCGTCAAGCGGGCATTGCTTCGTCGCGTATTGCGAATAATTTCAGCTCCGCGTTCGACTTGATGTCTTATCGACTTCAGAAACCCGCTGATGGCGCGCTTTCTTACCTGTGATCGAAGTTGAGTTGTTTTTTCTCATCTTTGATAGAAATAGGTTCTGCGCCACCCCTACTTCTTTTCCATTTCGCTGCAGGATCCCCCTTGGATCGACCTCTAGCAGGAGAGGTGCTTCTTTTACTGTTACCCTACTCGGTGCGAGGCTTTAGTTAGGAAAACATTGTCATTTGGTCAAAAATTTCCAACAAGTTCGTTTTCAACTGCCCTGTCTCCCCTTTTTTTTTGCTTTTCCTTCCCCCCCCCCTTTACCCCCTTCACGAGTGAGAGTAGAATTTTTAACTTTTGGAAGCAAATCGCAAGGTCCCCTGAAATGACCCCGTGGACTTGGTCCGGAACTCCCCCTTTTCCCTCACAATTCCTCTCCCAGTCCCCTTTCACTGCGGGTATTTTGCTCTGCCGTCGGGTTTCGGAAAAGCCCCCCGAACAGCAATTTTTCTACGCCTTAAGGCGAGAGCGTGTGCCCTCACAATTTTTTTCCCCCCCTTTTTCTCCCTTAATTACCTACCTCGGGACCACTTTCCAGGCCTTGGGTATTCTCGTGCCCTTCTTTCGACCCTTTTTGGTCATGACGGTTGATGGCGCTGGTGGCTGCTGTGACACGAACTTAACCCCCCCATCGTCTTTCTCCTTCTTGGTGTCCTTGCACCTTCTTTTTTTAATGCCCCCGATTTGACCCCCCACGGCGGTCCGCTCTCCTCCATAAAGAAACATGCATATAGCCCAGTCCTGACCTTCCGGGGTCAAAGTTTGACTCTACGCTTTCCCCCCCCCTGACCCTGACCATCTTCTTCCTGTTTTTCTTCCGGTTCGAGGTGTGATGCCCTGGTTTTTTTGAAGGTTCCTGTTTCCAAGAGAGATTTATTCAGGTCACTTGACGCTTTTGGATATTTTTTATGAGGGAAAAACCCATTTGACGCTCCCCAATTTCCTGCTTCTCCCCCTATGAATGATGTTGATCCCTTTTCCCTTCCTCCTTCCTTTTGTGTTTCTCTCTCCTACGTGAGCTTTGGAAGCCCAGTACTTTTGCTATAATCTGCGGAACCTTTTTCGATCGTTGACCGTCTTTTTAAGAATAGCTTCCGAACGCTTCCCCGATTCTCCCACGCTCATTTTTCCTTTTCGAAATCGATGTTGCAGTGTCCGCGTAGCGTATTTCCCCGTTCCTTTCGGGGTCCTTGCGATCTTAACCCTTTTTTTCTTAAGCGCTAGAGTTCCTTGCTTTTGTCAAATATTTCGGTTCTTTCCCCATCCTTTTCCCTCACCCCGTCCTCGCCCCCCGCACGGCTTGAGTTTGAGTCACCTTCGTTCAACTGGCCACGCTTTGAACACTCCCCCCAGTAATGATGATTCAAATAGGGACCTCCCCCCATAGTCCGATCCCCGCTCCCTTTAACCTGATTACTTTTTTTTCCTTTTGCGTTGCGGCCCCCTTCCCCTTTATCAGGCGTTCATCAGAAGACGCTTTTTTTTTGATGGTAATTGCCCTCCCCGACCCCCGGAGTAGCGAGATGATCAATTTCCAGCTGATTTTTTAGGACTTATTTTTTTTTCTTTTCCCCCTCGTCCCTTCCTGGTCCGCCCATTCTCTCTGCTTTGTTAAGTCTTCCGTTGATCCATCTTTTTGTCGGCCTATATCGGAAGCTCAGGGGGGGCACACCTTTTTTCAGGGGATCCGTCGACTGAATTGTCTTTTTTTTCCCTCCCTCAGACCTTGTTTTTCTCTTTGCCCTCGCTACTCTAACACTTCAGGTCCCATTCTCGACTAGGCCTGTTAGATGATGATACTGGCGCGCTGATTTGGATGCTTTCTTTGGTTCAGCCCCTATTTTCGAGCCTCCTTTTCTCGCGCCAACCTCACTTTAGATTATGCTCTCCGAGTGTATATCTGCGTCAGTCTTTTCTGATAACGTAATGCGACCCGGCCCCTCTCCCTCCCCCGCCCCCCTTTCTCCCTCCATCCAGGCCCGGCTAGCTATTTCACTCAGCTTCTTTCATTGATGACGACACTGACTGTCTGTTTTAGTAAATCTTCGCCGGCTAATAAATTCAGCTTTGCTTCTTCTCCCTTTTCTTCGTGCTCTTTCTTTTCATCTCCTTTTTTTCCTGCCAACATGTTGTTTTTCCTTTACGCTCATCGATCCTCAAGAATAAAGTAACTCCTGTTGGGAACACAGTCCTTTTTTTTTCCTTTTTTTCCCTGCTGTGTTCCCCCCCCCCCAATTCCCTTTTTTTTGGGGTTTGAGGGCACCCTCTGCAGCCAATGTCTGTTGCACATATTCTGAGAGCCTTCAATGGCTCATTCCACGGTTTTTTGAAAACGGGCGTTCTTCCGTGTTTTTTCTGGTGTCCTGATGCGTTCTGAGGTTTTTTCACCCTTCATAGCCGCTGAACATCCGCCATGCTGCCCAAATTCTCCGAACCTACCGGTTAAGTTCGTGTGTGTGGTTACGCTATGTTTTTCTCCACAATTTCCCCGTCCAGTCTGTATCACGTCTAGCTTCTCCTTGTCGAGTATACACCTCATCCACCAGGTTTCTACCACAAGTATAAGAACTTTGCGACTACGTCGCAGAACTCAATTATCCTAGATGCAAACTTCGTTCTCCCCTCATCTCTTTCTCCCCCCGCGTCGCTGACTTTACTTTTTCTTCCGGATCATTAAGAATTACCTTTCTCCCCCATATGGGAAACCAGTCCAAACTCCCTCCCAAGCCTGAACTCTTTTGTGCGGAGCTAGGGAGGTCCCTTTTCGACCTGTCTGCACATTTCTTCCCGCTTTTTCATTGCGTCAGCTTTCTTCACCAAACCCGTGGTCGCCCTGCCTCCTACAGCACGGTCCCCGTATCGTCCTCTGCCCCCCTCCTGCCCTCCTTTTTCCATATCGTCTTTATCATCTCGAATGATTCATCACTACCTTCCCCTTTACCTGCGCCCGGCGGGTATTTCAAGCCATTGCCGCTTGCGATGGAGCAGACGCCAGTCATCCTCCTTTTTTCAGCCCCCCCATGCGGTCCCCCTTTTCCGCTAGACTACTGCAAGCACGCGTGAGCGCCGCCCCTCCGCGCAGCCGACATGTCTTTGGTCAGAAGCTTTCTTATCGCCTTTTTTTTCCCTTGCGCCTCCAAGCATCGTAGGACCTCCTCTGAAATAGAGGCCGCGTGATATAGTCCAGGAGAGCCGATATAATACCCCTCCTTTCCGACTCTCCTCCCTCTTTTCACGACTCTCCCACTCCTCTCTCCAGTGAAGCACTTGTCCTTCATCCGTCACACGATCCGGTGCCTTCACAGGACTGGACCCCAGGGCTGGGATGGGGGATTCCCCCTCTTCTCCTCACTCTTCTTTTTCTCGTACCCCCTCCACCGTCCGACCACGAAGTGGCAACACTCTCTATTTGTGAACCGGCTCGCGTGTAAATGAGGGTGTATAAGCTATCCTAAATCTTGCGGGCCCTTTCAGTCATAGACTACCTCCTCTTCTCTTCTGCCCCCCTTTACCCTCCCCTTTTTTATTACCTTCTAGCTAATCCCTCAGGGCGCCTTATGTATAATGAGTCCCCAGTTAGATGTAGTGATGGGCGTTCCCACCGAAAAGAAGAGAACCTTTCTTCTCTTGAATTCCGGATTTGCCGGCTTTGAGTCGACCCGCCCCTTCTCCCCCTTTTGTATCCTCCAATCACCTTTTCAAGGATCCTGCCTTCAAATTATTGCTTTTTCCTGGCGATTAGCTCTTCCCCCCATGCTTTCGCGTTTATCTAAAGCCGGCATTCTCTTTTTTTTTTCCACCGCCTTTTCTGAATCGCACCTGCCTTCCATGTAATGCTCTTCAAACCAAATCGCTCTCTTCTACTCCTTGTTGGTGTTTCGAGAATTTGTCTGAAATGGACGTTCTCTTTCCCTCCTCCCTCTGACCGTTTCCCCGGTCTGGCTCCCCATAGACAGCGATTAGTTTAGCGCCATGGCCGAGACGGCATCGTACTTCGGCACAACTTTTCAATATCATGATGTCTGTGAGTGGAAGAAAGGGCACCCCCCCCCCCCCCCCCCACCCCCCCCCCCCCCCCCCCCGCCCCCCCCCCCACCCCCCCCCCGCCCCCTCTCCCCCCCCCCCCCCCCCCCATTTGGTTCGGTTGATATAATCCGTCCATGATCTCTGCTTTTCTTTTTTTTTACTCCCATCCCGAATGCTTATTGATCTACGTAGTTTCAGCCTCCGGCGCATTTCCGTGGCTCCCCCCCCCCCTCCTCGGCTATTGTCCTTTGCGGCGACGTGACCCCCCGCGCTTCCCCATTCCCCCCTTGCGCCCGTCTCCTTTCCCCCCCCCCTCTGAGTTCTTCTGTTCTCACCACGTTGGTAATGGGCCCTTGAGAGCTTTGCGCATCCGCCTCGTTGCGGCGGTTTGCGGCCGCTCGCTTGCCTCCCCCCAGTTTTTCTTTCCCCCTACCCCCTTTTCTTGAGATTCGTTCCTTCCAGTCAGCGCGATGTCCCGGCCGCCTGTCTTTTTTTTTTGATTTTTCTCCTTGCTTTTTTCCCCCGTTTACCGTCTTCAGATGAGTGTTGTCAGCTGCTCTCGCGCCGTTGGCGGCGGTTCTTCTTTCTCTCTGCGTGTCCCTCGCGATTCGCCTAGTCTCAGGAGGTGGGGGGGGGTAGTAGCTCTCTCACACGCTTCTTTTTTTTCTTTTTTTTTCCGCCTTACCCCCTTCCAGATCGTATTATTTTTTTTTTTCCCCAATTGTCAGTCAGTTCTGCCATACAAATTTTCTTATCTTCCCCCTCACGCCAACCTTTTCGTTTATATACCCTGCTAGATTTTTCTCTCGCGCGTTGTTGTAATTTTGCTCATCCCCCCCGATCCGACCATTTACAATCGGCCCTTCCTATTAGGATCAATTCCTCCCTCTTCTTCAAATTTGGTGTCCCCCCCCTCCTGGTAATTTCTTGCGAAGGGTCCTATGTTGTTTCGTCGAGTTTCGCCCCTCTTGATAAGAGACGTCTCGTCCCATGAGAACCATTGACCTCGTTTTTCCCCTTTGCTCTTCCGTGAGCTCCTTTTGTGTTTGCCTCTGCACGCCCTGCGTCAAGCCCTTGCAGAATTGCTACCCCTCCCCAGGCGCCGACCAGCCTGGGGTTTTTTCCCGTGCGATGTTCACTTTTTCCCTTCCTTCGTTTTGCCCCCAGTCATTCTGCTTTCTTTGATGCTCACTTCAATGCAATTTCTCTCTTGAGGTTGTCATCAAGGCTTATTGCGCCAGGTTCGCTTACCCGATCGTGGATGGTGTTGACTTACTCCTCCTTCTTATCCTTTTTTTTTTGGTTGTTGGATTCGTGTAGCTCTCTGACAAATGTATCTCTCCCTTGTTTCTGCATCTGACACGGTAATTTTCCCAATTACTCGGAAACACAGCCACATTTGGACGAGCTTTTTCCTCCCCCCCTTTCCTTTTCCCCAAGATGGCTTTTCGTGTGTCATCGCCATCAGGGTGAAAAAACCACCCGACCTAATACTCCCCAGACAGCGACGGTCTGGGACGCAGGCTTCCTTGAGCGGCCTCCTTTTTTTCTCCTTTCCCCTCCCATTGATTCTTCCCTTTCCCCAATCTTCACCCTTTTTTTTTCTCATTATGACCCCTCCACAACCAACCCTGTCATGACCCCCGCAGGGTTGACCTAGAGGCCGTCAAGCCTGCGGTCTTTCCCGTCCTGATCGATTCGGCCGATCCCATTATCTGTTTTGCTTCCAATAGCCGAGACTGCACCCTCAGTGGCCCCCGCACACGTGCAGTCGACCTTTTTCCGAAGGGCAAAGCGTTTGAGCGGCTTCGGTCCCCTCCTCCCCCCCCCTCCCTGACCCGGCCCCCCCCTCGACGATCCTCTTTTCAGAAGAGTGAGGGCAATATTGCTTTTACGTCCGCGCTGCCGCCCCTTCGATTCGCTTGATTGTGCCGACTTCTCGTGCTCCTTTCCTCCTGCTATAGCTCGGCATGGCGAGGAGATTCATCTACCGTATTTTTAGGCGGTCCAAATGGATCGCTCGTTAGGCCACCAGCGCTGGCAATCATGCGTCCAGGATATCTCTCGTCCTCTCCTTCCGTTTTTTTTGTTCACCTTTGCTCAGGTGCCTAGTCTGAACACTATTTGAGGATCAGTTGGGTCGTCCCACTCCATTCCCGTCCCCTATCCCCATCTTTTTGCGGTGCCTGACCCCTTATCCTTACGGAGCGAGCTGGCTGAAAGGGCGCCCACTGCAGCAACGACATTCTTCCACAATGAACTCCTCCACCTACTTTCGTTGGCTTCTTCACTAAACTTCTCCGCGCAAATCCCTCGTCCAGTCAGCAGGGAAGGTACCCAGCCTAGACTGTGTCCCTTGCCACCAATCAGAAAACGTTCCCCCCTCTTCTACTGCAGTCTTTCCTTCCCTTCTCGCGGCCCCCCCTCACCTTTTGTCCCCCGCATGAGTAATATACAGAATTCACTCCCCATTAGATGGGTAGTATGAGAAATTCGACCTTTATGTCCGCGCTTTTTCTTGAGCGTCCGTTCCGTAGTTCCCTCTTTTTTTACCCGTCCCTCAAACTCAACCCGTTCCCGTTTCCAGTCCCGGGAAAATGGATGTTCCTCCCTTTGGGATGGTTAACCACAGCCAAAGGTGTACTTCAATCTTACCGCATTTTTTCTCTACCGATTTTCCTTCCTTCCCCGACTGTTTTGGTCAATTTTATGCCGCTAGACCCTGAAACATTTTTAAGTCCTCCTCCCCGACGCGTGCTAGGTTATGAAAGGTGGAGATGTTCCTTTTCCCCTCTCCTTGCGGTCTTGGATCCCCAAGACGCTTGGTTGTTTTTCCTCTCGCAGGTCGCGTCACCTTTACTGTTTTTCAGTCATCGGTCCGTGGACTAGTCTCACTCTTGTGTGTTGAGAGAGATCCCTTCTATGCTTCACAGGTCCATTGGACCTCCGCGCTTTTCGCCACCCTTGACATCCAATCTTAGCTTCCCCCCCCCCTTCCCCTCCTTCACCGAGGATTTCCCCGCTCCCCCGGTCTCTCCTTCTTCTCAAACTAGTGGAAGTAGTCCAGCGTGGCATACCCCTTTTACACCCTTTTTGAGCCCTTTTCCAGAGATTTCCATGTTTCACACGGGGAGAGTCTTCTTCCCTCCCCCCTTTCCTTTGTCCACCCGGCCCTTCCCCCCCCCTCCTTTTAAAACGATACTGTTTCAGCCCAGATGAGTTTAGTTTGACTTTTATAGGTAAGCAAAGTCGCTCCTCCATCCAACCACAGTCATGCATTTGCAGTTCCCTCCGTTTCTCCATCCCCCCCTTTGCCGCTTCTTTCCGATTCGGTTCTAACTCGTGACGACAATCCTTTTTCTGCGGACTCCTCCCCCTGCTAAGTAACATCCTCTACGAGTTTGCTTCTTTTTCCTTTCTTTCCCCCCGACCCTTACCATACCTGCCAAGTTTTCATCCTGGGAAAGCTGTTTTATTGGCAGGTTGCGCGCGTTCCCTTTCTAAACCGGTTCCTCTCTTTTTCCCCAGCTTCTCTTGCCGTTTTTCACCATTCGTCTCCGCTTATCTCGGCCGTCTCTTTTCGGTTTCCCCCGACCGTATCGTTCGTGACCTTGACCCATTTTTTCCTTTTTTTTTCTACTCCCTCTTTCCCCAATTTTGGTCCTCGATGCTCCTCTCCCCGAGACTCTGTTTAAATACCCAGCCTACTGCGAAGCGCTTGCTCCCCCTTTTTTGGCAGAGATTGAAAGATGGTGTTTGAGGGCCTTTAACCATTCCTCCCCCCTTCCTTCTCTCTCCCCCCCTCACTTCCCTCCTAGCTTAATGACCCTTTTCTGCGTCTGATCTCCTCAGTAGAGTACCCTTCGCGTGAATAGATGAGCGCAATCACGCATTCCCTCCCCCCGATCTTCTGGCAAGCCAGACCTTCCCCTTTCTTCTTCTGCCTTTGACTTTATTTGGTGGCGGCAACGCGGAACCCGATTTCGGATCCACCCCTCGGTGGTTCCTACTTTTCTCTGGCTATGTCTGGGAAGCGCGTTGGCACGCAACATCCGAATTTTCCTCCACTTTCTCGATATACCTGCCCCCTCCCATGTGACCTTTGTATCAACCCGGCGGTGCGCTTTTTTTTGGTTGCAGGTTTACTGAGCGACGCAGTTTGACACATATGCGTCTCAATTTTCTCCCCTTTTTCTCCCAACCCTTTTCCTTGCACTACGGTGCGTCGCCTTAGGTTTGTATGTGGGCGATTATGAAGATTTTTTTTTGACAAACTGCTGAAGAATTAGGCGACCTCCCAGGTTGCCCAAATTGGGACGAAAGCTTCCCCCTTCTCTTTTCTGTGGTTCTTTTATTCTACCTTAACGATGCATATCCCATATTGACTCCGTTCTCGGAGAGATACAAAGCCATAAACAATTGTGCTCAAAACAGTCTATAACAGGAGATTCCGTATATTTCCATAACCGCCCCCGACCTCCCTTGAAAACTTTTGAGAAAGCAGCTGGGTTTGGGGGGGGTTCTTCCTACCCCCATCCCTCTCTCTGACATTGATTTTTCCCCTGTACATCATTCATGCTTAATGTACTTGCCTGAGCCCCACCATTTTCTTCATCGCCCTGCATACCCCATCCCGCACCCAGTTTTTTCGCGTGTTCTTTCCTCGCACTTCAGGCGTTCCCGTGTTTCCCATTGTATTCTTCGCACAACGACCATTATCTTTTTTTTTGTCATCTCCCGGTTTACCCTTCCCGGTTTAAGTTTCTCTTCTCTAAACGTCCCTTCTTTCTGCCCCCCTCCTTTAAGGCGGGACCATACGACGAGGACCTCATCCTTTTTTCCCCCAATGCCTGGTTTGTTGTTGCATCCCCACTTCCTCCCTCTTGCGAGTTCCCTCCCCTGAACGCCCCCTAGCCCTTGGAAGAGTTGGTCTGTGCGAGCGAGCCAATTACCCTCGGCCAAAGCATGCCGGGTTTACACGCTGTCGATCTAAACCACTTCTTTTTAGAGTTTTTTCCCTCGTCCGCGACGGGCTTAGGCTGCCTGACTGAACTTTTTTTTTTTATCGTCCACGACAGATCTGAACTCCGCAGAAAACATTATTCTTCTGGTTTAGAAGGCCCTGCGAGCCCATATAGACCCACAATTTTTTTCCCCCCCCCCCCCCCCACACTTATCCGTCCTTGATTCGCCAGTATTTACCGCCCTCGCCCCTACCACCTCTCGCGACAAGTGCGCAGTGACCGCACCCTCTAGTCCCTTTCCTCACGATCATTTCAGATAGACGACCCGGCCTCGTCCATCCGTTTCTTTATGCTCTTGACGTTCGTACTCCGAGTTTTTGTCCCCTCCCACCTCTGACCCTCAGATAGAGAAGGAACTTCTCACGACGAGGCATCCTCTTTCTTTACCCCTTTCTAGGTCCCTAAATGTTGATAGAGCCTTTCCTCCCCCGTCGGCGGGAAAAGCATTTCATCTCTTCACCGCGTCCCCACGGTCTTCCCCCACCGGCTTATTTGATACCCCCTGCTTTTTTCCGACGTCCCTGTTCTCCTTGAGGTCATACTGTTCCGATCAATATACCCTGATGTTTTTCTTTTTCTTTTTACCGACCCAATAGCTTGATCATGAATGCATTATAGGGCCTTCAGCCGACCACCTCCATCATGCTATCAGCACCCCCCCCACAGAACTCCTCTTCTCTGCTTTCACCCCTTTTCGGACTGCGTACCCTATGCCGATCGCTGAAAACACGGTACCAGTGGCGCTGCGCGCCCCGACCGTCTAGTTGCCGAGTTTGTTTTTTCCGGGTTTCCCCTCCAGATGTCTCATGCTCTCACAACAACGCCGCGTCAGAGCTTCCTCCCTCCCTCTGTTGATGCGTGGGTGCTTTTTTTTCAGAGAAGGACGGAAGGAGGAGAGTTGCATATTGCCCCTCTAAAACACCAATAATTTCTTCTCGAGACCCCTTACAGAGCTGAAGAGCGCATTGACAGCATAGTTTGAAGGTATTCCGGCCTACAGTTTTGTCCGCCCCCTACCCTTTCTTTCTTTTTTTATAAGCCGGGTTGCCCAGGCTTAGCGGCAATAATGCCGTAATGCTCCCTGTGATTTTGGTGCGACTCAACTAACTCAAGAGGCCCTTTCTTTAATCGTAAGTTTAGCCCCCCCTGTGCGAAGGAAAGCAAGCAGTTCCTCCCGTCCGTAGTTTTTCCTCCATCTTGGGTGCCGGGCCGCGTGACCAATGACGTTTTCTTCATCCTGTCGATGCGGCTTTGCTCTCACAACCATTTTGTCGGGCTCAGCCCCCTACGCCTAGAGAACGCGTTAGTTGGTAACTTCCGGTGATCCCTGTGTTTTCCCATCGAGTCGTATTTCAATTGAGTGTTCAGGTCTACCTCTTTGAGATCGCTCTTTAACCTGAGACGTCGCGATGGGACGAATGTGTCAGGCCCCTAAACCCCCCTTTCTTTCGCCCCTTATCTTGATGGTGAGTCGAGCTTCATTTTTTCTCGATTTTGGTAGCGAGACTCCTTGGGATAGGGTTTAAACGTTCGATATGAGCTCGTCTCTTGTCTAGATCCTCTTTATTCATACCTTTTTCGAAGTTTAGTTTCACAGCTCTCTTGGAAGTACCCCCAGTTTGAGACGCCCCCATCCCTTCCCCAGTAGCAGCCGCGCTCCACAGACCACGGTTGTTGGAATCGCATTCAGATTCCTGCGCTCTTCTCTGTTTTCGTCCCGTAATGTTGCTCGACGCTCCGCCACTTCCCTCAATCCTTTTTCCTTTTAGTAAAGCTGAAAGCGGCCCCCTTCAGGTTCCCCGTTCCAGTCCCTCTGTCCAGGTTTGATTGATCCTTTTTTTTTTGAGTGAAGTTGCTCCTCTCGGATACGCCCCTATATTTCTCATATCTCCCTTGTTCTCGACTTTTCGACCCTTGCGGCAGAAGTGGTACACTGCTAGGCAGTTGATACCGGATCAATTCTTGTTTTTTCCCTGACCCCCTCCATGACCCCAGCGAGGCAAAGAACATTTAGAACTTCGATTTCCTTGAGCCTCCCGCCCTTTTGCTTTCCGTTGGATTTGTAGCGGGCCAGATTCGTTTCCAATGAGTTTGATACGGGTCAGTTGAGCTGGTGTTCGATCTTTTTCTCCTACCCTGAAATTCATACTCGAGGTTGAGGTGTTGAAACCCATGCACGCCGTCATTGCTGTTTATTCCTGAGGGAGCTTTGGTAGGTGTCACATACGACTATCGTAGATTGTTTGTGAGCAAAATTTTTGGATGGGTGTTAGCCCGACCATAGGATCTAGCCGACCTCATATCTTCCCATGCATTTACTTTTCGCCCCCCCCGGACAGCAACCCTCCCCGCTTTGAATCTCATGGTTATATGTTCCCTCCATTTTTTGCAAGCACTTTCGGATGGCGGTTTTCTTAGATCCTTCCCGTGGCACCCCTCGCCCTCTCCTCTCCCCCCCCCGACAAAGCCTACTGGCATTCCTTCTTTCGTCCCGCGCTCTACTTTTCTTCCTCTCCCTTTGAGGTCGCGCGTATGTTGCAAACCACTGCTTCGCTCCATTGAACCTTCAACCCAAACGCGTATGGAACACCTCCCTGTTCTCTCTCAGGCCGCCTCATCCTCTTTTCTGTGCTGCCGGGAGATCGATGACGTCCTCCCCCCTCCCGTCATTTGTTGAGTTTCCAGTCGTCTATTACCTCCCCTATCCGTCGACAGTGCGGAGCAAACTTTAATGAGCGGCAACCCTCGCGTTTTTTTTCTCGTTTCAGCCTTCCAGGCCCACATCCCCCTCATAGCTCAGTTAGGAGTCTAAGCTTCAGAGGGCCTTGCTGGATGAGCGGTATTTCCCCCTTTAATCTCTCGCCCCCCCTTGTTTCAATTCTCTTCGCTCTCCCTGACTCCCCACCCTTGAACTTCTCTCCTAGATTTTTCTCAGCTTTATTTGGCGGCCACATGCATCGAATTTTCTATGAACCGAACCAGCCCTTCTGTTCCCCTTCATTCAGCAGAGGACTTTGCTTCCCCGCTCCTCAGCGCTCGTCCCGTAACAGACTTTTAGTTATCGCACGTAGGACAAAAAGGGGATGAAGGGTTCACACGCCACCCCTTTTTGCCCTGTCTCCCCTTCTTTCGTTTTTGCCGCCAGAAAAGTCAACCTCGTTCCGACCTTTCCCTCACGATATCCCCACGCCAAGGCTTCCCCCACCCTCGCACCTAAGTGGTCTTTCCCGGGAAACGACCGCACTCCACAATGACACCTCTTCGCGTCCACTTTTCGATCATTGCGCGACCCCTTCTTTTCTGCATCCAGCACGACACGACACAAGTTTTTTCCGGTATCATCCGTCCCCCCCGATCCTTCAAAAGGATTTTGCGAGTGTAATAACTAAGACTTTGCCCAACCCGGCGATGGGCTTTGTTTCCTCGTACCTTGGTTTTTTTTTCCTATTCCGGTTTTGATTTCTTGGATTGTGTCCCCGATAAACGTGCCTCAACCAGACGGGAGTTTTAGTACGGGTGTTGCTGTGATGTGGTACAACCGGTTTTGTTCCGATTGACGAGGTTCCCACCGACCTCCGATCTCGCCCCCCCTCTTAAGAAACCTTGTGCTTGCCAGATCTCCCCAAGTTTCACTTTGTCACCGTTTTCTCGTACCAGCTTCCCCGCCCTGCCCCAACCTAGAAGTTCGCAGGTGCGTGGGGTTGCTCTCGGTGTCCTTCCCCTCCCGACTCGTTGACTTCACCTATTTTTCTAAACTGATTTGTTTTATCCTGCGGAGCTCCGTACTGGCTTCCGTCATCCCTCGAGG
>Ga0179593_1781938_pt1 | contig 21085 bp, 25 predicted proteins | sample CZODoug2_1_08_16_FD_185931 | JGI IMG/M metagenome (GOLD analysis project Ga0179593, IMG submission 185931) | Vadose zone soil fungal communities from Angelo Coast Range Reserve, California, USA - CZODoug2_1_08_16fungal (PacBio error correction) | ecosystem: Environmental > Terrestrial > Soil >... | reverse complement strand
GTGTGCGCCCCCCTTCCTTTCCAGGTCAGGGCTTCTTCCCCCGGCACAGTTCGTCGGTCCGAGGCACCCTTGAGTCGGTCGTTTTGAAACCTTTTTTGGTCGTTCCCCCTTTCCCGGCGGCCAATTTTCTGCGGATGTTGCCTTTTTGCTGCGGGGTACAAAACAGTTTTCGTTGCCACCCAAGGGGTGGATTTACTCACTCTTCCCGTGTAAGAGAAGATTTTGTCTGAGATTCTTTCGGGCACGCTTTGGATAGTTCCCCCCCCCCCCCTTGGGTTTTTGCTTTTTTCCTGTTTGCGGTGGCTTTTATAGGGGCTTTTTCTTTTCGAAAGGTGTTGCCCCCCTTCAGGCGTGGTCCTCTCCTTTTTCCTTTCCGTCATGACCCCCCCTTGCCGTGCGTAACCCTTTTTTTTGTCTCCTTTTGCTGTCCTTGCGCGGGCGGATTAGCAACGGTTTATTGCTCCCCCTTCTCCCCGGTAAGTTCGTTTCCCGGGTTTTTAGTACCCCTCGTTGAGGGAACTGGAAAGCCAGAAAATACAAGCCTTTCCCCCCCCTTCCAACCCCCCTTTTACATCATGTCCCCCCACTTTTGACCGGGATTCAGGAGTATTACAAGCCCGCTTTATTCCCCCCGCCCCCCCGAGTAAGAGGTTCCAGCTGTTCGGAGACTACCAAGGGATCTAGACCTTCCCGCTGCCTTCCTCCCAAATATGGCCTCCCCACCTCGTCCCACCCCCCCAACCTTCCGGGTCAAGACGTTCCCTCGTGGGACCTCTCTTCCCGCCTTTAGGCCGGTGGAAAATGGCCCGTGGAACACTGCACCCCGTGTTTTTGCCTTCCCCTGATCTTGTCCACGGTCTGGCGGTTGATCTCGCAGTGGCCCCCCCTCTTTTCCCGTTTTTTCCCCCTCTCAAACGCGCCCGCCGGGTTCGTGGGCCCCAGGTTTTTCAACCGCTTAAGTTCGAAGTACCGTTTCTGGAGTGACATAGGTCGGATAGTTCCCCCCTAGAAACCCCTTTTTTTCGATTTTTCCCTGCTCTGATGTTCCTCTCCTGGTTTCTCTTTCTCGGTGAACCCCCCGTTCAGCCCAGTTGATGGCCCAAGGGGATTCCCCGGTGGACCTGGATCCTCCGCCCCTACGTTTCTTCCACCCTCTATTATCAAGGCCCCACCATTAGACCTGAGTTTCCTCCCCCCTTGCCTCTCTTTTTCCTTCCCGGTGGTTAAAAAGCCCTTTTTTCCCCCGTACCTATAAACAAGCAGTCCCCTTCGGCGGGCAAAACTGGTTTATGTTGACGGCCCGCTGAGAACGCTATTTCTTTTTGTCGCCCTGAACGAGAGTATTTTGCTTCCTTGCCTTTTCTTCCTTCGTGTTCTTCCCCCAGTCTTGACGGTGGACGGGAGCTAAAAGTACCCCTGAAGTCCTTTGTGCGACCCCCTTCTTGCCGTTCTTCTTTATCTTCCCTTGGTTTTCCGCCAGGTTTCCGCGGATCTCTCGGATCGTTCGCCGACGCAAAGGTTCCCCCCCCGAATGTGCCAAATACTTGTAGACATTCTGGAAAGTTTTTTCACGTCGAGGTTAGTTTCCCTGGCATTCTTTCCCCGTCCCTACGGCCCTTTGAATAAACTCTTCCCCGGTAGCCGAGAGGCTTTTTTCTCCTCCGCCGGCAACTTTTTTTTTCTTCGGCTCTTTTCCCCCCTACTGGACGTCGCTCGTTTTTCCGCGATGTCTGAGGGGGGCCTTGCGGCCCCATAGGCCCCCCCCCCAAGGACGCCCCCCCCCTACTTCGGCGCTGAACGCAGAGAGTAGGGTACTGCGAGCCCCTCTCCGGGACTTTTAGGAACCCTCTTTTTCCCCCAATTTCCCCTGTTTCCCCCCCCGGACCATAGAAAACAGCGTGGGGAGTCGAACGGCGGGGATCTCTTTTCGACCTCCTCTTTGGGTTGAGTGAGAAAGATCAAGTCTTTCTAATTTCCGCACCCCTTCTTTTCGATTTTTCCCCCCGGGCTAATGCATTGGCCTTTTGAACGGTTTAGTAAACTTTGTCCATGAGAGGAAGGCTTTCCCACAGCCCTCCCTTCTGGCCCGCTCGGGTCCAGTTTCCAATGCCCCTCTGGGTCTTGACCTCCTCTTTGCAGAGTGTGGTTTTTTGTCGAATTGAAAAAAAAAGAAATCAGTGACTTGCCAGGGGGCAGCTTTTGCGGCAAAGTATGCATCTTGGATTTTATTAATGATGGCCCTTTCTCTTTTTAGTGATTGTGCGTTTTTCTCCCATTCGGTGTGTTTCGCCATCCCCTTTTCCGTCCCCCCAACGTTCCCCTCTTTTTGGATCTCCCCCGCGCGCCCTTCAAGTAGGGCGTGGCCTTTCCTGGGTTTTCTGATAACGTGCAGGTTTCCCCTTTTCTCCTCCGGAACCCTTTCCGGCCCCTTAACCTGTTGAGTGGGCTAAGAGGGTCGCTTCTGTTGGCGGTCTCCGGCGACCCCTTCAGGTGGCGGCCCACAATTTTTTTTTCTTTCTTCTTCTGGAAGGTTTTTTGTAACCTAGCTGGCCAACCTCCCCCGGGTCCAGGAATAATGTTCCCGGTCTTCCTTTTTCCGGTGACCCCTTGGATGTTCCACCCCTTGCCAAGTCCGGGTTCCGATTCTTCCCTTCTTTTGAAAGATAACTTTCCTTTACGGCATTTTTTCTTTTTTCTTTTTTCCCCCACTCGAGCCTGAAAAGGTGCACAAACCCTCAAAGGTTTCTCCCCCTCCCCTTTTTTTCTTTGTTGCTGCGTTAGGTCGGCGGAGGTTCGTCCCCTCTTTCGGCGCCACCCCCCCCCCGCCGCGGGATTTTCGCCCTTTTTTTTTGATTCTTCCCCCCCCCCTTTTGCACGAGGTTTTCCATCCTGTTGGTACAAGGTCGTGTGTTTCACCCCACACGGGTCAGCTTTTTACCGCCCCTTTTTTTTTATTTGATTCGGTCTTCCCCCTTCCCCACTTCCAACTTGTCCACCGAGGGGACTCCCACTGCAAGCCCACACTCTCCCTCCCACAGAGTTTTTTCCCCTCCTCTGGCCGGACTTTCAGCTTCACGGCGGAATCGCCTTGATCGGCCGGAATTGGTCTTGGCCCTTCCGATGCCCCCCTCCTCAACACGAAGTTTCTTTTACTTTTTTCGTAACAAAGAAGGGGCCCCGAGAAAAAAAGTCCGAGTCCTCCCCGATCCCCTTTCCCTGAGGTTTTCTTTTTCTTCCCCCCCGCAGGGATCAGTTGGCAACAGGGCCCCATTGGCCTTTCAAAGCTGGCGTTTTTTTTCTCCCCGCCTTTGCTTTTCGTCCCCACTGTCCCACCTCAGAACTCCACCTTTCCTTTCTTTCGAGTTAGTGAGGTACTGCTCCCTCGGATGTCCTGCCGGAACCTCTTTTTTCAATCCCCCTTGGGAAGCTATCCCTTTCCGCCAACCCATGATCGTGCCGCTCGGACACTCCCGAAGTAGACTTTCCTCGTCTTGCTGGAAGAGTTTCCCCTCCTCGACCCTTTCGATTCCCCTCCCCCCTCCCAGAGGACACCTCCGCCTTCAGGGGAAGACTTTGGAGAGTGTTCCCGTGCGACTTTTTCTTTTTCGACTCCCCTCGTACGGCTCGGGTGTAGGGCCGCGCGCTAAACCCCTTTTTTTTTTGCTGAAAACGTTTTTTTTTTTTTTTCAACCTTTTTTTTCCACGTGCTTCCGGAATCGCATTGAAGGAGGGCGGAAAAGCTCGGTATTCCCAAGCGAGTCTTCTTTTTGTTGTCGATCTTTGGAGTACCGTGGGAGAACCCCCCATTTCCTGACTTAGATTTTTTTTTGCACATCTGCGGCGTGCCTGTGTGAGAGTCGGTGAAAAGTGAAGTACCGAACTCCTGGCAAGGGCAAAGTTCACCTTCTCCCTGCAGTGTCCCATCCTCTTGGCTAAAGAATCCACCCGATTGCTAGAGATTCCTCCGGTCGTGCCGTGCACCCTTTCTTAGGGACAGAACAAGAATTCGTCCGAAGTGGGCTTCCCCCACGCTCTTTCCCTTTCTGCTCTTTAGCTTTTTCTCTTTCCAAGAAACACAATGGGGGTTTTTTTTCTGGCCGCCGTCTTGTCTTTTGTGCAATTTCCCGACTTTTTCTTTTTTTGCGCACAAGGGTTTGTCGCGTCATCGGGGTTTGTCCTGAGGGAGGTGTTTGCGGGCCCTCCTTTTTTCTTTCTTGAGTCCTTTTCCGATTTATTTTTTTTTTTCAAGCCCATGTCGGCCCCCCCCCGTCCCAGAAGACATCTCCTTCGTCGAGCATGAACCTCTTTTACGTTCTCTTTCCGACGCCCCTTTTTTCCCTCGACGAGTATGCCCATTTAGGAAGGGATCCTTGGGAAATGGTGTCCTGCACCGTGTTAACTTCCCCCCTCCCCCTGCGGTACTACCTATGGATCACGCATCTCTGGAGACGGGCCCATGGTCCTTTTCTCAAAAGTTTTTTGGTCCTTTCTTTTCAAGCTCCCCCTCCCCATGGCTTGCCGAACTTTCCCTCCCCCCCGTTTTTTCCGCTCTCTCAGAGGGTATATCCCTTCGAGGTCCTTCTGGTATCATCCCTGGATGTCCCCAACGAGGACTTTTCCGCCTTTTTGCGTGGTCTGACTTCTTTTCTTTCCGATTTGGGTTGGGTGGAAATGAATTTTCCCAAAACTCCGGTGGTCTTTTTTTTTTTTTTTCGAATTTTTATTGCGGTCTTTTTGATTTTTTCTTTCCACCCCCTTTGAACGAACCCGAGCACGCTTAACCTACCGGAACTCGATGTGGCTTTCCCCCCCCTTGCGAAAATCTTTGTTCCCCCCCTCCACACAACCTTCTCCTCTCCCCTTAAATGACACCACGTTCGAGGCATCATTTGGTATGCCGGCACCCCCCCCGTGATCAGCTCCTTTACGTGACCCCTTCCCCCCAGTTCTCCCCCCCCTTTTTTCCGACGACCGCCGTGAAAACGCCTTAACCTTCCGGGGTTGGCTCTTTCCCAAGACTCTGCTTTTAGGGGCGTCCCCTTTTTTACGACCGTTAAATAGTTGTTTTAAAGGGAAGGCCTTCTGGTTTCTTTCCCGGGAACCCCTACGTTCCCTTGGCATAGCCCCTCTCCTTCGGCTGTTTTTCGATCACCCCTCCCCACCTTCGATACCAACCCGACTTACGTCGAGGGGCTCGGAACCGGTCTTTTTTCAAAACGTGTGCCTTCCCCTTCCTTAGATTTTTCCCGCGGCCCCTCCCCTGACATACGGGAAGGTTGGCTCAGGGGGGGTTAGGTTCCCCTTTTCAGCATACAGTTTTTTCCCTTCGGCCCCGCGACCGCTTCTCAAGGGACCCATTTTTTGTTCGACGGGCTCCGCCGGAGCTGGGACTTTTTTTTCCTCGAATAGGGAAAACCCCTTCCTGAGCCCGGCTTTTTTTTTCGACGATCCTGGTTCTGTTCGGAGCCCGCCTTCCAGGTCGAAAAGCTACTTTGACATACGCGAACTTTTTTTTTGGCGCGTCCTTTCATTTTTTTTGCCCTTTTCCCGCGTAGGCGTTCTCCCCCTCAAGGCTGGTTAGGTCCCTGCCACAAGATTTTTACCCCAGTCCCAAACTCTCCAGTCCCTCAAGCGAAGAACAAGCTTCGGGGCGGTAGGCTCGAGGGGGGTGGGGGGGCAACCCGTGAGGCTCCCCCATCACCACGGAGTCCCTGTTTCAGTTTTTCCAGGATTTCCGTTCCCCGGAGTCTTGATTGTTTCGTTCCTTCGGCAAGCAGAGATGGCTTCTTGGACCCCCGTCCCCCGCACACTCTCCTTTGGAGCACACAACCTTCCGTGGCAAAGGCTGCTTTGGGGGACAAAAGTTCCGGGACGTATTCCCCCCCCCTTGCTCTTTTTGGGGGGTCTCCTCCTTTCCGGCAGGACCCATCCCTTGTATTAAAATTCTTTCAGGACTCGGGCTTTCCTTTCACCCCCCCCCCTCACAGATAACAGAGGTAGGCGGTTGGCACCCTAGGTCGTTGTGTGTTTCCGACCCCCCTTTCCTCAAGGATAAGACCCTCCGTTTTTTCCCTTTCAGGGTGGTAGGGTTTTTTTTGCCCCAACTTTTCCTGACCCCCTGGTCGGCCGGGAACGACGTCTTTCCCCCCCCCCGGTTTTTTCCCAACTTCTCCGCTTCTCCTAGGCTGCTGACGATCCTTTGCTTGCCCCGGGTACGATTCTTTGTGCTAAGTCTTTCCCTCTTCTCCCCTCCTTGTTGGAGGAGATGCGTGTTTGTGACCTTCTCAACCCCCCTTTTTTTCACCGGTTTTTTTCCTCTGACCCACTGCTCGGCAAAGCAGGGGGCTTGCGCTTAGGAGACTCTGTATGGAATGTTAGGCCCCCTTCTCCGGGCGACTAGGGCCTTTTTCTTTCTGGTTCTTTCCCGCTTTCCAAAAGATTTTTTTCCCCTAAGTAGTAATCAGAAGAAATCTTCTTTCGTCCATTTTTTAAAACCCGGGTCGTCCTTACACCCCCTCCTGAAATTGGAAAAGCTTCTGATGCAGGGGCACCCATTTTTTTGTACTTTTTACTTTCTTGTGACCCCGCAACAGGTTTCCCTCAGCATTTTTTAGTGGAGTTCCCATACCCCCACTCAGTCGGCTGCGAATCCCAGCTCTTGTTTTGCGTCCCAAAAGAAGCACCGGAGCCCCCTCCCCCCACCTGCGTTTTCCGTTGGAAAGGTTTTGGTTGGCAGTGTTTTGTTCACTCAGTGGGTGGGGCCCCACTTCGCCCCCATAGTTTCTCTTTTGTGGGTCCCGGGTCGCTGGTTTGCAGTCCCGAGTAGTCCCCTGAAAAAGACTACCTAACACGCCCCCTTCCATCGGTTTTTTTCCGTTTTTGGCTTCTTTTCCCAACGTTGCGCTTCCTGTTCTTTCTAGGAGGATCGCATGTTCCCCCTTTTTTAGTCCCTCCTTTTCGTTTTAGTTATTTTTTCTTATGGTTATTGCTTTCGGCTTTCTGAGTGAGAAAGTGGTCCGTTCGGTAAACACGCTTTTTCTCCCCGGTTCGGCACCCCCCCGTTGGGTCCCCAGTGCCCAACGAGGTTGGAAACGCGCGTGATTTTTTCGTTTCACCCCCCATGGATCTCGAGGGCTGCTTCTCGCTTTTGCTAGAACAGGACGGGGGGACGACCCTCTTGACTTCACTCCTGTTAGGATTCTAGTCCGTTTCCCTGCCTTCTTGTCGTTCCATGGTCTTTCCCACCTTTTTTTGGTTTTCTGCGGATCCATGTCTTAATTCCCCCCCTTTTATTCTTTCCCCTCTGAACCACCTGTCGCGTGTCACCCGTGCCGATAGTAGCTTGTGGTTGTTCTCAAAAACGCTTTATTCCAGTCATTCCCTTGGAAAGGGACGATTTTTCTTTTCCACCTTTTTCCGTCTTTTCAAAGCCCTTCTGCCGTCTTTGTTTATTGTATTGAACTGCACGGGCGGGGTATTCCGAGGTGAATTTTAGATTTTTCCCTTTCGCCGATCCCGAGCGAGAAAAACCAGGGAACGATAAGGTTTACGAAACTTTTTTTCCCCCCCGTCTCTCAATCCTAAGAGTCCTTGAACCAACTAGGAGATCTCTCAGGACCCTGGTACCTTTAATTGGTTTCAGGTTCCTTTAGGTTTTGAGGTGGCTGTCGACGTTCCCCTTCCCGGTATTTTTTGGTAGAGTGGTTATTCCACCCGATCGAGGGAGATTAATCTTTTCTGACTCCCCCATTTTTCTTTTCCCCGTGACTACCAGTTGTGGTTAACCTCGGGATTTGTTTTCGAGTTGCGCGTTTTTTTTTTTCGCAAACAAACACTTTCTTTCCGTCTTCTTACCGGGTAGTGTCAGAGTTCTTTTTCACCCCCCGTTGGAGACAATCCCCCACCCTAAAGGAAAAATCTTGCCTGTACCCGGCGTATTTTAAAAACTTCTTTCTTCCATCATGGTCCCTTCCCCCCTGGAGAATAGGCGCCCGAGGCTTTTCTTAACCCTCGCCGAGGGACCCTCCCCGAGGTTCGACCACTTTGAATCCCTTCAAGCCTTTCAGGCCCGTACCCCTGCGGGCCCGTGTCTCCCCACCGGTTCTTCTTTCCCAAGACCGTCGTCGTGTTCGGCATTCCGCTCGAGGAGGAGGTTTTTCCGGCCCCTCCCCCCCCCCAAAAGTTTGTCCCTTTCAGACCCGTTCGCTTCGAGGCGTTTTTTTTGTTGAGCTTCTTTTTTTTTTTTTTTTCCCGGCAAGTTTTCTCTTCTTGCGGCGGCTTTTCAGTTCCCCCCCCCCCAGTTGGCTCCGGGCTGCTACTCGTCGGGACGTCCCTTTTTGCCACGCGTTCCGTTAGACTCGGTTCCCCCTAATTCCGCGATGTTCCCTCCCCCCCTCCTCGTAGAACCTTCCTGCCCCGAACCCCCTCCCCATGCCGGACCCTTCTTCTGTGCAGCAAAACTTCCCCAGACGGATCTTTTTTTTTCAGGACTTCTCCAACCCCCCTCCCCTACTTCCTCTGGTTACCTCCCTTGTTTCCCCTAACCTTCCCCCCTTTTCGGGCTCTTCTTGCTCCTGGAAAGCCGTCCCCCCCAAGACGGCAGTTTTCCCCACCTTTTTCTGTTTTAATTTGAGCTAGGACTTTCTAGTCGCATTGAACCCTCGCCGAAATCTTTTTTTCTCCCCATCTCCATCTTTTAGTGTTCTGTTTCGACCCGACCCGCACGGGGGGTTACCCTTTTCCAGTACATCCCCTGAGAATCGAGTTCCGTGTCGCGCTTTACCCCCTGAAACCCCCTAGAATTTTGGTCCCAAGGCTCGAGTGCCCCTTTTGTCCAGCGTTTCATGACGGCGGTACCCGCGCCCGAAAACGTTTCTAGGCGAGAGGCATAAAGTCAGTGGTTTTTCTGTAAACTTTAACCAGCCTGCTTTACAGTCGCTACACGTCCCTGTCCTAGGGGTATTTACAGCTTTTCTTCCTTTGCCCCGACGCCGGTTCCCCCCCCCGGTGGTTGTCTCCTTCTCTATCCCTTACCAGAAGGCGTTTGACTAGTTACAAGCGTAGCCCTCTCTTCTTCCCGCTTTCCACGAAGCAGGAAGTCCCTTCAGAGTCGATCCCCTTTTTCAGAACGTAGAATTTAGAGAGCCCCCTTCTCCAGTGTACTCTCCCAGGATCGTCTCTGAAATCGGTTTTCCTTTCACGGAGTCCCCTTTAGCCTTTCTTTTTTTTTGTGTAGTCTAGGCGGTCTAGTCGGATCGAGCTCCGTTCCGTAGGGTATCTTGTGAATTTCCCAGTGCAATCCTCTTGTTTTTCGTCCTTCCCAACTTCCTTCTTTTTATTCTCTGGACGGAAATTCCCCTGTTCGAACATTATAGGGAACTTCTTTTTTTTCCCTTTTTCCGACTTCCGAGTGCCCCTCCTTGTGGAGTTAGAATTTGGCGGCAGGACCTTTTTCTTGACGAAGCTCGTGAGGGCTCGGGGATTTTTACACCCCCCCCTAAAAAAGTCCTTTCCCCTGGTTTTAGAGTTTTTTGAGGATACTTGCTTTTTTTTTTTCGGGATCTTATTCTTGTTTGTCCGTTCTTAATGTGTTCGGCATGCGCCCTTTATGTCGCTCCCCCCCCTCCAGGCATAAAGACCCCTTCTTCTTTCGCGAGCTTTCTCAGTTAGTTTTCCACATCCTAGAAGGATGAATTTCCTTTTCGATGAGCAAGGTCCTAAGTTCTTCCTCATTCATCTGGTACCTCCGGGGACAGATCATCTCCTCATGACAATATGAGTGGATACCCTTTTCCTGATTTGGTGGGCGTTTCTGCGGCAGTGGACAGTTCGTTTTGTGATCTCTTCGTAGTTCTTCTGGCTGAAGTGGCATCCTTCTTTTGGCCACTTCACGGTTCCCCGATATTGGATTCCCCTCCGTGTTTTTGTGACCCCCCCCTTACTTCAAAACTGGGCCCTGTGTTCCGATCTCGCCTTTTCCGTCTTTGAATTTTTTTTTTCTCTGACATTTTTTTTTTTTTTTTTTTCCTAGAACTCGCTTGACCGTGCCCAGCAAAACCCCCCCCCTCCTATTAAGCTATTTTCTCCTCCTCCTGTTGTGGTTTGTTCCTTTCCCTTCCCCCTCTTGTGAGTCCTTGGTACTGCGTTTTTCCACAAACGGACCATTTTTCTCCTTTTGAGGTCTGAGTTTTTTCTCGAATCGGCATTCCTTTCGATTTTAGGGAACCTTCCTACTGTCCCGAGGTTTCCTTCCTTGTCACCCATCCCCCCATGGTCCCCCGTTTTCGGCGAACACGCCCCGATTCCCCATTAGGCAGAGAGTTTTCCCCACGGGCACCCCCCCCCCCCTCGCTTTTACGTCGGGACCCTTTTCCCCACGCCTTAACTTCCAACTCATATGAGGCCCTTTTTCTTTTTTTCAGGATGTTCTCCTCCTGAAGGGTTTTTTTTTTTTCTTTGCAGTTCTGGACCGGGCGGATCGTTTGGGATCAGAAGGATTCCTTGTCTTGTTTTTCACGACCTCCGACTCCACATGTTTCTTTAACTGTTAAGTTCGTGATTGCCCGTGGCGATGGAGGCCCCGAAGGCTCACGGCCCCAGTCCCGATTTCCCGATTTTTCCCTATTTCCATTTGCCCGTTGGGGGAAGGCCCCTCCCTTTTGAATAAGGGTTCGCCCCCCTTTTTGACCACCTCCAAGCGTCCGGTTGGCGGTTGTTTTTCTCCATCGAGGACCCAGCGCGGGCGGGCTTCCTTTCCCCCCTTGAACTTTCTTGGCCCCTCCCTCCCTCTGGCCCTCTTCTCTCTTCCCCGTGAAACTGGCCGAGAAGTGTTTTTTTTTACCCACGTCCGAATTGTCTGCTCGATGAACTTTTGAGTTTCCCCCCTGATTTTCCTGTTTTCGGGCCATCTCCTTTACTGTCGGCGACGGAGTTGCTGAACGGTTCTTGGACAAGCTTTCAGGTACGTTCTGTCACCCCCTTTTTTTCAGGAAGACTTTTTGGCGGATCGGTGCTCACGGTCGTCACTGCGTCTTTTTTTTTGAGCGTCCCCTTTTTTTTCTTTTTTGGTGGAGGCGTCGGGATCAGTGGTGTTAGAGGCCCCCGTCTCCCAGCTCCTTCCCCCCCCCGACCCCCCTTTGTTTTTTTCCCTTTGTCTATGGCGACATTGGCCGGTCCTGCGGCCCGCGTCGAGTTCACCCGAGGTCCTTCTTTTTTCCTTGAAGTCTGGGTTTCCCGGTTGGTCGAAGGGTGACGTCTCACGCCGTTGACGTGTCTCCGCCCTTCTCCTTTCGACGGAGCCCCTGTGACCCCTGTAGGCGGAACTGGGTCTCTGCAAAGCTCTCCTGAACCCTTTTTTCTTGCCCTTTTCTCGCTGGCGCCTTCCCCCCTGATTCTCGCTTTCTTCGACCAGCTTCGGTCAAACCTCCTGACCAGTTCGGTTTTGCTAACGATCTTTCGGTACAATCTCCTTTCTTCGCGCGCTCCTTTTTCAACAACAGGTTGTCCGTTTCTTGTTTTTCGCCCTGACGGCCTTGTCATTCTGTTCCTTTAGCACCATTCTTGGTCTTTTCCTTCGTCTGTTTTGGAGGGTTTCTAAAGACGGAGGTCCTGTGGCGATCCTCGGTTGTTGTAGCCTTTCTTTTTTAGTGGCAACCTTCGATTGGAAGAAAATGTTTCGGCCATGTAAGGCCCCTTTTCACGAAGCCCCTCGTATATTTTCAATTTCTTGACTTCCGCTGTCTTTCTTTTTATCTGGTTTGGCACGACGCTAACGTCGTCCCGCCTCCTTTCCGTGCCTCCCTTTTCCGAAACCCGTCGTCCCTTAAGGACGGCCGTTAGGTCCCCCCCCTCTGGGTCCCGGGACGTGTTCCTTTTCCCCCCTGGAGCTCACCTTTCCCCTGCGCCCCTCCCACAAGTGATCCCCCCCCCCCGGCATTTTTGCTTGGGTTCGGGGCCTTTTTCCCCACGATTGCAGCGGAGCTTCTGTGATTGCCGAAAGCTCCCTGTCTTTCCCGACTCCGGGTTGGGGTTTTTCCACGCATAGGGTCTGCCCCGTTATAGGGCCGTCTTCTTTCTTTTCATAGCTTCTTTCGCAACGTCTTTTTTCGAGCGGCGCTTTTTTTTTCCCGACCGCTTTTTTTTTCCCTGGTCGGACGCCGATGTTCCTTCGGCAAATTTTTTGGGAACTGCATCCCCTCTTGTAGAAAAGGTCTTCCTACGGGGCGGGATGGTTGGTTTCTTCCCCTGGGAGGGTGATCCTGACGATTCCCCCTTTTCACCGTTCCAACTTTTTTTTCTTGCGATTACCCGTCTTGCCCCGTTGCGTGCGCGGACTCCCCCCGAAACCAACGAGCTCCTACACATTTCTTTTCCACCGATTTGGTAATTGCCCCCTTCCCAGAGGGGTTTGCCTGCCGACCTACACTTTTGCACCACCTGCCCTGCTCCCATCCCCCCCACCCCCCCCGGCTTTTCCCTGACATTACCCGACCGGCGTCTGTTTTTCGAGCACCGTCGGGTCTTCGTTCGGGTTTCTTTTTTTTCTCGGACACGTCTTGGCTGTTACAAGCGACTGGCCGGTCCCTCTTTTTTTGTTAACCTTCAACTTTCGCCGCTACATTTTGCTCTGGCCGATTTTTTTTCTTCAGTTCCCCCCCCACCCCCCTCCTTCGTCCTTTTTTCAGGGGCTCGGACTTTCCTTTTTTCCTTTGCCCCCCCTGCTTCCGCGCCTGGAACTTTTTTTTGCGTTGCGCGGACCCCCCCCCCCCGCTGTGCTCTGCGAGAATTTTTTCGGACTCCTCCTTTTTTTTTTTATGACTCTTTCCTCCCCGTCCGCGCCTTTTTGCAGGAAGCCCCTTTAGTCGACACGGTTCCGCTCTTCCAGAAGTCCTAGCCCTAAAAAGATATGATACCCCCTCAACCGTCAGAAAACTTTTGCGGAGAACTGTTACCTCCTAAGGGAAAGACGTTTTCGACCCCTTAATTAGGGGGTCCCTCCCTTCGGGTGCGGTTTTTTTTTTTGTTTTTTTCAGAAATTTTCGTTGCCCGAACGTTGTCCGTCCCCCCCTGGCTTCGACCTTTTCGAAAAAGGCCCTGTCCCAGCACTCACAGAAACCCTGCCAAGGGACTCCATGCACACCCTTTTCCGAGACCCCCTCCCTCCCGAGGGCGGGTTTTCTTTTTTTTCCGAGACGGCCGCCGTTTTCGGTTCCCCTTGTAGCTACACGGTTCAGTGATTTCCTTCCCCTAGGATAAGAAACTTTTTTTTCTTCAGTAGGCACTGGTCCCCTTGAAGTAGCTTTACAAGGACAGAAGGAAGTACCCCTTTTTCCACCTGCCGGTGAACCAAACCCCTTCGAAGTCACCCCCCCCCTCTGCAACTTTTTCCCCAGGAATACACTTTTTTGTGGTCTGGTGATTATGGTTTGTCCTCCCGCCTCTTGTGTTTAGGACTCCTTCTCACGACCCCTTCCTTGTAACGCGTTTTCCGTTTAAAAAAGACAAACCGAAGTATCTTGCTCTCCTTTTGAAACCGGAAGACCCCTGTAGTGCTTCGTGTTTTTCGAGCCTCCCTACCTTGTCTTCTTCAGGGTTTTTTGTGGAGCCACGTCCCCCCCCCTTTCCCGCAATCTTTGTTCAAACTTCCGCCTGGCCCCTGGTTCTCCAATTATCTCCCCTCTCCTTGGCAGCTGCTGCCTGATTCCTGGAGCGACCGGCCTATGACCCCTTCCCGCCTCGACCCTCTTTTTTCCCCCTTTCCTAAGGTTTTCTTTGCTGATTAGATAAGATCATGCTCGCCGTCCAATAGTCGTTCTTACTTTCGAGGCTCCTGAAAGGTATATCTCTCTTTCTTATCTGAGATGACCGTTTTATCCTGGTTTTTCCCTAAGTTAAATATTTGTCAGACCTTTTGAAATTTGGTCCTGGTAGTTGTTTTTTGCTAAAACCCACACTTTCAAACTAGTAGTTACCCCCAATAAGGGTTAGCACCCAATTCTTCCTTTTTCCAAAAATCGGTGGCAAGGTTTCTTTTTTGAATTTTTTTGCAAGTTTTTTACGTAGTGTCCTTTCCAAACTCCCGATTCTCTTAAAAGCCTTCGTGAAGTTAAGCGGTTTTCTTTTCAGAAGGCCCCATAGGAGAAACCCAGACGGCACCACGCCACTTTTCTTTTTCTTCTATTTCCAGTAAGGGGATGCCCCCGGTGGCCGCAGCTTTTTTTTTTCGTTCACGTCTTTTTTTTGTGGGGGGTAGGGGGAGAGCCTTTTTTCAGGCCCCTCTCTCGGGCTTGCGGAACAAGAATCTTCGGATAATTCGTTCTTTTCCCTGAAAAGTTGAGTTTTTTCCTTTACGTGGAAAGTTCTAGCTACAACAGCAATTTTTTTCTTTATTGTTATTACGTTACTTTCTCTATTATTGTGCTTTTCTCCAGTGTGAAGTCCACGAGTTATAAAGAAGTTCTTTTTCCTCGTCCCACCCCAGTTAGGGAAAACATTCCCCCTGGTTACTGACCGCGATTTCCCTAGGAATCTTCGGGGTCGGGCGTTCTGTCACCCCTGTCTTCTTTCGAGATGTTTTTTATCGTTCCCAAGGGGTCGAGCAGATCCCAGGCCCTTAGGGCTCGTTTCCCCTTAAGTGTTTTGTCCCCATACTGGGAAGTACTTCCCCCAGGTTTTTCCTGTCCAGAGTCCTTTGCCCTGGTGCGGGCCGGCACCTCGGGGTCCGGGCCGGATTTTAGGTTTCTTCCCGGGAAGATCCACTTTGGTCGAACCCCCTTTTTTTTTCCGGCGCCACTGCACTTCCCTAATCGGGGATCACGGGTCTTCCCCCTCTCCCCCCCCTTCCATTTCAAGGCTCCTGTATGGTTTGCAATTTTCCGTCCGGTCCGTTCTCCCCTCGCAGTACGACTTTTCCTGGGTTTAGTGCGGGAAATGGTGTTTCTTGCCAAGGACCCCCGGGTTCCTTTATTCCCCCCTCAGTCCCCTCCCATGTTTTATTCCTCCCAATTAGCCTTCAGCCAAAAAAACATACCGGAGGATCGCCAGAGGTTTAGTGTCTCGTTTCTGTACCAACCCCTCGGTGTCTTTCTGTCCCTCGGAGTCTTTCTAAACGAGGTTGAGGTTTTTTCTCAGTTGTCTTTTGTTCGGCGTTTAGGTCGACTTCTTTTGCTTTTTTTTGAGGCGTCTGAGTGGGTACTCGTTCTTTTCCTTCCATTTTCATGAACACATTTTCCCGCGCTGTAAGGGGTGTTCATTTTGGGGCTAGTCTTTCAGCGAGATGATGGATTTTAGCCCCCTTTTTTTGAGCACTTTTCTTTTTGTCAGCGGGTCTTTTTGTTCCCCACCCGTGAAGGGGACCCCCCTCCGTCAGCACAGACCCCTCTTCCCCCACTTTTTTTTTAAAACACCTTGAAAATCATGTCCCCCCCCTTTCCACCCCAAAATTTGGCCCTAGCCGGATTATGCTTAGATAGTCGCTTAAACATCCAAACCTTGAGAGGTTCGGAGTAAGACATACCTTTTCAACATCTTTTTAAATAGATCTTCGGCGATTTATGTGGCGCTGAAAAAAACCTATAAACTTCGGCCTTTCCCGGCGTTGAGAAACCCCCCCGAACATTGGAATCGCTTTTCCCCTTCCGTGATTTCCTTCAGTATGCTCTTTTGAGATAGTCGGGTCGCCAAGCGTTTTCTATCCGGATAAGGCTTTTTCCCCTTTCTCGTTCCTACCCAAGGTCAAAGGGTCGTCCCCTTCGGCGGACTTCCCCTTCGTAGATTAGACTTCACTACCATTTCTCCTGTCAGCGTATGGTCGTCTAGACAGTGTGGTCGAAGATTTTTTTCTTTTTTCGTCCCCTTCGCCCTGAATGACTGTCCCCAGAACCTCCCCCTTGTTTTACCCCCCCCGAAGTCCAATGATACTTTCTCCCCGCCCAGAAACCTCCTCCCCCCCTAGAATTTTATTTTTTTCGGGAAAAATTTTTCTGGGCAGGTTCTCTTAGGACACCTTTTTTTTTTCCAAGCTCCCCCTCCCAAGGAAGACCAATTCCCGCTTCTGACCACCCAAATGTTTATGGACTTGCCGGCCGCAGAGCCGCGTGATGTCTCATTTTTTCCCCCCGATGCAGGATAGTTAGGACAGTCCGTGGAACAGACCCCCTTTTTAGTAGAACCTCTTCTTAATCCAGATGGTCCTTGAAACTGACTGGATCTCCATAGGGCCTTTGGCGACCGGGGAGAGGCGATTCCCCCACTTTCCACATAGGCAGGTTCCCTCAGTTGAGCTCTTTTCCTGGCCTTCGTTTAGCCCTAAGGTTTCCCCCCGATAGGTAGGCCCCGCTTCCGGGCCCCCTTTTGGAATTCCACCCGGTCGAAATATCTAGTTTTTTCCCCTCCTAACAGAAGAATACCCCCCAAGGAATCCCCCCCTCCCAAAGGCTTCCCCCCCCTTCTGGAAGGCGAAGAACTCCCCGTGTTCTAGTTAGTTCTGACCCTTCCCACATCTAACCCCGTTTTCCAGGTCCCTTGTTGGGACTTCCGCAGGCGTCTCACAACACACGCCGACGCACTCGGAGTACTTTCAGACTTCCCATTCTCTTCAGTTTCCCTATTTTTACCGTTCGGAAAACCCCTGCGTAGTACCTAGGTTTTAGTTACCCGTCATCGACCCCCGGTCCCCCCCCTTTGTTGTCGTTCCGGGGCCTTGGCCTTTTGGCTCTTCGCTGGTCGACAGTCGCCGAGAAATGGGTGCTTGGCACGATACACTGCCCCCCTTTTCGATTTTTCCTTTTCTCGGATCGGGCACTTCGGAAGTTTTTTTCGTCACGTATTCTCGGGCAAATTTTTGGTTTACCGCCTTCTTTTCCATCCCCTTGGTGGAAGTCTTCCTTTGTCGTTTACCAGGGAAGACAGGCCTTCCTCCTTGTCAAGACCTCTTGTATTTTATACAAACCGCACACTTACGTGGGCCCAAGGGGTCATTTTGAGTCCGGAACGTTTCTTACTGGCGGTTCCCTTTTATATTTAATTCTTAGATTCTGGATCTTTCTCCTCCCCGAAGGTGGTTCCTTTCCGTCTCGTTAGCCACTCTTTAGTCAAATAGGAAACCTCCCTAAAAGATTAGTGTTCCCTTTTTCGGGGTTTTCCGAGTTCTTTTCCTACTGGCTATCATTTGATAAGGGTGCGGCTAAGGAAGGTTAGCGACGAACCCGCACCTTGGGCTGTTACTTTCTGAGTGGATAAGCTTTCCCCTGGTGGTGGGACTTTTGTTCGGGATTTTCCTCCCCTCGGTGCCGTGCGCCTCGGGACAATTCTTTTTGGGCCGGTGGACCGCCCCCTTCTGCTGGCCATCACCCATTTCCGATAGTTCTTTTCCTGCCTCCGTGGCGGTGAACACCTTGATGAAAATTCAACCTTTTCCCCTTAGGCCGGGTCCCGATATAGCCCCTTTCCTTTTTGGGCAGTCCCGTCGGCCTAATCTTTTTGTTCGTGGACTTGCGGCCTCCGTCCCCCGGCCCCAAACCTCCCCAAACTGCCTACTCTTATATTTTCATTTTGTTGTTGTCCCTGAGTTGATCTTCTGGCCGAGTAGGCTCCACTCCCATGGACCCGGACCCCCTCTCGCCAGCCGGCGAGATAGGTCCAAAACCCTTCTAGGTTGTTTGGTTTTCTGTTGGATCCTCGGAATTCAGGTCAAGCTCCCTGCTAACAGCAACAACCTCCCGGTTGTTGAAAGAAGTTTCACCTGTGCACAATCCCCTGGATCTCGATTTCTTCAGGCATGGTTACCCACGCCCCCCACTTCCCAACCACGGGAGCTCAACTCTTAGCAAATTTTCTTTCTCCCCCCCTGGATCCAAGGGTACCCTTCGTCCAGGAAACCCTACGCCCTTTGTCTCCGCATTCGATGCAATCCATCCAAATTCCCACGCCGAGTTAGGGGCAGCTGGTCGAACCAGAAGGGTTGTTTCCGCAGCGAACAAATCAGCGTCAAAAGATTCCTTTTTCGAAGCACTTCAAGAGTTTCCCCCCTGTGAGTCACAGGGACCCCCTTCTTACGTTGGGTTTTCGGGTCCCGAAGAGGTTGCGGTTCCCCGGTTTTCTTTCTTTCCTTGCGGTGCCTCCTCACCCCACCCCTTCTCCCCCTGGATTTGCCACTCTTTTTTCTCGGCCCTTACCGCTTCCAGCCGGTGAAGTTGGTTTTCCGAAACAACTCCTTTGGTCCTCGCGGCCCTTTCTTAAATCCACTGGAAGGTCCCTCTGTTCGTCGAACCGATCCTCCTAACAGGACTCCCCCGGATCGAGAGGTCCGCTCCATCCGTTCAGAAGGCCACTGGGGTAGCTCTTCCCCTTTCCCACGGACTCCCCCTCTCTTTTTTTGTCGAAAGACGGCCTGGGTCCCCATCCCCCGGAGAGTGGAGCTACCTTTCCCTCACGAATCTTTCTTTTTGAGAGACCGGGGACTCTTATTACGGCGTTTGTGCTCCAGTGGAGAATTCTCTGCATAAAATCCCACGATGCCCCGAGCTCCCCTCTGGTCCCCTCCAGAGCGTCTTCCGGTGAAGGCTTCAAGGCCCTAGGCCTGGAACTGTTGGCGTTTCCTTGCCTTTTGACTTGTCGATCTACTAAAGCCCCCTTCCTCGTCGCAAATCTTCTCCGGTGGCGACTTCCTCCGGTGACCTCTCTTCCTGCAGAAAACTCGGACAGTTCCTCTCAACGTGTTGCCCCCCCCCTTTTCCGTTGGATCTGCCCTGCTGAGAAAGTCTCCTCCCTAGTTTATTCAGCCCCCCCGGCCGCGTTTCCTTCTTCGTGCGACTGATGTCGTTTGCCTTCACGATCTTGCTAAATGTTTTCGATCGTCCCGGACCTTTCTGTACCTGACATGTGGGTTCTTCGCAGTCTGGGTCCTTTTTTCGCGGTTGTCCGCCGACGGCTTTTCAACTCGAGCCCGTCCTTTTTTGCCGAGGAGGGTACTTTGGTGCGACCTTTTTATATGGCCCTGCGACGTCTTTTGTACGCCCTTTTCGGCCATTGCTTTTTTTCGTCTACGACGCCCCCATACTCCTTCCCCTTCGGCATCCTCGACGTTCGGATTCCTTTGTTCTGACCCTGACGGGGGCACGCCTCCTAGGCCTTCCGGACCCTGACCCTTTTCTCTGAGCCTTCCCCCCCGTTAGACGCCGTTTTCCTCAACGCTGAGGGAAACAGAAAGACCCCTCGAGTCGTCCTCAGCAGTCGCTCAAAGGGTGTACCCACCCGTCCAAAAAGGACACCTTTGGGGCTCCTTAGGGCCCAGTGGGTCTATTCGTGGATGACCTCCCCTCGTCCTTCTTTCTGCCCGAGGAAGTTGTGTGAGCATTCCCCCTTCCCCGCGGAGCCGGGTCCTCCCTTGGGGGGGTATTTTTCCCTCTACCTCGAGAACAGTCTGCTTTCCCTTGGAGTTTACGAGTCTGGGGCCTCCTCTCTCGGCAAAAAGTCTGGAATGAGTGGCAGAACTACCCCCTTTTTTTTTTCTACCCGTTTCGGGTCTTTTTTCTTTCTTTTCTGGTTTTCCGAGGGTGACCCCTCCCTCAACCTCACCCGAACTCTTTATTTGAAATGTTTCCTTTTGTCATCTAAATACCCCGGCCATCCCCCTGAAACAGACAACCCCCGCGTCTCCCCTGTTTATTCACTCCTTTCATAATGGGTTTTCCATCCCCTGATTGATCTCCCATCAGGAAGCACACCTTTTCCAAAAGTCGCCCCCCCCTCCGAAAGAAGCCCCCTGCAACCCGAGTGGATCTATTTTGCAAGAGTGGTTCGCCGGTCTTCCCGATTATAGGGCCCTTTTTCTTTTTTTTTTTTTACATTTCCAAGGAGTTTTGGTCTTTCGGACTCATTACCCCTCAGGAGACTTTCACCCCCTCGTTTACACATGGGAGATGGCCCCTCGGGAATCTGGGTTTTCCCCCCTTGTCCAAGTTCACTTTTTTTCCGAATCCACCCCCCCCGGCGACGGACTTTTAGGGGTTTTTGCTGGACTAAACTTACACCCCCTCGCTTCCTTGAAGGAAGCGTTTTCATCCCCATTCCCCCCCTTGCAATTCAACGCCCTCTACATATTCCTTTGGCAGGCGAAAGGTTGTTTTCTGGACAGCCTCATAAAGTGGCATTTCCCCGTTCGTCGACCCTGGATTTCCCCCGAAGAAACCTTGTAGTCCAGACTCCTTTTTCTTTTTATCCTGGTTTTCTCTCCATCTAATCGTTCACCCTTTTCGGAGAAAATCCTGCAAAACCCCGCCTCTCCATAGGCCCGACATCGAGCCCCCCCCTTTTGCCTCACATGCTCATGTTTTGAAACCTCTTTTCACCTAATCTGGTCCTAAATAGTTCATTGGTGAAATGCTGTGGTTTCCGAACCCGCCGATAAGGTCTTAGCTCTTTGGAAACTGGGCGTCCCTCCCAAGGAAAAGCCCTCCCCCCGTTTTTTTTTTCGACAATGGAAGAAGTCCCCCCCCCCCTCCTTGACGGACAGATTTTCCTTTCCTTTTTTTTACTGCCGCCCTCCTTCTCGCAACTTCCGCCTCCTGCTTCCCACCGAGGGGTTCGTCCTCTCTTCGGGGTCGCAAGCCCCCCCCGATGACGTTCCCCCTGCCCCTGGCACTTCTTTTTTTTTTTTTTTTGTACTCCCCCCCTTTTTTGCTGGTTTTTTGGCCCCAAACCCATCCAAGGGCCCTGCTGACTTTCACTTTCAGTACCATCTTGTCGGGGATTCGTTTTTTTGACCCCGACGTGTGAATTTCTTTTCCCTTCCGGAGAGGGAGTACCACTCAGGCTTTTCCCGAGGTTCGGGTTTTTTTCCCGAACCCACTTTTCAAACTTCTGTATGCCCCGGTTGTACAACGTCTTCGTGCTCGTTTGTTAGAACATGCTTGCTCCCCGTATGAATTTTTTTCTCCCTTAGCCCCCCGAACCCAGTTATTGCGCCAGGGTCCTACTTCATTCCAACCCAGTACCTCTCTGGTCATCTCCCCCCTCTTTCCTAACGGCTTTCCCTTCTTTTTTTTCCTCTCTCCTGCTCTCTACGGAACGAGTTCTTTCGGTCCCC
>Ga0179593_1608809_pt1 | contig 21088 bp, 41 predicted proteins | sample CZODoug2_1_08_16_FD_185931 | JGI IMG/M metagenome (GOLD analysis project Ga0179593, IMG submission 185931) | Vadose zone soil fungal communities from Angelo Coast Range Reserve, California, USA - CZODoug2_1_08_16fungal (PacBio error correction) | ecosystem: Environmental > Terrestrial > Soil >... | reverse complement strand
ACCATACGTCCTACGGAGAAAGTGAGGTAAAACAATGGCTGAGTCGCCCCCTTCTCTCCTTCTCTATGTCCTTCCTTTCCTTTTCTTCCCTTTCCTTGCTGCTGCCGAAAGGCCGGCCAATGCCCTCCCTATGTGCGGGCAATAGATCTCATCTCTCTCTTTTCCTACCTCCTTGCCTTTTTTTTTTCTTCTTCCTTATTTTCTCCTCCTCCCTTTTCCCTGGAGCAGCAGGCAGGTGGCGATAATCACGATCGGCTCTCTTCTTATGGTCGTAGAATAGATAGTCGCGGGGCCGAAAACTCATGGGCCCTTTCTACCTTTTCCTTTTTACCCCTTCTTTTTTCTTCTCCTCCCTCCTCTCTCCCCTTCTGCGAGACACCAGCCATACGGCGCACGAAATCTCCTCTGATGGCTGGGCAAAACGGTGTAGGCCGCTCCCCCACTCCTTTCCCTCCCCCCCTCTTCTCTGTTAGCTCTTTTTGTCCCCCCTTTATCTCCTTGTTTCCTTTTGCCGCTTTTTCGCAATGGCAGCTCGGATGAAATCGGGTCCTTTCCTCGGTGGTGGTAGTTTCAAGCTGTAGCTATAGCTCATTCAAGCATCTGTCCTTCCCCCTGTTTCCTTCCTCCTCCCCCTTTTTTTCTTTTTTCCCCTCTTTTTTCGTCTCACCCGCTGCCTTTCGATTGTCGCAAGCAAAAACAACCTCCCTTATTAATGGGAGGAGGAAAACATGCCTCTGTCATGCGGGTCGCTTTCCCCCTTCCCTCCCCCTTTCCCTTCTTCCTCCCCTCCTCCTGTGCTTTGGCGGCCGGAGATCGCGCCTCCCCTCCCTGCCGCCGATCATCCTGTGTATTTTTTTCCCCTCGCTCCCCTCCTGGCTTTCCTTCCTTTCCTTCTTTTTTTTTTCCTCCCTCGCTATCGTGAGATTCATGGTTACGTCGATCCCCTCACGGAGAAAACGGCCGGCCAATTTTTTGGTCGTTTTCTTCCTTGCCCTTTTGTCTCCTTTCCTTCTCCCTTCTTTTTCTTTTTTTTGTTCCTTTATCCTCTCCTTTTTGCGCAAGAGTATCCCAGTCTACCTGTGGGTCCTTTTCAAGAGTGTCGTCGTGCGATTACTGCGCTACCGCTGCCTCTCCCCCTCCACTGCTTTCCTCTTCTCCCTTTCTCTTCCCCTTTTTTTTTTTTTCTTCTTTCTTCTTATCCCAACTGGGCTCGGGGGGCGTTCCCCCCCGTATGTGAGGAAGCCTTGTAAGCAGGGAGTATCGCCCGCGCCCGTTATTCTGGTCCCTGTCGTGTCCCTTCCTTCCTTTCCTTTTTTTTTTTTCTCCCTCCTTCTTTTTCCGGTTGCCAGGCCATCGATAAGATCGTTCCTTTTATTTGAACTAAAATTTAAAATCTTTGGGCCGTAGTGGGTGGCGTCCACAGACCGCCTCTTCTCTCCCCCTCTCCTTCCTCCACCCCCACCTTTTGTTTGCCCTTTTTCTTCCCCCCCCCACAGGGCTTATCCCAGGAAGGAGAGGGGCCTGAGCCCAAAACCTCCCTCCATCACTTCTTTCTTTCTTCTTTTTTCTTTTTTTCTTTTTTTTGTATCCCCTTTCTCCCCCTCTTGTGTTCGGCGAAAAAATTCAACGTGGTCCTCCTCCAGCGGACCAACATCAGCGGATAGGTTCGGTTATGCCCGTTCCCTACCACCTCTCTTTTCTCCTCCTTCTTCTCCTTTTCTCCCCTTTTTGTTTCCCTCGTCAAGAGATTCCCCCCATGATTTGGTTAGAGATCCCTTTTGTCTTTTGTTCTTGCGCATCCCGGTACCTGACTTGGTTTCATTCTTCTCCCCCTCCCCCTTTTCCTTTTCCTTTTTTTTCTTCTTTCCCCCCCGAACGGTGGCAAACACGAGCTGTCCTCTTAATGAATTGAGATAAATGGTACCCCTTGGCACATGTGTAGGCCTCTTGCACGCCCCTCTCTTGCTTTTCCTTTGTTTCTTTAGTCCCCCTCCCTCTCTTGTCTCCCTTTCCCCCCCCTACACTCCTAAATGGATTGAGGCGTAGCAAGACTTTTCTCTCGCGTTACTTGTTAGTAAATAAAGTTGACTACCCAGGTATAATTTTTTGCGCATGTATGCATACCTCGCACTGTCACTTTTTTTTTTTTTTTTCTCTTTTTCCTCCTTTTTTTTCCCCCCTATCCTCTCTTGCTAGCTCCAGGATGAGACCCGCTTTTCCCCAGGTGTCGGAAAGTGATTTACTTCATCGTAGGCCCCATTTCGCATTCCGGAACCGCTCTGTTGTCCTCTTCCCCCGTCATTTTCTACCCTCCCCCCCTCTCCCCCTCTTCTTTTTTTTCTTTTCTCCTCTCCCTCCCAAGCGCAACAGTTCGAGGGTCAGGCTTCTCCTGATTTAGGTTACATGGATCAAGGCCATTGTGCATGCCCACATTATGTGTTCGTCTGGTTGTTCGTTTTTTTTCTTCACTCTTCCTTCTGCAATTCGGCGGGAAGGTACAGCGTCTTCATGAAGTCATTTGGTGTTGAGGGACTTGTGTCCTTACCAGGCTGTCATTTTTCTCCCCTTCCTCCCCCTCCTTTTTCACTTTCTCCTCTTCTCCTTTTCCCCCCTTTTTTTTTTCTTCTTTCCTCTTCTTTTTGCCGGTGGATGCGATTCCCCATTTTGATTTGTTAATAATGTAGCTCCTCCCCGTTTTGTGCCTGCTCACGTTTTTGCACCACACTCCTTCCTTCTCCTCTATTTTTCCTCCCTCCCTTTTTTTTCTCTCCCCCAGGACATGCGCCAACACGAGAGTTTTTTTTTTGTGAGTGCTACGGAGTGTTTTTCCCCCGCGTGTACTATATGGTTCCTTTCTCACATCCCTTTTCTTGTCCCCTTTCCCCCTCTTTTCCTCTTTCTTTTTTTATTTCCTCAATGCCCTTGTAGTTCCCCGTGCACAAAAAGTTCTCCACCCCTTCTTCTTTTCCTTTTTTTTTTTCTCGTTCCCTCCTTTTTTTTCTTCTCCCCCCTTTTCGCCATTTGCTGAACGGAGCAACCATTGAATTAGGGTCGTAGGAGCCTCCCTTGTGCACGAGTTGAGATTTTCCCGAGCCTGCGAATGTCGTCGTCTTTTCCTCCCCCCTTTTCCTTTTCTTTCCCTCTTTTTTTCTTTTTTTTCCCCTTCTATTTTGCTATTCTTCGAGGCAGCCGCACCCGGGCACGCAGGTCCCTTGATTTTTTAATTGATGGATTCTGCCGATCTTCTGGCCTAAGTCGCCCTCCCGAGATTTTCTCTCCCCTTCCCTTAGCCCTCCCTCCCTTCTTTTTTTTCTTTTCTATCGTCTCGAAGATTTCTCGTCCAGCGCGGGCCTCTGAAAGATCGGTAGATACATCACAACACTCGTTCCGTCGCACATTCTATTCTCCCCCCCGCCGTTTCTCCTCTCCTTTGTTCCCCCCCTTCCCCCTTTTTCCCTCCTTTCCTCGGCCCGGGCGCTGGCTGCGAGCGGTTTCCTAAGAGTGATATGCATACTTTAACAGTCTTTCTACGCAGTTCTGCCCGTCCTTGCTACTCTGTTTTTTCCTCGTTCCTCTCCCTTCTTTCCTCTTTTTTTTTTCTTTTTTTCTTTTCCTTCCCCCCCTGTCGAACCGAGGCGACATGGGCACTTTTTGTGATTATAATGGATTAAAATATCTTGTCCATCTTGACTCCCCATGGCTTTCTTTCTCTCCTTCCTTCTTTTTTCTTTTTCGTCCACTAACAGCGCTTCACGGTAATATCGGATTTCCTAGTGGATAAAGTGTTTTTTACTAAGGTAGCCTGATGACTATGACCTGACGTGTTTATACTGCCGTTTCCATTCCCCTGTACTCGCTTTTTCCCCCCCTCTCCTTTCCTTCGCTGGCCAAAGCGGCCAGGACGATGGGATCCCATGATTTGTATGAAAAATATGTGCCATCTAATATCTGTCCTGACCGCCTGCCCATGTCCTTCCAACTCCGTGTCGCTTTTTTTCTTCCCCTCTTTTCTTTTCTTTTTCGCATGCTGAACGCGCTGTAAGACCAATCCCGCGCCCTTCTCTTATACCGGAATGATTTTGTAAATTATATTAAACGGTATCCTACTTGATTTTTGCCACGCACTCTTTTTTCCCCTCTCTTTCCCTTCTTTCCCTCTCTCTTTTTTTTCCCTCCATCCCTCTTTTGCGAAAAGCCGTGGCCATGACACGAAGGCGGCTTTTTGTCTTAATAATGCTTAAATACCGACTGATTTTCCTCCTTTTTTCTTCCTTTTCTTTTTTTCCCTCCTTCTCTTTCCCTTCTCCCCCTCCTATCTGCGAAGCGTAGTAATGTAGCTCCCTACAGATGGTAGTTAAGAGAGCGTATCAACTATTTCTGTACCCTCCTCTTTCCCCCCCTCTCCCCCTTTTCTTTTTTTTCTTTTTTTTTTCGGGTTCGCATCCTGAGCGCTCTTTTTTAAGATTATTTGTGTCGCCTTTCTTTTTGCCTCTTTTTTGTCACCCTCTCTGTTCTTTCTTCCCTTTTTTCTTTCCTCCCCCTCTTTTTCTCCCTGGATTTCACGTGATGAGCTAACCTTTTTGCCTAGGACATTAGGATTATGCCGCGACGGAGCTGCATATACATGTTTCTTCGTGTTTTCTCGGGCTTCTTTCTTCTTTCCTCTCTTTCTTTTTCTTTTTTTTCTGAGAAGTCAGCGGAAACCTCACCCCGGTTTGCTAGAAGAAAGGTTTTCAGACCTCCCTTCCCCCCTTTGTTGACGCTTCCCCCTTTCTCTCTTTCCTCCCTTCCATGTATCTTCCTTTTCCCTTTCGCTTTGCCGCGCAGACCCGCATCCGGAGTCCTTTATTTATATATATGTCGGATAGTCTAAGCTTACGTGTACGATTACACGCCTCTTCCCTTCCTTTTTTCATTTCTTCCCCCCTTCCTTTCCCCTTCTGGCACTTTCCAACGTTTTTTTCTTGAGTCAAGAAGACATGATGGTATCGGGTAAATCCCTGGTAGCTTACCACTTTCCTGATCCCTGTCTCCCATTTTCCTCCCTCTTTCTTTTTCCTCCCTTCTCTTTTCTTTTGGGATCAGGCACCTCTCCTTCCTTTGAATGCGAAGACGACAGCAATGGTCATTTTGTTGTCTTTTTCTACTAGTATCGTCCCCCCCTCTTCCTTCCCCCCCCTCTTTTTTTCGTTTTTTCTCCCCTTTCCTTTCTGACAGCATCGCGCGCCAACCGACCGCTCCCCTTTCGAGGGCTCTATTATGTTAAGGGTGGGATCTACACGTATTCTTATATGATTCCTCCCCCCCCTATCTCCTCCTCTTTTCTTTTTTTTTTTTTTTCTCCTCCCCGTCAAACGGGCGCGCGTCGACTGCGTCTTTCGTAAACTGATTCCTAGTAAGTTCTGCTTCACGCGCGTCTCCCTAGCTTGTCTCTCTGTCCCTCGTGTCCCCCCCTCCTTCTTTTTCTTTTTTTTTCCCCCCTCACACCCAGGCATTGAAATTTTCCTTTTTGTAGAAGTAGGATTTATTTGGATGTAGGTTGTATTGGCTTTTATGTACCTCCCCTCTTCCTTTTCCTCTTCCCTTTTCTTCCCCCTTCCCCCGGTAGACGGGATACCTCTTGCGCCCCCCAATTATTTATTAGGATTACGCAGTTACCCCCAGACCGTCCCCACCTGGTTCCCCCCCTACCCTTTTTCCCCTTTTTCTCCGGGATGAAAGTATTCGAATTCTTTTACTCTTTTTCCCCCCCCTCCAGCCCCCTACCCAGTGTCCTATCTCCCTGGACCCCTTTCTTTCCCCCCCCTCTCTTTTTCCCAGGGTTGGCAATGACCTTGCAAAAACTTAATTACTGTAGGTAGATTTTTCGTTTTTCTTTCCGTTTTTCGCCTCCTGTGCTCCCCCTTACCTGCCCTTCTTTCCCTTCTCCCCCCCCCCCCCCTCCCCTCATGGCTGATTGCGGCAATCACCAAGGGCAACGGCCCCTTTCCTTTGCTTGGTCATAAGCGGGGGAAGTAGTTTCGACCGAATGACAAGTTTGCCTCCTCCACACGTTCCCCTCCCTTCTACACCCTTTCTTTTTCGCTCTCTCTGTCCCCCCCCGATACGGGTCTTTTGAAATGGCTATTCCCCCCTCGTTAAGATTTAACCTGTGGTGGAATTTTGCTTCTTTTTCCTTTTTTCTCTCTTCCTCTTTTCCTTCCTAGATGCCATGTCGACCTCGCGCTGGAACTCCCTTTTGAAGAGGTGGTTAATACGCAGGGTATGTTTTGGCCCATCTTCCCCTGTCTCCCCTTCGTTTCTCCCCTTTCCTCTTTCCTTTTTTCTCCCTTCTTCTTTTCTTTTCTCGATGGCGGAGTGTCTAGCCGCCGCAGGTCCTCTTGTATGGAAGATAGAGTCAGGAGAAGTCCACCCCATAATTGTCACCTTCCCTGTGTTCCGCTCTTCCTTGCTCCCTTCCCCCTTCCCTCCTTTTTTTTCTCCTTTTTTTCTTTCCGCCCAGAGATCGACCGATCGTTGATGAGCGCCCCTGAAGTGCTGAGATAAGGGAAAAGTGTTGCTGATGCGACCTCCTTCCCCCCCTTCTTTTTTTCCCCCCTTTTTTTTTTATCTATTCTGAGATCGATGCAGACATAGTGGGTATGGGCCGGCCTTTATCCCTTCACGGTGAAGGGCGAAGCAGGCCGGTGGCGCTCATGCACGATTTTCCTTTTCTTTTTCCCCATTCCCTCCCGTGGCGGCCGTGACGGGGGACGTATGCGCCTCGAGCGTCACGAAGAGAAGCCCTGAGGCGGCGAGACACTTCCCTCCCCTCTTCCTTCAGTTCCCCTTCTTTTTCCCCTCCTTTCCCTTCCTTTTTCCCCTTTTTTTTTTCTTTTTCACCTCTCCCGAGGAAAACAGCGATAAAGCTCCCTTTAAAGCGAGAGGTAGAGCAATGGCAGCTTCCGGATGATTACCTCTTTTTTTTCTCCTTTACCTCTCCCCCCTTTTCCCCCCCCCCTTCTTCCCTCCCTTTCATAGCCATGGCAAAAGGCCCGTCTTTCATATCTCGTCGAACGATGCCTGTAGGATTGTTTCTTCAAGCAACCAAACAAACAGCCCTCTTTTCCTCTTTCTTTTCTTTCCTTCCCTCCCTCCCCCTTTTTCCCCCCTTTTCTTGGGATTGCCGCAAAGCAATTTTTGTCTTGGAGGAATGGAGAGAGCGCTCCGGTATGTAAGCAGTAAGATGATGCATCCCCTTACTCCCCTTCCTGTCTCCTCGTCTCCTGTCTCTCCCTTTTCCCCCCCCTTTCCTCCCCCCCTCCCCCAGACCTCTAGTGCGATCATGGTTACGTCTCCTTCCCCCTAATAACGGAGAATACGGAGCACCCCCTTAGGCTTTGGTTCTTGTCCCTTCTTTTACCCTTTCCCCTCCTTTCTTTGGGGAAGGTCGATAAGAGCAACCCCCCTTTTTGAGAAAGAGGTATAACGTCTAAATGTGGGTACGTGTCCCCTTTTTTTTTCTTTTCCCCTTTTCTCCTCTAGCCAATAACTACCTTTGCTAGAATTCTGCTCCCCCTCTGATCTCCTCTTTCCTCCCCCCCGTTCCACCTTTCTCCCTTCCTTGGGGTTTCGGATACTTATTATTCCTACCTTTAAAGGGGATACGGGGGCTTCTCCCTTTCTTCCCCCCTCTTTTTTTTACCCCCCCTCCTTTTTTTTTCTCCTTCTTTTCTTTTATACCCGGAGAATGCATTGTTGACACCCTTAGAGGAAGTTTTACGGGGCACAGGCCAGCGATAAGATCCCCCGTTCCTCTCCCCTTCTTCCTTTTTTTCCCTTTTTCCCCTGTGGCGCGCGTGCTGTCAGCACTCCTTAAGAGACAAAAGGAAGGAGGTTGAATATGAAAACCCGGGCTGCGTCTTCACGGAGGAGAGTTCCTTCCTCCCCCCCCCCCCCCTCCTTTTTCTTTTTCCTTTTACCTCTCCCCCCCTTTTTTTCCGAATCCAGCTGGTTTCGGCGACCCCTAGCATTATAGTTGGACAGTGCACTATTTGGCTAGGCGTCTTGTTGTCCCCACTCCCACCTTTGTGTCTGTCCCCTTCTCCCTTTTTTTTTTCCTTCCTGGGATTTATTCTCCCTTGTTTGATTGGTTTGTCCTCACTCAGCACGTGTCTTTATTTCCTCCTTTTTTTTTCCCCCTCCTCCCCTTTTTTCAAACAGATGTCAAGTGGGCCGGCATAATTCTACTTTTTAAGCCGATTACCCGGGCATTCCCAAATGTTGTAGTGCCTCCCCTCTTCCCCTCCCCCTTTGCCTCTTTTTTTTCGGTTTAAGATGAAATTCTTCCCCTTGTAATGGAGACCTCGAGCACTTCTACGGGGCGCCGAGCGTAGTGTGCCGTGTAATCCTACTTTCCTCCCTTCGATTCTATGCGCAGGCCGACCTGGAGACTCCTTCCTTTTTTCTTCCCCTCTCTTTTTTTCCCTTAGACGCGCCCACGTCCTACATCCACTGCCATTTCTTTCCCTCTTTTTTTCTTTTTCTCCTGCCTTGGCGAGGTTTCTGTAGCTAATCACGTTTCTTCCCCCACCTCCTGGTTAGAAGGATGCCATCGTTTACCCTTTTCCCACTCTTGTTTCCTCGTTTTCCCCTTTTCTTCTTTCTTTTCTTTCCGCTTGGCTTTCCCAGCAGCCAGATCTTGCTACGATCCAGATTTTGCGATCGAAGGAATTTTGGGGGTGATAAAGGTCTTTGATATCGTAGGTGTTCCATTGTGACCTCCCTTTTCCTCCCTCCTCCTTCCCTTTTCTTTTCCTTTTCTTGCCCCCTCTTTTCTCGATCGGATGGATCAGTGGAGTCTCTCCTTATATTAAATAGAGGTACAACTAGTCTTCGCGGTGTTTCATCATCTTTCCCGTGTCCTCTTATCCTCCCCCCCTTTCTTCTTCTTCTTTTTTCCCTTCTTTTTCTTGGCCGGGCCGAATGAATTGAGCCCCTTTTTGAGATATGGGAAAGTTAGGTACGGAGGTTTTCCACTCGACTTCACGTGTCCCACTTCATTGTCCCCCTTTCCGTTCTTCTCCTCTTTTTTCTTTCCTTGGCTTACCAGCGCGTTCAGCATGCTCCCTCGTTTAGAGGTTCATGCGCACTCGTGTTTATTTAGTCCTGTTTGTCACACCTCAGTGCTTTACCGCGTTCTGCTCTTTCCCTCTCCCCCTTCCCCCTTTCCCCTCCCTTCCTTTCGCTTGGCCAGCTTTCCTTGTAAACCATTGCGGGTAAGAAGATGGGATCTCGGTTTCCCCTTACCCGCTCTTTCCCCCCTTCTTATTTTTTCCTCTTCTTCTCCTTCGCTTTCCGGTCATATCGGATCACTGAGTCTTCACACTGGTATAACCCCTTATAAGTAGTTAACGATTTTACTGACCCGTTGTCGCAGCTTCTCCCTACACCTGTCTCCCCCTCTTTTTTTTTCTTTTCCCCCCTCCACCATCTGGATAGTGGATATTTATCCCCTCCCAATCACGCGGAAATTGTGATAAATGTCGCAAATTCAGGTTAGAGTATCCCATTGTTGGTGACTTGTTTATGTTCCCCCTTCTCTTCTCTTCCTCTTCCTTTTTTTTCTTTTCCCCTCTTCTCTCGCGAGGCGAGGGTTCTTTCCATAGGGAGTAAAAGAGAGCAAGCGGTAGTCTTCATTCTCTCGGGCCCCCCTCTTTTCCCTCCTTCTACTTTTCCTCTTCTTTTCTCTCTCCGAGCAGCCGCCCCGGGCACGCATCTGACACTTTGTTAAAGATTGGGGATGTTTTTTATGAAGATTATCGGCCTCACTGTGCGTCCTGCTTTGTTGTTTCCCATGTGCACTCTTTCCCCCCCCTCCTCCTTTTCTTTTTTTTCCTTTCTTCTTCCGTCCCACGCGGCGACTGAGGCCAGTCGGCGGAACCTTCCCGGGAAAGTTTGGAATTTGGGAAATGTGCTATTGTGTTGATCTAGGAGGCTGCCTTCCCCCTCCCCCTTCCGATCCTGTTCTTTTCTCTTGTCTGCTTTTTCTCTTTTTTTTTTTTTTTTTGTCTTCCCCGGTGAGCAGAAGTTCAGCCCCATCTTGATTTTTGTGATGATCGTAAACTTAGTAGTCAGAGCATTCCACTACTTTTTTGTGCCTATCTTTTCTGTGTGACCCCCGTTCTTTCTTCCCTCCCCTTCCTCCTTTCCGCTTTTTCTCTTTCCTGTTCCGTGTGATTGAATGGATAATATTCCCTCTAGGGGATTGTAGGCGAATGGCGGGTTGAAACTTCCTTCTCTTTTTTCCTCCCCCTTTCACCTTAACTCGCTGGATTCGAGTCTCCTATCTCTCTTCCCCCCTTCCTCTTTTTTATTTCCTTTTCCCCCCTTTCCTCGATATGACCGGAAAGGCAGTGGTTTCTCTCCTTTTTTTGTAGTTTCCCCCCCCGTAGGCGTGACCCCCACTTTCCACTCTTCTCTTTCTCCCCTCATTCCCTTATCCTTTCTTTTTTTTTCCTTCCTTTGCCAAAGCCAAGACGATGGGTTATGTAAGTGACCTTTGTACTTGCCTAATATTTACACACTTTACATAACTAACAGTTTACCCCTCTTCCCTTTTTTCTCCTTCTTTTCCATTCTCCCTCATACGCGCGCTTCTTGGAATTTTCGAATTGATGCATCAGATGCTGGTTATGCAGCCACTTCTCCTCTTTCTTTCTCGTCCTCTTCCCTCCGGCAGCTTTCCTTCCCTTCGGACGAAATACTGGATAAAGGATATTATTGGTTTCTTTCCCCCCTTCCCTCACTCTCCTTTTTTCTTCCTTTTCCCTTTTTTTCCCCTACCGAAAGCGGCGGCGCTCTTCTCCCATGACCGAGTTTTTATTTTTTCCCTTTTAATGGTATTCCTGTGAGATTTCCTTTGGGGCCTCCCCTTTGTTCCCCTTCTTTCCTTCTCCTTCTTCTCTCCTATCGGCGCAGAGTCGTCCGTTCTTGTCTGAAAAAAGATGCGTAGAATTTGGCCGGATAATGACGCGATCCCGCCCCCTATTTCTTTTCCTTTCTCCCCCCTCTTTCCCTTTTCTCCCTCTGCACGATTGCTGCTGGTACAGATCTTCCCGAGAAGGTATGATAGTGATTGAGCCCAGTACACTACCCCCCCCCCCGTTGGTAAGTTTCTCTTCCTCTTAGTCTTCTCCTCCCCTCTTTTTTTTTTTCTCATATAGTGTATGATTTTCTCCCTGTCTAACTCGCTCCTTTTCCTCCTAACCTCTGTCTTTCCTCCCTTTTTTCCTTTCCCTTTCTCTTTTTTTTTTTTTTTTCTTCTTCGCTTCGCGCGAATGACGGGGATCCTTTTAGCGGAAACCTCACCAGAGTTGGGATTGAGCGGAATTACATGTTCCATGGCCCTTTAGCAGCGTACTTCTGTCCAATTTTTTTGTCCCCCTCTCTTTTTTCCTTTTCTCCCCTTCTCCCCCGCATCCGGGGGAGAAGACATACCTCGCATCCGATTTTATGTGAAGATGAAGAGCTCTTCTTTTGCGCCTCATTTCCCCTTCCTTTTTTTCCTTTTTTCTTTCCTTTTTCCCCTTCTTTCTTCCCCCGCTTGCTTCGGGAACCGGGTCCGTTCATGACTTTCAAAGCGGCACAGTAAGTTGGGGTTTTCAGATATCCCGCACGCTTTAGGTTTTTCTGCTGCCGTAGGTCCCCCCTCCGTTCTTTCTCCCTTTTTTTTTTTCCTCCCCCCCTTTCCTGTCTGCGCTTTTGCCTTCAGTGCTACCCCCCTGCGAGAGCAATTTAACGTCCTTACGTCCGGATGCTTGGTTTTCCGCACCTTCGACCCCCCTTTCCCCTTGTTTTTTCTTTTATCCCCCACTCATTCTCGGGTATCGAACTCGATAAAGGGCGCGCGCCTTTTCATGTAGTAATGGCATAGACGGTGGGTGAACGGCCACACCCAGGAGCCCCCACTTTGTTTGCCCCCCCTGCTTTTCTTCTCCTTTCCCCCCCTTTCTCTTTTTTCTTTCTTCACTTCGGCAGGCGTGTAGGTTATTGTTCTAGCTCCAGTTCGATAAGATTCCCGGAACGGGGGTCGTTCCCACACGTAGTTCTCCCCTTCTTTCCCCCTCTCCCCCCTTTCTCCCCCCTTTTCCCCCCATCCCAGCGGTTTTCCCACACCTTGGGTGCTGGCTTTTAGGTGACACATGATCAACGATACATTGCCGCTAGGTTGTTCTTCGCCCCCTTTCTTTCCCCTCTTCTTCCCCTTTTTCTCTTTTTTGCTGGGGTCGGCAGGGTTTGGCCCTTGCAAAAACATTGATTGCAACATGTCTGACTTCCATCAGGTATGATCTGGCCCCCTTTTCCCTGTCCCTTTATTCTCTCCCTTTTTCTTTTTCTTTTTTTTTCCCCCTCCCCCTGGCAAAACGTCTTTTGCTTTTTCCCAAGCTGTGGCCGTGTAGAACGTCGACATAGGGTGACCTCCTCACATTAGTCACATCACACATTCGCGTGTGTCCTGTTGTGTGACTTTCCTGCGTCTTCCACCCCTTTTCCTCCCCTTTTTTTTTCTCTTTTTTTTGCCCCTGGCTATCCTTGAGTTCTCGTGAAAGGTGGAATTGGTGATGGATTATACGCGCGTCCTGAGTAACATACCTAGCACCCTTTTGTGTCCTCCTACCCCTTTTCCTTTGCCCCTCTCTTTCTTTTTTTTTTCCTTCTTTTTTTTCCACAAAAAAAGCTGGCGCTTTCAGCGTCCCTAGGCGGGATGGAATAAAGACCTAGACGTATATGGGGGAGGACCTTGCACACCCTTTTTGCAGCCCGCACTGCGATTCCTTTGTTCTTCTTTTTTTTCTTTCTTTCTCCCCCCTCTCGTTACGTTCGAGGGCGAAACCCTACGTCCTTCTCGGAAGGAACCGTGCGTGTTTATATACCCAAATGGCTCTTGGTATTCTCTTCCCCCCCCTCTTTCTTCTTTCCTTTTCTTTCTTTTCTCCCCCACTGCCTGCTGCGCCCGGGCACGTGCTTCGTGAAGGAAGGAACATGAAAAAAATATTGTAGTCCGCATAGACTCATCTCTCTCTTTTCTTTCCCCCCCTTTTTTCTTTCTTTTTTCCTCGTTCCATAGGGTCATGGGCGCCTTTCGCAGCAGCACTGTTTTTTTGAAGAAGAAGGCAGGGGGCCGATTAATCAATGATAGGAGGAGAGATATCTGGCCCGGATCGAGACTCTCGTTGTTTCTTTTTTGCTCCCTTCCCCCCTCCCCTTTTTTTCTTTTTCTTTCCGCCTCGAGCGCCGAAGCGAAGGCCCTGCGGCGGCTCCCCCCAATTAGAAATGAAGGTTCGCAAGAAATAGAGATGATGTGCTTTGGTGTTCCCACCCACTGTGAGTACTCCTTTATTTTGTCTTCCTCTCCTTATTTTTTTTTTTCCCTTTCCACAGCCGACTTGAAAGCGCCAGTTTTCCTCCCAGGTGAGAGATAATGGCTAAGCCTAGGATGTGATACCTGTTGTGTCGTCTTTTCTTTGTTCATTCCCCCCTCCCCATTCCCCGTGCGAGAATTCCCCAGGGAAGAGCCATTTTGGCAATACCATCCCCTTGTGTTCCCTTGTTTTTTTTCCCCTTCCCCCCCCTTTTTTCCTTTCGATTGTTTCGCCAGTAAACAATAGAATTAGAGGGATTTACATGCGCAGCCGATCGGCAACCCACAGCATTTTTCTTACTTTTTCCCTACTTCCCCACCCTTTTGGAAAAAGCCCCCTATGTAAGTTTGAAGTTGAATCGTGTATCGCCCGCCCGGACACCCCTCCCCCCCCCCTCTATCTCCCCTCTCTTTCCTTTTTCTTTTTTTACTTCCCCTCGCTCCGTCGACTAAGAAGATAATCTACTGGAATAGATCATCTTTCTGTTCCTCCCCTTTTCCCTTTTCCACCCCTGCCGCTCCCCCTTTAAGATTTTAGAATCCGACTGGCTTCCCGCGTTTCCTTTTCCGCCCCCCCCCTGCTCTGCTTGCTTTCTTCTTTTCCCTCCTTTCTCTTTCCTTCCCGGTTTCGATTACCCCCTTATCTCCTCTATCTCCCTGGAACCTTCCCTTTTCTTTCTTCCACTCACCAAGGTGTTGTTCCAACCGCGGTTTTTGGATGTTGGTGGGGAAAGGCCCCCGAGTCTATACGAGACCATTTCTTATTTTGTTTCCCCTTCGTTCTTATTCCCCCCTTTTTTTTTTTCCCTCCCTCGTGTGGTTTCTAAACTGGAGCTGCTCTTTGTATGCCTATTTTTCTCTTCCTCTTCCTCCTTTCTTTCTTCTGCCTACTTTCCAGATGGAAGACCCTCGCAAACTCCACTCCCCCCCCTTTTTTTTTCGGATCTTCTTTAAAATTAATTGTGCGCATTTCCACTCCCGTCGTTTTTCCTTCTTTCTTTTCCCTTTTCCGCGCATTTCCTCCTGGAACGCGAAGTAGCACCGCCTTCTTTTCTTACTTTCTTCTTTCTGTCCTTTTCAAGCCGTGCTTTGGGGGGCAATTTGGTTTCCAATAGATTAAGTCTGCCTCTTCCGTCTGCATTTCCCTCCTTCCCCCCCCCCTCCCCTTTTTTTTTTTTCTGTTGCGCGCGCGATGCTGTCCTTAAGGCGAAAAGAGATTCATACTGGCACGTGCCTGTTCTCTCCTTTTTGTCTTCCTTCTTTTTCTTTTCCGTATGAAAGGCCGTTTCCCTAGAGGACGCTGTGCACATCTCTGTAATTTATTACTCCTCTTGATGAGCTTTTTCTCTTTTCCCCCACGATCAGCCCCCCACCGCGTCGGTGTCCTTATTCCCCTCCTTTTTTCTTCCTCGTTCGGCCAAAGGAGGGGATTATGATTGGTTCACTTCCTCTGCGCCCCCCCCCTCTCCCCTCATTTTTCTTTCCGTCCCGACGTGGTCCGTCCCCCTTTTCCCTTCTCCCCTCCCTTGGATCCCTTTATTTCTCGATTCTTTCTTTTTCCACTTCAATCGCTTCCTAAGTGAAAAAGGGTCTTCGGAGTTAGAAGTCAATCCTGGCGCTTCTGGCCCACTCTGTTTTGCACTCCGTCCTTTCCTCCCTTTTTCCTTGTTTTCTTTTTTCTCCTCCATTTGGGTCTGGCGCAACCTCACGCCATCCATTGCTTTGCGGATTCCCTCGTCCGTTTCCTTCCTACCTTTTTTTTTTTTTTTTCCTTCTCCCCTTCCCCTGACATGTAGCGCATATCGCATAAAACCATCAAGCCCGTCTCGGTCGCTCTCTGCTTCTTCTTTTCTTTTCCTTTTTTCCTTCCCCCTCTCAGCCCTTTTCCCCGTGTTTCCACACGAAAAGCCCTCCCCCTTAGAACTGGTTATTGTGCCTTTTTTTCTTTGTCCCCCTCCTTTTCCATCCTCCTTTTTCTTAATTCCTTTCTATGCTCTCTCTCATGTTTGAGGGACGAGTAGAGAAGATTCATTTCGCACAGCCCCTTCCTCACTATCCCCCCCCTCCCTCTTCTTTTTCTCCTTTTCTTTTTTTTCCTCTCCTTCCATTTGTTTTCCTTCTGACATAGCGGAATTCCTTGGCCAGATGTTTTAACGGCGATCCCCTACCCCTCCCCCTCCGCCTCCGTCTTTGTTACTCCTCTTTTTTTTCCTTCTTACTTTTCCTCTCTCTGCTAAGTGGATGTTAGATAAGAAATCACCAATTGTCGCACCCTTTTCTTTTCTTTTTTTTTCCCTTTTTCCCCTTCTTTCGACAGCGATGGGATTGGAAGCGGAGAAGCATTGAGCCATCTTCTCTTCTTGTTTTTTCCCTCTTTTAAGTCCTCGGACTGATGAATTGTTTAAGGTGCTAGCTGTGTCGATTGCGGCCCCTTCGTTAGCCCGCGCCTTTTTCTGTCCCCCCTTTTTTCTCCTCGCTCTTCTCTAGATGTTATAGAAGGTTAATTTTTCCCCTTTATGTGGGATTAGTTTTCAGGTCCCGTTTCTTTGACAACCTTGCTCTCCTGTTCCCTTTCTGTTTTTTCTTCTTTTTTTCTTTTTCCCGTCTCCTCCTTTTCAGGAGAAGTGGTTGTATGACATTGCTAACGTTCCGCACAGTCCTCATGTGTGCTTCCCCCCCCACGTCTTTCCTCCCTTTCCCTTCAACACTAGACGTCGTTTTTTTTCCTCCCGCCCTGTCACGGCTTCCTCCCGAGTGTGCCCTGTGGCTCTTCTTTCCTCTCCCTTTCCCCTCCCGTTTGCATTTTATGAAAGGGAAGTAGTTTTAGGTTCCCTGCCCTGTTCCCTTCCGTGTCCCCCGTGCCTTCTCTTTTCTATTTCTCTTTTCCTCCCCTTCTGTCCTTTCGTTTCCCTCCCTATCTTTTTCCAAAAAGCACCATTCTTTGGTATGCTGGATGTACTCCTTTTCTTTCTCCCTTCTTCCACTCCCTCACTCCCTCCCTTTTTTTTTCTCCCCCTTTTTTCCTTTTTTTTTTTTCCTCCCCTCTTTTTTTTTCCTGGCAGCACACAAGAGGCATCAGTGGACGATGAGCTTTTGCACTTTTATTTTCTTCTTTTTTCTCTTTTTTCTTCCCCTTCCTTCCCTCTTTTCTTTCTCTTTCCTATTTCTTCAACGGTCGAGAGGATCTTCTTAGAGGTTAATGTCCCAGCCCATTTAATAGTGCCCCCGCCTCCCCCCCCCTCATTGCCCCCCTACTTTCTCTATTCTTCCCTTTTTTTTTCATCCCTTTTCCCCTTTTCTCTTTTTCTTTTCTTCTTCCCGTCATCTTGAATCAGTATGTTAAGAGAGGTTTTGGTTTAATCGAGCCTTTAATCAGTGTGTCATGATCCCTTCTCTTGTTCTCCTGTGCCCCCTCTTCCTCTTTTTTTTTATCCGCTTTTTCCTTTCTCTTTTTCTTTTTCCTTCAGCGCGGGTACGAACTTTCCTTATGTTTTTCCTTTTCCCTTTTTGTGTTCCCATTTTCAATTCTTCTTTCTCCCCCTCCTCCCCTCTCATCACCATAGTGAATTTTTAGTCTGTGCGTGACTCTATACTTGTCCTCTTCTCTCCTTTTCCTTCCCCCTCCATTTCATTCGTTTCCTCTCCTTTTTCTTCTTCCTTAACCCCTCTTCCTTTTCTCTTCTCCTAAGTGGCATAGGACAATGGCGCGGCCTTCTCTCCCCTTTGTTTTTCTCCCCTTCGAGACAATCGCACCCCCCGCCCCCCCTTCATCTTCCCCCTCCCCCCGCTGTTTCCCTCTTTTCTTTTTTTTTTTTTTTCCCCTTTTTTTCCCACCGCACAATGGTAGGATTATTTTATCGATGGGCGACCCCCCTACCCCTGCTTCCCCTCTTCTCTTTGCCCGCCCTTGTGCCTTTTCCTTTCCTTTTTTTCTTTCCCCTCCCCCCCCTCTCTTCGCTTTTGTCACTAAGAGGTGGCTTTACTCTGTTCCCCTCCCCCCCCTCCCCCACCCTTTCTTTTTCTCCTTGTTTCTTTCGGATCACATGAGTGGATACATTGGGCTCACTTGTCCTAGCTGCTTCCCCCTGGTCCCTTTCTTCCTTTTTTCCTCTTTTTTTTCTCTCGTTGTGGGGTTCGGTGCTCGACCGCCTTGGCTTGACATTTCTCACTCTCCTTTTCTTCCCTTTCCTCGCCTCAACCGAAGCTTTATTTTCGTATTATATGATCAGACGCTTCCTTCCCTTCGCACCCCCCCTGCCCCCCGATCTCTTTGTCCTTTCACTTCCCCCCTCTCCCTTCAAAGAAGATGGGTTGAAGGACGCCTCCCCGGTTATCCACAAGTCCGGGACCCGGTACGCCCTTTTTCCTCTTTGTTCCCGCTCCTATGAAAGGCATTTTTTTTTCCTCTGACCGATGGTAGCGCGGTCGATCCCTTCCTTTGGCCATTTTTTTTCTGCCTCCTCTGGTCAGCAACAAGACAGATATTGAAAGGAAGGAGAAGGCAACCTTTGCCTTTTCCCCTCTTTTTCCCCTTTTCTTGACCTACGCTTTCAATAGACTCGGGCATAAATCGTATAATTAGGTCCTCCTCCGGCCCATGGCCCTGTCTCCTTTCTTCTTTCTTCCCTTCTCCCTCCAACGAAGCGAGGAGAGAAGACCCCCTACGCGACTTACACGGCCTCGCACCCTTTCCTTTCCTCCGCCTCTTTCTCCCGTTCCCACGGAAGATCGAGATTTTCCAGATCCTTCACTGCCGTGTTCACATTTGTTCGTCCTTTTTCTTTTTCTCTCCCCCCCCCCCCTCTTCCTGGATCATAAATGAAGAGATTGATTAGGGCTAAACGGGGCAAGCCCCTACCGCCCTTTCCGTGTATTTTTTCTGTTTTTATCTTTTTCCTTCTTCGACAGATTCTGCTTGCATGTGTAAGAATATGATGTATGACAGGCTGATCGACTTCTGCCCCGCCCCCCCTTTTTTCCACCTTGGCTTTGGATAATTAGCCTCCTAGCAGTTGGAGTAGTATGCAGCCCTGCCTCCTCTTTTTTCCCCTCACTTCCTTTCCCTTCTCCTTTTTCCGCCGATCCTGGATTGATTAGATGAGATAGAATTAGTGTTTCCCTCGATTCCGCGTCATACAGCAGCACTCGTTTCCCCCTTTCCATTCTCCCTCTTTTTTCTTTCCTTTCCGGAGGGAATAACCATTTTGTACAGTGTCCTCTTGTCGTTGATTTCTTCCCCCCTTCCCCCTTTTCCTTTTTTCCCCCCGCTTTCGTTTTTGTTTGATGATACGACAATAGGCTCCCCTTCCTGCTTTCCCCCCTCTTTTCCCTCTCCCTCTCTTTTTTTCTTTTCTCAATCCCTCCAGTCTCGCAGTGGAAGATGTATCCATTTGTTCGTCACCGAGCCTTCCCTCTTTTTTCCCGCCTATTTCCTTTCTTTTTCTTCTTCTTTGGCCAGGTGGCATTATCCCCTACTGTGTCTAATTACGTTGATGTTTTATTTATTTTCCTCTGTCTCTTTTCCTTTCTCCTCCTCTCTCTTTTCTTTTTTTCCTGCACTCCGGGCAAGCCGGAACAGATTGGTGTTGACCTCCTCTGCGCCCCTTGTTCCTTTCCTTTCTCCTTTTTTCCCCCCCCTTACGTGAAGGAAAGAAGGCCATGGGTTGTAATATGTCCCCCCCCTCGCTTTCCCACCTCATCGAGCAGAGCTGGCTATTTTTAAACGAACGCGTGATGGTTTTTTTCCCCCATTATCTCTGGCCTGGCCCACAGGCAGAGCGATTGGAAACATGCATTTCTCCCTGTTTCTTTTTTTTCCTTTGATTCCAGGGCATTAAGAATAGAATGGGGGGGGGTTACACGGCCCCCCCTGTATTTTTTTTCAACGGTAAACGAAAGGAAGTGAAGTTGAGCTGATAGATATGAGGCAGTCCTGCCTTTCTCATGCAGCTCCAGTGAGAACGAAGGAAAAGCGGGTGTCCCCCCCTTCTCCCTCTTGCGCAAAAAAAATTGGATATTATAGTACCATTCCTTCTTTCGGTTTCCCCACAACTATGGTGAGGGAGATTGTGAAAAATGATAAGACCGACCCCTTTCCCTCCTTTTTTTTTGTTTTAAAATTCCCTCACGACGAGAGTATGGATGGGGTAGTCATTCTCTTCTTTTTGCGTATATACTCACCCAAGGGAGATGAAATGGATGATCGGGCGGTCTTTTTTCTCAGGTCCCCCCCCAGCTAGAATGGAGGATGGAGTTTTCGCCCGCCTCCCCCTTTTTTTTCTGCTACCTCTTGCTTTTAAAAGATGTGTGACATTTGTTCGCCGCTGTCCCTCCCCTATTGCTCTCTTCCTCACCTCGTTCTTTTCCTAGTTTTTTCCCCTCTGCTGGTGTTTGTTTGATCTGTGTTCGTAACAATTCGAAAGGCATTGTGTTTTCCCCTTCCTCCCCTCTCCTCTCTTATCTTCTCTCTATTGAAGGGGGAAAGGGAGAGGAAACTGGAGGCAGCACCGGATTGCCCGACTTTTTTTCTACTCCTTCGCGAAAAACAAAAGGGTTAGAGGAAGAGCCGAGAGCATCAGCTACAGTCTGGTCCTCTTGTCCCCACTCACTCTGCGGCTGATTTAGGCGTGTCATGGCCGAGGTCGATCCGGTTGCCTCTTCTCCTGCCTTCCCTTTCTATCTCCTTTCTTCCCCCCCTTACCTCCAGTTTTTTCGGGACCGCATGGTTTGGTGTCGTCAGAAGAAGCATGCCTTTTTCCTCTTCTTGTACCCCCCCCCTCGTTGTGTTTCCCTTCCTTTTTTTTCTGTATTTGTTTTTTTTCCCTCTTCGGAGTGTATACGAAGAACTATTTCCTTTCCTCCTTCTTTCATTTTCTTTTCTTTAACGAAAAATAAGTAAAAGGTTTTAAGTAAGAAAGTGAGTCCTTTCTATTGCCTCCTTTTTTCTCCCTGGCTTTTTCCTCTTTTCTTTCTACCCCAGAGATCGAGCGATTTAGTGATGATCGATGCCCATCCAACACTCCTTGTACTATTTCCTTACTTTTCCCTTTTTCTCCCTCCCCTCAAAGTCTTTTTTTCCCCTCTTCCCATGACCAATTGATGACCCCCCTCTTCCTTCGTTCAGTGTACCTCTGACTTCCCTTTTGATTCTACATTTTCCTCTTTTTTCTTCCTTCCTCTTTTTTTTTTTGTGTTGTTGTTGTTAACGAGTCACGCTGGATGACTCCCTATTCCTACCCCCCTGTCCTTTTCTTCCTTTCCCCCGCCTTTCTGTTCTGGTGCCTCCTTCTTTTTCCTTTTCTTTCCTTCCCCGATCGGCTCGATAATCTGGTAGACGTATACGAGATTCGTTTCTCCCGTCACGGTTTGGTCCCTCTTTTTCTTCTGCCCCCCCCCTCTCCCCGTCCGCTCCTTTTCTCATAGCCTCACTTAGGGTTCGCCCTCGAGAGTAAGAAGAGAAGATATTATTGTACTCCCGTTGCGTGCATCGACTCTACCCCTCTACCCACTTCCCGCTCCTTTCTTCTCACTTCCCTTTTTTTTCCTTTTTCCCCCAGTTCTTCTCAAAGGAGTAGCGTATGATTGTTGATAAGACTGACTGCCGTGAGGAACTATTTCCCTCTGGCTCGCACGACTGAGACTTCCGAGTTCTTCTGCCATTCTAGTTGAGGAGAGTGCATAAGCGGC
>Ga0179593_1542677_pt1 | contig 21089 bp, 25 predicted proteins | sample CZODoug2_1_08_16_FD_185931 | JGI IMG/M metagenome (GOLD analysis project Ga0179593, IMG submission 185931) | Vadose zone soil fungal communities from Angelo Coast Range Reserve, California, USA - CZODoug2_1_08_16fungal (PacBio error correction) | ecosystem: Environmental > Terrestrial > Soil >... | reverse complement strand
CGGAACCAGCTCAACACCTGCCAAGTAATTGGACTGACGATTCCACGCAAGAAAGGACGGGGTTCGGGGCGGGGTTTCATCCACTCTTTCGCTATTTCTAGGGGAAACCCGTCTCGAGCCCAGTCTGCGGCCTCCGGCCGAGGGCAAGGAAAGCCTCTTTTTTTACCGAGTTCTGTCGATTCGTAGAGGCACGATGCTATCTCTCCCTATCAAGGAAAATCTTTTAGTCCGCGAGAAGCTCCCACTCCTCCTTGATCCTCTCTCTGACGAGTAGGTCTAGCTATTCTTTAGTAAATGCCAGCCATTCCGGCGTGCTTGGATTTTTCTGTGCTTGCAGCTGTTCATATCTTCTTCCATCCCAGTGATGGATTCCCCTGGTAGGACCCCACCCCCCTTTTCCCCTGAGACCTTGACAAGGGGAAGGCGCCTCTTCCTCCTCAATGACGTCTTCCCCCAGGAGAGCAGCGGCCAGCTTCCCTCCCCCTTGATCTTTCGGCATATACGTCTCGCTTACCATTTCCCGCGAAAGCAAAAGCCCTTACCTTAGGGCCTTGTTCGCCCCCAAGTGACCTTTTCATTCTATGGTTTAGCTTTGCTTTCGCCGGCCTCCTTTTTTTCCGAGCGAGAGCATGAAATCTTTAGCCCCCCCCCCCTAACCTAGGACCTCAGTCGTTACGCACGGGCGGTGGGCACGCATTCGAAGTCTTGCGGTCCTTTAACGCCCGACCTCCGGATCCCCCCCTGTCCACCTCTGGGATTTCCTCCCTTTGCGTGTTTCCACAGCGGCCTGCTTCTTCCTTGGTTTACCAAGGAACGATCGGCCTCCCCGCCTTTCAAATGTTCTTTCCATACTAAGCGTTAGGTGTGAGAAACCCATTCTCTTCCCTTTTTTCGAAATGAGGCATTGTTTGATGGAAGATGCGCTTTATGGCTTTTTTGAGTTGTGTCGCTGGCGAGTAGCCCTGATTCCGCCCCAATGTGGACGCTTTTATTGTGTGGGACGGCCACCCTTCGTTTCTCATGCCCACCTGCTCCCTTAAGCCTTATAATCCATTTGACCTGGGGCTTATGACTCCTCGGTCTCTTTTGCCCTCGGCCTGCTTGTTTCGCTCTATCTGATTTTGCGTTCTCTTCTCTTACCCAATTTCTGGCCACAGCCAACCTCTCCTAACCCGGATGTCGCAGGTCTGGACACTGACTCCTGCTCTCCCCTCCTTTCTGAAGATCTCGTTCTTCCTTTTCGGATTACATTGAGCCCTTATTCGACCTCTATCTAGTCACATAATTCGACGCCGATTTCCTCCAAATCAGGAGGTTCTGATACGGTGTTCGATAGGAGACCCTTCTTTTACCAGCCTCTTTGACGGGCAATGCCAGCGCGGTCCATCCCTCTCCTTCGATTATTTCTAGCCGGGTCTTCCCTTTCGATATTCTATTCTCTCTTCCTTAGAAGGGAAAGGTTCTTCCTCAGGGATATGAAAATTAAGCTTCGCCGTGCGCATAGAGCAGGATTTTGAGACGCCCCTAGAAGTATCCCCCAAGTCTTCGTCTTTTTTATTCCCTGATCACACGGCTTAAGATTTTGTTAACCTTTTCATTAATTCCCAGTTACATCTGGTTGGTCCCTCACTCCCCTTTTATGATTATGATTTTCCTTCCCCTAGAGGCCCCTAAATAAACCGCTCCTTTTTCTCGCGCGTTCACCACACAATCCCCCAGCGGTTGGTTTTAAATGGAGCTCTCTGTAGGCAATCGAGGCGGACCATCATCCTTAATGCTTGACCGTGAGGAGGTCCCATTCCCTCCCTTTTCTTCCCGCTTGCGTTCGCCCTTTTTAGTACGTGAGGGGGTGTCAGAGTTACTCGCCTCCTTGATCATCTGTCCCCGCTCCTGCCGTGATGGTGATAGGTAGGGTTTTTCCAAGTCGGCGGGGCACCGCGTTTTCCTCTCCCCCTCTTTTATGGATGAACGGGAGGTTTGTGCCCTCAGATTTCTCCATACTCTTTGGCGGCCCGTCGGTTCTCCCGGCTCGCGGTCGTTCCGGCTTTCTCCAATAAAAAGTTTCTAGAGAGAGGGGTTGGCTTCATCAACTAATGAGCTGATGGGGTTCGTCCGGAACTTTGCTACAGCGCTTCTTCTTTTTTCCGCTCCCCGCAGGCGGATCTGGTCGTTTCAGACAGGAATAGAATGATGTTGAGCGGAGCAGACAGTTGAAAACGTTGCCTTAGGATGTCGAGACGCTCGTTAGGCACCTTTTGCGCGTTCTTTGGGACTTGGGCGATGCCCTAGGAGTTAGCGAATTAATGCCCGCTTTTTCTCTCTCCTAGGTCTTTACGACTATCGACTGGTTTGATCTTGTTTCCCCGCGCTTCGTTTTCTCCCCGGCGACCCCTGAAGCGTAAATCGGCCGAAGATTTATGCGCATCCTTTTTATTAAGAGTCGTCTCCCGCCCACGCCAAATTGAACCTGCCCATCGGTCGGCGGTATCTCATTTTCTTCCTTTTTTGCTCAGATCCTGCGTCCACTCCTGCATATGAGCCCTGCTTTTCCGGGTCCCGTGTCTCTGTGACGCCTGGCAGGCGGAAAAGAACCGCAGGTCCTCCATCTTCATCTGCTCGATCACGCCGTTTTTTTGTAGCCGATGAAATCTTCTTTCGGCGAGGCCGTCGAAAATTCCGAGCCGTCGGTTAGCTCGTCCAATACTTTCAGTGCGACGCTCCATAGGAATTAAAGTAAAGACCGCCGCTGACCTTGTGAGGCAGATAGACATCCTGCCTGTCCTTAAACGGAGCTCCCTCTCCACCTTCTCCCCCTGGGAGATCCGGTCTTCCTTCCCGTCCCGCTGTGTTCTTCACCACCTCTACTTACTAGATGTTAGTAGAATTACCGCTCAGCAAAAATACTTTTCCCTTCTTTCGTCCCCCACTCCCCCCCTTTTGAGCCTTATTAGCCGCAGACTGTTGTCTCTTTACCTTTTCGGGTCCTGAGCCAGCCTGTCGTCATCCGTAGTTCGCGTCTCTGATGAAACAAACCGCCCTTCTCCATATGACGGAAATGAGGTAGAGTGTCCCCGAGATGAAAGTTCCCCCGCACCCCTGATTCTCTTTTGAGCCAGACGTCTCCGGAGACCATTTCGCGAAAGCGATCCCCTCCCGTTTTCCTTCCATCCTCGAAGGGAAAACGGGCTTCAAAACCGGTTTGAAGAGTTTCTGTTTTTCGGATCCTTTTGTTACCTTTTTTTTGGGAAGTAGGGCAGTGAGTTAGACCCCCTTTTTTCCTTTCGACGACGCACACTCTTGCCTCATTTTTTTTGCCACCGTTGTCGGGGGAGTGCTCAACGACGTTCGATGAAGCGGTTATGCGCGAAGTTCATCCCTGGCTATCATTTCATGATTAGACAAGATCCCGGTTGCGTAGGTTTCTATGAGGATAATCCGTTACAGGTAGTGACCTTTTTGGTATCCCCATCCTATTCCATAGGAACCCTCACTTCGCGACTTCGTGCCCGGATTGGTCCCAAATCCGTCTCTTATGGAGAGCAAACCCTTTCCCCTAAGAGATGACGGTCCTATCTCTTTTCTCCGAGCATGCTCGAAAAGTGACTTAGCCCTTCCCCCACATCCTAATAGAGCATCAGCCCGTCGGCGTCCGATATTGAACTTCCGAATGCCCGTCTGACAATCCTTGGCGGTGTTTCCCCCCATAAGGTAGGAAGCCTTCCCTGTCCTCAAGGAATCCGTACAGCCTGTGAGCGATCACGCCCGCCTAGTAAAGGACCTTTTATCAGAGATCTCCTGAACGCCGTGCGTTTCTTAAAGACAATCCCTTTTAGTAGTCCTAGCTCCCTCGGCTGCCTCGCCTCCTTCCCCTGCTCTTTTTTTCCTTTGCGTCGGCTCCGTATTCGGTTCTGTAATTCAAGGCTGTTGCGGGGGGCTACTCCTAACTGGCCGGTTTTTACGCGGAAGCTCCCATCCCTTCTTACCCTGGACCCTTTGCCTTCGCCGATTTCTCTTAGAACCACCTGCTGTCATCTTCGCCACCAGTTCCCTGGGAACATTTCGATACGGTCTTTTAAGTCCGCCGGTGGAATGCCCAGTCCGCCTGGTGGCGGTAACACACTCCCAATCCCTGGTGACTGTCCAAGCCAAATTTTCCCTCATGTTCCCTTGCTTCAACCGCCATAACCTGTTTCCACCAGTATGTTTTTTTGAGGACATACTTTTAACCCCCCTTGCGCAAACTTAACCCCTTCTGCGTCGCCCCTCTCGTCGTCCTTGTAGAACCCCCGTACCTTTTCCTTCCCCCCCCGATTCATATAGCAGCAATACCGGGATAAAGAGTGGGACCGGTTTCGGTCCTTACGTCTGATTAACCCCCTCCCTGAGTGTGCCCCCCCGCCTTTTTCCCTTTTTCGGCCCCCAGTGTAGGTGAGGGAGCGTTCCTTTCGACAAAAAAATTAACAGCAAGCGCCAAGATCAGCAAACAACACCCCCATCAAACTCTTTTTAACCAGTGGGGCGAGACTTCCTTCCCTTAATGTTTTTCCCCCTTGTCAGCTATTCCCCTCGATGGAGGAGACGACTGCCGCGCGGTTCTGTGAGTGATTTTAGCGGAGAGACCCCGGTGACTTGTTGGGGAGAAGATGGACGGCTCTCCTGAGGTCCTCCCTGGAGCGATGAGTCTCTGCTCTGCTACTCCCCAAGTCCCCCAACCTCACCCACCCCCACACTCCTTACCCACTCCTTTCCTTGCACTCCCCCTTATCCCTTCCCTCTCTCCTCCACCTTTACTTCACTTTCCTTTCACACTCATTCTTTTCATCAATCCCCCCTCCACCTCTCGCCACTCCCCCCCCCTATTTCCTGCCCCTCTTCCCAACCTTAATCCGTTCCTTCCTCCCTCTCCCCAACCCCTCCTCCACCTCCCCCTCACACACCCCCTGCCTCACACCTTCTCCTCTCTCCCCCACCCCCCTCCTCACCTCATTCCCCCTCCCTCGCACTTACCCTCTCCTCCCTGAACCCCCCGCCTCTTTACTGCCCTTCTCGTATTTACCTTCCATTCCTTGTCTCCGTCTCAATTCCTCTCATATCGCCCCCCTTACACTCCTTTCCCCCCCCTCGCTCCACATCCCCCCATCCCAACCCTTTCGCCCTCCTCCCCCTATTCACCCCCCCTTCTCACGTCGCCCTATTTCCCCCTGTTCGGCCATCCCCCTCACATCCCACCCGGAACGACGGGTGTTTTCTAGGTTTTAACGAAAGAAGGGGAGATTCTCCCTCCTGTCGTTTGAAAAGATGCCAGAACATAACTCCCCTCCACGGATGTCCCAATGTCGCGCCTGTCATCTTTAGAAGATAGACCCATAGGGCCAAAGCGGAGATAGAATTCATTTTTGACTCTTTCGCCCGGTAGGAATACTCACCCCCGGTTTCCTTTCCCCTCTAGTCTAGTTTAAGTTCTCTACTTCCCTCCATCCTGCGTTTGTACCAGACTTCTCTCCTGGAGTCTGACCGACTTATTAGTTTTATGATTCTTCTCCTTTTCCCCTCGCTCCGATGTCCTCCGCCCAGCCCGTCCTGTCTCTTCTTCTCTTCTCGCCAGCCCAAATCAAACCGTACACGTATCGCTAATGGATATGAGGACTGTTCTACCAAGTTTTTTCTGGAATAAATGGTTAACACTGCTTCCCTTCGGTTTCCTGTTTTCGTTCATCAGGACCTTATTCGACCGGCACCGTGCGTCTTTCTTCGTCATTCAATGAAGAATTGGAATTATCTCACTGTTTGGGTCCGCCCCCCAAGAAGGAGCCTCCTTTGTTAGCCCGAGATTATTCCCTTTGAATAAACCGCTGGTCTTTGTCTTCCCTCTTACCTAAGACCGCATGGAGATGAAGACCACCCGTGCTTGTCGAATTAATGCGCCAGTTTCTTTTCGTCCTTCTTCTTTTTCTTGGGTAAGGTCTGATTCGCATCTCTTAGTAGCTTTTTTTAACGAGTACAGCTGCTGAGAATATCTCCAGTTTTTTTTTGGAGATATGCTCCAAGAAGAATAGGAGTTTTTCCAAGAGAACCTTCCCTCTTGACAGTTCACCATGCCCATCAACATATAGCTCAGGGAACATCGTGCGTGTTTACGTAGAAAGCCCCCGTTCGTAGTGTGGACGTAAGGATTATTTATCCGTTGATTTGCGCGGATCGCCCTTTAAGATCCAAGAAACGCCCAGTCCCAGGGCAACCCCCCCCCCCCCCCCCCCAGGTATAAACTGCTTTCGGTGACGCCTTCAGATGCATAAAGGTAATGTTGGACGCGCCCATCTTTCTTGGATATCCCATATTCAGGATGACCCGAATTGAAGAGAAGACGCTTCACAATGATCGTTCCCAGGGAAAAAGAATATTTCTTTTTAAGAGGGTGTTCTCCATTTCTTAATCGTGGTTAGCGTGCTCCTGAAGGGGGTTCCCGCTCCCTTCTCACTTATAAACCCGTACTTTTCGATGTCGAGGATGGCCCTAGCGTACTTCCTTAGGGAAGTGGTAGGGCTTGACATTCTCCCCGGTTCGCTTTCGGGTGAACTGCAGACTGAGGAGACTCATAAGGCCTCTTTCCGTAGCCCCCTTTTGTCGTTGACTGTTCGAGTCGTCGATCCGGAGACCGCGGGCCCCCGATACCTTCACCTTGGTCGTAGGATGACCCTCGCCGGTCCTTCCTCTGGTCGGCGCCTATCTTTTCCTCTTTGTCGACTATCCCCCCTCTGTTGTTCTTGCATCCAGTCAGGCGGTTCTCCGGCCTGTGATCTTTTTAGGCGTCGTCCATAGAAACGTGATGGCTCAGAGCGGTATCCCACACCCTGTCTACTCCCGCTCCGCAGTGGTTCAGGGTCTCTCACTGCTTAGAAGATCCTTCGGCGAATACCCGCCCCCCCATTATACATTAACGAGAGAGGACGCCTCTTTCCCATTTGATTCTCCTCCCCTCAATTATTTCCCGGGATTTTCAGATCTTCAGCCCTTGTACGCTATTTGGGCTGGCGATTGTTTTAGTTATATCTAAGGGTCATCCACTTTCTCCGAGAGACCTTCGCCCTTCCCCCCCTGAAGACCCTGTGAGGTAATCTGTTGCCCCCAATAGGGATAGAAGGTCTTGCTGTTACGTGTGAAACCCCTCCCCAATTGGACCGCAACCGGTCCCTTTTCTTCGGCCCTATCTTCAGAGGACATGCGTTCTTGCGACTGTAAGGTTGGGAATCCGTCTCGGCTCCCCGCATGGTTGGTTTAAACTGTTCAGATCCCCTCCCTTTCGGTGAACCTTGAACCTTTTCTTTCTTCTCCCTCTTATGATCATACGGTGTATATCGTCCTTATGGAGGTTGACGTGCCAATAGACGTTCCTATAAGGGATTAAATTTGCCCTGTTCCCACCCTTGATCCCTTTTAGTTTTGTTTTCCCTTCATCTGGGGTCGAGTATTTTTTTCTATTCCAAGCGGATTAAGCCTATTTATCCCCGACCCCCCGTGTGGCAGAAGCTCGGATTTGTGACGATCCCTTGGACCTTTCTCTTTTAGACGGCCAACTGTAGTCGAGAGGTCTCTTCACCTCAATTTTTATGTATTGGCCTCCATGAGGTTTAAATCCTTCCTCCCGCGCCGGTAGGAAAGAAGAACCTTATCTGGGTGCTTCCTTATGGCCTTTCTCTTTCGTGTCTTCCTCCGGTGAGTGATTCCCCCGGTTTTTGTGCGATATCGATCTCGACCCTTCTGACGTCAGGCGGAGGCAAAGCCGCCGGTTTGTCTTGTAATTATTCCCTTTTCCAGAATTTGACTTTTTTTTGCCGAGCACCGAACCTTGCCGTCTCATGGATAAGGGAGCCTCTCGTCGGACGACGCTTTTATGTCCTTCCTGGCACTCTAGGAGGAGATCGGCCTGCTCGTTCGAGAATCTTTCGGGTTTCTCCGACTTCAGCGGCTTCGTTTTCTTAGGAGGTGGCTCTCGCGACGGATTTTTAGCTTACTAAAACCGGTTCCAGTCGCCCCTTCACTTCTTTGTTCCCTCTTGATACCTGATGAGTCCCCTTCCCCTTCCCTCTCCCTCTCGTGAATTCGGCATTATCCGTCCCATTTCCCTTACCGCCACTTACATTCTTGGGGCATCCAAAAAAATGTAGAGTTTTCCGGGATTCGACGGCGGACAATCCCCCGTACGCGGGGCTTTAAAAAAAATACACCGCAACCTTTTTTCCAAAATGTCTCTATTTTGTCGGACATATCGGATGTCCATGGTATGTACTCTCAGACCCGGGACCCCCATGTATTCCTCCCTGATAGTAAAAGAGCTTGTTTTTTCTCTGTTGTTTTTTTCTCTCTTCTTTTGCGTTTAGGCCATGGTAGCCGGCCCCTCCCCTCTTTTCAGGCTTTCTTGTTTGATCGCGGATCGGGGTCTTTTTTTTTTTTATTTCTTTCCCCCCAGGTAGAATATTTTTTTGAACGGGCGTTGTGAAAGGAACTCAGATACCTCGCTAGGAGGCCTCATTTTCCCGCCCGACCGTAGAGATCGCTTTTCCCCCCCCTCAGGAGGCTCCCATATTTTTGTGGGGGCGGTCCCTCAATGCGTTATTTTGATCCGGAGCGAAATAGACAGTCTCCCCCTGATTTAGTGGGCAGCCGACCACTTTCGTCTGCCGACGGTTTATCCACTTCCTTTCCCACGGTCCTCCATTGATCAGCAGTTTGAGGTCCCCTGCGGTCCCTTTTCCCTTTGACCTTGCCCGCAATGCCCATTTCCTTTTGTTGGCGTTTTGGCCTTGATTTTGAGGCGTCGCGACTTCACTCTCGTCGATATCCGACGGCGTCGTGACCTGGACTATGAGACTCTTCATCGTGGACGTTTCAGAGTCCGCTGCCTTTTTTCCTTTTCGGGATCGCCTAAGAATTATCTTCGCATGCGGTTCTTCCGTTTAGGCGAATCGTGTGCCCCTTCAAAGAAGGCTTACCTCAATTGGCGATCATACTCTCTTCCTCTACTCCGTGAGTCTCTCCAGAAAGAAACGATGAGGCATTTCTCCCCTTTGTAAGTTTCCAGTGGGCATAGGTACTCCCGTTTTTCCTCCCCTCATCTAGTCAGATAATTCGGCATCGCCTTTAGGGTAGAAGATTACTTTCCCCTTCCCCGTCTCGATCCCAGTGAAATAGTACGTGCCTCCGCTTCTTTTTTTCCAACTCCTTAATTGAAGCGCTCGGTTGACTCCCTACCCGTCACCCCACTTGCGCTTCAGAACCTGCCGACGTTGGTTCACCTCCCAAACCTTCTTGTAGAACCCTCCTTAACCGTGTCTTTTCTTTCCGGTGGACACCCTTAACTCCGAACGACAGCGCGGTCGAACCACTCCGGAAGAGACGTCTTAATGTATTTGATCATTTCTCCTCACGTTGCTGCACATCCAACCCCCTCCTCTTTGGATGAAATCTCCTCTCTCGACCGCGGTTTCGCACGGAGGCCTTGTCCAGCGCGTTCGTCCTCTTGATCATCTCTGAGTGCTCAAACCCTATGAGCCGGACTATTGGATCGGATTGCTTTCCCCGAAGCACGTCTACCATCCCTTTTTTTTTCAGATTGTCGAGACGGCAAGGTAACGCCTTCACCCCATGGTTCTCCCACAACATCTCGGAAGCCCCCAAAGGGCGCGCAAACACTCTCTCGGGTATGGTTTTCTCCCCTCCCCCTGGGTTTAGGGCGATGACTTCATTCAGACCCTTTTTCAGCCTTTTAAACCGATCTTTGTGCCCCTCACCGCTTTTTCTTTTTTGTGTCTGCCGACGCGAGAGACGTTTTTCAGCCTCCTGGGCCCCACAATGCTCATACAGGTTTGCAGGCCTTTCCATCTGGTTGGGTCGCGATACTGTTTTCTTAGTTTACTATCGCCCCCCTTTTTTATAAGGTTTCTTACCCATCTGAACTTCCTCGTCGATTTCCTTCCCTAGTTCATCTCAATCCATGCGCTCAACCATAGAATTCAGCGACCTCCGACTGAAGGTCCTCTTTTGTAGAGATACCCGCGCGTTTGATCCTTTAAGGAGACAGCTCCGATCTCCTCTCTTTCCTAGCCCTTGTGTTCTCCTTCTCGTCGATCTGCCGCAGGAAAGGAGCTTCCTATTTTTGTCCCCCCTCGGGTTTGCGCTTGGGTCAAAATAACGGTCGTCTGCCCTCTCCTTCTACCTTTTCCCAATCCAGCTTTGCGTGCGATCCACGCCCGACCAGGCCTCCGGGTCGCTCCGCTCGCAAGCTTCGCATTTGATCACGCATCTCCCTGAAGCTCCTTGAGCATCCCCGGGCGACACTATTTTCGTTTCCCATGAGAACCGGCGCGGCTCCTTCTGGGTGATGTCCTCAGTCTTGGGTTGGCACCAAAATGGACTTCTGACGCGAAGACAGAACATCCTTTTCTCGAGCTCGCGAGCTCCGAGGTCCCTTCTCCCAAAGCTCGGTCATTATCGTCGGACCGAAATGGATACCATTCAGCCGCCGGTCATGTCTCCATTTTGGCCTGCTAACTCTGCCCAATCGTAAAACTTTTTGAGGCAATCCCACTCCATCCCTCTCCCTTAGTCTTTCCTCCTCCTCACGGGGCGCATCCAGGGCAGCATTAGGTTTCTGACCTGCTTCCCCCCCTCCCCCGATGAGTATGGAAGTCCTCAAGGTTTTTCTTCCTCCGGAGCATTGGTAGACACCCCAAGTCTCCCCTGCAATCTTTCATGTAAATCCGCACTAGCCGGACCCGAGTAAGGGGGACGTTCTTTGCCCGTTCCCCTTACCCTCCACTCCCCCGTTCTGCAAAATGAATTCGTTCCTCTTGTCCGTGTAGGTTCGTTTTCACGGCTCTTTCTCGGACCCATGTATGGGCCCCCGTAGCCCGAGCCGCTATCACCCAACGCAATTCCGGCAACAGAACTTGGGGAGGTCTCAGATACGGAGTCTTAATAGGGCTGTGTCTCTCTCAGGGCTCTTTGAAATCGGTTAGATTTTTCCCTTTTTCATGTGGCCCCTGGCTAGAGATCGACATGGTGCCACACCACCCCCCCACCCCCCCCCCACCCCCCCCCCCCCACCCCAACCACCCACCCCCCCCCCCCCCCCCCACAATCCCCCAGAGGCGCCTCTTGAAGTCTTTTGTCTCTCCCTTGCAGCCCTCTTTCCTGGTCCTAGACAAAGCCGCCGTCTAATTCTCATCACCCTCTTGGACGTGTACGAAGCTGTACTCCGCTGCAAGCCTCCACCTCCGAGCCCCTTTGCGTTCCTCTCAGCAATAGCTCGCCAGAATTCTGCCATTGATGATTAGAAGACCTTTGGCTCCCTTTTTTCCAAGTAGCGGTAAGGGCCTACCCCTCCTTTTCGTCATCTCGAGCTTCTTCCTCGACGATCGAAAGAAATTGAACGTCTAAGGGGCGGACTCTGGAGGCAGAAGATCTTTTAACCAAGAGGAAACCTCTCCCCCAGTGCCCCAGTTATTCCCGAACCTCAAGACCCCTGCGTCAAAGCTTGTCTGATTTTCCTCCCTCTTGCAGTGAGAGAGTGCATTGAGATGCTTACCCTTCCTCCCCCCAGGTCTTTAATAATGGTACACCCCAAGGACGATCCCGACAGTGAATGATTTGTTCGTTTGCCCTTTCAGGCAGGAGGGAAGAACGTCTGTCCTCTCCTCGGAGCTTTTATTTGCCCAAATGACTACGTGAATAGAAAGAACGGTGCGGGCGCTGGCCGAAACCAGGCAGCCGTTCTTTCTCCTGCTCCCGATAGGCTGGACGCGCTGACTGAGTTTTGGGCTAGATGGTGGAGTTCTCCGCCCGGCTTATGCAGAAAGACTCCGGTCCTCTCTGGGACGCAGTAAATGCTCGGTGCCTCCTTCCCCCCCCGAGCTTATATCTTGTTGTTGAACGTTTTCGCAGCGTTCTGATTTTTGGGTACAAATACGTCGGTTAGTTTCTTTAGTCCCCCTTTTCATGATCTTTTTTGTTTTTGAGCTGAGTTCTTCCCGCTCTCTGTTGTCCCTCGGCCCAAGAGCCGCACGCACGCTGAGACGTTACCCTTCACCCTTCTTCCATCTCGCCGCCTGGCACATCGCCGATTTCCAAGTAGACGTTTCAGTCTCTTATCTGAATGTCCTGTTGCACAGAGCCCTTGCTATGTGAGAAACCTGCTTCCTCGAGGAAGCCTCCGTTCAGTAAGCCCATTTCCAGTCGTCTATGCGAGAGAGGGATCAGGCCTTCTCTGTACTCCCCTTCCCCTTAGTGGATTCTTTTCTTCCCTTATGGTCACAAGGACTTTGCCGCTTCCCTGAGTTCATCTCTTTCTTGCTGTACTCCCCCACTTTTCGAACCTTGCCTCGAAGTTCCCTTCCTTGTAGACTGCGCCGACGTGTTCCTCTCCAGGAAATCGACCTCCTGTCCACGTACTTGGTTTTTCCTAGGCTGAGTATCCTCCAAGACGCCAGGGGTCGGGTGGCATTTTGATAGGGGATCCTTCCGCATTGACGGTCCTCTGGAATTCTCCAGATGCGGCGCCTACCGAACGCCTTTCCATGACCTTTTAGTCTTTGCCTGGAAGGCGAGGTCGGGCGAGTTGTTTCTCCCTTTGCAGATAGTGAGATTGAGAGATTGAACCTTTCTTATTCCATTCCCGATCAAGATTCCCATAAGAAAGAGGTCGGCCCAGCCGATGTGATGAAGGGTATATATAGATCACGGAGCCATGACCTCATTGTTGGATGTGGATGGCATTTCCCCCTTTGAACGAGTATGCCCCACGTGATCTAGTGGTAGACCCACCCCCTTTTTCGCTTGTCGATTGAAGGAAAAGGTGAGGCTCGGACCACTAGTAGCCTCAGTTTTAGTCGCCGGCCACCTGCATCCTCGACCCTATCCCCTTTCTGATAGAGCCGCAGCCTACCTCCAGGACACGAGCCCTCGGTCCTCCTCCCCCATCTGTCCTCAGCTGATCCCCCGGAAAAATACTTCAGGGGACAATCTGTCTCCCCCCCCAAGTCCCCTCATTGCCGCGATGGCCTATTTTGTCTTTCCTTCTGAGAGGGTCATTTTTTTCTCTCGCTTCACCTGCCCCTCCCCCCCCCACTGACCTCCCTGGCGACGCACGTTTCTGGTGGCAAAGCTTTTTGCTCGAACTTGCGTTCAGGGTGCCCAAACTGCTCCTGGACCGCCCCGGTCCACCTCGTTCTTCCGTCCTCTTGCATGCAGTGAAAATTTCTTTGAGAGTTTTGTTTTATACAAGGAACTCTCTCCCCTCCCCTCCCTTACTTTCCCCCGATCTCCCCCTTTTTGAGGGTGAAAAGTATCTTTTACCGCGGCCCCGGTTTCTCTTCTCAGTTTTCGTTTTTTCAGAGCTATGAGAGGCATGGTGGAAACTTTCTTCACACACTTTTTCGTTTGGTGTCCCGGCAACGCTGTTCTTTCGCCAATTAACGCCCTTCCTCAGTTTCCTCACACTATGCCCCGACGAGGTGTTCTTATTCCTCTTCCCCCCCGTCCGTTGCGAGACTTTTCTTTTTCGGTCTTGCGTCGACGTCCCCCTTCATTATGGCCCCGCAAAACTGTGGACATCACCCTCTTTCCCTGGCCCTGGAAGGGTATCGGCATCTCTGAGATCTTCATTATTCAGAACGAGTCGTGTCCGGCTCTATAGTCCTTCCTTCCTCCTCTTTCGTGATCACCAACGTGGCTGACTGGTTTTCGATCCCGGTGGAGCCTTTCCTAGGATTCTGTACTTATTTCAGGTGTCTCTCGGGCTACATTTGCCCCCAGCTCACCCAGATTTGACTTGAGCCATTTTCCCCTTGCCCTTCGGCAGCCCCAAGATCTTCCGTTGCAGCAGCAGGGGCTGTCTTTTCGACGAGGAGACTCCCTGGCGCCGGCCCTTCGCCGTGATAGGGTATTATCTCTATTCTTTCCGTCTCCGATGGTGGCGCGCCCCTCCCTATTTTTTGACCTCCCCCCCACAAACCGGTACGAATTTTCTCCTTTGGTTCATGAATAACCGATCGTCCCCTTTTTGCTCAACCCCTCTCTTTTTCACGGTTCCGTCAATTATTTTTTCCTTCCCCCCTTCCGTTACATCTTTTGTGGTGTCACGTTTATCGCACCCACCTGTATTCTTCCGTTTGTGTACCTTAGCGCGAAAGGAACTTTTCTCGCGTCGGGGTCCCCCCACCCCACTCTGGTAGTGTAAAATGGAGCGATATTCGGTATCTTTTCACCTAAGGTCGGGCAAGCTTAAATCTTCGCGTGTTCCCAATGTCCCCTCCTATAGTACCCGCTTTCTTTCATTGAGTCTCCCAGCGCGTTGTATGTCTACGGGGGTGCAGCGTTTCTCTGTTCGCCGGCTCTTTTGAGCCTCAAGGATGCGGCGATGTGGTGATTTTGCGAAATTCTTTGGAAAGCAGGGATGTGCCTTTGCTCCCTTTCTGTAAAGGTCTGGCACTCCCCCTCTTGTAGCCTAGCCCCTGGCTGGCGGCGATGGCGTGAGCCCTTTTTCGTCTTCCCCTTCATCCTCCCCACATTTCTGAGAAGCTTCTTTGTTTCTTTTCCACGAAAGCTGAGAGGAGGGGATGCCTGAGCCGACATCTATTTCCCGCGTGTCTTTGAGCTAGGGGGTGGTGGTTTGTCTGATTGAGGGGGTGAAGAAGATCCCACAATTTGGTACTGAGAGACGTTTGATGTCACAAAGTAGGTCCAGGTATTACGAGACTCTCTCCCCAATTCGTAGAGTTGGTTTTTACTCCACGATGGAGATGGATGCTCGATCTCCTCCGAAGGGAGTAGTGCAGACTCCGGTCTCCTCCCTCCCTATGACCTAAGTAAATTTAATAGGCAGAGGCACGGCTCGACCCAGCTTCTTCTGCCTTTTTTCTTTTCCTATTGCATCGTTTTTTGAAACTTTTTAAACTGATCCCTTAATGAGATTATTCTTTCTTTTTCCTAATAATCCTGTTTCTATAGGATATTAGAAAAGTGTTTGTAGCTTTTTCCTGGCGTGGTTGATTGTACGGCTTAAGAGAAGGATGAGAAGATACTTTCCCTTCGAGCGTCCCCGCCCTTTATTCATCTATCGGAGTTTCATATCTGGAGGATGCCGCTCCTTTCTGAAGTCGGCGGAGATTCAGAACATTTTCATTTTTAAAATTCTCTTCCCCTCTTGCATATCCTCAAAGTTAAAGCCCCCTTAACCTGGCTTGCGCTAACGATCCTCCGAAAAAGTTGTGACTCCACAGTCCTCTAACCCAACCGTTGCCGGGAATGTGTCCGTCCCTACTCTCGAAAGAGGTGGCTTTTCCCTACAACATTGGTCCTACCTCTCTTTTTCCCTGTTAGAATGTAGATAAGAGGAATAAAACAGAATTGTCGCCCCTTCCAACCACGCCCTCTCCCCTGATGATTATCTTCTCTCTACCGCTTGAGAAAGGAGACAGCCTTTTTTTCGTCCGCATGGATCTTTTCCCTCTCGCCTTTGTCCCAAAAACAGACAGTCTCCCCTTGCCTTCCCGTAGATCTCGGTGCACGACGAATTTTCTGACACCCACGAAGCCCTCCACACAAGTCCCCTCTCTCATCTTTTATCCATAGTACGGAGTTTACCTTTGATCCCCAAAAACCCTAGTTCCCCCCCCACTTGTACCGCAGAACATTGCTCGCACCATTGCCGAGCTTCTTATGGGGGTCAGCCGCCTTCCGTGGCGTCTTTTGGATTAGCTCATCCCCCTGACCTCTTTTTTCCCCTCGATGGCCGACACATCGCTCATTTTTTTTTTTCCACGCTTTTGGGGTCGTTGTTCGCCCCCCTACTCCTCGGGTTATCAGAAGCGAAGTTCAATAACGTTCCCACTTTTTTGTGAATTCTCCCCGCCTTGACACCCCCCCGTAACTGTGCCGGTAAGGAATTTTTTCATCGGAGGATTGCTCTACTCCTCTTGCCCGGTAATTTTCCCTTCCTCGTATTCCAGAGGACTAGACCCTGATTCTTGAGTCCTTTCAGCTCCCCCCATAAGGCGATATGAGCTAATCTGAAAGTGCTCTGAAGGTCAGAGCTGAGTTCCACCCGATCTCTTCTCCCTTTCCAGTACAGGAAGATCCCCCCCGCCCCTCCCTCAACGCACGCCGGTCTCTTCTTTCGCCGAGATATGCAGACCTCAGGGGAGAAATGTCTCGGCGAACTTCTGGTGCGTGTTTTAAAACTTTCGGCGGGAGAGGTCGACCCTTTTCCTACCCGTTTCTTCCCTCAGACAGACTTCCGAGCACTTCTTCAGGATCCCCGAACCTCCCACGTAGGATTCTTATCAGAAGATCTTACCGTAGACGATCTCCTTCGTCTTCAGATTGGAGACGCTCCATGGGCTTCGTTGAACCGGCGCTTATCGTCACTTGTTATCCTTTCCAATGCTGTGCGGGGGCTATGCCCGGACCCGCAAAATAAGGGTGCCTTCATATCCCTCTCTCCCGATCCCCAAGAGATAGTAGAACCCTCGGGTCATGACCACAATTCCGTCCACCTGTCTCTAAGGAATTCCGTGGGCCTTCTCAGTCTCCCCGCACAATTGGGTGGCCGGTACCACGCCCTTTTTCCTGAAGAAAAGGCCGCCCCTGCTTACCCCAATCGTTTTCCACCAACCGCAACATACCAGTCACACATTTGATGCTCCCCTTTTTCTTGTGTTGACGAGGAATAATCTCCGATTCTGGACGACCCATTCCAAACCCGGTTTTATACCCTGAGTAATTGGTCTTCTCCCCCGTAGGACTACCTTCCCCAATCCGCCTACATAGGATACAAGAGGTGGGGTTTCTTCACCCAGAACGGTTGAAACCGTCCCCCTAAAAGACTTCCCAGTTCTACCCCCCTCCTTTTCTCACATGGTCATTTAATAGTAGTTGCGTTAGTTCCGTCGCCCAATGAGTTCCCCCCGTCGCATCTTCATATCCACAAAAAAATAGAACTTGCCCCCCCTTTATTGGGAGGAGACATTACTCCTCCCTTCTGGCCCACTCTTTCTTTCTCTTGAGGATTGTCTAGGTACCGCGCGATTGGGTACTCTTCGATCGCGGCTCGCTAGCCCTTTTCCTTTTCTCCAGCCGAAGGAGGATATCTTACTTCTGAGATGCGCAATGCAACCTGGTCCGACAACTGCGTATCGTTTTATCCTTTCCTGCTCACTTTCCCTCATGGCCGCCCTTTGATAGTGACCGGAACAATTCCCCCTCACCTCCCCTGAAAGAATGCACGGGATTTTCATTCCGATAGATCTTTCCAGAATAGGCCCCCACAGGTGACGTAGGACTAGGGTTCCTTCTTTTTCTTTTCGCGGTCTGGAATATTTTCTGGCAGGCTTCGCGTTATAGATTGATATTTTCCGTGACTCCCCTTTTAAAGAATCGCATGACAGATCTCCCGGAGGCGGAGTCTTTCCGCAGTTCATCCTCCTTTCCTATTCCTTCCCCGAACGACGAGAATGACTCGTTTAAACCATGTTAGGCGTGATCCATCTCCGCCCAGCCGAGTCCCATCCTTCACCATGCCCGGTGAGCGAGTGCCTTTGCGACCCGGTCGGAGACGCCGAATAAATGGGTACGACCCCTTCCTCTTAAGTTTGTGTGAGTCAGCTTTCCCGACGATCGACATCTGGTCTTCGCGTTCGGGTAAGTTCATGAGTGATGGACGACGATAACCGTCTTTTGTGAGATGTCGTTCTTCGACTTCTTCCTTTTCAGCTTCGCGCGGGCATGCCTTTTCTTCCTGCACAGGATGGGCTTACTAGATTTCCTGGTAGCTATGCTCTCTGGAGATGACAGTACACTCCCCTTCCTCCTAGAACGTACTGCTTTCCGCGGACTTTTCTCCCCCTGCGTAGAGATGTACTATTTTTTTTTCTGGTTTTCATCTGCAGAGACTTCTCTATGGTTTTTTTGAAGCCTTCCACCCCTACCGGTGGCTAGCGGGCTCATTATATATATTTTCACCCTAATCTTGAGATTCTCTCGATACAGCCCCTCCGCATCGCTTCCCTTTCCTCCCCCAGAAAGACGCCTCCGTTCAAATTCCCCCTCATCCCCAGCGAGTACAGCTCTCTCCCCGTTCCCCCTACTTTAAAGCAGGACTTCCCTAGTCGAGCTATTTCGGGCCTCCACTTTCGATTTTTCGAGGCTCCCCCGCTAAGCACAGCCTTTTAAGTTAAGCCAGCTTCTCCCCGGTCCAGAGCGCGGAGCCTCGGCAAGCCCCCTTTTGAGCAAGTTCTTTTGTTGCCTGCGACACTCACTTTCCGGAAATTATGGTCCCTGCAGGAGAACGTGGTGGCCAGGGTCCTGTCCTTTTTCCCTCTGATGACGAAAAGCCCTCTTAACTCGGAGTTTTTAGACCCCCTCTTCCATTTTTTTATGAAGGGCGATGAACTTTTTAGCGCAGCTACTCGCTCACATGATGGTGACTTGTTGTTTCTTGCTTCTGAAGTGATAAAGGACGAACAGTTTCCTTGGTAGGGCGGTAGGTTCCCTCTCGTCTAGAGAATCACTGAGCCCTGATGAGGAAGATCAGCACCCGGGCCAGGAAGTTTATCCCTTTTTACCTTCGAGGTCGGGAGATTTTTCCCCTCTTGTACCTTTATCAGCGATGAGAGATCCGTCCCCCCTTTCTTCTTAGGCCAGGGAAGCTCACTTTTCTTCATTAGGCTCTTTCGTCTCTCCCACTTTTCACTCGGTAGCGCTTATCTTGACTCATGGCACAGACATCTTTGATGGAGTGGATTTTTTAAAGTGTTTCCTTCCTTCAGATTAGAGTAGGACATCGCCTTTTGGTTCCGGAAACACCCCCACCCCCTCTCTTTCCGAGAATCCCCGTCCAGCTAGATATTCCTGCACTGCGTCGAGTCCCTCGACGGCCAGCTTCCCCTCCACCTGATCCCCTTCTCTCTCTCTCTCCATCTCACCAAGGAAAAAGATTCGCGGTCCCCTAGGCTCCTCCAGGAGCCGCTGCTTCGACGCCTGAATCCTTACTGAGGACAGTCTTGTATCCCCACTTCCCTCCCTAGATGGGCGCTTGTTTTTTAGTGATCTCTTTTTACGGGTACTTTTCCTTTTTTCTCGCTCCATTCCACCCCGCAACATTTTTACACCATGGAGAAAGCTTCTGTCCCCTTTTTTCCCTCAGGGTTGCGGGTACGAGTGACTTCCCCAAACGCATCCGTAAGTACCTCGGTTCCCTCCTTTTTCCGGGCATCTATGAAATGCGGATCTGCTGACTTCTTTTCTTTTAAGACCCTCCCTATCTTCCAGCCCCTCCATTGGTTCCTTTCCCCCCCCCCTGTTACTCACGTTCTTTTTTTAAAGTCCTAGTCCCCAGGTAGAAAACGGTCCCCTTTCCTGGTGTCATATGGCCTTTCTTCCGGTGAGTTGGCCCTCGGAGGTTAGGAAACTTTTTCCCTTCCTCCCCGACTTCTTGGGTAGGTGTGGTGGACACCCTGAGGTTTTTTTTTTTCTTTTCCTCAAATTGAAGATTATATCCCCCCTGCGACATCTTTTTTTGACTCCCCTCGTCGGTGTTTTACTTCCTTCAGTCCTGAGGGAGCTCTGCCTGCACACGGATGTCCGTCTTCTCGCCCCTGCCTTCCCCCCCCCCCTTTTATGATGGCCCCGAACCCCATCCTTTTCACCGATGAAGATGTCCTGATCTCGGCAACGCCGCCCCATTGTCTTCATTCCCGATCTATAGCTCGACGTTCCCTTCGCCCCTGCGCGTGATCCCCTGCGCCGTTCTTTTCCTCCCGATCCTTCCCAGGAGTCCTGGCGAAGCGTCTGAATAGCCTCAACTTCTTCTTTCCCTTTTCGAACTTTTTCTCCCCCCCCCTTGTGCGAACAGCCGATGATCCATCGCCCGACCTGTCTTCCCCTCTCGACGGGAGGAGACGCCCGCCTTTTTGAGGCTGCGCCTTTGATATATTGGATATAGGTTTCCCTCGGGTCTTTATTACTTTCCCTTCGCCCCGGCTTTCCCTTCTTTTTCCCTTTTTTTTCCTCCTCCTCGGTTTTGAGATGACGCACCCAGGTAGCGAAGTTTTCTAGTGACCTCCTGATGAGACCGGGATTTCTTGTCCCCGAAATGGAACGCAGTATCCCGATTCGAAATTCTTTACCCCCCCTCATTTTCTTTGGTGGTCACGGGCATTCCGCACCGGATGAGTTCTTTTCCGGGAGGACCCGCCCCCTCTTTCGCTTCTTTCCGCACCAAACTCCCCCACGCAAAATTTTGAGTCCCAATCTCGAATTTTAATCGAGGAGGCCCATCTTTCTTTGTTCTCATCTTTGCCCGCACTTCCCCTTTTCTTGATCTTTTCCGCCAGCTAACGAGCTTGACGTGTTTGTTTCTTTTGCGCTTACGCGATGTTTGTATGGGATCTGTTATTGGTTCATCGTTAGATGGTTTCGCGGCTCACTTTCTCCGATGTCTTTGGTGGATGTGATTAGATGGTGTGTTCTGGTCGCAATGGGTACTCAGGGCTCCCCTTTTTCCTTTCCCTTAGACGGTTTTTTTCCCTTCACTTAGAGCTCTCTTTGGAAGACTCACTTGATGTCCTATCCCCCCTTGCGCGGATATTTCATACTCACAGTCCTTGCCTCCGAGGCTCTGTGGTGGGGTCACTCCTTTTTCGGGTGCCGATGAGAGACTTATTGCACGAACCTCTCTATTATTTTTTTCATCCTCCCCCACGGGGCGTCTTGGCAGAACGTATAGAAACCGGCGGTCTGGTTGTAGCTCTCCCCCCTTTTCTTTTTCCCACCGTTTCTGAAGGATGTCGAGACTCTCGACAATGTCGAGTTATTGGAGTGATGTTCCATCTGCATCTCTTTTTCTCTAATTAAAATGAATCCTTTGTCCTTCGGTTAGTGCACGAAGCTGTGGCCTCCCGCGACTTGATTTTTCCCTCTCGTCCCCCTTCTTTCATACGTGGCCTTCCTTCCGGGATCGGAAGATCTTGCTGTCTTCCCTTGCGTTTCCTATGCCACGGGGCCCCCTCCACTCCTTTGCAGCCCTCGTGGCGCGG
>Ga0179593_1394933_pt1 | contig 21092 bp, 32 predicted proteins | sample CZODoug2_1_08_16_FD_185931 | JGI IMG/M metagenome (GOLD analysis project Ga0179593, IMG submission 185931) | Vadose zone soil fungal communities from Angelo Coast Range Reserve, California, USA - CZODoug2_1_08_16fungal (PacBio error correction) | ecosystem: Environmental > Terrestrial > Soil >... | reverse complement strand
TATTAGTAGACAGATCACCCCTAGATTTCCGATGCCGCTGAACCTCCCTCCCATACTGCCCCCCTTGTTTCTTTAGAAACCGCTAGCTTTCCGCTTTCTTTATGCGCGTCACGGTCTGACTGAACTTGTTCCATAGCAAGCGCTCATCGTTAAACGTTAGGACAATTCAAGTACAAAATGCCGATACCTTGCAAAGCTTATAATTCGGCCCGAACGGGACCAGAGGACACCCTTGCGATCGAGCCCTTTCCATGCCCATAGGCCCCCGTCCCTTTTGTTTCCCATACGCCCCGTCCGCCAGCCCCCGTCAAAAAACAGTGAACGACATTGCGCTCCTCCATTCCCCTTTGGCGGTGCCGTATTTTTTGAACCCAGTTCTTGTTTCCTTCAAAACATGAACCAAGTGAAAGCTTTTCCCCCTGATCCTTCGTAAACTACCCACAAAACCTGCAGCGCCCACACGCGCTGCCGACTGTCCCCGTATGTTTATTATCTCTGCTCCAAACTGGTCCTGATGACTCTCACGTCCTCCTCGTATGATTGCCCCTTTATCCTGTAGCCTTACCCATGCGCCCCTACAATTGCCCCCCTTTCGATGACTGAAACACGACGACGACGCCACTTTTCTACCGCCCCCCCAACAGCTCGCTTCAGCGCACGTTGGGCTTTCCTTCAAGCTGCACTGGCGCGAAGATCCCTCCTGTTTAAGTTTGTTGGTGCCCTTTGTTTCCCCCCCGTATTCTGACACGAGGGCGCGTGCTGACCCCATGCAGCGCCATCTACACTTCGCCCCGATCGTCCCCCTACCCCCCCCCCCCTAACCGCACCGCCCGCAGCGGTTGTCACCAGTGATGAAAGTTTTGATGCACTCCTCCAAACCCTTCACCCTGTTGTTAATTTATCCCCCGGATGGGACAACAGCGTTTCCTCGCGGTAAGCTGTCTAGTCATCGAAGAATGCGGCTATTCAGCAAATAAGAAACTCTCCCCGCCTGTCCCAATCGCCAAACCCTTTTTCTCTTGTGTCTTTTGCGGCTCCTTTTATCATCCAGGTAAAGAGTGCACTCGCCTTTTTGCCTTTTTTCCTCCATCTATCCCTTCAGACATGACCCCGCATGAGAACGCCGGGCGAATGCGCGATGGACCGCTCCGTCCCAATCCGTTTTCTTGAGAGCGATGCGTTTGTCTTAGCAGCAAAGTGACCCGTTGCAATTGTTTGGCTGCACCCTCTGACCTGGGACGGAACTAAAGAGAACTCTCCGATGGTCCCCCCAGTCCGGTCTGACCTCGTGCTTCGTCCCCCGTATCACCCCCCGCGTCCACCTCCAGCCTTTTGTTTCTTGGCGTCTACCCATTTCCCGTCAGGCCGCCCCCCCCCCCCCCGTTGAACTTTCGACGGTGGCGGACTGTCGGAGACAGCCTCCCCCCTCGCCTTGTCTCTCGTAGAAGGGCAGGCTGCGTTCCGCAACTAAGGCAACCGACACTTTCTCGAGCCGGAAAGTTTACCCTGCCGCAATAAAACGACATGTGCAAGAATTCGCCCGACACACACCGCGGCCCCCCTTTTTACAGGTCTTAGTTTGCTTTTTTCAAGATTCCCACGACGTTCAGATGTCGAGAAACTCCTCAAGGGGGTTCTCCCCAACGAGGTCAATACCCAGCACCCAAAACCCTTTTTCGCTTTTCTACCCCTCAGGCATCGAAGAACCCGACCTGTACCATGGCGTGACGTCGGTTTGAAGAAAGAGCAGTGACGCAATACCCCCCTTTCCTTTCCTTTTTGGGCTGGACCCCTAGCGCGCTCGCGAGACCTGGGCCCAAGTAAGCCGCCGGGTGGCTTGCCCCAGATAGGTGATTAAGGGCGAAAGAGATGCGCCGATGGTATACGGACTTTTTGGCACTGGTTTCCGCAAGCAAGACCCGACAACGTTTCTGAGGCTTTTCTTGACGTCCTTCCCCCGAAGAAAACCTTTTTCCTTGTTGCCTCTAAAAGAAAACCGCTTGACCAGGGGGGCCCAACCACAGGTTTGCCCGCACACTTCATTTTTAACCCTCCCCCTTTTCTTTTTTGTGCGCGCGCAATACCGGCGCCCCCCGACAAGAAAACCGCGTTAGAACCTCGTGGCGCCGACGCCACCGCCTTTTATGGTGATCTCCGGCAAGACATATTACCAATCAGTTTAAGGTTTCCTTTCGGCGAGGTCTAGTAGCAGTTTTTCGCGCAGGCCTGGCCAAGGCAGACAGCCGTGGCGCGATGCCCAGCCCGTCCGTCCGAGCCCACCAAAAATGGCCTTCCACAGAATCCACCTTTTGACACCACAATGTTTTGCCCGTTTCGTCCGTGAAAGTGTTTTGCCCTTTGCCAGTGAATTCCTTGTCATGGAGTTATGTTGGCAAACCTTGAACCGTGAACACCGCACCCCCTTCGAAAACGCTGGAGACCCTTCGGTTTTTTACTTCCCTCTTCCGCTTGCGGTTTCATGGGACAGCCCTTTCAAGGCTGAACCACCCTCGAAGCTTCGCTCCGTCAGTTCCTTATTCGGTCGTTTGTTCTCTGTTTTTCCATGTTAGCAGTCCCTCCCAACAATCTGCCTTGCAGTTCTTTAGGTGATTGCTAGCTGCCCCATTTCCTCCTTCCTTGACTATCAAGGTATACCGGCATGGATTTGAGTAGGCGCATCCCAGGTCAAAGGCGTCCCCCGCCTCCCCGCACGTTCCCCTTATTTTCCATGATACCCCACACCCCAACACCCGATTTCGTTTCTCCAACCTGCAGCTGTGCACCCCCCCCCACTTAGTCCTTCGCATAACTACCTTTTGCAGGTTGTGTAAAGTAGCCTCCTGGAACCCCTTCTCCCCCACTTCGACAGTATTATCGCTGCCCCCCAGGAGAAAGCTTCGCACACCTTCGTTCACTAGCCTTTCAGTTTCGTTCTTGCCAACATCTTTCCAAATTTTTGCCTGTGATTCTACCACTCCGCACCACTTGAACAACCTTTCAACACGCAAAAGAACTCAACTTGTAGTGTGTCTTGATTAAGGTTGGAGATCCCGTGTCTCTCCGCGGCCCCCCCCCTCAGATTCCGGATTCATCTCCTTGGACTCCTCAGACGTTTGTGGTTGAGAGATCTTGAGAATCCTTCTAGCTTTCGGTGTTTCGGGTCGTGTTCCTCTCACACCCTTTACCCCAAATCCCACCCCTTTCTTTTTTCTTGTTCATTTTACATTACAATTTTTTGCGTTTCACTCCAGGGTGCTCAGTTGACACCAGATTTGTGGAAATAAACGTTTATGTTTCCCGTTAGCTTTCAAGCTCTGTTTAGCCTCATGAAGATTTGGTGAATACCCTCTTTTTCGCGTTTGCGGGCTTTCAAGTATGGCTCGTTCGCGTCACAAACCCAAAAGTTAGGGATACTCTAACCTTTCCTCACTTGGGTTTTTTCCTCGCGTCTTATGCCTAGTAATAGGGCCCCCCCGGTTAGGCTGGTAGGTATCCTGTTATAATTCCCTCTTGAGTTTATGTAAAAAATGAGGATTTGCCCCTTTTTTTCGGCTTCCTCCATCATGACCGGTCTACATTTCTTTTCCATGACCTGGCAGACTGTTTTAAGCCTCCCAAAATGAACCCACTTCCTCTGTCTTGATTTCTTCGTTGTTTGACTACCCCCCCAACTCTTGGAAACCATCGACCCAATGACTGTCCGAACCCCTGCACTTCGTGTCGCAGAGTTGGGATTTCATCCTGTCGAGCCCATCCCTTCTAACGCTTTCCCTCCAAACGCTCGTCTGTGTCAATCCTGTCTTTTTCGGGGTTCCACTTTTTCAAGTTTCCACAATTCTCCCCCCCCTTTCCAATTTACCTGTCAACCACTCCAGGCGCGTTTTTCATTCGGTTGTTTCCATTTTTTGACAACGGATGCTTTTTTTCCTTTTTAAGTCCCATTTCGTCTGGCGCCCCCATGGTCTTTGGATGTGAGGAATTATTCTGTCCCTGGCGTCTTTAAGTCCCCCGCCGGTTCCCAATCCAGTTTTCCTGTTGCGATGGCGAAGGTCCTCCCTCCTTCACTTCTTCTCTATATGTCCGGGAAAGCCTTGTTGGGCGTGTTCGGCGCGGGTCCCCTCTTGCGCAGCGCCAACGGGCCCCAGTTTTTCCCGTTTAAAACTTTTACGTTTTCGGTTCGCGCCACCGTTTGGGTCCCGCCCTGGCCACGTTGGTTTTTGCTCGTCAAGTTTTTTTGTTAGCCTTGGGTCCCGCAGTGGAAAGCCCCGTTTATTTTTTTACCAAACCGGCCGCCCCCAGAGGTTACTTTACCTTATTTCGCCCTCCTTCGTTTCCCTCCTCGCCCCCCTTTTTTTTTTTTTTTTGTGTTCACCGTCCCATGTACCGTTTGCTGGTCGCTCCCACGTTGCGCCCACTTCAGCACGCTTCGGCAGTGATACTGCTCCTGCCTTACCCCAAAGCCACTGTTCATCGTCGCTTGAGGTTTGCCCGCGCCTGGTCGTACCTGGGTCCGTCCTGCACTAGATCTTTTTTTTTGCTTTTGCTGAGCTTTCCTTTGGTCGACGCCCGCAATGTGTTGACTTCTATCCAGATATGTGTTGAACGGAGGTAGGTTCTATTCAAATAAAAAATCCCTTATGGCCCTTTTTGGTCGCTGATTTCTATCATCCGTTATTCTCCGTTTTAGGTTTCCCCCCCTTTCCTGGGTTATTTGACTTTAGTGGGACGGTTCCATTTGGAGTGCTTAGCTGCTGCCGCACTCTCCCACCCATAAGTGACGGCCAACTTTTTGCGGCTCGGATTCCGCCCTTCGTACCAAGTTCCGGTTCCCTCACTCCCTTCCCATGTATTCCGCCCCATGCCAACCATGCTATATAGAGATTTTTCTCCGCCCTTTTATGAGCCCTACAGCACTGGAGAGATTTTAACGTAGGACAGATTTCCCCCCCCCCTCCCCGGGCAAGTTCCTTGTATTATTTACTGAAGTTGCGGTCAGCCAAGAATCCAGACCGGCGGCCCAATTTTTGTTTGAAAGCACGCCTTGCTTCCTAAGCCACCCTCACCGTAATTGTTTTGCGATTTACTGCTCCTTCACCTAGACGATTTTTAGTTTTGCGCAGATGTTTTCACAGTAGATTTTTATTCCCGGACCCCTTTCAATTGGCATGGTCGTGATGGATTTCTAAAACCGCCTCCAAAAAGCAACAAAGCACGCAACCCACTTGGTGCTTTTCCTTTTGCTTGATTTCTTTTCTCAGATTGGAACATTTTTCTTAGATTACCTCCCTTCTTTCCGAAACGCTTGCACTTCTCCGCCGCGAAGTGAACCCTGACCTGAGTCTTTACTTCTTGTCATGCCCGACCCTTTCACACTCTTTCCAACCTCGCCGAGGCTGGCTGGTGGATGGGCGTCGGGGTCTTTGGATGGGCTTGTTCGCATTGTCAATCAGATCTTTCAGGAGGATGTGTAATAGAGGTTAGAGGCAATGGGGGGTTGATCATGACCTCCCCGCCAACGGCTGTGATGAGGACCAACCTCCCCCCGGTCGAGTCGACGGACGGGTGCCCCGTGCCGCTTCATTTTACACGATTCGTTCCCCCCCCAAATATTGGAGTTATCTGGGCAACGTTTTTTTGTTTGTTTTGGGGATATTACCACGTGTGCTCGGCCAGTTCGCATTGATTCGTCTATGGCCCACCCTCCACTTCAACGACCAATGTAATTGTATGCTGTTATCTCTGTATTCTCTTTCAGGTGTCTCCTACACTTTCCCCCCCGAGCTACTTCGTGAATGCAGTTTTTCTCTCTCGAAGGTTTGGTTTGTGGCCATGTTACGGAAGGCCCATCGGCCCCTGGGCTATGTGAACAGTTTTGGCAGACCCGGAGTCCTCTTTTCCTGGTGTTTTTTTAAAATCTCACCCGAGAAAAATGCCCCCTCATTACCCAGGTGATGTTCCTTATGGAGATCAACTGTAGTTCAAGTTTTTTTTTATCGCGAGGTTTCTGTTACTTTTGAGGAGGGGTAACCTATGTCTTATGTCACTTTCTCCTGCTGTCATAGAGGCTCCCCTTTTCATCGTTTTGAGCGAGATTTCCATACATGACATTTTCTCGCCCACTTGTATGACCTTTCAAAGGGTCTTTTCTGCGCGATACGGAAAAGTTAGACAGCTTCCCCCTTAGGGTTGACGAGGTTCCCGCTTTCACCCCAAGGACTTCTTTTCCTCAGAGGTGAGACACCCTCCCCTAGATTTTCCCAAGGACCCAGGCGAGAGTGAAGGTCGTTCATATTTTCTGACGGCTTTATCGTCCCGCCTCGGTATGTCCGGCTTTAATCTCCATTTCCCACCCTACTTTTTTTTCGATCTCAGATACCACCTCTCTTACGTGATGTACCCAGTCTCCATGACCAGCGTCATTACGATATGTTCGTTCCTGATTCGCCTCTGCGCTGTCCACCTGCTCTTCCATGACTATCGTTGAGAATCGCTCATCGTTAACCGTCGTTTAGTATCCATTCAATTGTATTGCGTCACCATTGTCAGGACCCATGGGGGAATTTGCTTTTTCCCGCGCTCCCACGACCATTTGAACCGCTTTTCGCTCCAGTCCTGTGCCCCATTCCCTCTTTCTCCTGCCCCATCCCACTCGCTTCGCAAGAAAAAACTTCCCCGACCCTTGCCTCCCCTTCCCTCTCATCCCCGGTTATTTCAGTTGTCGCGTTTGCTCTGGGAACCAACCCCAGGCAGCCTTGTCACCGCCATCTTCCCCCCCCCAATAACTTCCCCAGACTGCTCGGAATCGCGTAAACCTGCGCCAAAACCTGCGATGCTGAAACACCCTGCAAGACAGGTCCCCCTACGGCGCGGCGGTGTTTTTTTGCGCCCGGCGGCATTTGAACAGGGTTAATCTCGAGCACTCCGGCTAATAGTTAGACGGACTTTTCCCAAGGGAGGTCCCACGTTTTCTTTCAAAGGCGTGATACCAATCGTTTGCAAGAGATTCCTTCCGGAAACCTTCCGATCCCGACTCGTGTTGTCCCGGAACTCCCGCGGCCCCCCCATCTAGCGCACGCGCAACTCTTTTTTTTTTCCCTGCTGTTTTCCTGCCAACGCGTTCGATCTTTCTGCACCCCGCCTACCCTAGACTTAAGTTTGTTGGGCCCTAGTCAAGGGCGGATTGAGTGACCCCTTTTTCCTTCACCCCCAACCGCTTCGCCACACCGCGCCGATCTGTCACGTCAACCAATGCCCCACCCACCACGACGTCCCCCCTCCAGCCTGCCCTCGTGGTGTGACTTTTCCCCCCCTGCCTGTCTCCCTTTGCCCATCCCTAGTCGTTCCTTGCTTTTCCCCCATTAGTTTCCCCTTCCTCTCCTCCTAAGGATCCTTACAAGCGATACTTGCGAAGCGATCCTAACCAATTCCCATGCCCACGATCCGAAACTTTCCTTTGAGTCTCTTTTTCGTTCCCTTTTTTTCTCCCACATCCCTCTGCCCATTTCGAAGGCATTTGAATCCCCAATCGCTATGGCCCTCCCGTTGCCCACATACGCGCGCACCCCTTTAGCTTTAATTTTCCTTCTCTCACCGTCGATCGTCACCACCTTAAGGTTACTTTTCTAGGCTCCTAGCCTCCCAGGTGAGTCGCCCCAGTCTTGTACGCGTTGGCTTGCCCCCTCCCCCCTCGTGGACGATTTACTTCCTTTTCCATGCAACCCTTTCCCTATGGCCTTTACGTCGGCGGTCGGGAACGCCCTAGCGTGGTTCTCGTCAGTCCCCCCTAAGATTCATCCATAGAGATCGCCTGGCATCGCTCAACCAATTGTGCCAGTACCAGGGGCCCCTTGACTTTCTTTTTGCCGCGGGCTTCTGGGTACCCAACCTACAGGCTCCCCTCTTCGTCTTTTTTCCCTCGTGAAGAGTTTGAATCTTTCAACCCCCACCCCCTGGCAAACCTCTACCGACCCTGTTAGGCGCGTTTTTTTTCGATACCCCCTGCACAACCTAACTCAGCTATTAACCCTCGAACCCCCCCCCGAGACCCGACAGGGATTTTCATTTTACCCATGCGCAACTCCCGTACGAGAGTGGCAGAAAACCTTACTTACAGAGGCCTTATCAACTGCCTGGTGGATCCCTCCAATCCCAAAATGTTGCGTCAGACGAACCTTTCCCTACCCCCCTACCTGCTTTGAATTACGAGTCCCCCTGCGTAAGCACATGGTAAATCCTTTATTGAGGTCGTTCCCATCCACGACATTCCATTCTTTGGTTGCACTTCGGGCGACACAAGAAGCACTATCCCTCGTTTTTGTTCCTTTATCACCGATTGACTGAACGGTCTTTTTTTCCTGCGCCTCGTTTTACTCTCAGTCCGCTTATGTGCTGCACTGTTGGGGTCCAGCAACTCCCACCCTTTCTGTTGCGCGCGGCCCCTGGAACCCCTTCCCTCCCCTCAAAACTTCCAGCGCGACCAATCCCAATACACAGTTGAGCGTTGTACCCACCCCCTTTTTTTTGGCCCCAGTCCTTTTCCCGGCCCCGATTGGTCCTGCTTAGCCACCATCATTTCCACCGGGCCCCCTCTCACTCCCCAAAGGAAGCAAATTGCGAGATTTTACACGCCCCATGTTTTCCTTTTATTTACTCCCTTCCCTCTACCTCCCTTTCTTTTTAGAGTCTTGGGGAGGCGTGACTCGTGAAGCAGCATGACTTCCCCTCCCTCGCATTTCCCGCGCGCACTCCATTCTGTTCCCTGCCCGCTTCCAGCGCTGGAACCGCATCTGTTTTTTTTTTCCTTCTCAAACAACCCCCCCCCAATCTCAAGTTCCCCCCCTCCCCCTTTCTTTAACTGGCTTGACAGTGTACAGTTCATTGTACTTTGTTGTCAAAAGAGACCAAATTTCCAAGAGACATCGACACGCGAATTGTGACGCCCAGACTCATGTCGGGGTTTTCTACCGTCAGCTTTGCTTTTCGGGTTCGCCTGACTGCTTACCTTCCCAATTACGCTCAACCTCCCCCCTTCTTCATTTTGTCAGGTTTTTTTCTTTTACCCCACTTTTTTTTAGTCCCAACCACCCACCCGCCATCACTATGACTTTCTTTCGCATGATTTATCCGTTCTTCGAGGGTCTGGCCAGTAATTGAATCCCCGGGAAGTATCCACGGGTTGCTTTTGAGTGAATCCTCCCTGGTCCCCCCCTCCGCCCTTTAACCTAACATTATACCCTTATCCCCCCCCCCCCAAAACCCAACCCGTTCGGGCCTCCCCCTCACTCCGACGGCCCCACCCCCCCCGTTTTCAATTCTTCCCCCTCAGTGAAGGTTTTGGCTCACGATGATCTTGACCCTCCTCACCCCCTGGCGCCAGTATCTCACCCATCTTGCCCCCACACCTAAGGTTCTTTTCTCCCTTCCCATATCATTCGCCTTTAAGTCCATCAAAATGTGCCAACCCCACCTTTGTTCCGATTGCACCATTTCTCCAAGCCCTTCCAACCCGTTTCCCCACTCGTCCCCCCTAAACTGGTTGGTTGCGTTCCTTGGGAGGATGCTCTCTCCCAAGCCCGTTCTCCTCCACCGTTAAGCTCTCTTCCATCTCTCCTTCCCCCTCTCCCTCGGTGTGTTGAGGAACCTGTCTCTCTGTCTGTTTGCCGTCGGCTCTTTCTCCTCCCAATGGACTCAACTCCCCACGTGTTGTAGATATTTCACTTTTTTCAGTTTTGGCTTTCAACTGTTCTCTTGTCCCCTTTCTTTTTGTTTGGCCCAATTGCGTCCAACCCTTTCGACTTATTGATTCTAAGCGTGCTTTCCCTTTTGTACTTATCTTACTTGGCCCTGCCGTTTTCCCTTTTCGTCATCCCTCGCTTCCCCACAACCCCTTCAACTTTTCCTACTGACGGACACTTGGTTTTGGCTGCCTTTTTTTTTTTTTCCTCGGGTGTTTTTTTGTTTTCTAGGTTTTCTTTCTGCTGTAGGTGAAAAATGGCGCGGTCGGTGAAAGGGGAGGAGTGTCCCCGAAGACTGTCTTCTGGCTAAAGGGGTAGAAAACCCAAAGCGACCCCCCCAAAAACCAAAACCCCCCCCCCCCCCCCCCGACCCAACACCCCCCCCCCCCCCCCCCCCCCCACACCCCCCCAACCCAAAAAACCCCCCCACCCCCCCCCCCCCCCCACCCCCCCCCCCCCCCCCCCACGCCCCCAAACCCCCCCCCCCCCCCCCACCCCCCCCCCCCCCCCCCAAATTTCTCATCTCTCACGTAAATTAACTCCCATGAGATTTCGTTGATTTGACTACACAATCCACACATCGAACCAAAACCTCAGTCATGCTCCCCATTTTAATCCTGTCGCCTTCTATTTTTTTCTGTCACGTCTGTCCTCAAATATATGCATCTGTCCAAACACGAATCTTCTTGGAGTACCACCGTTTGGCGTTTTGTTTTACTTGTTCACGGTTTTTTCCCCCCCTCCCCTTACCAATGTCCCTTGCCCCTCCATTTCCCCCCCCCCATGGCTCTTCGCACTTTCTGATGTTTTAGACATGAAAAGGATTCTGTTCTTTCCTTTGATTCTCCCCTCTGTTTTTGTCCTTTCGTTGCTGTCATTCTTCAGATCCATATCCCCCGCTCCCCTCCAGACCAACGCCCCCCATGGGTCTTTGTTTGTCTCAGTTCCCCCCCCGGTCTTTTCTCTCGCCTTTTCTCTTTGGGAGTGATTCTGAGAGTTGCCCTATTGTTCCCTCATTCCCCACTTTCTGTCGCGGGACAAAACTCCTTTTTCGAGTGACCTTGGTTTTTTACAGCCCTTTTTTTTTTTGCCAAGATTTGGTTTTGCCCCCTGTTCCAACTGGTTTCTGGCATGCCTGTTCGGCGGCGGCCCGTTAGTGACTGGCCATTGCATCCAAATCAGAGTTTCATCCCATTTCCGCCCTCTTTTCCCTTCCTTTTCAGATGTGGAAATCCCGGTTGGCTACTGCCCTTTCGTTAACCCCACCCGTCTTAATCCAGCCCCCCCTTATGGAAGGTTATATCCCCCCTTGTTTAAAAATACTTCTCCGTTCTCCTTGATGTTCGTTGCTCGACGTATACCTTGCAGTCTCCCTATCAACCCTTTTGTCTTGCTCCCCCCCCTTTCGTTTAGACGCCGTGCAGACTGTTTCTACGACCTACTGTTTTCCTGTCCCTTTCCTTTCTCCCCATCCTTCTGCGCGGTTTGGCGCTGGCTGTCCTTGCGTATTTTATGTTGGTGTCATTACGGCTCTAGAAGGTCCCTATTCGTTGCTTTCCCCTTCTGCGCAGAACGCTGCTTTCACTCCAGATCGAATTTTTGTTATTATGGAGTTCTAATGGACCCAGCAAAGGGACAAACTTTCTGTGTCCCCTCAGGTCCAATTGTTTCTTCCCACTTCTGCTATAGAATTTATATCTTTTCCTTTTTTTACCTTTCCTACAACGACATCGCGTCGCCCTCCCTCCCCCCTTCTTTGCAATACTTTACAACGACGCTTCTCTTTCGGGCAGCACCCTGACCCCGTTCTGCCCTCCCTCGCTCCCCGCTCTCCCTCAGAATTGTTTCCTCTCTAGTTTTTCCTTCCCCGAGGCCCTCTCTTCTCAGGTTTGACGAGTCTGTTCTGGCTCTGAGCGATTTGTATTCCCGGCCCGGCCTTCCAATGTCTCCCGGTGTATGGATCTACATTATTTTCTCGGCACCACTCCCCCCCTCGAAGCAAACCCGAGTTTGCCTTTTTCGTTCGACGATTTTTCGAGCTTCCTATAGTATCTGCTCCCTCTCTGTATTCTTCTCTCTACAAGCTTGACCTTCCTTCGGCGCGATCTGAAACACGATGATTTTTCCTGCTTCTTACACGAACCCACCCATCCAACCATGTATGCCTGGGTTGTCGTTTTTTGTTTTTGGTCTTTGTTAGTTTACCCCTATCGGCTAGGCGGTTTCCTTTGATTGACTGCCTGTTTTTTGAGCCCCGGTAACCGCAACGTGATTTTTTTCACCACCCCCCCCAACTTCGTTACACGTAGGTCGCCAGTTCCGCTTGTTAAACGTAAAAGAGCCTCCCCACAGAGGTTCGATCGGCGCAGGCGGGTTTGGTGCGATTCTAACTAGGCTCTATTGTCTCCCACTCCTCGTTTGCCCCCCTTCCTTCCCCGTCCATTGTCCCTCCATCGTGTCCTTTTGATACACCTAGCCGCGTACGTGATCTTCCCTCGCCGTTTCTTCCATCCCTCTAGCCATCCGCTATTTGCGACGAAGTCCGCTCTCATTTGGGTTGTTCTTTCCGCCGAGCTTCATCTCTTCCGGTTTCGGCCGTTTGGACAGTGTGTCTTTCCTTTGGTCTGGGTGTCCCCATATCACCCCCTGCGAAAAGTCCATTACCCAGTTCTGCCTTTGGCGTGACGCAAGGGTCTACCCCAACTTTTTTCGTTTTCTCTGGGCCGGACGGTATTGGGCTGCAGGGCGTCCCCCGACTTAAGGTTCATATTTCGGCGCTCCCAAATTCTTTCCCTCAGTTCTTTAGAGCTGCCCGACTTCCTCCGCAGATCTCACAACTGTTTCTCCCTTCCCCTTTCCAATGATTCTACGGCTTTTAAAGATTTGGCAGTCACCTATTTCTTTCCCCTTTTTTTTTAATAGTTTTACCGAAGCCCCGTTTCCGCTGCAGATGTCCCAATTGCGATTTTCCTAGCTGCCTTAGGCTCCATCGGTCATTCTTCTGGTCCGTAAAGTCTCCGTTCTTTCTTGATTCTCTTCTCCCCTCTACTTTTGGGGTTTTTTTCTATGCTCTTTCCTTAATCCCAACATAATCATGACCTGAGTCTCCCCCTCCCGACGTTTCAGCAGGCTCAATTCAGAATTTGCCTGCTGTGTCATGGAAGAGGCCCCCCGCTTTATCGTCTCAGTTGCAGTCATTCTCCCTCTTGTAAACGGGTTAGATCGTTCCCGGCCGGCGATCATTGTCAGGCAAATAGTTCGGTTCCTTCGTGCCCCTCCCCCCCCCCCCCCCCATCACGACACTCGGGTCCACCTCTTTTCGAGCACCTTGTCCCAGGAAAAGTAGGGAAGCCCTCCTCCCCAACCCCACCCCTTCCCTCCGGCTACACCCAAAAACCAACAAACTCCCGTTCCCCTCCCTTTTGGCCCCATTCATCACGTAATGTCGATCGTGTGATTTTTTTATTTTGACCCTAAGATCCCTTGACTCCCTCCCCCCCCAAAAGTGAAGCCCGTTCCCTCTTCATCTTTCTAACATCCCAACCCCCACCTGCTCCGCGCCAACTGAGTACCCGGAGCCCCCCCCTTCCGTAGAGGGCCTTACCGTCTTTTCTCCCCCCCACTGCTGATTTGACTCAAGTCCTCTTTGCCCCAGTGACTGATGCAGCAGTCCCGGTTAATCCTGCCTCCCCTTTGATCCCCCTAGTTGCTCTCATTCTTTAAGAAAATACTGCGGAACTGATGAATCCCCCCAACCACCCTTGCGTCGTGAGAGCCACCCGATTTTTGCGCCTATGTCCTTCCCACGCCCCCGGCAATGTCTGGCACCCCCGACCTTCTGCCTCAAGTTTGTTTTTCCCCTTGAAAGTTTGGCGAGGTACTTTTTGATAACCCCCCCAACAAAAGCCCAGCGCAAGAAGGCCACACGCGGTCAGCATAACGTAGTCCCTCAACAACGCAAAACCAACCCCCTACCCTCCACCGCATGCCTCTCTGTTTTTTGACTTCCGGTTTACGTTCGGCACATTATCAATCCGCACCCTCCCCCCCCCTTTTCCTTTCTTCGCGTCAAGCCGTCTGTGAACAGCTGTTAGCGCTCCTGATAGTCCCGTGATCATAAGCGAGCAGCATGTCCCGTAAGCGCTCTCACAATCTGGCCCCCCCTCAACCACTCTCCCCCCACCTTCTTTTTCTGTTTTTTTTTCGTTGTGGGCCCTAATTTACTAAATCCCCCACGCCCCTTGCCCCCCTTGTCTGCCTTCTTGTCCTCCCAATGCTCTACCATTTTCCTGAACCCATTCGCGAACATTTTCTCTCATTTGCCTGTTCCGCCTCTCTCGTCACCACCCTGTAGTTCCTCTATTTTTTTTTTTCGTGCGGCGCCACTTCCTGTATTTGGGTGCCCCTCCGTTCAGCGTTTCCTTCATCCAGTCCCGCCGATTCCGTCCTTAGCCTTCTTCTTTCTGGAACCCCTCCCCCTTTATCTTTTGCCTTCTCCACCACGGACGAGGCATTACCTCCCAGCGCTCGGTTTCCTTTGGCACCCCGCTCTAAATTTGCGATCAAGTGAGCCACGCGAACTTTTTGCACTTTTAGGCTTTTGACAAACCCCTTTTTTCTTTTTTTTTTTCTTTTGCTTCGCCAGATCGTTCGGCTCAGCGTTCCCAAAATCCCCCCCGTGAAAACTAACCCATGAGACCTATCTTCATGACCCCAGCCCGCCCCACCAAGCCCCCTCTTTAGATCAGCGACCCAACTCGCCCCCGCCAGGGATGGTTCTTGACTATTGCCACGAACCGTCACCTTTCTGGTCCGGAGACGTCCAAGTATTCCTGCTGGTCCCAAACGTAAATGGTATTTCCTCACCTCCCAATGTTCTCTCTTTCCCCCTCAGTTTTAACCTTTTCCCCCCCCGAGAACGCCGTCCATTCCCTGGACTGAACCAGTGCTGTTTTTTCCAGCCAGTCTTTCCTCCACTCCTTCCACTGAGTTGGCTGTAATTATAAGCTTTGAGCCGCGGTCACGGTTCAAGCGGTGCGCCTTCAACCTCTTCGTTGCTGAAGTTTTTACCTTTTTTTCTAGTCGTGTAGCATGCCTTTGTTATTTACCAGTTTTTTCCATGCACTTCACACCGGTTTTATGTCTCCCCGCCTTCGTCCATTGCCGACAACACGTTCGCTCGCCAAGTCCCTCCTCCCTGATTTTTTCCCCCCCCCACCACATTTTTTTGCACGCCCCTTCCAGTTCCAGCGCATGAAGAGTTTGCGTGTCCCTCTTCCACGCGCTCTTTCCGCCCAACGCCCCTGCTCCAACTTCCTAGATCGCCCCGCCTTTGAAGGTGGAGATCGATCCTCCACTCCACGGCCTGGGTGTTCGTTTTGATCGGGACGACGCTGTTTATCCCATCCTGGCATCCGCCCCAGACTCTCTCAAGTCCCCACGACCACTGGCGATAACAGCGTTCAGGAACCAGCTACCATCTCAACCCAACGCAATCTTCGCGCCCCTCACCGGGAATTTTCCGGGAAAATTGGTTAAGTAGCTTTCCACTTTTAACGCCAACCCATCAACGCCGACCTGGGCCCATTCAGAATCGGGTTTGCGGTCGTCTTCCTCTTCTGTGGGATGTTCCTGATCCGTCCTGTTTAAACCCCCCTCACGCGCGTCCGTACACCTTGGTAGGTTTACTGCGTTTGTTGTCTCTGTTTCCCATTTTTCGTCAACTTCCCGCCCCCCCCAGATTTTCTCCAGCGTGTAATATTCATGCTTAGACGTTGAGAGATGCTTTTTTCCCTCTTGCCTAGCGAAAGTAGAAGACCCCTTGGCGTTTAGCTCCCTCGACATTTCCCCAGCCGCCTCATCCCTCCCCGCAATTCCCTGCTCACTCTCAAACCACCAACCCCCCCCCCTTTTCCCTTTCCCTCCAACCGAATGCTATCCCCCAAAACCAATTTTTTATTTCCTCCCAGAAATTTTTTGTGGAGTCCCGCTGCATCTTGGCCCTCGGCAACTCTCCCAGTTTTCTCTCTCCGATCCCAAAGGAGATCTTTCCCCCCTCCCACTCACCGTTTACTTATACTTTTTGCACCCCTTTTAACCTGAGCCCCAGGGTCTTTTTCTTGTTTTTGTTGTTTGTTGTGGGTGTTAACTAAGAACCCCCTGACCCCCCCTTACCACCCATCAAAGAAAACTGCTTTTTCTTGTTCCTTTTGGATGCCGAGAGGCTCGAAGGTCCCAAAGCCTCCGGATTATCTCTCCCTCCGTCTTTTTTGAACTGAGATACTCCGTCTAGTTTTGTGAGCGAGCTTTCTATGCTTCGTCACCAAAACGTCCCCCTCCCACCTTCCCAACTCCTTTTCTCTTTTTCCAAAGGGTTTTCAGGTTCACTCCTTCCCCCTCCGCCCCCCCCCGCCCCCCCCTGTCCGCCCCCGACATGCCACTCCTTCTACCCCGTCCCCATCCCTCCCACCCGCCACTCACCTACCCAAACCCTCCCCCCCCCCATTTTTCCTCCCTCTCCACTCATTCCCCCCATCATTCCCCCCCCCCTTCTCAATCCTTCCGCACCCTTCCTTTCCTCCTCTCCCTCTCTAGCCCCCTCCCCCACACCCCTCATTCCCCCCCCCTATTCCTCTTTCCCTCCCTCAACCCCCTTTCTCCCGTTATGCACTGTGCCCCCCCCTAACCCACACACCCCCCCCTAACCCCCATATCTCTCCGACTCTCTATCTCTCCCCCCACTCACCCACACACCTTCTCCCCACTCCTCCCCCTCCCTTACTACCCCCCACTCCCCCCTCCCCCCCTTCCCTCCCCCCACACCACCTCGTCTTGCCCCCCTACTCCTCCCCCCACCCGCTCTCCCCCCTTCTTTTTCCCCCCCACTTACTTCCCTCACCCCCCCCTCCCTCCCTCCCCGGCCCCTCCACTCATCGCCCACCCCTCCCTCCTCCCCTCTCTCCCCCCTTCCTCCCCACCCTCCCTTCTGTCCCTCCCCTCCCCATCCATCCACCCACCTCCGCTCTCCCACTCCTCACATACCCCCCCCCCCCCCCCTCTGGCTCTTGCCCACTTGGACCTTCCGCAAATTCTCCTCCCTCCCCCTCCTCCTCACGCCATCCCCCCCCACGTGCTTGCCCCCCCCACCATAGATTCCCTAGACCCCCTCGTTACTCTTCCCTCTCCCCCCGCCCCCACCCCCTTCCCCCCCTTCCCCTTTCCCCTCCTTTTCTTTTCCGCCCCTCACCCAGCCTCCCTTTCCCCTCCTATCCCCCTCTCACCCACCCAAATCCCTACACCCCACCACCCATTCTCCCCCCCCTTTCACGACCCACCACACCCCCCCCCCCCCCCATGCCCCCACCCCCCCCTCGGCTCTACCCTTCCTTACCCACCCCCTCCCCCCCACCCTCTAAACTCTACTACTCACTCCCACCCCTCCGATCCACTCCCCCCACATCCTCCTTTTTCTCCCCCCTACCCCCCCCCTATACCTCACCCGCGCTCCCCCCCCATCACCGGCACCTTCATAATCCCCCCGCACCCCCCCCCACCTCCCACCATCCCCCCCCCCTACCCACGCCTAGCACCCCTACCTATTCTCTTCACTCCGCCTCTCCCCCTATCATCATCCCCCCACCTCCCCTACTCGCCATCTCACGCCTCCTTTTTCCCTTTTCTCCCCTACCCCCCCCCCTTGCTCTTGCATCTGCCAGACCCCCTCCCCCTCGTCCACCTCCCCTCCCCTAACCCCATTACCATCTCCTCCCAGTTCGCTTCGATTTTCTTGCTTGTGGTTTGGTGAGGGGTCCCCCGAACGAATCTAAGAGTTGAAGGAGAAGAAGAAGAGAAAAGGAGGGTAAGAGGAGGCATCCCCTCCCCCCCCCATCTTCCTCCTCGGACACATCTCTCTCATCCGCTCGTATCCTGCTCCCCTCCTCCGCTACCCCCCTCCTTTCTTCTCCCTTCGCCTCCTCTTCCCCCCCCCTACCCCCCCTTCCCATTGCGTCCACCTCTCTTTTTCACACTCCCACCCATGCCCTCTCCCTCCAGGCCCCTCTTCTTCCAACCATCCCCACTCCCAGCCTCATTACTTTACCACCGCACCCCACTATCCCCACCCCACTCTCTCACCTCCCCCCCCCCATCCCTTTCCACCCCCTCCTCCTCTTACCCCATCCCCACCAAGCCTCTACTCCCATTCCCCCCTAATGCGACCTCACCCCCCCCCCATTACCAGCCCTTCCCTTCCACCGTCACCCCTATCCCTCTATTTTTTCCCCCCTCCCCCCCCCCCCCCCCTCCCACCCCAACCCCCCCTTCCACTACATCACCCTCTCACCTCTTCCCTTCTCCAACTACCAACACCCCCCTTCTTCCCCTTCCCCCCACCCCCCCCACCACCTTCCCTACCCCCTCCCCACCCCAACCCCTTCCCCCCCCATACCGTTATACACTTCTCCCTCAACCCTATCCGCCTTATCGCACTCACCGTCATACTCCCCCCCCCCTCCTCTTATCCTCTCCATTGCTCCTCACCTCCCTTTGGCGTATTTAGTCGGTTCACTCCCGGTTAAGTTTTGAAAGTATTTGTTGTTACATTTCCCAACGTATGCCTGTCCCCGTTCGAATGACTGCCATTGCTTCTAAGTTCTTCCTATTTTGGTATCAAAGGCGAGTTTTCCGAGGTATTTCGTCCCACCCTTCCATTCTTTTCCAATCGTACACTGGTTTTTGTCCTCGCCCCTTCGTTTCTCCCGAATCGTTTTTTTTTTTTTCTCTTTTGATAATTCCTTGCTGAGGGATGAACCCCTCTCTTTCCCGTGGCAGTTCTCAACCTTAGCTCCGATAGTAACATGATGCCGCTGGTGCATCTTTCCTTTTTCATCACCTTGAACTCAATTCATCGCTGCTCTTTTGTGATTTTCTCCCACCTTGGACCCATCGAACAAAACGCCGAATGCCTCACACCGCTGAGTTGGAGCTTGGTTCCTCCTTAGGCGTCCTAAAGAGCCTCCTTCAATCCCCACCCGAATGGTTTGGTCCCCCTTTTTCCGAGTTATTGTGCACTGTTCAATTCCCCCCCAATCGCCCTTACCCCCATGTCCTTCCCCTTTAGCGTCCTCCCGCGCTGTTTTTTCGCTTTAAGGATGTGTTCTGTCCGCTTTTATCCATTGCGATGGTTCTCGCTTCCGTCCCCTTTTTTTTCCTTATCCCCATTATGCAGATCCCCCCGCGTCTTCCAAGATACCAGCAGAGAACCCCCGCCCCTGGCTTGGCCCTTCGCTATAAAAGACCTTGATTTTTTCGATTCGCCGTTTCCCCCTTTTTTGTTTGATTATCGGCGCGTGGACTACTTGCGACGTCCCCGCCAAAACTGTTGCCTCACTCAAAACTTCCGTGGTTTTTCCACCACGTTTTTTTTTTACCCGCCAATGGTCTTATTGGGCTGGGGCTTTGCTTAATTCGTTTTTCCGTCCATTAAAAACGGAAGAAGTTCGCTTTTTTTTCCCCAGTTTTGAGGTTGATGTTTCCCGTGCAAGCCCCACAAAGTACCGCTTTTTTCCTTCAGAAATCGCTCATTCGTCCATTTTCTAGTTTGGTTTTCAGTACAATTTGCTTACTTTCCGTTTTCCGTTTCCCTACCCCCCCACGCGGCTCCCCAGAGCCACGATTTTTTGGTGATGCAGATTTACCATCCTGTTCATCGTTTTTTTCTTGGCTTGTTTTCGGTGTAGTACTGGATCCCCCCGCGTTTCATCAATTTCTTTTGCCTGTCGTTGAAATTCAGTGGGTATCGTTGAATTTTCGCTCCCTCTGTGCCTGGTGGCTTTCCATCACCCCAATCACTTCTTTTTGCGCTTTTTTGGTCGCTGTTCCTTTCTCAATCGTCATTCTTTTAGGTTTTTCATCTGTCTCGCATTTCTGTCCTTCATTTTTTTGGATTGTGTTTTGAACAGATGAATCTCCAAGTTCGTACGCCGGCCTGCTTCCCTTCGAACTGGATCTGTTTTCCCTCCCGCAAAAGAGCCAACCGTGAAGGTGCGTACTTACCGGCACAATTGATAGCTCTACTTTCTCCATTTTCGCGCGTCTTCCTTTCCTTGTTCTGGCAGTCAACCTCCCTCTCGTTTCCCGACCCCCTCTAATTCGACCCATCGGAAATTTGATGCTTCTCTTCTTCTCTTCCTGAGTGGAGGGCGCCCAATACGTAGTTACTCCTCCTCACTCCCCGTTCTCCCCCTTTAACCGGCCTTTGTTCTTAAGACTACGTAAAGCCTTCCTCGATTTTGCGTTCCTGATGCTTCTGTGCTCCCCAAGAGGCGCTTTTTATTCAAGGCGTTTTGGCTGCCAATCATCCCCACTTTATGTCTTTAAAAACCGCCGCCCCCCACCTTTTCACACGCTTTTAGCCCCCATGAGTTTTGAGATTTTGGGAAGGTGCTCTCTTTTTCTCTGATCTCCTTCTCGTCTTCGCGCGAAAGATTTGCACATTCGGCTTTTACCTCTCGATTACCCACCTTATTTTGCTCTGTCTCATTTGCAAATACCCCGTTTCACCCGCAGATGTGGCGTTTTTCTGTTAGTGGTGGGTTTTCGGCGTTTTAGTGGTCCCCCCCGCTCTGGTTTGATAGGTGTCTTTCTGCTGTTTTTTTTTCCCGTCCCCCCTCCCCTCAACGTTTTGTCTCTGTGCACCCCCCACACTTAGGCGACGTTCTGTTCCGCCATTGGAGTGCATTCACTCTCTAACAACCTTTGAGATGCGTCTTCATGCTTGGGGCGTAGTCACCCGGTGCTCCCCCCCTTTTCTCCCGAGTGTAGGCAACCCGTGATCAACCTTTTATCCAGAATTGTTAATTCCCATGATCCGGGTCCTTGCTTCGCCCTCGTTTTTCCTCATTGCTTCCCGAGCTATCCATTCCGCTTTGTTACGCCGCATTTTCCCGCTCGGCCGTTTGGGTGAGTACCGTCCCTTTCTTCATCCTTACAGGAGGTTTTACCGTTTGGAAGTCCGCTGGCTTGTTCACTAAACCCGCCACTCCATACAAATATGTGAATGTGCGGTCCATGTTTGCCTGATTTTTTCACTTTCTGGTCCGGGTGCTGTGCTGTGTTTCCTCCTTTCCCTGGGGACCGCCGGAGAGGAAATTTCCCGCCTGGTCTTTCCTCCTGCTCCTTCACAGCCCTCTTCCAATGGTTTCTCGCAGTGATTTTCATTGATTATCCTTTTCCTTTAGAGGCACAGATTCTTGAGAACCCCCCCGGTTTTTTTCTTCTCCTATCTTGCTCACGCACTTGTGGAATGTCCTTGGAAGCGAAGATTTTGCATCGCAATCTTTTCTGCTTGCCTGATCTCAT
>Ga0179593_1627044_pt1 | contig 21097 bp, 25 predicted proteins | sample CZODoug2_1_08_16_FD_185931 | JGI IMG/M metagenome (GOLD analysis project Ga0179593, IMG submission 185931) | Vadose zone soil fungal communities from Angelo Coast Range Reserve, California, USA - CZODoug2_1_08_16fungal (PacBio error correction) | ecosystem: Environmental > Terrestrial > Soil >... | reverse complement strand
TCGCACCGGTCTTGTCCCACCCTTCGGACTTTATCCCCATATGTTTTCGCATCGCAAAACCCGGTGTGGGTCAGTCGTTCATGTCTTACCTCCTTTGACGCCATCAGTCACAGGTCCTACCCCTCAAACATGCCCCCCCACCTCGAATATCACTCGCTCTTATACCTGTACCCCCCTACTTACCCCTAATCTCCCCCCGCTTTATTGGCGTCTCCTCCCCCGCGGACGCCATCGGTTCTGGTGGCGGGCCCTCTTTTCTTTTCAATAGGCCCCAACTATTTTTCCGGCATGTTAGATTATTCCCCAGTGACGAGGACTTGGTGAGCCCCCTGCGTTTTTCCCCTCCCCCCTGAGCCTAATTTCCCGGGATTTTTACCCTTGCCGACTTTTCAATGTTTGGGATGAACTACATTCCCCCGACAGCAACCCAGTCCAATTTTACCTTTTACTTTTTACTCGATTTGCTCTAGCGGTCACGATGGTTCTTCGCTGCCTCCCCGTTAATTCTTCAGCGAAGTCGGCGCCTTTCCATCCCCCGGCTGAATTAGTGGTACTGCGCAAGCGACGTAACCCCGAATCCATCCCAGATTGGTCCACCCCCCAGATTCACCTATTTCCACCCCGCCAAATTTTCTTTATATTTTGGATGCCGTCGGCCATTTTTCAACTTTTTCCCACTCACCGTGATCTCCAGAGCAGACCCGGCCCCACGGTTTCACCCTGAGCAAGAACCGTTGCCTTTTTTTGATTGTACCCTCCTCACGAATTCCTACCCCCCCGACGTCGACCAGACTTCAAGCCGTGGGCTTCTCTCTCTCCCTTGAGTGGCTTCTCCAGATTTGTCGTTGCACTCCCCCTATTAGGTGTCCTTTTCCAAAGCGCCCGGACCGCTCGATTCTTGCTCAAATGCCGGCTATTTTCACTTTATCCCTTTCTGCTCGGGCTCCCCTTCTGGGGCCGAGAACGCGTGTTTGCCGGTTTTCTGGAAAACTTATTCTTTTATTCCGTGGCGTGTGGTCCCTTCTTTCCAGGGATGATTTGTTACGTTTTTTTCAGGACAATGCTGGTTCTGTAGTTCCAGTTTTTCGTAGTTTTTTCCCTCTTTTTCCCCTGCCGGGGCGTTGTCGATTTTCGTCATTTCTGAAGCGCCTTTTCCCTGTTGGTCCCCTCTATTCATGAGTTCACCCCCCTGTGTATCCGGATCTCGCGGCGAGTTTCGCCCTTCTCCCTGAATGAAGGTTTCTTCCCCCCTTGTTTTCCAAGCCCCCCCCCCATTCATCCAATTGCCCAGCTTACTTCGACCTCTTCCCCTTCCTTTTGCATTTTCCTCTAGGCCTTCCTGTCATTACACATCTTGACCTCCTTATGCCATCGTTGTTCCCTACTAAGTTGTTTTCTTTTTTGTGGGTCCGGATTCGGTGCACGCCCTTTTTCTCCGCATAACCTAAGCATTCCCCGAAGTGCTTCCTTTGCGGTCGTCATTCCTTTCGAAATAGAATGACTTCGCGTTTTTGGCCTTAGTCTAACCCAGCTGTTGGTTCTGTATCGTCCCCCATTTTTGTCTCTTTCTGCTTCCCGAGAACCACGCTCTTTCGAATGGAAACATAGTTCTCACTATCTTTTGGTGGGTTTTCTCCCGGTACGCTATATGTTCTTCCCCTCATGCCCTGGGCAGGTTTTAATCTCCCCAGTCCCCTGGTGGTACGACCCCCTTTTTCAAGATTTCTTTTAGGGTTTCCCTTCCAGGTCGTGATGGACAAACTTAGCACCGGTCTTGTTCCCTCTTATTCCCCCACTACGTCTTATAAAGCGCCAGCCCCCCTCGTTAATTGTAGACCACCTATATTTCACCTCTTTATTCCCCCCTCGCTATTGTCTCAGAGCAGAGGTTATTTTACCATTTAGTCTTTCACCTCTGCCTGAATGGCTGATGGCCCATCATGCTGGAATTCCCATCAGTTTCTTCTCGTTTCCGTAAGTGCCTTATTTCCCAAACCTTTGCCCAATAGTTCAACCACTTTCAAACAGGACCTTAGCCTCGTCCCTTTCCGAATGTGCACTTTTGGCTGTAAGCTTCCATTCCTTATCAGTTTTGAAACTCTATGACTTCAAGGTGGTCCTTTTGATTATCGTCGCACCCAACCAAACTCGGTCCTCCCCACCTTGTCCCTCAACCCATGGCCTTTTCTCCAGTCGAGTGATGTCTAATCTTTGTCGCTTTTTTTTCGCCGCCTCGAACCATCGACGATCGGCTTTGTTTTTCTTTAGTTATCCTGCATCTCTCTTTCTCTCCGGTTGTTGTTGATCGTTGCTCTTTTTCCTTGCCCTTTCGAGGTGAATGTTCCTTGCATCCTTTGTCGACGTTCACGTGTTTCCGAAATCCAGTCAATCTTGGAGGGTTAACGACGTCTGATTCCAAGCTACCTTTGGTTTTTCCGTTTTCCAGCGTCTTCGTGTCCCCGGGAACGCGGTTTTCCCAACTTTCCTTCGCACCACTGCATGCTACCGAACTCCTCCCACTTTAATGTCTTAATTTTTTTGCTCCGGCTGTCTTTTTACTTTTTTTTACCTTCCCCAGTGAATTCTTCCCCAGTTACTTTCTTTTCCTTTCCTAGGCCCTATCTCCTGAGGGTCGATCACCCAACCTGGCCCCTTCCTCTGCAACTTGCATCCTGTGGAGCCCGGTCGTATTCTGAACCCCCCACGTTCAACAATTCCGGTCTGCTGAGAGCCTCTCCCTCCGCACCTCTCCTGTTATACCTATTTTTCCCCAACGCTTTGCTTTGCGGCCTACTATGAGTAAACAGTTTAATTGTTCCGCTCCCACCAACATTTAAAGTGCTCCCTTTACATCCTCTTTCAGACTTTCTTCGTACGTCTTTTGGCAAAGGTTGGCATCTTTTTTCATTTTTTTTTTCGGACTCACCAGGAGAATCGTTTTCTCATACCCCTTTTTTCCCTCGTCTTCGCAGCTCCGCCCCGACTATCAGGTTCTTTCACTATGTTTCCGCATTCTTTTTCAACCTGCGGTTTTTGTTTTTTTTCCCGAATATCTCCCAATTGCATCCAATCTTTTGCGCGTCCCCCCTCCCGCGGTTTTTTCCCTCAGAAACCCACCTCGAATATCCCCGTTCGCTCTATCTTTGGACCCCCTCGTACCCTCATGCACTTCGACCATGGTTGTTTGATTCTTGCCCCGGGCTGGATCTCGCTCGCAACCCACGCTTTCCCCACCCTTCTCTCCGTTTTTTTTTTCTTTCTTATTCCCTGTCTGCCTTGTGGCCCTTTTTTCACGTGGACTTTCCCCTCAATTAGCTTTGGCAATTGGGGATGTTTGACTTCCTTCCTTTTCACGATTGTCCTGAAGGCCATTTTTCCTTTTTTTTTTTCTTGACCTCCTTCGATTCTTTTTCCCAAACGAGGGTTTTGATCGGAATATCCCCCCCCCAATTGGTCTTAGCGTCCTTTTGCCGCAAACCCGACTGCAGTGGTACCCCTGCTTTTTTTTTCCCCTCCAATTCCCTCAATCCCCTTATTCCGGTGCCCCTACACCATGCTTCTTGCTCACCTTCGTTGACCGCCCCCATGTTCGCTACCTTTTTAGCCCCTCCCCCCGTTTCACCTCTAACTTCTTTTCACGGTCATCGGGTTCGACCTCATCTCTTGCACCCCCTTGCTCCTTTCCCCCCCAGCCTATGGAAGAAGGACGCAGTTTGTCCTTAAAACTAGTCCCGACTGATGACCAAGAAGGGATTTCCTTTCTCCTCTCCCGTTTTTTTCTATCTCTCCTCCCGCTTCACGGTTGTAGGTCAACCGCTTTTTTTTTTTTGTGTTCCTCGCGAGAGGCTCGGAATGTTATTGTCTCAAACTGTTGCCTCGTCTCTTTCCTGGACCGTGGTTATGCTTCCTTTTCTAGGTGCTTTTTTGGGACTTTTTGCCGGCCGAAAATTAGCGACGGCAATCCCCCCGCCCCTAGTTTCAAGGTTCAGCAGGAGCAGCCTGTTTCTCCTGCTTTTTCCCCCTCTTTTTTTTCTTCCCGCGCTTTTTTTCAGGTTCCACTGCCTTCTGCGTTTTTCCCTTGCTTCGCTTGAAAGGAATCCCCCCCCTTTTTTTCTCCCTTATACAGACTTCCCGCGCTTTCTAGGGTTAGTAGTAAGATTCATTGTTTCTTCCTCCAGTTTTCCAAGGTGCCCCTCAAGTCAAGACGTTTCCCCCACCGGCGTCCCCTACGACTGTACCGGAACTGGACGGCCAGGACTCGGCCGTCTTCCTCCCCTCTGACCATTCCGCGTGTATAAGGTGTGGGCCGATTGGTTTTTTTTAACCCCCTGCTTCTTTTCTCCTCCCTTTCGTCTTTCTTTCGCCGACATCCCCATTCGAAGTGTGATTTCGGTCTTCTTTTTTTCGTTGCCCCCCCCCCCCGTATAGACGATATCGATTTTGCCTGATTCCGTCTTAGCTTTGGTGGCGCTGTATTTTCCCACACCTTCTGACATCCCCCAAATTCGACTTCACGCTTCCCACCATCCGATGTCTTGAGATTTTTTTTATCGGCGGGGTTTTGGGCTCTTTTCCCTCCCAAGCTGATCTGGTTTTAGATCCCTTTCCTTTTGCCGCCGTCTCAACCATTTCCGTTGGCCGCACAAGACGGCCGCCTTTTTATCCCCTCCTTTCGTTTATGTGCCCCAAAAATAGCACCTGTAAATTTTTTTTTTCAGTTCTCCCCCCCTCCGTTACTCCTTGTATATCCTTTCGACGCCCTTTTTCAACCCTTCATAATTTTTGCAGGAGTCGGTCCCCGCCGCCTATTGAGCTTGCTCTCGAAGCCTCGATCTCTCGCGCGCGCCAAATGGATGTAGATTTTCCCCCAGGGCCAATAGGAATGATGCTCTCCGGAAGATCCCTTCCGAGGCCCCCCTCTCCTTTTTGAATTTTTTTCTCGTGCCACTGTCCCCTCACCCACTCGCGCCACCTTTTTCGTCTTTGCTTAAACCCTCACGGTGACGCTTTTTTCAACCGCGGTAGCCTCCGTCCGTCCCCCCCCAATTAGTCAGGTTTCACGCTGATCTGGCGATCCTCTGAGCAAGAAAAAATTCCGCCGGTGTCTTTTTTTTTTCTTTCACTTACCCTCAAGCAAAATTACTGACTTTTCGCCCTCCGACGTTGGACTTTCTTTTTCCTCGACGATTTCCTCGAAGGAACATTTTCCCTTCGACGATTGACCCTTCTGTTGCATACCCCCTTTTTTTTGCGAGAGTCGTTTCTAACCTTTTTTTTTTTTTTGTAGATAGTCCGGGCATCCCCCCCTTAGATGTCATATCTCGCAGGCTCACTTTTTTCTCAGGCCCGCTGTGCTTTTTGCCATTTTCTCTTGTTAAAGCCTCTTGATTCAAATATTTTTTAGCTTTTCTCAGCGGTATCGTCCCGATCAGCGTGTCCCTTGACTCGGAGTTCCCCCCCCCCCCTTTTTCCCCCTTTCTTCTACCGAAAGTTTCCCCCCCGGTTTCTTTTTAATAAGTTGGACTTGGGGGGCTCAGGGCTGTTTTTTACTTTTTACGATTTTTTTTTCCCGTTTCGTTCGTCCGCGCGTAGCTTCTCTTATTTTTCCCATTTTCACCAACTGTTGCCTTCCAGCATCTGCCTCCACCTGTTCTCGGCTCCCACTTTTTCGGTAAACCTCCCCCCCTCGCCGCATATCTGCGGTCTGAAACTGACTTTATAAATATAGGTGAATACAAGTAACGCTTTGCGTTGCTTATACGATAATTTCATGGCTGACGTTAACAAAATTCCCTTTTTTTCTTCCGAACGTTCACTACATCTTTTTCGTATTGCGACCACCGGTGGCCACTCGTGCTGTTCGGTCTTCACCCTGGAGATTTTTATCCCCCCTCTCTTTTTTCGTTCCCTGCCCCCTAAGATCGTTTATCAACTATTTTCTCCCAACCCGGTGTTTCAGTCGAACATACTCTTGAACTTCAGCTACAGCTTCCCCTTACGACTTCATCAAGACCAAATGCAATAGAACCCATTCGCTGTTTTAAAAATCTGTCCCATGACCTTTTTTTTTCCCTTGATGATGGAAGGAATAGGAGAATATCGGCAGGGCGTTCCTATACCCCTTCCGCCCCTATCTTCACACGCTGCAGGCATTAGTACGATTCCGCCTTGAGTTTCCAGAACCTTTTCTAGCCGCCCCCATCCAGATGCAGGTCCTTTTTCTTCGTATCGAATTCGCTTTGTCAAGTGCTGAATGCCCTCTCCACCTTTTTGGCATCCTGCCAACGCAGTTAAGAAATCACAGTGTTGTGACTCAGTAGACTAACGCCTTTTAGTGATCAAAGATGGGGCAGGCACGAGATTCTTCCTAAAATTTGGCTGCTCTCCCTCTTCCCCGGCCTCTCAAAGAGAACAAACCTTCCTACTTCCTGGGCCCTTCTATCTGTTTTAACCCACTTTCCTAAAGTCCAAGACTCCCTGGAAAAAGCCCACATGATTTTCTTTCTTAACACCTCCCCAAAATGGGCTTATATCGTGATGCCCCGTCGCCCTTTTCTATTTTTTTCCCCCCGCGTCCCTTTTTTTTTCACGAGATGACCCACGTGCCCTTTTTTTTTTCCCCGATCCCCCCCTTTTCAACAGAGTTTTCCAGAAACATCTAGCCTTCTCGCTCTTTGACCAGGCCCCCCCTTTGCCTACCCCGGTTCGTTCCAAGCTCTATCTTGACCTACTCCCTTGTTGTTGAGATCGATCCGCCCGGCGCGTCCTTCGACTTCCCCAAACCCAAGGATTCTGCTGCCCCTCAAACAAGGCTTCCCTTCCTTTTGCTAACTTTTTGCAACTTTCCCTGCTGTCGAACCCGTATTTTTTTGTGGTCTTTTTGATGATTCTGGTACTCGTGTTACTTTGGCATCCCGATAAAGCCCATGTTGGTGTTTTTTCCACGAAGGCCCAGGCGAGCAGTTTTCTCCCTTCTTTAGTGAAATTTCGAGTTTCTTTTGAGACGTTCCACCGTCCTACGTGCGAATGTCAGCCCAGGCTTCCTTAAGCGGCCCCCCCCTGGGGGAATGAAGTAGCCTTTCCCTTAGACCTTAGCTTTGCCGAGTCTAAGTAAGTCCATGTCCTTCCTTTTTCTATTGTGGCGTCCCCCCCCCCGTTTGTTAAGGGTAGAATATTCCTCCCCAAACTTGCACCCCCCTCGCAATGCGATTCCGTCCCGGAAATTTTTTCTCCCCGTGCCATGCGGCCACCTTCACCTCCCTCGTCCCGGGAATAATGACGAATCCTGCCGTTCATGAGTGTGGGGCTGTTTGACCCCCTTACGTGGATCGGTGAACACCATGCCTCGTTTCGGTGTTTTTGCCTTCTTACTGCAGTCGCTTTTTCAGATCTTCAACCGGTATCTTAGCGAACTGATCTTCTGGTGCATTTCGGTTCTTCACAGCTTGTTGTATTTTCAAACGAGACGAGGGATGCACCTTTTCTTCGCCGAGACCCCCCCCACCTTCGATACCTGCTAAAACATAGTTTGTGCACATGGCCTGGCTCTCCAGTCGCATCCTTTTTCCCTCCTCGCCGGGCCTTGTTAGCGCCGTCAGACCCCCCTCCCAAGCACTATCCCCCCCCTTTTTTTCCCAAGACCCGAAGCTGTCTGTGAAATCACACCTTGTGCGGAATGCCCCGAGTTTTTTAAATGGTTAACGTCATGCCCTTACAACACATTACCTATCCTTTCTCTTCGCACCTTTTTTCAACCCTATCTTCATAAAGCCCCTGGTCCCTCCGACCTGTTGTTCCGACGTTTCCAGTCTCATCGCCTTCCCCCTTCCCCTATTATGGCAGACCTTTGAAGGCCCGTGGCTTGCAACTGGCTTCGAGCAGTTGCGATGATCCCCCCCAAACTTGTTGCCCCCCCCTCCAACCCGTAACCCCTGGACCTCCTTTCCCAAATTCGATTAAAACCCTACGGTTTAGAAGGGGTTGGCCCAACTTTAGCCTATGCTCTGCAGGAATTTGTTAAACTTTCGTTTATTCCTCTCTGAGGCTGAGGACCCCCCAAAATTTTAATTAATGTAGAGTTGGCATCACTCGGCGTTTCCCCCCCCTCCAATTCCCCGGATTTTCATCTTGATGCTTCCTTGAGACTTCCCGAGTAGCCCCTTTTTTTCATTCGACCAGACGATCTGAAAACTCGTTGCACAATTTTCTGTCTTCCCCCTTCTTCCTCTTCTTTTTTCCCTTCTCCCTTTTTGTTGTTGAGATCTTGCTCGTCTCAAGTAAGATGTCGACTGTTCTCCTTCGATCGCGTCAGGAGCAAGGAGAAGTCATTCCCCCGCGCGACGTTTTGTCCCCCAAATCGCTTGATTTAGTTTTTCCTTCTTCCAAATCACAGTTCCGTTTTTCCCTACTTCCCTATTACAATCGGTGTTTCCCACTGCTCGAGTTCAAAAAATGACTACCCTAAAAATTACCGGCCTATTCTTTCTCCCCAGTTTCCCTGAGGTCCGGGCGGGATCCGGGCTGCAATTTTTATTTGGAACGATTTGTCCTCATCCCCCTTTGAGAAATGCTGAACGATCGCTTTCAATTTTTTGACACATGATGTGGACAGCATTCTCAGCCATTTTTGACGGGCGAGCCAGCCGAGATGGACATCTACACCCCCCCTCCCCCAACACGCGGAAATCCCCGGTCTGCTCTTCCTCTCCCAGTTCCCCTAATTTCTTTCTGCGAGTATTTCTATCTACTTCTGAGGTACAAGGATAACCCCTCGTTATGGTTTGTCCTTGGCTGACGTTAACCCCCTTTCCAAGTTGTCTTAACCACACCTTGCTCATAACGACGCGATTTGTTCCTTTATTTTTCGGCCACCCACTTGAACTCTTTGATCTTCTGAAACAATTCGTTGCCAGATGATTCTCGACCGAGTCCTGGCCGAAGAGAACCTCGCAGATACGTGACTCTTTGGATCCAACCTCTTTTTTTCGCTTGCGTCTGATCATGAAATGGTTCACTCTTTCCTTCAAATCAGCTGAGATATCCCATCCCCTTCACCCATTTTTAATATCATCGCATATATAACGTTTGAAAATAAGTCTCATAAATTTCCTTCATTATTTGATTTCTTCGGAGCCTCCTCCCCAATAGTATTCCACCTCCATGGTTAGAAACCCACGATCAGGAACCAAACCATAACGCGTCCGATTTACTTCCCCGGGTGAGTAATTCTTCTTTTTTTTCTTTCGTTTTGGGATAGACCTAAGAAGGTCGGTCGGTTTTTTTAATTTGCTTGGAAAGTTTTCGGAATGATTTCTCCTTTTTTTCCCCCTGACAGCCCCGTCCCTTTGCTTTCTGATTAAGCCCCCGGATACTCGCGGATACCCGATTTTCTTCTGTAAATCATGCCCCTTTTCCCGCTTCAGTTAACATCGCCAACGGCATTGCTTTCCCTTTTTTCCCCCCTGCTTCCCTTAACCTTAAACCCCAGATAAATACCCACAAATGCTTATCCTGAGCACATTCGGAACTCCCCCCCCCCCCATGGGTCTTTCTGGACGCCTTACTCCGGCCAAATCCCCCCCATCCACCGATCATATAGCCCCCACGGTCCCCCGTTTTTTCTAACCCTGCACAGTTTTGACCCCCTCTCCCTTCTGCTGGCAAATTCCACCGAATCTTTTGTGCCTACACCGGTCCGTCGACAGACTCCTTTCGGACCCCTCCCCTCCGTGTTTTTTTCCATGCTTGCAGTTTCTTCTTGAGGCACCGGCCTTCGTCATCCAAAAGCCTCGAAGCCTTTCCCATGTTCCCCCTGTGAAGATTTTCTGTTTGACTGCCGGCTGACTTTGATAGGACCTCCCGCTCAGCCAACCACCAGCCAATTGTGGTCACGGACGGTGTGCAGGCGAAGTCTTTTTGTTTGGTGTTTTTGGCATTTCCCCGTTTTCGTTTTTCCTCCCCTTCCCGCGCCTCCAGTAATTAAGTTGATTTCGTCCATTCAGGCATCTCGCTGTTTTCACTCCCCAATTTTGCCAGTGGACCATCTGCCTGTACTCTCTCCTGATCAAAATGTCCATGTAATGAAATGAAGGTGGCTGTCTTTCACGTCGTTACGTTCCCCAAATTCATCACCCCAAGTTTAACTTTTCAATTTTTACAGGCACCTTCTAGGACTTCCCAAGGGTCCTAACGGCTTCTTTGAAGAATGCCGCGTGCCTTTCCCGGGTTTTTCTCTCCAACGTCCCTTTTTTGAATCGCCAATGGGGAGGAGAGGAGGATTAGACATAAGGTCTAATTCCTCGAGGGATCCCGTTTAAACCCGTATAGCGCTAATTTCGGGTTTTCATTTGAGGTTGAGTCTTGGACAATTGTTGTTCTTTTATAGATTCCAACGTTTCCTCCCCGATACGGCGAGACAACCACCGCGAGTTTTAGAATGATGGTACTCGTTCTTCTTCGTAGTTCTTTTGGTCGCCTTCGAGATATATGGTTTTTCTGCTCCGCTCGACTTGGTTCTTAGCGGTCGACTGCTGAGTGCTGGGCGCACCCCTCCACAAAGTGATAACAGAAGTCCCTGCGTCTTGTGTGTGTCATTTGTTTGATCCTCTTGCCAAAACCGTGGGTGTAATTTTGTTAATTCAGCCTCAAACACTCCCTAGAAGCCTTTCTCATACGCCATGTCTTTTTTCTCCTCCGATATTTGCGTCGAGTCAAATCGACGTATTGAGCGTGCTTCTCTCCTCCCTTTTTTTCTTGTCAAGTAATTTTAACCAGCCTGATAGAAGGGAGCGCCCCCAGGTTTTAATGTTCCACCAGGCAGTCGTTCCTTTTCTACGACTTCTCATTTCCCCCCCCTTTTCGTTGCCCCAAAAAGTATGACAGCCGGAGCCACAACAGGCAGTCTGCCCCCCCTCACCTCCCTGTCTCCCATTCTAATATGCCGATGGTGCGCTTCTTTTGTGACTCCGACCCCCGGGGCGATCGGCCCGCTGAGCAATTCCTCCCAAAATCGTAAACTGTAGATTCCCACTAGGCGATGCCCAAGCCTTCTTTCGCCAAGTTCGGATTCCTCTTTTTCCCGGCGCAGGATATCTCTTATGTTTTTCCGGAACAGCCATAGGACGATAGACTTAAGGAGCGTCCGCATTAATTTCTTCTTCCTCCTCTCCGTTCTGAGATGTCGTCCCCCACGCTCTGGCCCCCCTTTTTGGAATGGTCATCTGCGTCCTCGGCTCAAGTAAGAAGGCAATAAAGCGGTCTTTTTTGCGAAAATCCCTCCTTTCCTTTCTGCTGCAGCCTTCACAGATACCCTTTGACCTTTTTCGACGTTTTTCTTTTTCTTCATACAAAACGAAATACTTCATGAAACTTTCCCTTGGCATTGATACCTGAAAGTTTTCCCCCCCTTCTTTCCCGCGGCCCTCTTTGGGTGCTCTGGTCTTTTTGACCCACGAGAAATTTTGAGGTCTTAAGTCTCTTGAGCCTGACATCGGATTATCTTCCTTTCTCACCCACTGTAGGCCCCCTTTGCCATAATTGGAGCGCGCCGGCGCTTGATGAGCTGGCCGTAGGCCCCGTTTTCTGCCCTCTAAATCGGCGCTCGTATTTTCCAAACGTCAGCGCGGATATACAGGATTAAATATAGTTAATGGGTGTCCTCTGGCTGACTTTCCCACTTTTTTTCCACTTTTATTTTGTTATCTTTCAATACACTTCGTCTGTTCAACTCTTGTTTCTGCAAGACTTGCTGTCTCACTGGCTAAGCTAACCAGTTTCACGGCGAATCTTTTTATCCCGAGACTTCCCTTTTAGCTGGCGCCAGATCCAACCCCTTTATTCTCCTAAGTGCACAAACATAGCCGTCGGGGAGGTCTAGTTCGTCGAAATTATCATTTCCGCCCAAGCCAGCCTTTCCCTCCCAGATCCTCAAGAAATGCCAACAATATCATTCGATCTACGGTTGCACCGCATATCGACCTACATTTTCCTTCCCCCCCCCCCTTTTCCATGGAGCCTCATCGCCTCTGCTTTTTTTCGCAGACCGCCACCCCGCTCGGCCACACCCCCTTATATTGTCCTCGAAACCCACAATACTTTTAGTTAAGATTTCCCTGAGTCAGAGAAAGGAGCAGTAGAGTGGGCCGGTCTTCCCTGACCCACTTTTGGCTCCTTTTCGGGGCAGTTGGGATGAGGACTTCCCTTACTCCCCTTGGCTCCTCCCATGCAGCATACTGGTCCGAACATGGAGTTACGTACGCGCGGATACCTTCGGATTCACAGCTGGTTCTGACTCCTCCCTTCCCTGTCCCCCCCCCTTGGTCTTCCGCTAAGCAATTTTTCCCTTCGCCTTGACGCGTGGACCTGCGCAAAGCGCGGGCAAGACCCACGAACTGGAACTACCGCCCTTCCTGGTCCCTACCCTGCTCACCCTCCCTCATCGAGAGGCATTTTAGCATTTGAGATTTGCTATCCCCCCCCTCGTCCTCTCCACTCCCCCCCCACCCATACTAACCATAACTTCCCCCAACCCCATCAACACCCCCCCCCCCATCTCAACTCCACCTCTTCCCCACCCCCGCCCGGACTAGCCCCAACCCCTCCCACTCTCCTTCTCTCCTACCCACCACTCATCTACGCCCCCCTCACTCACCCTCCCCTCCCTCTCCCCAACCATTCCTCTAATCCCCCGCTATTTCAACCTCCCCCTCGCAGCTCCCCCCCACCACGTTAACTTCCTTCAAAGTCCCCCTGGACATAATACTACACTACTCCTCTAAATCATCCTTCTTCCGCTCCACATTTAATCCCATAAACACTTCTCCCCCCTCCTACCCCTCCCGTTCTTAACCCCCCCCGCACCACCCCGCCCCCCTCCCCCCCATCCCGACGTTCTCCCATAGAGCCCCTTCCTTCGCCTCCCCTCTCCAGACCACCCTCCTCCGACCGCCCCCCCCACCCCCACCTGACCTTTACCCCCCACCCATCCTCCCCCCTTCTCACTCCGCGCCGCCACCTTCTCCTCTATGATATCCATGACCCCTACTTCTGTCTCTTATTCCTCCCACACTCCCCTCCATCCACTTCAACCACCCCCTTCCCACTCGCATCCCCTCTTAAATACCCCCCCGTCTTTATCCTCACGTCACCAGCCCCCCTTTCCCCTTCTTACCCTCACACCTCCACGCCCTCGTTTACCCCTACAACGCTGTCCACTTCCAATCCCACCCTGCCTTGTACACCCTACTCTCTGCTTCCCACCTACCCTCTTCATTTCTTCCTCTCCCACCTCCAGCGACGCCTACACCATCCCCTACCCCAATTTCTTTCCCTTTCCGTGCCCACCTCCCACCATAACTCCTTCCCGTTCACACCCCCACCCCCCACTCCCCCCCATCTTCTCCCGACGCCCCCGCCTACCTTTCCATTTCCTTTCCCGCCTTCCCCTCCCCCCCTCCCAGCTCCCCTCTTCAGCGCGTCTCTACCCCCCCGACCCTCCGCCTAGCCTTTTCTTTCACTCTTCCATTTCCCCCCCCCTCCCCATCCCCCCCGTCCCCCTCCTCCCCCTCCAAACTGATAATGCGCCTGTCTTTCCCCCCAAAAGAAAACCCTCGCCCCCCTGCCCCCGGCTCCCACGACGTTCCAACCCAGCCAACTGATTCTTCCTCAATCCCACTCAGAAAAGACCCCCCCCCTCATCCAACCCGTTACTGCTTCCTCTCCTCCTTCCGTTGTTTTTTTTTTATCTCCCTCCAGAGTCTGGTTTCCCCTGTCCCTCGCTTCGTCCAGGAAAATTTTTTCTCTCAGTTATCTGGAATGGTTCTTGCGCAAACGGTTGAGATTGGGCGCCCCTTTTGGATTTTTCTCTCGTGATTTCCGCGTTCTTTCCCCTTAGAGACCCCGCGCTAAAGCCCATTCGTTGGTTTAACGACGACGGAGCAGGCTGATCCATGGTTTCCTTCCTGTAGTTCCATCTTAGTTTCCCTCTCCGCATTGTTAACTTACCGCCTTCGTTGGGATTTAGGAATCCTCATTAGATTGAGGAAGACAAAGGGGTCCCCCCCTTCCTCGTCCTTCTTTTCAAACCTCCCCAGCGGCGTATAGATGTCGTTACAGTAAAGGTCAGAACAAGGTGGCCCACGTCTTTCCTCACCCTCCCACCTTGCCGCGTTGCCCCGCGATACTTTTCGTCTCGCGTAATTTCCCCCTTTATACCACGGTTATGTCACTCCTTTCCCTTAGAACCTTCAGTCTGCAATAAAGGGTGGGGGCCGTGGGGTTGCTGGACCCCAAACTTTCCTATCGGTGTTCTGCCAGAACAGTTTTTTGATTCCCCTTCTCCGTCCCGACCTCTTCTGATTGCTCTGAGTAAACCCACGGGGTTTTTTTTTATTATAGCTCTCACCTTTCCCCCGATTCCCTTTTCTCTGTCACTCCCCCTTGTATTTTTCTTCCCATAGTGATGAACCTTGCATGGATCTGTTAGAAGACCCGAGACCCGCGAGCTTTTTGCTTCATGCTGGGAAACCCGTGCCCAATATGCGCCTCTGCGTAGTGCGCCGATGCCGGGAAGGTTTAGCGCCCGTACAGTCCCAGCAGTTCCCCCCCTCCCCAAACGGGAAACAGACCTTCTTTCTTCTTCCACGTTCACCGGTGTCATTTTGGAAAGTTCATAGGACAACACATTATAGTTCCCCTTGTCTTCCCTCTTAGAGTCAACCCTCTTCAATACCAGATCTTTTCCCCCCTTTATTGAGCTTTTCTCCAGGCAAGGGCTGTTCCGCCGGTGTTCCATGATAATAATCAGCTCCCAGCGCATGAATGTCGCAGAACAGACTTTTTAACGGTTTTTCATGTACCCTGCCTCTCCCCCCTTCGGCATTCCCTCATGACGGCCCTTTCGCGTGCCCCCCCTTTCAAAAAGTAAAAAGGACCCGTAGCCCCCCCCCTATTTTTCCTCCTTTTAGCCTTTAAACTGCTCCTGTGAACTTGTGACACTCAAGACTTTTCAAGTTGACACAGATGATCTGGCGATCCGCTTAGTCGAAAAAATCGTACTAGCTTGGAATCTTTCTTCCCAGCCCCCCTTGATTTCGCCAGTCCCCCTTTATTCCCTGAGCCGGCGAGACGCGAGCGAAGTTAAAAAAACATTCGCCCCGAAGTAATACCCGTTGCTTAGCGTCCGTCCTGCGCTTTTTCCTTTTGAGCTAGGATATGTTTCGCGCACATTTCCCCCCTTCCTTTTTTGAATGTTTTTCCTTCTACGGGCATCACGCCGCTTTTCGGAAAATCAGTAATGGGCTGGCTACCGATGCTTTCCACTCCTTTCGATTTTTTTTTCGCCCGATCAGCAACCTTTGAACTTCTTTTCCCTTGGCCATCCTTTTTTCCTTTCCTCGTCCTAGTCCCTCCCTTCCCCAATTCACCTTTCGGTTTAATTTTAGGACGGCCTGGGGCCTACGGGACTGTCCCTTTTTGAACGAATTTTTAAGCTCCCCCTTTGTTCGTCAGCGAAGTTCCTTTCCTCCTTCCCCTGAACTCAATTTCTGCCCCCGCCATTATGGCGCTGTGCCGGACTGATTCTCTTCCTCCACTCCGGTCCTTCTATCTCTCCCTTTGCGGCTCTGTAGTAACTTTTGACTCTAAAACTTTCCCGATTTGCGGCGCGGAAGGATTAACTATAGTTTATAAAGGCTGACGTACCCCCTATCTCACGACCTTGGCTTTCATATCCCTCCTTTTTTCTTTGGCTTTTTCCGTGCTTTTCTGCAGGACCTAAAAACCTGCACGGCGCTGGCGCAGACAGTCTTTGACGAGTGCTTTGCCAGAGCCCTTCATCCTGTGTCATTTTTTCCTCTTTGTGGTCTTAGAACTCCCTCATGAAAGCATCCCTCGTTTGCACGTCCCTCTTTCAATACAGCGGACCTCCCGAAAATGCCCCTCCTCTCGATTTTTGCCCAGTAAATTTTCCCCCGAAAGCAGGAACTTCGTCCCTTTCTGCGGCGCCTACAGCGCCCACTAGGATTTTCTTACGTTCTTCCTTCAACACCCCCTCTGTCCCCCACACCTCTATTGCACTCCTGAATGATTCGCAGATCCCTGAGTGACGAGGACCTTTTGCCGGTGGCCTGGTACTCCGTGTACGTTTTGATGTGTTTGGCCTTCATTCTCCCCATTAACGAGTGGCAACGACAGACAAATGCAGCCGCACTGGGACAGTGGACGCCCCCTTCCTACGACTACGCCCTATTCTCCTGCGTTATGCCCTTCTAAAATCCCCTTTGTTTTTCCACTCTTCTTCTTTTGCTTGAGCCCAAAGCCAACGCGACATGCAGTGGAACCTCACAAGCGGGGTCTCACTTTTTTTTAACTGGCACACCCCCGCCCCCGTTTTCCCCTTAACCCCTTTCCTTCCCCTAAACAGGTCGATATCGTGAGCCGTCCTACTTTTTATCCACCGCGCTTCCACTATTCACTCCACCCCCTCCCCAGGTTTTACGTGGTCTCTATCAATCTTTGCAGTGAGCAAGACCCCCCGAGCCTTTACTTCTTTGTCTTTCTCTCAGAATCTACACGAAGTCGCCCCGCAGGACTTAATACTTCCCCCCTCGCTCTCTCCGCAGGTTTTCAGAGTCTTTTTTGGTCGACCGGTGTATGGTCCCACCCCCGTGTGGCCTCTCCAACTCCCCCCTAGCTTCGTTTTTCCTTTCAAACTTTTCCCGATTCTCCCTCCCAGTATTTTGTCTAGGTTCTGATACGGTGCTTGTCGTTGAGTGGTCCTGCCTTTTTCGTCTTCTTCAAGCCTTCCTTCGATTTTGGTCCCTCCTTTTTAGGAAGGTCTCCGCACTGGTGTTAAGTTTGCAGGCCCGGGATGTCCTTTTTTTTCTCCGCTCAGTTCCCCTTCACTGCGTTTTTTCGCCCCCTTCGCTTTTTTCCCCCCAACATTTTTCCTTCTTCTTTTTCCCAGCGATAAGAACACTTTGAGACTAGTAGCCGGGCGTAGTCGTAAGCGCCATTGTTTCCACTGTCTTTCCCTTCTCTTCTTTCCCCCTTCGTAATGTTCAACGATTTTTCCCCAACCTCGCTCCGCACGTACAGGCAATAGTCTGTCCCCGCGAGATACCTTTCAACCCTGGTTTGTATCAGGGACTCGCCGGACCATTCCCCTCCCTTTGACCCTTTTGGTCGAGCGTTCTCCACCAAGTATCGACGGTGACCGCAAATGCTCGCGCGGTCGCTCTTCGCCGCCATCAGCCCCTCGCATTTTTCTTTTTCCTCTACTTCGTTGCAACCCGGGAGGTAGGATTCCTGATCTCTTTGCATTGTCTTAACTCTTTGGTTTCTTTTTCGCGTCTTTCAATTTCCTTCCCTGTTCGATCGCGACCAACCCCGCGAGAGTTGAATTGGAACCCCCCCTTTTAGTTCGGCGGGCTGTCTCTTCCCTCTAATCTGGATCCCTCTCCGGTGAATTTGGTTTAGCGCCCGTCAGCACCTTGCACGAGTGCCATTGGGGTCCTTCAGTAAGCTGGTCTTGGACTGTGCTTTTCCCCTCCCCGTTCCCTTTTGTTACCGTACGCCTATTACACACACAAAATATAGTTAATCCTTGTACCCCCGCGCCCCCCTCAACCCTATATTCTGCAGGAGATTTTTACTCTAGGTGCCCTTCTCCCTACCGGTGATTTTCCCTCTGTTACAGCTACATCGCCCGTTTGCACAGCGCCATGACCTGGCTCCTTCCCCCTATCATGTTCATTGACTTGGACCGTAGATCAGTTTCTTTCGCTCTTACAAGCCCCCCCACTTTCTAGTTGCCACCTCGTTCACCCCCCTTTAAAAAGGACACCTTGACCCAAAGGCCCACGATCCCCTTTGTTAACCTGTCCGGTAGTCCTCCTTTTTTCCGAATTCTCCGTTTTGTGAAAATCCGATTGAAGTCAAGGGGACCTGATATGGCGATCCTCTCACTTTCCCCTTTCCCCTAGTAATACTTAGATTTGTGCACCTACTTTCTTTTCTCCCTTCCGCGTGATTGGCGACGTGAGCCGGAGAGGATCGATGCGCGAAGGAACCTGCCCTCGACGATCGACGTTTCCTGATCTTCTCTCTTTCCCTCCTCCTCATTGGTTCGATCTCTCTGCTCGTCTCCCCCCTTGAAATCTCCCTCATGTACTTCCTGCGTCTATATTTAACGTTGACGAGCAGCGGACGTTGCGCCCAGTAATGGGGCTTGCGGTTCCCCGCACTCCCTTCCCCACAGTAAGATTTCGAATTGTCCTCAGTCTTTTACTCCTCTCCCCAAAAAATTCCCCTTCTGCAACCACGGCATACTACTACCGACAGTTGCCCTAACCGGGAGTCCTGGACCTTCCTTTTTTTTTTCCGGTGCTGTCTTTGCCTTTTGATTGAACTTTTCGCCTCCCTTCCAGTATAAGAGAGCATGCATCGGTCCCTGAGCTTCCTGAGGTCTCCACATGAAACCTGTTTTTTTCTGCCATCAGATCGCCGCTTTTCGGATCTTCTTTCTCTGTACAGTCGGAAACAAATTCTTATGCTTCGAGATCCCCCTTCAATAGCGGGATTTCTCCTTCATTCCCCCCTTCCACCGTACCGATTTGCGGCTATACCTCTTCCCTAGCTCTTCCTTTGAAGTTCCCCCAAAATTTACCCCGTTCTCTTTTTGTCAATACCCCCATTGATCTTTACACCACCAGCGTCGCTTAGTAACGTATTGTTGTCACCACCCGTCGTGATGGGACTGTTTTTGGCCCGTAACCCTTCCCGGGCCTCTCGGCTGCAGCCTATTATCTCTGTCCCTGCCCGAACCCCGCGATCCTGTTCTTTCACATGTTCCCCCCTTTCGAAAACTCGCCCCCCGGGGGGCCGTTTTGCATATTTCGCCATTTTGAAGAGCAAAGGCCCCCCCCTAAAGCTGCCCGAATCCCCCCCCCCTAGAATATCAGTTAGCTTCCCCCTACGGGTTGCCAACTCAGACTCATCCACTTTCCAGGTGGCGTCCCGTTATACTTTTAGGCGTGCTATCGGACGGTGTTTCAACTCGGCCCCCACCCCTATATTGAAATCTTTTTGATTCGTCCAGATTTTCCCTTGCGTTGACGTGGCGGCCCTGGCCCCATTTCTGCTCCCCCCTCCAGGTCTGTAATTCTTTCGCTTGTTTTTTTCTCCTCTAATCTTTTACGCAGACCCTTCATTCATGAAATGGACAGTGGACGACCTGGCGCTACTCTACTCTCTGGGTTTTCATCTTGAACGATGTTTATGAATTTTTTCGTTCTTACGCGAAGGCTGACCCCCGAAAATCGCCCCTGCATTGACTGATTTCCCCTGCGCCCCCCCCTTGGTACAACTACGAGGCAACTCCCCTCCACCTCCCTTCTTCTTCCCTCGTTCCTCACTGGGCGCTCTATCGTGATGCCTCCTCTTTTGCTAGCGGACCCCACTGCCCCGATCATTCCCGATTGACGGATTCCGATTACAAAATTTTTTCTCCCCTCCCATTCGATCCTTCTAGCGCTTGGATTACGAGGCCATTGCCGCCCCTCCACACCGAAGGCCCCAGACCCCGCAGGTTTTCTCTCTGTTGTGGGGTTTTCGAGAGATCCCCGCTGCTGCAGCGTTGTCGACTTCGGGGCTCCCCCTCTTTCCTTTCCCAGCGCGATACTCTGTTCGCCCTCCTCCAGAGATTTTCCCTCCTTATTTGACTTTTTTCTGCTAGTTCTTATCCGGTGCTCTTACGCGTCTTCCTCCTCGGCCATAACTCTATAGCCCATTCGTTTGGTTACACGAAGGTCACTAATGTGTTTTTGGCCAATTCTTAGTTCAAGATTTGCCGCGACTTAGGTTCCACTGCAGGTTTTCCCCCTCAGTTGGCGGCTTGGCTTATCCGATGAATCGGACCCAGCCATTGGTTTTTTTCCCCCTTAAGTCTTTTTTTTGACACTGTATTATCCGAGTGTCTTCTTCTTAAGACATTGTCGTAAAGTCCAGTTCATGGGTCCATGTCTGACTGTCACCCTTTGAACCCCCCTTCCTATCCCACCAGAGCACAATCCCCGACATGTACCCCTTCACCTTCGTCGACTCTGTCCCTCCGTTGGCCCCTGGTCAACCTTTTCACCTAGACTATCATTCCTGAGTGCACCATATAAGGTGTGTCGAGAGTGGTGCTCTACTTTTCCCTCCTCCCGTGTAACCCCTTCCGCGGGGTTGGTCCCATAAGCCCTTTTTTTTCCAAGTGCAAGGTTTCGGTGTCTTACGAGTTTGCAACCGTAAGATCCTGACCTCCTTTGGTTTATTTGTCAGTTACCTGGGGGGATTCGTTTTTCCAAACTAGGGACTCTGACACCTAATGTAGTCAATGCCCCGAGCCCCCCCCCTCGATTTTCCGCATTTGAAACTTCCCCCAAGGGGCTTTTTTAGACTCTACGGTAGAGCTCTGTCTTGCGACGATCCGGGGGAAGTTATCCTCCTCTCCTTCCCCTCAGTTCCAACCTGGTGGGTTTTTTCCCGGTCCCCTCTCTCCGTCTTTTTTTCTTAAAGATCCCTTTCGTGAGGTCCCCAAAATCGAAACGGTTCCCCTTTTTTGTTAAACGTAGCCCTACCCCCTCCATCCTTCCGCCTAAATCGTCTTTTTGAAACCCCCTCCTACTTCCGTAAAACGTTGGAATATAGATCCTCCTGGGATTGTCTGTTCCAGCTCATCATTCCGCGAACATCGCCATGGCTTCTGCCCTCATGTTCGAATCACCTTTTCCTCTGCACTTAACCCTTCGAGGCTTCTATAGCTCCACTCAAAACTCCGCGGACCCCCGTCAAAAAAGCACCCTCTGCCCTTCTACCCCCCCCCCCCTGACCTTTCACCTCCGTTAGAAGGTTGCTATTCTTCCGTCCTCTTCCGGAAGTATTAGTATTTAAGTTTTTGTTTTGAAATCCGATGAATTAAAATGAAACGCTGATAGTTCGCTCTCCCAATTCTCCGCCCCACACTTAGAGTGGCATCACTCGGCTCTCAACTTTTTGTGTCAGCTCGGGACTTTCCTCCTGAGATACTCTTCGCGAAGGAAACATTCCCGCTTCTCGG
>Ga0179593_1460261_pt1 | contig 21101 bp, 23 predicted proteins | sample CZODoug2_1_08_16_FD_185931 | JGI IMG/M metagenome (GOLD analysis project Ga0179593, IMG submission 185931) | Vadose zone soil fungal communities from Angelo Coast Range Reserve, California, USA - CZODoug2_1_08_16fungal (PacBio error correction) | ecosystem: Environmental > Terrestrial > Soil >... | reverse complement strand
GGCTCGTATCCCTCCCCCCTTTGATTTGTTTCCCGGTGGCCCTTCCTCCTCCCCTTAATGGATAATTTTTTACTTTCCGTCAATGATCATTGGCGCTCACGCCTCTTCGGAATCTCGGTGGCGACCTCTCGAAGTTGTAACCTTCGACGGAAGATGGACACCATTCGGCTTCTCCCTCTGAGCCTGACCGTGTCGGCTTTTCTTTTCCTTTGGTTGGTTTTTTTTACCTCGTCTCAGCAACCACCAGGCACACGTGTTTACGGTCCGGAATTAATCAAGATCGTTTGTTTTCCAAAACTTATATCCACATTTCACTCCTCTTTCCCCTTCTTTCTCTGCTCTTTTCTGGCCCCTCCTAGCGTATGCCCTTTAGTGGATTCCTCACCCCTTCGTTCTGAACTCGATCTTCTAGGGGCTTCGTAAGCAACTACGTGTCGCTGCAGCTGTTGTCTCCCCCCCTTCTGCTCTTCCGTCCCCCCTTTCTTCCCACTCTACATCGTAGACAATATTTTTGTCCTCTTCTGCGATCGTTTTTTTGTCAACTCCTCTTTCTCAAACTGTTTCTTCCGAAAATCAGTCCACGACCTACTTTTCCTTCTCACCGTGTGCATCCTTCCTTCTCTTTGTTACCCTTTCCCCACTTTCTGGTGTTTCTGCATATTGATTGACGCGGGGTCAGGTTGCTCGGTCTTGTACGCCGGGTGACACAAGACGACAAGTCGCCCTGCAAAGTTCAACTTTTGTTCTTCCTTCCCTGCCTTACTGCGGAGATCCCTCCTGAAGTCTCGGCGTAATCCCACACTTGCCCGTCACGACTTACCGAAATTCTCCCCTTCCCACTTCTCTCTTCCCTCAAGCGACGCCCCTATATAGTTCAACCTTCTTCGTTTGCCACTACTTCACTCCTTTTCGACGCGCTGGCGGAGTTGCGGAAGCCTACCCGCGAATTGCTCCTCCCTTCTCCCGTTCCCCTCTCTCCTTTCTTCTACGTCTTATCCTGTTGAGGTGGCGTTTTCTTTGTTTAGTTTTTCGGTTCACAACACAATACTGGGCCTCGTTTTTACCTATGCAATAGTTGTCTCGCGAGAACTGGGTTTTAGCGGTAGGTTACGGACTTCCCTTTGTGCGTTCAGTCCCACCTTCATTTGCCAAAGCTTAAGTGTGGCGAGAAGCATTAAGTTGGCCAAGTTTTCAGCGGTCGTTTTCTTTTCGGTTAGGGTTCCTTTTTAGCTTCTCATCGGTCCTTTTGAAGGTTTTTTTTCCCACCCCCTGAGTCTCCTTGATTTACCATTTTGACTGTGTGATTTTTTTTTTTTTTTTTCACCTTTCCTTTTTCGAGTTTGATCAAACCCGAGTCTTGTGGAAACAAACAGTTGTCTAATCCCGCCCGGGCGGCAACTTCTTTGTTTTCTTCAACTTCCCAACGTTCTCCCCACCGCTTTTCCCCAAGATAAATGAGGTTGGGTTTTCTGTCCTGAGTTTGTTTTATCTCAGGCAACTCGTACTTTTTTGATCCGCCCCCCCTCCCCCGGCCTTCCCCCCCCCTCCCTTTCCCCACATTTCTTCCTCCTCTGACCATAGTAGCCATGGCGAAAAGATCGGTCTTCCATCGAGAGCTCAGTGTCTCCCGGTTTCACCGTGTCTTGGTGCGCCCCTCCAAGGCTTTTTGAAGGCCGCGAATAAGTTTCTCTCCGCCGTTCCATCCAAGCTCGACTGTGACCTCTTCTCCCCCCTCCCCTCCCCGGGCCTACTCTCAGCGAAGCCGGAAAGTCGGGGCTTAACAACCCCCCCCTCCTTTCCTCCTCCCTGTGCCAGAAGCGGAACTTTCGCTGGACTGACATTTTTTCTTATCGTTTCCATCTAAATTCCCTCTTCCCCTCTTTGTTGACTCGCAGATGAAATGTCTCTCCCGTTCACCGGACATCCAGCGAGTTTCTTTTTGGCACGGGAGGTTTTTCCCCCTTATTTGGCGTTGTTAACGGCTCACGTCTTTTTCTAGTTCCTGCGCGCTCTGCCTCCTTTTTCGGCGGCTCTGACTCTTTCTTGCTATTCTTCCGCTCGCTCTTCGCGTCTTATCCTTCGTTCTCGACCGATTCCTCCTTTTATGAATGTGCACCGTGGCGCCGATCTCTTTCGCGGAGACCCCCTCTTTTTTTTTCCTGTTCCTTGTTACGGTGATTTTCCCCTCCTTAGTCTACATTTTGATTCCGGCTTGAGGCTCTCCTTAATCGATCAAGTCATCCTGGTACACTGATGATTTTAAACCCCCACTCATTTTTCATCTTCCTCTCCTGTCTTGTCCCGCTTTCTGAGCTTAAGTTGTCGGTTTCCCACGATTGCGCCCTTATCGTTTAGAGACCGGCCGTTTTTTCCTCCCAAGCAGACGATGGGTTTCGCTTCCGACCACCCTGATAAGTTTCGTCCCGAACATTTCGACACCTTTTCTCTCTTTGGGTTATTTGGCCTCCGGCAAACTCTTCCAGGAAGGGACAGAAGAGAGACCGGTCACTCCCTCTTGGCTCGCGTTATAATTGGCACCCTTGACTACTCTTTTCCCTATTATCTCGGCGGCAGTTAGGACGTTTGGATTCCCTCCCTCCCTTCTTCCCCTTCTCCAACCACCCGTATGACAAACCTTCCGCTCAACGCGATGCTGCACGAGACCATGCTTTTGTTGTGAAACGGGTTCACTCCACTTCTACCTCCCTCCTGGTCGTCTTAACACGTCTTCGCCCTTCCCTTTTCTCGGGATACTCTTTCTTTTTTTCGATTAGCCTCCTCCTTCTGTCTTAGAACCTCCCACTCAGCTTTGGGTGACAAGAGGACCTGAGACTTCGATGCGCGCCCTGAGCCCCCCTCTTTCTGGCTCCTTTTCATTCGCATTTTTTCTTTTCCTGCGTCAGTCAGTCGTGGATAAGCTTGAAGTAGCATAGGAAGTTTTGCCCATTCCTCGCAGGCTTTCTGTTAAGACCCCCGGTGAAGCTTCGCTACTCCTATCCCTTTTTTTTTTGATATTTGACCGGGCCTTTTATCCGATTGCCGTCCCCCGATGAGTTATCTAAGATCGAACCAACCACTCCTTTTCCGTCCACACCCCTCTCCCTCTGTTTTTTCCCTTCTTTTCAACGAATTATGTTTTTCCCCAGGATTGCCACGACCTTTTTTTCGTCAATCGCGTTGAGCGTCCTCTCGCATCCGGTCGGCAGTTCTCTCCTGCCCGTCGAGGTGTCGAGAGGTTTAGAGTCAGATTTTTATTTCTCTTCTTCTTCTGAAGAAGCAGTCAAGCTACTTCATCGGAGCTGCTTACCCTCCTTCCGCAGTTACTCGAGTAAGACTTTGTTTATTTACGTGAATCCCTTTGCAAGAAATTGGCAACCCTCCTATGCGTTGTGTAATACTGCTGCCTTTCCTCGTCCGGTGCCAGATTTTTTATCTCCTTTTTTTTTTTTTTTTTTTTTGTACTAAACGATTGTATATGACCTGCCGGTTGGTTACGGTGATAGCCTACTTGAAGAACAATGCTTTCCCCTGGGTTTTTACCCCGGTCAAATTTTTCCTCTCTGGTCCCCGATGTTGCCATTCAGACCTCTCCTTCCGGTTAACCCGTCTTAGCATCGCAACGCTCTTTCCCTTCTCTTTTGTCTGCTGCCCTTTCCCACCCTGAGCGCATTCATGTTTCTTCGCTGCGTCTTTTTTCCCCCCCTTTTTGGTCACACCTTCCCCAAGTCACCGGGAGGGGTAGAGCCATCTCTCTCTTTCCTCCCCTTTGTTTTTCTTTTTCTCTCATACTTAATGTCCTTTTGTGGACCACTTTGTCCTTTCCTGATTCTTTCCCCCCTTCATGGCTACATTTTTTTCGCCTTCAAGCTTTTCTGCGGCGCTCCACGACCCTTTTTTTCGGAATCTCGGTCTACGCTCTCTTTTTCCCTCGTTTTTCTCGCGGCCTTGACATCGAAGGAAGATTTTTCCCTTTCTCCCCGAGGGAATCCATGCTGGTTTTGTCATCCTCCCGACTCCCCCTTTCCAGGGGCAGAGTTTTTCCCCCTAGATCGTTTGTCCCCCCCAACTTCTCCCATTGGCCCACGGGGTTGCCTTCCTTTTCTTGGTTTGTCTTGTTTTTTGGGTTGTTAGTTAGTTCTTTCTACAGCAACCTCATCTCCTTGTGGCTCTTCCCCCCCTAGAGTTATTCACACACCCAATCGTCTGAAACTCTGACGGGTTTTCTTTTTTCCTACCCACTGCCCCCTTAGGCGCGCTTGCGCATCGTACTTTCCCCCCCGGTACCTCTTCTCTTCCCCATTTTCGAGACAACCACAGCTGCGCACTCGAACTGCGCCGGGAGCGTTTCTGCCCCCTCCTCCCCGTCCCCTCTTCTTTTTCGACGTCCGCACAGAAACATTTGATTCTCAAGCCAAGGAGCTATTTATTCAGGATTTTGTTCCGGACAACGGCTTGCCCTGTGCTCCCCTTTATATTTTATTTTGCATCCCCTTTTTATCCCCCTATGCGACCAAGGTCTTATAGCTTTTTTTTGCTTCCCGGTGTGATCTTACGACCTAGAAGCCTTTTCGATGGGATTCCGATGCGTATCCCCCTTCTCCCCTCCTTCTCGTCACTTTCTCACCGAAATAGAGAATCGACATTTTTTTATCCTCGAGCTCTCCCTTCTGGTCCTCCTTATAGGACCTTGTCACCAGGGATGGAGTGTTTTCTCGAACTACATCCCGCCTTTCTCTCTCACTTCAATACCCGTTTCTAAATTGGTTGATGTTTACGTTTGACCTTAATTTTTTCGTGCGAGTGTCGCAAGAGGCCTTTCCTTTTCCCCCAAACCACCCAACAGGCCTTTAAAGCCCCTCTCCTTTTTTTTCTCTCGAATTTTGCCTTGGTGGGTCGTACCGGACTAATTGAGTTTGCGGCCGTCCGTCCGGACCACTGTCCCCCCTCTATAAAGGTTGGCGATAGGAAGAGGAAGCTGTTTCAGCCCTTCGAGAAGGGATTCCCCCCTTTTGACATCCCTCGCGGCCATGTTTCAGGAATGAAGTTTGTATTTTACCCCCGAGGATGCTGCTCCTGTCCCTTATAGGACAGTTGGTCGCAAACCCTCTGTCGAGAGACCCCCCTCTTTTTTTTTTCTTTGCACCCCAACATGGCCTTTTTACCTTCCTATCTTTCTAACTTGGCATTGTACAGGCGTTTAAGGACTCACAGCTTTCCCTTCCTTTTATACATGCGATCGTTTTTCTAATGAAGGTTGTTTTGTTCACTGGTCTCAGCAACTCTTTCCTTGCTTTTTTTTAGGCCCAGTTTCCTCACCTCCTTTTGTTTCCCCCACTTCGATCAAAGGAAGATACTAAGCAGAAAACTCGTTCCTTTCCCCCTTCCCTGTTTCCCCATTTTGAAGGTTCGTGGCTTAGCCCGTCGGGTCGCGTCCCCCCTTTTATGTGAAACGGGCCGCTACTTTGTAGGGAGGAAGCCCGCAAGCGCAAGAACAGTCATCGCCTCGGAAGCTTCTTCTTCAACGATCTCAGTCCCTTGGACGTGCCCGAACATACCCCCCTCTCATTCCCCGTGCCGAAGCCGGAGGCCCGTGGCCTTTCAGATTCATTTGAGGTTCTCGTTTCATTTTCCCTTCTTTCCTCCTTTTGTGTGATTTCTCTCTTGTCACCACTTGTAGTTTTCCCCTTTTAGCAACGGATTAGATTTCAGGATTTTCTTTTCCCCTGCTCTGTTCACCAGTGGTAGATATGGTTTAAAATTGGCTGTTCCCGCAAGGAGGAAGATGCTTTCTTCCTACCCTCTCTGCGATTTCGGTTTGTTTCTCGCTTGAGGGCGCTGGTGTTACGATCCGACGCGGCTTCACCAACATTGAGGACGACCGACCCCGGCCCGGTGCCCCTTTCGCCCCCTAGCTTTCCGTCCGAGATTCCTGATCATTGTTGGCCCCGTGACTGGCTGCTCGGCTTTTCCTGATTAGATCTTCCTTTTGGCAACCTTTGCATTTCCCCCTTTTTTCACCCTCTTCTCAATTTCAATTCAGGAGTGCTTCTTCCTAAACCAAACCAATTTCATTAGTACTACTGTGATACCTGTATGCAGCGGGAGCCCCCCCCCTTATTTGCCTAGCGTCAAGGTATATCGGTTGAGAGGACCCGGTTTGGTGACATCACAGGCAACTTTGGTGCTCGCCGAACCGTAGACTGGGGGACCAGAACATTCATCCCCTTTTTTTTTTTTTCCCACTTTTTGCTTTTGCATAATGGTTTCTTTTTCGGCACTTGATTCCTCTTAGCTCTTCCCCCCCTCAAACCGGCATACCTACTTCGACCGCTTTAATTTCCTGCTGCTTCCGAGGAAAGTAAAGGCGGGGTGGACGGGATTTTTCTCGGTTTTATTGAACCATACTTTAAATCGCATTTTCCCCCGTCTCATATCCGAGACCTTTTGTTTCACTTTTTTCCTCCGCCTTTCTCCCCCCCTTTTCTTCCCTTTCAGCAATTTTTTCGTGCACGTTGCTTCTCTGGGAGAGGTTTCTGGTCTTCTGCCCTCTTCGCTGTAGGCTTGTCCGTCCTCCCCCGTCGGCAGCCGGAGGTGACCAGTATTTCCCTTACCGTTTTTTTTCCCCCCTCTCCTAGAGCCCCCTTTTTGGTCGCCTCCGAAGTTTCATGCGAAGTCGAGAAACGTTGGTCTTTTTATCCCCTGTGAATTTACGCAGACGTTCCCTCTCTCCCTTCTTCTTCGAGGTAGTTCTTCCGGTCCCCTGGGCACCGGCCCATAGAGGCGGCTGTGGCGAGTTTTCAAAGACCGTCCCCCCCGTGATGCGTCTCTCCCGATGGGTTCCTCCTCCCCCCCACAATACATGTTTAGACCCCCCCCCCCCAAGCTTCATAAAGCGTCACTTTGCGTTTTCAAGCTTCGTTTCCACCAACTTATGCGTAATGAATTGCCCCGAACATTTCCCTCTCAGTTGAGGGAAGCGTCTGCCTCTGGCCCCCCTGTCTGTTTTTTTTCTGATTGAAGAGTTTAGACGAAGATTTCCCGATTGATCGTAGTTGTTAGAACGCTGAACAGCCAGCAATTGACCTAATTCGTATTTCTCTTACGTCCGCTAGCTCCCTATTAGTGTAAGTTTTCCCTGCTTGTTTTCAGAACGGCACTCCTTGATCTGAGGTGCTTCGAGAGATCTACCGAGGACTCTTCTTTGTGTTCCTCTTTTTATCGTTTTGGACGCCAAGTTTTATAGGTGATATCTCCCCTTCAGGAGTTGCGGGGCTTTATTTTTTCTGTTAGGCCTCCGTTTCTTAACGAACAATCCTCCTTCAACTTCGTGGCCCCGGTTAACTGTTTCCGTCATGGATCATTTTTCTTGTTTTGACATAATTACGCATTGACTCAAGGTTAACAACTGTACTCGGCTCGCCTTTCTTTTTAATTTTTCTTTGCTTTGCTTTTCCTTCCCCTCTTGAACGATGACTCTAAAGCCATGAATTTGTAGTTGACCAGTTTTGTCCCCCCCCAAGTCAATCCGGATTGAGTGAGAAAGAGTAGTAATCACCCCCACCAGGTTTTTTTTTGATTTCTCTTTTCTCAACCCTATCTTTTTCTAATGATTCGGGACCCCCAAGGGTGCCCTTTTTGCCCTCCACGTTCCTTTTCCCTCCCCTTGCGGCTTTTCGCTCGAGTATGGAAGGCGCCGACAATTTCGGCCTCGTTTTTCGGCTGTCAAAGTTGTTACGGTCGGCGTTTCAACGTTGAGGACCCTTCTTCCCCCCCCCTACGTGCTCCGAGTTGAAGATTAATTTTCTGGTTCGTCCCACTTGCTAAGTCTTTTTACCACCCCCCTTCCCAATAAAGGTTAATTTTCCAGTCTTGATATAAAATCAGTCTGGCAAATTCCCCAAATCTTTGTCACCCCCCGCTTGACGGACCCTGGTTCGTCTGATTTCGCGAAGCCCCTCTAGCGTATGTTCCTCCTTCCGCTGGAGGATTTCCCCACTCCATCCAATTCTTTCCCTTACTAGGAATCTCCGGACGTCGAACTTTCCCCCCCGTGGCGGTCGCTGATTGACTGGCTCATCTTCTCTCCTTTGACTTTTCCCCCCGGGTAATCTTAAAAAACCCCACCGAGGACACACATCGCCTCAGTACACCCTCTTGTTTCTGATCTCTTTGCGCTTCACCTGAGTGCGACCCTTTTCTTGGTTCCTTCATTCCACGGCACCTTCAGTTCTCCGCACTTTTCGAAAGGTCGATGTATGAAGTTTTTGTATGTGCTCCTGTTCTTGGTTTTTGGACTTACTTTTTCTCCCTCCTTTATTAAGGTGTCGTTTTTTTTTCCCGCCGGCAACAGACGCCTTGTTTATAGCGCAGTTTTTACCCGGTGCGGGTGTTTCTTAAAGTCCTTCTTTCAGATGTTTTTTTCACTCTCTTCACGTCACCCTCTTGAGTATCCCCCCCCTTTTGCTGTATAATTTTTCTGAACTTCCGCTGAAAAATGTCCCCGAGCTGATTTTTTTGCCATCGAGGCTACCGTTTTGCCTTTTCTCTGACTTCACTTTAGGTCCCATTGTAAACCCGAGGCGCGACTGGATTGGAGGAGGTCTGGTTTCGCTCCTGACCTTCTCCCCTCTACCGTTCCCCAGAGCTTTTGAGAGACGGCTAGCTTTCCTTTATTGCGGTTTGTCTCTTTTTTCTCCTTCCCCAGTGTTTCACCCCAACCCCTTTTATGCAGGTACCTATGCAATCGCTTTGCTTCGAGAAGGGGTCTGTTGGGCGAACCCTCGGGCGGCCGTCATTTCTCGCACTGCCCGCTTAATTTGGGTGCTTTTATTTGAAGCAGGGGCCCTTTACGCGGTTTTTCTAGGGAGTGCTTGTTTGGGTCCATCGCTGCTTTCCCCGTTGCGGCGGCCTGAAGGTGCTGTTCGGCCCAAAAACCCATGTTATACCCCCTGTTCCTTTCTCTTCCCTTTTAGTTGGTCGCAAAGGGTTAGCGATACCCCCCCCCCTGCGTCTTCTTGATTTCCACCAAACAGGGCCTCCATCCCGATCTCGACAGGCGAACTTCCGTTCTGAAACATTTCCCCCCTTCTCTTCCCCTTGGACATACAGTTCTAAGTGCCCCCCTCATTTTTAGTTTTTTTTTTCTTGTCCTTCCCCCACCCTCCGTGATCTGCTTGTCAAGAGTTGACCGCAAGCCCATTGCCAAACTTCGATCACACAGGCAGATTACTAATCCCATCCCACTGGTCACCTTTACAACAACGGAAGTGGTTTTTATTTCCCCCCCTCTCTTGATCTCGGGCGCACCTACATTTTCAACGTTAGGGGTCCGCAACTCAAGAGTTCTCAAGAGTCTGTGCTCCCCCCCCTGTTCAATCTTGGACGTTCACCCTCCTGGATTTCGCCTGGGTGACAGAGCTGTTCTCCCCCCCGTGAACCCCCATGAGATAGGCCGTCTGGAACTCGTGCCACACCAAGCCCCCAAACTTCCCACAGATCATCCTTTCCATGAAATCCGGATTTCCTCTCTCTTGCTTCTTCCTTTTTTTTTCGAGGCTTATTTAATTACATTTCTTATAGATTTCCATCCCCCCCCCCCCCTTTGTTTTGTTGAGAGAGATAACTCCTGCCGAGAAGCGTGAGAAATGAATCGTTCGCGATTCTCCGGCTCTGAGGTATCTTTTTTCTCTTTTCGTCTCCGTCCAGACGGTCTCCTCTTGATGCGCTCTGCGCCAGTGGAGAGTGATTCGTGACGTCGAGATGGGTCGTCTCTTTCGTCGCCTACCTCCTTCCCTTCCCTTTTTTTTCCCCCCAATCATTGAGTTGAGACCGACAGCAATTTCACCTTCCCCCTCTATTCTCCTTCGGCATCCCCTAGATAATGTGTGGTGACCCGGGCTACGTTATTTCCGCGTCTTTCTTTTTTTCCTACAGTTTTGGCCCTAATTTGCCTCTTCCTCAATCCCCGATCTTAAGAGTGGCCTGAACCGAACACACCTTACGTACTCCTTTCATGATACCTCTTCCGTGTTTTTCGGCGCTCAGTTCCCAGCTCCTCCCACTTGCGCCAGGTTTCCGAGATCGGTTTAGACCAAGGCCCTTGTTGGTCCTGAAAGAAGACAGTGCTTTTCTCCAAACCCTCCATGGTTGCTTGCCCACATTTCACATTTCTCCAGGAACAAGTGCTGAATCCTCTTTTTTTATTGGGCACTGCCGGACCACTTCATTTTGTCTTGGCGCGCGATCAAGAAGGACCATCACTCTTTCGGAGCCCTATGATACTTGGCCCTCTTCATGATTTCGCGCCACCTGTAGGGCGGTTCATTTTTTTGGTGATGGAATTCCCCTTTTTGAGTCTGTAAGTTTCCCCCCATACGGCTCAACCCCTTTTCTCGCGGCAACTTTTTTTTTTCTTAACGGCCCCCTGCGGATTGGTCTGCCCCTTTTCAGGGCTTTCCACAGATCTTAACGCGCACGCAAGCCTCAAAAAGTTCCCAGCCGTTAGTTATTTCTCTTCTTTTGTCTTGTGATACGCGGTTTCTTGTTTGGTAGTGCTTTTTTTTCTCCTTGTCGGGTTTTTTCCAATTCCCGCCCCCCCCCGTCTCCACGGAGTTTGCCCGTAGATGGCGAACGGCGCCCTTTTGCCCCCTTTCCGATTTCTCCTCGATGTTTTCATTTATATTAAGTTTCGTGCCAGTTCGAGACGTTTGATTAAGCCAAACCATCCGTCTCTTTTCCCCTTCTTCATGCGAGGTCTTTACCGAGAACAATGGCCTGGGCAAATTTCCCGCTATAAGAGTTTTTCTTTTGTGTCTTCCGGGTGACATCAAGAGCCTCCCTTGACCCTTTCAGATGAGTCTTCGCGATGGCAGTAACCCCCAACTTTTTTTTTTCCCCCCCCATCTTTCCTTACATTGCTACTCCATTTTGAGATCAAATTATGGGGTACTCTGACTGGCTGGACAACAGTCCTTTTTCTCCTTTTCCCGCTGATCGCCTCCGGCGGCGTGCCTTTGATTTTTTTTGTCTCGGGATTTTTCTCCAAGAGTACCGGGGCTCGTCAGATGTAACGGAAGCGCCATACGCGGCCTTGCCATTTGGAGGTGGTTCGCCTGGACCGCCCCTTTTTTCCGTTTCCGACGGATTGATGGTTAATCCTAGGTCCCTAACACCGGCACATAATTATTATGCGTTGTTATTCTGCTTTTCTTTCGATCTACGAAGGATTTCGCGATGTGCCCCGACGGCAGCCCACCCAGCTTTTCCCCCCTTCCTGAGTTGCCGGTTGGAAGAGGATTCGGACTAGTGATCCACCTCCCCCTGACGCTTCCCTCTTCGACACGTTTTGGGTGCTACAGTCACCTTCCCTTTATATTTTCTTTTTTATTTTACCCCACCTCCTTTCATCGACACCTTCAGACCGAAGATTGTGTCGCCGGCAATCCAACTCTTGCGAACTCGATGTAGCCCCATGGATGTTCTCCCTTTATTTCCCCCCCGTTGTCACAATGACAACGTTCCCTTAGGTTGAGTAGAGCCACCTCAGCGTTTTGTTTTTTCTCTGATATGTCTACTTCCCTCTTCCGGATGAATTGTTGGGTACAAACTTGCCCGACGAGGCAAGACAATTCTTTCTCCTCTCCTTTTTCACGAGTGTCCTGATGATCACGGTAACACTCTACTTTTCACTGCGATCGAAGTTGTAAACGTTTTAGGATGTGCACCCATCGAAGTCTCCCTCTCTTCCTCTGCTCGCCGAGTTGGGTAAGGGGTGGTTAGTCACTTTTACCTCTCCTTCCCTTCCCGGCTTCACAAGGATTTGAGAATCACAGAGTTTTTAAACTCTCCCCCCAACCCTTTTCCCCTCTCTATGACGAGGTCGCGCATGCTTCGCGTTTTGACGCCAGCATAGCTTAGTGCTTTTTTTTCCTTAGGAGGATCCCCAAGTACCAATTTTATGCGATCAGGCTAGCGGAGTCCGCGCCAGACCTTTTGCCGGTCCGCTTCCTGGTTTATTGTAGCCCCCATCTTGAGATTTTAAATCTTATCTAATTTTCTCTTTTCCCTCGGGACCCGAAATTTAGAGATACGCTGCCGTTCCCTCCTCTTTCCGAAACTGTTAGGGCAGTCCCCCTAGTCCCACGCACTTATTTGCCTCAAACTTGACGCAAAGGGCGCTTTATTGAAAGATTTTTGTCCTTATTCCTGGCTTTTTGTTGTTTCTTGCCCGAGAATCATCGACGCCTAATGTGCTTCTTTTTCTTTTCCGTCCTGACAAAGGCCCTTTTTCTTATAGCGGCAGGCAGGTGAACCGGGGGTGATCTAACGACCTACAACTCTGCGCCTATTTTCTCTACTTGATGGCGTCATAATGGGCTTTATCCCCCTGACTTTTAACTTCGCCTTACCCTGAGATAGACATGAGGTATCCTAGGGATAATCAGGAGAGAAGTTTTGTCACTACTCCCTACTTGTTTCTTTTTCTTCTTTTTTTCCTACACGAAGAAGCGATGACCCCCATCCCCCTTCTCACGTCCGTATTTACCCGAGCCTCGGATGCAGGGCTTGAGACGTTGATTAAGCGTTTCTTTGCTTGTCTCTTTCTTTTCCGCCTTCCAACTGTCAACCCCCCCCTCCCCTCAAGGGTTTTTCCTAGCAATCGTTTTCTCGCGAGAGTCTTCTCTTATTTTTTTTTTTCCCCTGGGCGGCCTCAGTCCTGTTTTTTGCAATTCCCCGCCTTCCTCCATTTTGAAGCTCGAGGAATCTTGAATCAGGGGCCAAGTCTCCCCCGGTCGCCTGGAGGTTTTTTTTTTGTGCTTTTGCCGTTCTTTCCCCTCGCTGCGCCCTACCCCGGCCCGAGGACTTTTCCAGTTCCGGTCTCAAATCCCCGGTATTTTTTCCTCCGGCCCATTTTTCCGTAGGAATGTTCTTTTTAGCTTTCTTCCTTCGAGGTTCCCCCCCCCCCGCGTCCTGCTGTTGATTGCAACCAACAGTTGTCTCATCCCGAATCTAGATGGGAAATCGGCTTACAGACAATTCCAAATTCTAGCTACATGTCTTTCCTCTGGTAGTTCCATGTAATGATGGTTGGTTAAGTTCTCAGGCCTCTTTCTTTTCTTCTTTCGAGTTGCCGCAAATTGTGCCAATTATGACCCCAAAACTTCTCTAGATACCTTAGCAAATAACGTATCCGGCCAACAAAGGAATCGGTCTTAATGCGAAGTAGCTGCGGTACCTTTTTTTTCGTTTGCTCACCTCAAGGATGGAACTGTCCATGATTTGCGGAGCCTTCCCCCGAGCCTTCTAACTTTCCCCTCTTTTCCCGAATCATGCCATAGCCACTGCGTAAGATCACCGTAACACTCGGTTCTGGACGTGCTTTTTCCCCCCCTCACAACCCTCAACCCCCAGACTTGTGAAGAAGCCGTATTCCATCCCCGCGGGACACTGTATCCCTCCATTTTATCGAGGTTCTCGTTTCCCTCCATTTCTTTTCCTTTTTTTTTTTTTTTGGATTTTTCGAATTTTTGCAGAGAGCCTCTGACCCAATCCTTTCCTTGCCTCTGCTCTGCCTCAGGCTTTCCCGGTGATGCTTCTGGTGATATTTGGTTGTTCACGAGCCTCCAGGACTTCCGCTCTCGTTTCATGCGCCTCTCTCTTTTTTTATGCCTCCTGAGGGCGGCGATTTTGGCCTGTTTTTCGTCCCTACGATATCCCCGCGTTCACATCTTCGTTTGCGTACCGACGATTGTGACCACAGTGCGGATTTGTCTTTGCCCCTAACCGCCCCTTTGGGCCCCCCGTTGAAAATAAGGATTTGTCGCACTCCCCTCTTTTTATCCTCCTTTTTTTTAATCCGGCTTTCGGGGCCCCTTCCTCCAATCCGACAAGGAATTTGGAATCATCCCCGTCCCCCCCCCCACTCCATCACTTTTTAGTATAAAGATCTGAATTGTATACTGTATGTCCGCGCGTTATTTACCCTTTTTTTGTTTCTTCCGCGAAAGTTGATTGAGGTTGATTTTTCCTCCCTTTTTTGTTGCCACAAAGCAGACGTTTTGCTCCTATTCCCCTCCCGGTTGCGAAACACTGTCATATCCATCAATGGGGCTGCCTGTCTATTTTGTTTTTCCTCTTCTTCCTTCTCCGGAGATGCAGCAGCGCTTGAAAAGACCTCCTCTTAGTGACCCGAGTGATCTTTGCTGCTCTCGTACCATCAAGAGTCGGGCAGTGTCGAATTTGGCTTCCGCCGCGGTAGCCGTCCCTCCCCCCCCCTTTACCCTTCTCTCGCTAAAGAGATGCAGGCTCTACCCCTTTTTTGCTTCTTTTTGTGAAACCTGGTTCCTTCAACTCGCACTGAGCCCCTCCAAGTCACAGTCTTTCTCTCCTCCGAGTCTGTCTTGGGAGAGTGTGAGGAGCATTTCCATTTTTCGCCTCGCCCCTTCCGCCTTTGCCAAGACCGGAGGGCTGACAGTATGGCCGTTCTCTCTGAGCTTTGCTCTCTCCTCGTCTGGCGCGCATGTCTTCTTTAGCAGTTTGTAGTTCGCTCGTCGTGTTCCCGTGGATTCTCTTTTTAGTCGTGCTCATTTTCTTTTCTTAATCTTCAACCCTTCCTGGGCAACGTTTTCTCTCCGCGCCTTGCGTTTTGTCGCGCGAGGGCAACCGAGTCCTTGATTACTGCGTGTGAGTTCGAACGATTTTTCAGAACCCCCCCCCCACTCCGTTTGCTCCTTAACCCACCACAAATATTTGCCTGGTTCAAGCTACGACCATTATTCGGTGTGACTGCCACTGCTTGCGAACACTTTTTGCTTCTTCTTGAGCCGCAGCTCGCATCCGGCGGCTTTCTTTTTCCTTCTCTGTGTTCTGAGTGTTTCGAGAGGTTCAGGGGTATCGTCGCATTTTTTCTTCTGACCGCGAAGAAGCCCCCTTTAGCTAACTGCATCGGAGTGCTTCGACTTCGCCGTTCGCCGCTCGAGTTCCTACTTCCTTTTATTTTGTCCCTAGCTGGGAGACTAACGTCCCCCCCATAGCTATGGAGTTGCTTCCTTTGTAGAGCATGACTAATTTTCTCTTTTCTCTCTGTTCCTTTGCAGTTTTGGACAAGACTTCTGTGATTCTCTTCACCTTCCTTTGATTCGGTTCTGTTTGCTTTTTGCCTTCCCGGACCGAACCAGCCCTTTCCCCCCTCGGTTCTCCCCCCCGGTCAAGGGTTGGTTTTGGATCATTCCTGTGCCCATCATTCGTGAATCCTTGTTCCACACCTTGCGCATCGACACGAGATCTCCTTTTTCGCTCGCCCTACCTCTTTAGCAAGCGCATTTGTTCTTCCCCGCCCCTCCTGGTGCACCTTTTTTCACAATGACCAAGTTTTTTAGGGTTGTAGAGACCTCTCCTTTTACTCCTTCATTGTTTTTCGCTGGCTGGTCTTCTTTGTTCCTTTGGTTCCTCACAAAACTGGTAACGCTGGCTCCTTCACCTTCATGGCTACATTTTCCGCAAAGCTTTGGGGTCTCACTAATTTCGGCTCTCTTTTTCGATTGCTCGACGTTTTAATTCGCCTCTTGGGATGCACCTTCTTCCGGACTCCCCCCTTTCGTCCTTGATTGCTCGGCGTTGAAGAGTGCTGTCACGTTCTTTCAGAAAAACCATAACGGCACCCTCCCTTCTTTTAAGAGACTACTTTATGCTGTTTGAGTCCAAAACTTCTATGTTCACCGATCTATGTGAGTAGATGCTCTCGTCCGCCAGTTTTTTTCTCTTTTTTTTAGTTTCCCTTTCTTCTTACCTCATACATCGTCGGGAACTCGAGTTCTGCTTCCCGTCCTCTTGATGGTTCCCCCCCTCTTATTTCAGCGTCGTTCCCTTTCTTTCTTCCGCCTCTATGAAACGGACACTCTCTAACCCCCCCCTCATAGTCCAAACATCGACGTTTTGCCCAGCATCACTCCGCCGTTCTGCGTCTGCTGCGTCGCGGTTGTTTTGCTTTTTTTCGCAAAAGTACCACCGCCATTTTATTCTCACTCCCCGCCTGCTATCCTTTTTTCCGATTTGTCACAGTTAGACGGGCTTTTGTTTTTTTCGTTGCGAGAACTAAATAGGGGCATCATTGTGCTTCTTCCTCTCGTTCACCTTTGATCCCCTTCTTTTTTCTGTCTGCACCGGTTTAGAGACAGAATGGCCGATGGCTCCTCCGTCCGATGGGCGTTTCCCCCCCCTCCATTTCTTTCTCCACGACTTATCTGCGCAGAACCTGCTTTGCTTCCTGCGGCCATTTTTTTTTTCTCGAACGCCGTCCCCAATTCTTTCCCCTCGCTGATGACCGGTGGCGGGGGGTTCTTCCGTCCTAACTCCTCTCTTCCTCATCGAAACTCCAATTACCCTCCTCTCGATAGCTTCGACGTGCTTCTTTGCGCGAGTGTTTTTGCAGCACCCCCCCCCCAATAATCTTGTTTCTCGTTACATATGCATGTTGGTTCTCGCCCGTTTAGTATGTGGTTCAGAGGCTAAACTTTGTTGGTTTGAACGTCCCCGTTTCTGTACTGCCGCCATCCTTTTGCGTTATAGACGGCAGGAAGTGTGCCATTCTCATCCGTCGTCCTCATCTTTGACTCGGGTTTAGCCATGCTGCGGCCTCTTTCGATGCCTTTCCCGGTTCCTTTTTTCGTGCCCAACTACCTAGGATTTGCCGCCTTGCCGCTTCTGTTCGTTGTTCTTATTCGGTTCGAGCTCTGAAAGTCTGCTTCTTTTCCCACCACCAGTTCCCTTTTCTCCCGATCTACTACTTTCCGATATGTTAGTCTTGACCCTCCCACCGTTCTCCTAGCGGACATACTAACATGCGGCTTGGTTAGTACTAATGAAGCTTTTTTTTTCAGTGTCTCAGGCAACTCTCCTTCCGATGATTCGCTGACGAACGCCCTTGGCCACACTTTCCGCTTCCCCCTTGCTCTTTGATTGAAAATCCCTTCTCCTTTTTACTTTCCCCCAAGGAATCGGTCTTTCCCCCGAGTTTTGATCTCGTGTTTCCTTGTCCCTTTTTTTTTTGGTTCCGTTCCTCAAGGATGGTGAAACGGCCGAGACGCGTTATTCTTCCCTGCCCGCGCCCCCTTTCCCTCTCCCCGAATCAGGCCTAATCACGGCTCTTTTTGCCGGAGAGTCCTCGGCCGTTTCTCTGGAGTTGACCACGACATTTACCCCTGATTCATCCCTGTGGATTCATCTGCTGCCTGAAGACTCCTATTCTTTTCTACAATTTCATGCTCCGTCCTCCCCTAGTTTTTTGGTGGTATTCTCTAACTTTTAGATTCACGAGAAAGCCTCTTTTCTTCCTGAATTCAGGCAGCGTGCTAAGGCTTCTGCAGGTTTTTCTTTTACCGTTCTTTGTTTCCCACGTTCCCCTTACTTTCTGTTTCCGGTGCGCTCTCCGAGTTGGCGATGGTCCCCCTTGATTTACGTTTCCCCTCTTTCTTTCCCTTTCGTCGCTACTAAGTAGCTCATTTCCCCTAATGGCCGCGTCGAGAACTGTGTCAACGTTCTCGTTTTCCTTCTCTATTTCCCGTTAGTCCTTGGTTGGCCCGGCTTTTTCCAGGTTTTGTACTGCTCTTTCCTTCTTCTTCATCGAAGTTGGCCCATTTTTTTGCTTGTTCCCCCCTTTCTCTCACTGATCAAGAGTTGCCTGAGCAACCAACCCCCACACCCTTCGTACTCTTCCTTCTTTTTTTTTCAGCGGTGAGGCGCTCGTTCTTTTCGAAGTGAAATAGTGCACCGGTCGTTTTTTATGTTCTCCCTTTCCCCCCTTTTTTTTTCCCCTCCACTCCGAGGGTTTGCTCGCCTCGTCCAAAACTATGTGGCTGAACACCGAACATTTCCTTCCCCCTGGGTGAATCTTGGGGTTTTCCTGCCTTCAGGCCGAAGCGGACGACCGCTTATCCCAGAACCGGCCCTTCCTTCTTCCCGAGGGACCCGATTTTTAATTTTTAAAAGCTTCAGGCTCGTTCTGACCCACTTGATGCTTTCATTGAGGACTTTCCTCGCTTTGAGCCTCAAACCTCCTTCACACTTTTCCTTCTCCCCCCCCCGCGATTGACCCACGCCCTGATTGCTGGGTTAACTTTCCTTCTCAGCGCACACTCTCCAAAGTCTCAGCTTTTCTGTCTATTGGGAGGGAGAGTGTGACTTTAGCCTGTAGGTTTCCCTCCCCCCCCTTTCCCGCCCGTAGCCAGCTTTTATTTACAAGTAGTGACGATTTCCTTCGAGCTCCGCTCCGCTTTTTCTGGTCTCTTTCGAAGAGTTCTCTGGAATTTATGGATAAGCCTGTGAATCCATCGACGTTTTTCTTACCCCGTTGCAGGCTTCCGTTTTCCTCACACGGTGCCCTGGCCTTCTATAGAGCCTTGGCGGCTGTTGTCTGTCGGCAAGACCGAGCCCTGATTGGCCCTGGTCTCTCTTTTTAAGATTTTGCCCCCACAAAGCCCGTGCTCCTACACATCCTCAATGATAATTGAGTCAAGTTCTTCTCCTCCCTCCCTATTGTTGACTGACTTGCTGCCCACAGTTCTTCCAATCGCGTCAGGATAGCATCCTGCTTTCCTTTCTGACCCCTTCGTCGAGGTTGTCTTGACAGGCGTCTGACGAGGGGCGTCTAGTAGGACCGCTGATCCTCCTTTTCCCTCCTCGACCTGCACGTTTTCTTTCTCCCTGCTCCGCTCGCTAGTTTCGATTTGATGTCGTGCATCTCCTAGCGGGCCTGGTTTCACACGCTAGTTCTTTTTTTTTCTGTCTTTACTTTCATCGTCTCCTGATGTGCGTCCAGTTTTGGACGCAAACGCTCTCCCTGTTTTCTCTGACCTTCTGGTCCTGGGTCTTTGACGTGCTAGCGGGGGGGGGGTGGTTTGCCGCCCTTTGCTCCTTCTTCAAGGGTGCCTAGATGAGCTATTTGCAATCATGCTCCGCCCGACTGGTTACCCACAACGTCGACGCATCGCCCCTCCTTCCCTCAGATTGTCGTGAGTCTTCAATTAACTATTGATGACGAAGCGCATGTTAGCTGACTTGTCTTCTCCTCTTTCCCCATTTTGTCCAAAGTCCCAACGTTTCATTTATATGTAGTCCATCTCTTCTTTTTATGCCCTCGTTGTTTGGGGCCCTGATTTCTTACATCCCTACCTTCTTCAATTGGGCATTTAAAAGGGGTGAACGACAGGCGAAGGACATTCAATGGCCTTCTTTCTTCGTAGAGGTTTTGACTCTTCACCCCCCCCCCTCTTAGGAATATCTTTGTTGCTGATCGGGACGTTGTTTCACCTTCTCTCTTCCGGCCTTTATGGCACCCTCGGAAGTTCACCTAGAGACAATTGGAATTGTTTCCGAGTTGAGCGTCATTTGGGTCCTCTTCCCAGCCCTTCTGCCACTCCAGGAATTAAGGAATCCATCTTGGCGTCAAGTTACCCCTGCACCTTTAGTGGGAAGAGGACGAGTTCGACTCACAGAGATTTTTATGTGCGCGTGATTCCGTTGAGGATTCACTATTCCAGTCGGAGGAAAAGAGTAGCAACAACACACACGCCCCCCCAACCGCCCCCCCACCCGCCCCCCCCCCCCCCCACACCACCCCCCAGCCCCCCCACCTCCCCACCCCCCCCCGAATATGTCTCTTGGGACTGCTTCTTCAGCCCCTTTTTTTTTCTTTTTCCTCCCATTCTGACTCAGTGTACCTCTTCTCCCCCCCCTTCCCCGCGCACTCGAACTGCGATGACCCCTTTTTTTAGAACCTTTTCCGTTCCTCCCTCCGCACCGCCAATTTCGTCTTTTTTCATCCCTAAGCCAGGAGCGATATGAAAGTTGCCTGTATCGGTGATTTGTTTCTTCCCTCGTAGAAACTTCTTCGTTTCCTCTGTGCTCGGGTTTTCCTTACACCAGCCGCCACCTTTTTCTCGACTGCCCCCCTGTTGCCTTTTACCGTTGGTGGATTTTACACCTTACGAAGATCTATCTGATCACGCCTCTTTTGTTTCACACTTATCCACGACCTTCGAAGCAGAACCCTTCCGACTATGAGCAGCCCCTTTATTAGATTTTGTGCGCTTCTACCCTTTCTTCTTCTTCCACTATTTTCCCCCTGGGCTTGTCCAGGTGGAGGGTCGGCCAATAACAAGAAGAATGTCTCTATCTCTAACGTCCCCGATCCTCGGAGCGACGGCGATCGTCGGGTTGTTTCTTAGTGCTCCGCCTTTTCCCGTTCACAACACCTCTCTTGTTTTGAACTTGCAATCTGGTGGCTCGAGGTGAGAAGGGGGTTTCATGTCTGTGGTGAATAAAACCTGGCGGCTCCCCCATCTGCCTTCCCCTCCTTCCATTGTTGCCTCTTTTTTGAGTCTCAGAACTCCAATTGCTCACGCGTTTTTCGAGTTTCTTGCCGGTTCGGGCCCTTGCGGCACATGGAAGCTGTAGGTGCCGGTCGTGCCCCACTCACCCCTAGTCTCAGGCTGCCCCATGGATAGGAGTGGTTCGCAACCTCAGCCTTTTTCGAGCGACCCAAAACACGCGTCGCTGATGGCACCACGGGCGGGTCTCATCACCTTTCATAGCTTCCCCCTCCCTCTTTCCTTTTTTCCCCTTTTACACCGTATCTCCTTCCACGCAATACATCTACTCTCCCCCAACAAAGTTTTGGTAGTACCTCATGACGGGTTTGTTTCAGTGTCTCCGTCCCTTCGTTTTGTGCAGATGGTTTTCGTCTCCTTCTTTTCCAACCCTATTGCAAAAAAGTCTATTTTACATGCAGGACAAGCACTTTTTTCCCCGGGGCCACCCCAACCTTCCTCTTTTCCTTCAAATTCGAGACTTCTATCGGGCGCACGTGGTTCACCCGTCGGTCGCGCACCCAGGATGGGGCAACTGCCTCCCTTGTTTTCTGAGCGACGCAAGCTTCCTTTCTCCTTCCCCGACTCTTCTCCTTTCTCCACTGCGGCAGTCTATCCTGTAACGAGATCCTTGCCTTCTGGACGTGCTCCACGCCCCTATTAACAGCCCCCTTGTTCAGAAAGAAGAATAGAGTCATGAATTGTTCATTTTCTAGACCGCTTTCTTGTTCCCCCCTC
>Ga0179593_1695303_pt1 | contig 21103 bp, 18 predicted proteins | sample CZODoug2_1_08_16_FD_185931 | JGI IMG/M metagenome (GOLD analysis project Ga0179593, IMG submission 185931) | Vadose zone soil fungal communities from Angelo Coast Range Reserve, California, USA - CZODoug2_1_08_16fungal (PacBio error correction) | ecosystem: Environmental > Terrestrial > Soil >... | reverse complement strand
TGCAAGCCGTGGAGTTTGGACCCGCGGCATTTCGCTCGATTGGGCTTCCCCGGACCTTCGTATCATAAAGCTTGAGATAGCTTTTTGTTAGCCCATTGGTCGGAACACAAACCTTCCATTGACCGCCCGTCCCCTAGGCATGTCTGCCTCCATTTCTTTCTGGGTGTTCTTGGCTGTTGTAATCTCCCTTCCTTCTATCATGGAGCCTGACCCCCTCCTTTTTCACATCTGCTGATCGACAGCATTTTCCTATGGAATCCTTGATTGCCCTTCGAACACCGTTAAGTTTTTGGTCCCGGCACGCTACTTGAACCTTGCCGCGTCTTTCGTTTTTTTTTCCTTGGTTGAGTCTCTGCGCTCCCTTCCAGGATCGACCCTTTTCTCCCCTCTCTTGGCGCTATTCAGCCTCTTTCCGGGCCGGCTCTCTCCCCTGAAGTGGAAGACATGCTATCTTCCTTTTTCTGAAAGCCTGTTTTCACAGAAGTTACTTCATGAAGATACAGTTTTCTGAGTTTGTTTAAGGCCCGTACCAGCAGTACGGCGAATCTCTCCTATGCGCGCTCCAATAAAGACTGCGTGGCACAATTTTCTTGTTCCTTTTTTGAATTCTGATGGGTTCCCGGTAAGGCGCCACGTTGTTTCATTCCTGTGGCGTGGTGTTTCTCTCCCCCTGCTGCGGTTTTTGGTGACATTTGCAGATCCCTTCCTCAGATTGCGCCACCCAATCTCGTGGATTTTACTCTCTTCCCCTTCAAAGTTCCCGATTGCTCCCCACCCCCCCCTCATTTTTGGTTATAACGGAGCGCTTTCTTGCCGACTTCGGGGATTTTATCCTTCCATGTTCCGTATTTGCATCGGAAACCATCGCCTTTCTTTTCCTTTGCTTTGGTCATTTCTGACTCTTTTCGTTGGATGCTTCAACTCTTTGCGCCCTTGCCCCCCCCCCCACGGAAGCGAACTTCCCTTTTACTCGTCGAATTCGGGACGATGTCCCTCGTTTCTTGTTCCTAGAATCTCCCCGCCGCTCCTCTCCAGTACATGGCTTTTCGTTCTATTAGATGGGCGACTCGACCCGCGGGTTACTCCCTTTTTTTCCTGCCGTGTATTTTTTCCTTTTCTCCTCGAGCGCCTTTTTTCCATGCCATTTTCTGCAACCGGACTCGAACCTTCTTCTTTTCTCCCGATCGCCCCCTTTTTTCCTCAGTTTTTCTTCACGCTGGTGTCATGAAACCTCTCGGACAGGAGTTGTTTGCGATCTCTTCACGTATTGCCTTATCTTATTTCCGCAACCAGGTGGATTTCCTCACTTGACTGACGATGCTTTTCTTTTCCTTGCCCCGATCGTGATCTCCTCAAGTTAATCGCCGCAGTTCCTCCTATTGCGTTTTCTTCCCGTGAATGTTTTCACCAAAACCTGCTTTGTGTCTCCCTCTCATTTCGGTCCTCCCCCGACCCTCCCTTTAAATGAATTTTATCGGTGGATCCCCCAATTGTCAGTTTTTTTGCTCTGGCATCGTGTACCCGGTGATTGGAAAACCTCACTCCTTTTCTTGTGCTGACCATGAATATTCCTTGGCATGCTGTTGGATCCAGCGCTCATTTTCCCCTTTTTTGCCTTTGTGCAAGCTTCCCCAACTCTTCTCCCACCCTCTTTCCCAAATTTCGATTTTCCTTTCCTCTGTTCCGGCGTTGCGTGGCGATTAATTTCTTTTATCCATTGCCAAGAGCAGTCCTTGCGGGACGAGTAAGTACCTTTTCCTCCCTTGGGTTCCCTTTGAGCGAGTAACGCTTTCTTCTGGTTACTCGCCTTCATGTTCGCTAAGATACCCTTTTGATTATGTCCCGTCTTTCCCTTATCTCGTTCCCCCCTTTCTCCCCAGCGGCCCCGTTGAATTTCTTTTCCAGCAGAATCTGACAACTTTTTTGATTTTTTTGAGCAGTCGGCGCATTCCAGCACGCTGTTATTGAACCCCGTTCTCTCTCGACGTTAGGTTTTTTTTGCCCGGGCTTCAGAAGCTCCAGCAGTGTCTCCTTTTTTTTTGGATGATTATTTCTCGCGGCGAGCTCTTCCCGTTTTGATTCAGCGCCTCCGGTCTGCCTTCCAGGCCTTTCCCTCCGAATCTTCCTTGTCCCCTTCGTCCACTTTCATCGGCCGGACATTTCCTTTGGTAGCGTTTATCGGCTCCCAGCGCCGGACGAAACTGACCTTTTCTTTTTTCCTTCCCTTTGATCTTGTATCTGTCCCTTTCTCTTTTCCTCTCCTTTTGATAAACCATAGTCCCCCCTTCTCTTCTCCCCAATCGTGCTTCTCCAAATCCTTGCCCCCCCTTTCTTTTGATGTTCCCTCTTTCCTTTTCCGCACCCGCACCCCTGCGAACACTTCTCTACATATTGACGACCTTGATCCGTGTTCTCTCCACGCCTTCCTTTTCATTTTTCTGTTGAGTTCTTCTGGATTGGCGGTCCCCTCTTCCTCTATGGGCAAGCCAATCGGAAACTTTCTGGAGCTGATCCGTCTCGGGAGACGTGTTTCATGGTTCAATTCACATGGCTCTCCCCCCCCCCTTCCGCAAAACAAACAACGGAATTCTAATCCCCCCCTTTTACCCATCCCGCCGTTTTTCCCTTGAGACCCCCGCACCCACCTCTTAACAATTTCGGAGGTGATCTGGTGCGCCTCGTCGCCTCTTCTTCCCTGACTCCCCCTTTTTCGAGGGAAGCTTCGCGATAGGAAGGCGCTATGAGCGAGTCCGGTTTTTTTATTTAGGAACCCATCGCCGCCATCCTTCTTTAAAAAGTAGTTGTCTGCGTACTCCCCTTATTGTATATTATGCCCTCAGTTCTCTTGTTCCCCTCCCCAATTTGATGATGGGACGACCGAGCCGTGGCCGATAATATGTTTTCTTTGATTGTCTTTCCTGTCCCTTCCCGTCATCCTTCGATTTTAAGTTTGATTCTCGTTGGGGACTTGTTGCCCGCAACTCTCCTTTCGTTTCCCAACCCCTTCAACCGCGGATCGCCAGTCCGCCGTCGACACCTCCTCCCGCTGTCGCAACCCAACTGGGGCTGCAGCAGGAGTCCGGCCTTCTATTCTAGTCCAGACCGAAAGCATTTTTCGGGGTTTAACCCGAATGTGCCTCTGTTCCCTTCCATTGCGGTGGGATTCGCGTTCCCCGCCAACTCCCCTCTCGCTTAAAAGGTCTCCTCCGTTTGGCCGGTTCCCCCCACTTAGGTCGCCTGGGATGGCTGGGGGACGAGCACGTATTCCCCCCCCCTAGCGGCGTTTACCCTCGATGGCCTCTTCTGGATATTGAAGGTCTGGTATCCCCTAAGTTGCCGGAACGCGCTTTTACTCTTCTCTATACCGTGTCGAAGGGGCTCTGGCGTGCCGGGGAAGCCGCGTGAAGTTTCCCTTCCAAGCTTCAAGTGAAGATTTGAACATCGTTGTTGTCCCAAGTTTTCATGGTGGAATTCTGATGCTGTCGACCGGGATTTCTTTTCTTCGCTTTCTTTTTCACCCGTTTTCATCTCTTCACTCTCTCTCTTTGCTTTACCCTCCGAACTCGAAAGAAACAGTCGTTCCCCTCCCCTGTTGGAAGAGAGGGACCCGTCTCCCGTCTTCATGCCGTTGGTCTCTCACGGCTGCCAGGTGAAATTTTTTCCCGTCATCTGTCTTGTCTCCCTACCTTCCTTCCCCCTCCTTGGGAAACCCCCCCCTCTCCTAGATGGATGAAGGGTTTTTTTCCAGTTGGACTCAAAAAATACTGGTCTTAATTCACGTCTTGGACGCCTTGTTTTTTCACTGTACGGTACTCGACCTCTTTTTTCCTCCTTTCCTATTACCCGTGATGACATAGAGACTCTTTTTTTTTAGACTGGGATTGTTTGCAGCGTCAGCACCATTTTGTTGAGGTGACGCGCCACCCCTTTTGATTCTTTACTGGCGCTGTTGCCCCTGATTTTTATCGCAATTTCCCCCTTTCTGTTCTTGGCATCTCTTCTTTTTCTTTTTTTTTTAAGTTGATTTTCGGTCGCCTTGCCTCCCTCCGGCCTGCTCCCAACTTTTTCCCTGCACGGTAAGTCCCCTTCCAGTTGGAAAGGCTCGGTTTTTATTTGAGGCCGGCGGAACATCTATCTCTCATCTTTTTTTTTTTTCTTGAGATTTCCTGCGCCGTCTGGCCTTTCCAATGTCCCTTCTTCGCCCTTGCAGGGAACATTGTTTTTGCTCTTCAGGTCGCACGATCCTGAGGCTCTTCCGTTCCTCTTCCCCCCCCCTTACGCACCTTTTCCATGGACGCCGACTCCAAAAACACGGCAGGCGATCAAGCCTCTTTTCTTCACCTTTAAACACCACCCTTTTCGCGGTCCCTCCCTCGACAACTTTTTGTCTCGATCACATTGCCACCAGCCCATCGTAACTCGACTTCGTTTTTCCTTTTGATCAGCCACCTCTTTCCAGTTCCCTGTGAACAGCGGTTCCCCCCCAACTGCAGTTAGACCTTTTCGAACTGAAAGGACTTTCATTCAGATATTTTTGCGTTGGCTTCCTTGCTTTCTCCGACCACTCTTCCATTCGGGTCCTTTCATGCTCGAGTACGATCTTTTTCTCACGAAGACTGGATCGAAGGAGAGTTCAGTCCCTCCCTCTCTTGTTACGGATCTGTGTTGATCTGAAAGAGTATTCATATCGTTTTTCCACTCCCTCTCCCGTTTCACTCCCGACAGCAAGCTCCCCGATTCCCCCCCCCCCCAATTTGCCGGCAACTCTTTTTCTCTTCGGACAAAAAGTTCAAGTTTTTCACGGCGGCTCGCGCCTTACACGGTATCTCCTTTCCCGCTTGCCCCGGAGTACAGCCTCCCTCCACCTTTCCCCTTCCCCTGAACCATATATATTTCCTTTTGGATGACTCTCCGCTTTCTTGGTGGAATCAAGCAGGCAGCGACCTCCTTCCTCGACAATTTCTGACTCACAGCTGCTCGAAAAACGCACCCTTTCTTAGTGATTTTACTTTGGTTCAGTCATCCCTCCCCTTCCTTTTTCCCCTTCTTTTTCAGGTTCGGTTGCCCTCTGCTTTCTTCGTTCTTTCTGCCCGAGCTAACTTTTTTTTTCTTGCCTTGAGCGTCTTCTCTTCAAAAGGTTTGTTTGGAGGAAGCGCTGCGCTTCTGGTGCGTAGTGCTAGCGGGTGGACTTTTTAGATGCCTATATATTTTCTCACCAACCCAGACCGATCAAGGAATTCCCCCCTCCCTTGCTGCCCGCTCGCCAGTCGGAAAATCCGCCACCACAAACATATTGGCTTCTCGGTGTTCGGCAACCTTTTTTCGTCCCCCCGCTTCATAAAAAATGATCCCCCCCACTAGAGCACTCTGTGGGTCCCTTAGGAAGAAAATCCGAATACGGTCCGTCCCTGTTGACGATGGGTATCCACCCCCCCCAAACCCCCCCACAAACTCCCTACGCTCCCCCCTTTAGCCGATGAGTCTTTACCGCTTCCCTCTGTGGCTGGCCCAGTAAGACCGCCTCTCAAGGAGCCTGCCCTATCACCTCCAGAATAGTTCCCTTCTAGTGGGGCTGTGCTCCCTCTTGAAATCTCCTCTGAAAAGATTCGTTGCTTTTTCCCCCTGGGGTATCGTTTCCTCGGGTCCCATGTATCTCCGCTGACCCATAGTCAGCGTTTCTCTATTTTCCTCCCTCACTTTCTTGATGCCGCCTTTTGCCCTTCTCTCTTCCCACGTGCCGCCATCCAGATCAAAGACCCTCGATTCAAATTTCTTTTGGACAGCTTCCCCCCCCCCCAAACCCTCGTCTCTTTTCACGAGTTTATTTTGCTTTTTTTTCTTTGACTTCTCTTCGGTCAACCTGTCGCATTTTGAACTTTGCTCCTTGCTCGCCTCCAATGCGGCTATTTCGGTTCTGTAGCCATCTTGTCACGATTCCGGGATACCCCCTCTTTTCTCAATTCACCCGCAGATTTAATGTACTTTCGTCTTTCTTCTTTTTTTCGACCTCTCCTTCCTTCGGCTACCCCCCGAGACAATGAGTGAGTCCTATCAGTGGCACGACTTACGCCTAGCGTTCTCGTTTTGATTCTTCTCTCCCCGTTTTTCCACAGGTCCCCTTTCGCGATGCCTCCACGCTGAAGAATCTTAAGATAATCAATCCCCTTCCTCCCTGGAGCTCTCCCTCACAACCGTCTAAGGGCGATAATTACCCTCTTTCCATTAGGAGTATTCCCCCCTTCCTCCCTTTTCCCATCTTTACCTCTTTTTCCTATTCTCTTTCATTCCAGGCCACTTTTTTTCGGATATTCTCCTGACCCTTTCGCCACTGATCGCTGAGGAAACCCCCTATTCTCGCTAAGACTTTTCCCCCCTCTTTTTCGAGTCTCACCTCTTCACGCCCGCGCCGCCAACCCTCCTCTTTTTTCAAAAACCCCTTTACCCCCGGTACTCGCTGCGCCAATGCAGTCCGGACCCTTCAAATCCTTCCTTATTCGCTGGTCTCCCTCAAACGCCCGAAGCAAGTGCTCTCCCTGTCCAACGGTTCCTGCGCTCAAGAGCTTGGTGGGGCATTGCTACTGTTTATTAAGGGGAGCTGTGATAAGATCAGTCCTCATGCTCCCTGCCTCCATTAAGGTATTCATCCCGCCACTCTCTCCTCAACGATTTCCTTAATCTCACCTGGTCTCGCTCGCGGACGAACCTTTTTTCGCGAATTCCCTGGCCATTTATTCTTTTTCGGTTCCACCCCAGGCGCCCCCCCTTGGATTCCACTGGTCTCTTTTTTATGGTAAACCGCCTTTTTTCCCGTGGCCGAAATCTTCTTGCAAACTGCGTTTTGTACCAAACTTTACCACGATTTTCCCCCATTCTGCCCCACGTCCAAATGGTCATTCGCAACCTCCTTTTTTAGCGCCCTTTCGCCGTTCTTCTACGTTCAACGTCCACCCCGTGGAAGTGTCGTTTTCTCCGCAAATCCTGCCGACGTTTTTTTCTAACAGCGTCGCTGACTTCTTGAAACCTTGATGCGCCTCTCCCTGAATGGCTTACTCTTCCCCTTTTCCCCGACATCATTACGGATCAAGTCCTTTTTCTCCTGAATCCGGACACGTTCCAGGAACATAGGAGGCCCTCCCAATTGGATCGCCCCAGTCTCCTTCCCCTTTTTAACCCCATTTACCCCTTACTCGGATGGCGAGGTTGTTTCCTTTTTATCCCGACCCACGAACCAACGCCTCAGCGCATCTTTTCTAATTACGTACTGGTTTTCCCCACTAGTGGTTTTTTTTCCGGTTGTTAGTTGATGTCCGCATCTCTTCAAAACCTGCAGTCTTTCTGGTCCCCCTTTCCCAGTCGCGAAGTCCCCCTTTCCTTTTGCCGACGTCACATGGCAGTACTATAAAGAAGAAATCTAAAGCGCTCCTAGCTCATCCATCGTACATGAGGATGGTTGAAGCCTCCGGCAGTATCGTCTTTCTTTTTTTCGACTTACTCCACGATGTGCTGGGTTTTCTTTCCACCGTCTGGATTCGCTTTGGTATCTTCCTTCACCAACAACTCTCCCTGCTATAAAAACAAGCGCCACGTGTCTACGCAGGCGCAGCCCCTTCCACACCCCGATTATTCCCTTCCGAGCCCCCTTTCCCCCCCACTTGGCCTTGCCTCTTTCCCCAGTATAGAGTTTTTTTTTAACTGTGTTCCGATTCCCGTATACTTCCTTCCTTTTCCCCTTTAACAAATTCTTTCCTACTCGTGTGAATGAGTTGATTTCTGTTTTAACAAGCGATTCGCCGTTAAAACTAATTTAAAGCCTTCTTTTGAATATTCCTGGCTAGCCCTTTTTTGCGCCATTTTAGCGGTAGAGAACGTTTTTCCTTTTCAGCCGATTTCCGCTTCCCACAGATTCCTTTCCGAGTCCGGAGTCATCGCGTTTTTGACACCCTCCAAACTACTCCCTTTTGGTCACCTTTCCTTGAGTGCCCTTTTTCGAAATACGATGCGTTCATACTGTTGAACAACCGTGTTTCCGTTCTCCCTATCCGTCCGGATATAGTCACCCCCCAGTTTGAACCCCTAACCGCCCTTCACTATCGCGAAGTCCGGCCAGTGCGGATCCTTTTTTTTCTCCCCCCGAACACTGCTCCCTCGTCGGCCGTTTATGAATTCTTGAATTGGGTATTTCTCCCCCATTCGATCGTTCTCCTCCCTGGTCCACTCGAAACAACTCCAACGGCCTGTCATCTCTCCCCTCTCTCTTTTTCTACTTTTTTGTTTTTTATTGAAGATTTTTTTTTCGCAGCACTTGATCTTTCGTTTGGTTTAGAGACATACTCGGCCAAGGGAGACCCACTCTTTTGTTTCCCCCTTCATTTCCCCTCCCCTCTATTAATACCCCTCGGAGCTCGGTTTGAGCAGTGGGCTTGTCGGAAAACACCCACCTCCATCCATCCCCCACTTTGACCTCACTCCTTCGCGGCGGTGGACTGACTTTTCCTTCTTGTCTAAGGATTTTGTTACTACTATCTCTGGCTTTGTCCCCCCGGGTTTCCACCTTTATAGCTTCTTTCCGCTTGCGCAAAAGATTGACTTTTCCGGATTCTCCGCGACCACCACCTGTTTGATGGTCCAGTTTCCTTCTCCCTTCCCTTCTGCGGATGTCCTAAGCCCCCCGAATATTTTCGATCCTCCCCTCTGCCGGGCTGCAAATTGATACGTGCTTTTTCTACGATAGCCTCTCACTGTCCTTTTTCTTTACGCCAGATATTCCCGGCTTGAATATGGTGAGAGCCTTACGTGGCGTGAAAATAGTTTTCAAACACTCCGTTACTTCATCCTCCCCAAAGAAGTCTTATCATTTTGTTTTGAAGGCCTTAAAACGCTCCCCGAAGTATGCCCCCTCTCCCCCTTTTTATCAGAGATTTTCACGACGATGAATATGGCCCTTTGCCGCGTTCTTGGAACTTATATCTTGGAGTTCATTTCCTGGCCTGTCGTACTTCCCCCCCTCGTTCTTGAGCCACTCCTTTCGTAGCCGGATTGGCGTCCTTTTTTTTTTGACACTGGTCAATTTGCGATTCACCGCGGAAGGCCAGTGTACCGCCAACAACCCCTTGGGATTCTCCCCACTAGATTTCGCCCCTTTATCCCCACTCCCATGTCCATCCTTTTTCCTTTTTAACGGATCTCTACGCGGTAAGAGATTTTTTTAGAGGGTACTTTTTTAGGCATGAGTCTGCAAAATCTCCGGGCTGCCCGCTGTGGCACCTTTGGCCTCTCTTCTTGCCCGTCCGGAGATGTGTTCCTCCTGCAGCCACCTTAAACCGTCAGCCCCGAACCGCCTATTCTTCTTTCATTCCGTCGTGACCAACCTGAAACGCTGCCGAATTCCTTCGCGCACGTAAACGCGCCCCCAGATTCCTCTGGGGTCAGTTTTCCCTCGGTTCTTTGTAGCGATTTCCTTTTTCGGTGGAATAATCTTTTCTGCAGTTTTTCCTCAGTCGTTGAGTTGAACGTCATTTCCTGTTTGCAACTTCAGTTCGGCCTCGCTATTTCTACCAAGTTTTTCCTGCTCAGACGACTTTTTTTGTTATTTTTCCCATTTTCCCTTCATAGGACATTTGTTTCGCGTACATCCTCCCACTAGGGCCGTTGCAGTTACTTTCCGCAACCCTTCGGCGAGCATTCATGAGACCAGTGGACCCCAGTCGGGGCGGGGGACTTGTGACGTTTCTATCCCCCATTAGCCCGTAATTTGTACCTCGCTCCTTCCCTTTTCGATTCGTTCTTCCAGGCGGGAATGTTTACACATCGCCCACAGTTGCGGCCTCAGCGCGCGCCATTGTTTTCATCCGCCACGAATAATTACGACGACTGGCGTCGGGCATTTGAAGTTTCCTTTGCGTTCCCCTTTTCCAGTGTTGCTTTCTTCACTACTCCGTGGTTTTGATTTCTCTTTAGGGCAGTTAAAGATTATTCCGGCCTTCCTTCTTTTTTTCCTCCTCCTCTCCGCTCCTCCTTTCCTTCGTTTTCCCCGGAAAGCTTCCCTTCTCGACCGATTTCCCCTCCGTTTCGGCTTCTATCTGATCCCCCGGCGTGGAGTTCCAGCTTGTTCTTTTTTTTTTCTCCTTCCCTTTCCCAGCGCCAGTCGGCTTTTCTTCTGGCGAGCCCGTTTAAGCTTTTGAAAATTCGCGCCTCTGGGCCGACTTGGTTTTTCGGTATCTATGAGACGCCGTCCTTTTTTCCTCCTCTCTCTTCCGATCCTGTCTCTCTTTCCCGTCCTTTCTTTTCTTCCATGGAGACGTTTTCCCTCTTGAGCTATCAGCGGACTTGTGCATCCTTCCAGTCAGGATTATATTTACCTTTTCCTTCATTTCACTCCTTTTCTCTCAGTGGTTCGCATTCCTCAGTTCACGAATGGATTGATTTTCATTTTTCACGAGAAGGTTTGGTTTTTTTGTCTCCCCTGATTTTTTCTGACGCAGTCCAAGTAGCGTGATTTTTTTTTTTCAGTCGGCGTTCCTTCGCCCTCCTATTACCGGTGATGAGCGCTCTTGGTCGCAACTCCTTTATACGGCTCCTGCTCCGCTTTCCTTTTTCTTTCCTTTTTACTTTTCATCGCTGCTATGTGATCGTGGTAATTCGGAATTTTTCCCCCTTTCCGTTCGACCCCCCCTGCCTTAGGTGAACTTTCTTCGTTTTAATCTGGGTCTTTTAATTTTCCCCCCTCGAGTTCTAACCCTCCCCCCCTTCACTCAACCATTCTCTGCATTGCTTTCCCCACAAATAAGTTTTTTCCCCAAAGCCTGCCAATTATTTTAAGAAACGATTTCCCTGCCCCCTCCCCCCCCCAGCTTCCCAATACATCGTGTCCATGTTCTCCCCCCTCTTTGGTTGAATCGATTCTGTCCCAACGCCTGATTCCCCTGGATGGTTTTTTTGAATATTCGGGCTTTTCGACATTTCTCCCCCCATTTGAACATCCCACCCGGGAAAGTGATCAGCTCTTTTCCCCCTTCCCTGTCTCATCTCGTTCTTGGTTCCCCAAGCGAGGAGATACTGTCCTTATAAGTGGCGATAAACCCCGTTATCGCCTCACGCCAGCTGGTTCTTGACCGTAGATTTTCCTCCTTCATGCCCCATATATGTATGGCCCTCCGTATTTAAGGTGAGATTTTTTGAGACCTTTTTTCCTAGTAATTAACGCTCAGCCCTTTTCGAGTTCAGCGGGTTGAGTTTGCGTCGCGCTATGCGCTTCCTTTCTTTTTTGGGTTTTTTGGGCTCTCCGCCGACCCCTCGTACAGGAGTAGGATGAGCCATCTCCCCCTTTATTTCGCTCTTTTCTTCTCTCCCTTTTTTTTTGATTTGTTGGTCTGGAGGATTGAGTGGGCGACCCCCCCCCGACGTGTCCGTGCATGCTTGGGTTGGTTTCTTTCGTCTGCTCCATGATTTGTTGCCTGGTGGTTTTTCCTTTTTTTTCCCCCTCCGTCTGGGGCATTGGCTCCCCCTTCTTTAGCTCTACAACGTTCCCTTTTTTTTCCATACGCACCCTCTCGCATCCGATGCCTTTACACGGTCGATGTCCCAGACGGCGTAACCCAAGTGCTTTTCCGAGGCGCCTCACTCCGACAAGCCTATTTCGTTCCCCCCCTTCCCTTATGAACTTTTTCCTTTTGGCGTGCCCTGCCAATTCCACGTCAATCGACGTTGAGGTTGTGCTAAGGGTGGCTTTTGGGTGTACCCCTCCCGGGTCCGGTATGCTGGGTTTTCGAGATTCCTCTCCTTCCACCATCTTTTTTTTTTCCCAAATCAATTGGACCTTCTTATGGAGATTGGAGGGGCTTCCTTACTCGCAACGGCCGGCCTCGTTTGGAGACTCCCTTTCGACCAGTCCCGCTCGCGTTGTTTTGCGGCCCGGAAGCATCGTGAAACTCCTTTTTTCCTGTTCTACAGCGAGAACGCGGTGTGGCCGGCAAAGTTTTGGTGGGAAAGCTTAGACCCTTTTCTTACTCCCAGGAAGGTTGGTTTTTCGGTTGTCCCTTTTACTTTTTCCAGGCATCGAGAATACTCGGGGCTACTCACCCCCGGACCCCTTTCCTGAAACCAGATAGTTACAAGTCTTTTTCCCCCTAGATTGTTGGTGGGGGGTTGGTTGGTGTGTTTTTGTTTCCTGACGGAACGATCCTTCGACTCCGTCTTGTGGTCGCCTTATCGACTCGCTGGCAAGGGAATCCCCTTTTTTTTTTGTGCTTGCTTTCCCGCCCAGGAGTCAGCAACAAGCGCGGTTTAGAAGGCCTCATTTCTTTCCGTGGATTTCCCCCCCTCTTCTGTTCTTGTTCGTTTCCCCTTTTCACGACGGCTGCGTTACGAGTGCCCCGTTTTTTTTTCTCGACCAATCCCCTTTGGTGTTTTTGAAGGCAATGTGTCTTTCTCACCATTGTCGTCGTTCCGCGGTCCCTTTTCCCGTGAGCGCGCTTCTTCTGGAATTGATCGCCAGGCGGTTTTTGATTACGTAAGGTCAGGGGGAAAGTTTTTTTTTCGGCGTTGCGCATTTTTTTTCTCCCTTCTTTTCCTGACGTTTTCAGGCCCAACCTTTTCCCTGCAAACTTTTTCCAGGAACTTTTCCCTATTTTCATTGACGGTGGGGATGATGCTTTCGGTTTACGCAGATCTCTCTCTTTTCCGACATCAGTTTTTTTTTTTCCTTTATGTTCCGGACGGCTTCCTACCCGAAGTCCGCCTTCCTCTCGTACGTTATGGACGCATGTTTTACCTTGTTGTGCTCCAGGGCGTCAGCTCTTGGATTAGCCCGCAACGCCTAATCACTTCCTCATTTCCCCCTTTTCTTTCCTTCCCCTTTAAAAAGTGGCGATCAACTCCAGGCTGTTTTTTTTTTTTTTTTTTTTTTTTTTTTTCTTTTATTACCCCTCCTCTTTTGGACACAACCTCACAAGTTTTTCCCTCTTTCACCCTCGCTGACGCCAATGTTTTGACTCCAAAAGCCCACCAAGTATACCCATTTCCCCAATCGATTTTGTCGCGGCTTTGAATGAAAAGTTACCCTTGTAACCTTCTACGTTTTCCCCCCTAAGCTGGGTCCATACACCGCAGCGGGCTAAAGTATTAGTCCTTTTGCTCTCAGTTTTCCTCGTGTGCAGTTTGTCCAGTTCGACACATCAACTTTCATCTGCTTTACGACCGTATTCCCCGCCTTTCTCTCAGGGCTTTATCCCTCTTCTTCCACCCACTCTTTCGAACTCTTTGCCGTTCCGGTGATTCTCTCGGTGTCTTGGTAGTCAACACCGAACACCCCCCCAATCATGGTCTCCGAACTTGGCTCACGATTCCGCACTCGCTGCCCCCACCGCTGTTATCTTCCGTTGTTCCAAACGTCTTCCCCTTGTTGATGTCCCTTTCACGGTGGTCTGCTTTTTTTGCAGCACTTCAAGAGAGCGCCCCTGTAGAAGGCTTTCTTCCCTTTGGCACCGGGCCAACTAAGAAACCTTCCCCACTTCCATATGCGCCACGCTTTTTCCCCCTTTCCATGGATCGACGCCCAGATCCCGTGACCCCCCCTTCGATGTTGTGTTAACTTCGACTTAGCAACCCTTCATTTTCGTATTCGCGACCTTTTGGCCCCGGATTGTTCAAGCAATACCAGTCCAATGCCGTTAAGCGCTGCCATTCTTCTTTTCCTTATGAGTTTCTTTTTTTTGGCTGCGCCTTTTCCGCTCTTTTTTACCGCCGTTTAGCCCAGCCTTGTTTGGACGGCAGTTCTTTTTGCGCCATCGACCCTTTTGTAACACCCTTTTCTCGTACCGTTGCCTCCAATGCCCCCATCTATCCGGAAAACTTAACCAAGCCGTTTTTTACCTCCTTCCTGCAAGACGGCACAATTTCATTCCCCCCCTCCAGGTCCGGCCACGTCTTTTGAGGACCATCCTCCCTTGCCGCACAATTTTTCCTCCCCCCCCCATCCCTAAAAGATGCTATCAAGCTGTTTTTGCTCTGCAGACAAATTTTGATACGGTTACATCCCTGATCGGCCCGGGCTCCCAACAAAATCCCCCCCCCCCACCCAAACCGAAAGACGTGCTAGCGCTCCGCGTTCGCTAACGCCTCGACCTTTATGAGCTGATTCGTTCCGGAAAAGGCGACCCGTCCAGATCACGTTTCCCTGCCTCTAGTTCCTATAGTGGGGTTTGCATCTTCTTACCCCTCTTGGTAAACCAGGCTTTGCTGAGGGTACATTGGGTTTATCGCCCCTTGATAGTTTCCTTTGCGCTTGCGCTTTTCCTCGACTTGAAATAGCCTCCACTGCTTCCCTGCTGTCTATCCTTTTCTCCTCCCCCCCCGCCCACCAGATTCAAAATACCTCCTCCCCTTCCAGAAGTTGTCGAATCTTCCAACACTCGTCTCACAGGGTACGAGGTCATCAAGTTTCTTGCCGGCATCGTTCCACTTCCCTGTGTGCAAGGTCAATGAGAAGCACAGTTTTTTTTGATCCTGTTTTTGGTAGGGAAGCGGTCTCTCTGCCATTGTGCGGGATGACCCCCCTTCTTTTTTCCCTACGATTTGTCCGGTTAGCTTTTCACTTTTTCGCCTTTTTGCCCTCCAGATCCCCTTTGGTCCTTTTTTTAAAAAAGTGACGATCCTTGAGCGGACGTTTCCCTGCCCTCTTTCTTCGGTTTAGCGCCCTTCTTTACTCCTCCCCTTTTCCCCTTTTTATTTTGCGCTTCCTAGCGCCCGCCTATCCCCAGATCATCAGACTAAAAACCCTTCCCTAGATGTGTAAGATTTCCCCACCCACTACCGTCTACGTGGAGCTCATTGCCGCTCTGTTCCCCTTCGTTGGATTTTAGCCCTCGACCCCATTCCCCCCCCCTACACCCGCTTGTTCAGATTCCTGGCTCCCAGTCATGAAAAAAGGCGCTTGATCTCTCTGTTTTGGACCCGTCGCCATTCCTTGGCAAGAAAACACTTCTTTTGCTCCCTCTCTTTCTTCCTTCCGTGCCGGCGAGTCTCAAATGAATCGACGAAAAAGATTCCAATTTTCCTTTTTTCTTTTCAGATTTCACAAACTTTGTCGTCCTAGCCCCCTGCCGCCCATCCATTTCGCGGTTCCCACGTGAAGAACTACCTTCCCTCTCCTTTTTTCTCGGAACCCTCTGAGCAAGTGCTAGAGAAGTCCGTGCACGCGTTTCTCTAATTTTTACCTCTTGCCGCCCCCCGACCGCGTCAGGTTGGGATAGGATCGCGCACCTGCCTTCCTCCCGTAATCATCTTTACGCCACGAATATAGAATCCTCCTGAGTGTTCTGCACCTTTTCAACGCTGCCCTTTTCGCCGGGCAACTGCACCCGATCCCGCCCGAATTCATGCGCTGACCTCTTCTTTTTTTCTTTTCTCTCACACCAGGGCCCTTTTGGAGCAAGAAAATGGGAGTTCTTTTAACGCCATTCCCTCTTTGCCCGAAAGAACTCAGATCCCCTCCCCTTCTACCACACCTTTCCATTTTCGATTCACGAGTTTGCCGTCCATACGCCCATTAAGACCAATGTGGATTAATGCGCCGCCTGTGGTACTACTCTCCGTCCCCCCTTAATCGTGGAAGGGGGGTTGTCTTTAACGAGACTTTTGAAAGGTTTTGAGCCAATCCTGCTTCAGCTCTGAAACACTGATGCTTTTGCTAATGTGATTCCCCTTTTGGAGCCATGGGCAGACGGATCCAACCTTTCTCTCTTTTTCTTTCCACCACTTCCCGGAAAAGAGAGGCCATGCAAAGTGCTTCCTCCCCCCTTCTTGCACAACAGGCCCATGCTTCATGGTCACGCGGCTGGCTTTGCCAGCGACTCTACCAACCTCACCCTTTAGCAGCTTTTATGCTTCGAATTATTTTAGGATCTCCCCTTTTGAGTTGGTTAACTTTTTTGGTCATTTGCAGTAAGTGCTAACCCTCCGCCCAAATTCCTATTCTCCGCACCACTGCCCCCCGGCTAAGTAACCCCCCTTTTCTTTTGACGACTGCAATTCCCCATGGACGAATCCCATCAAATCTATTATCCCACTCTCTCCGTTTTCTCCCAGGAGAGGCCGACCTGCCTTTACATGAGGATGGTGTTGAGCCTTTTTTCTTTCACGATTTCCCCGGTTTTTCCGATTCTGGGTGGGCGGTCAGTCTTGCTTCGTTGGTTTTGCGCTATTTCCACCAACAACCGTTTCCCCTTCCTATTATTCCCCACACGCGCCATGGAATTTCCTTCCTCCGGAGGTACGTTCCCCCCCCACCCAGATTATGTTCGGCCCCTTTTGAAGTGCAGCGGTATTTCATGATCGCGGTATAACTTTTCAGCCTTCGACTCTTTTCTTTTTCTACCCCCCCAAATCAAATGCGCTCGTGTATCTTCGCTCCTCGGTGTTTGAATATTTTTTGCCGCTGTCGCCTGCCAAGGTTCTGCCTCCCTCTTGTAGTCCTTCGCCCTTGAGCGATAGAGCAGCAGAATTTTTCACAGTGTCGGCTTTCCGTCTCTCCTCAACCAGCTTTTGCCTCCGCTTCTTTATGATGCGTGCCGGGACCACTCCCCATTCCCTCTTTTTAGACTTCCAGCATGTCCCTCCCGAAACGATTTCGCCCTCTTGAAAAGGGTCATGTCCTCATCCGTTACGACAAAAATCCTCCCCCCTCCATTGCAGTTCACCTTCCGCTTCCTCGTCGTCGTTCATGTGCTGGTTCCGGTTTGTTTTCCATCCAGGCAAAACTTCTTCCTCCGGCGCTTCTTTCTGCCTTCGGTGATTGAACCCAATTCTCGTCTGTCTTGGCCGCGCGTCCACCCCCTCCACGGTTGCCCCTTCAAGCGGAGCCAATCTCTTTTCCCTTTCTCTGGTTGAGAAGCATCCTTGATTGGCCCGCCGGGAGTTGTCGCTGGTAACGCGCCATTTTTCGATCCAGCTCGAACGTTTTGTTTTGGGGTACACGCCCTTCAGCCCTTCATAAAGCTTGCTCTTTTCGTATTTTTCACTGGGCTGGCCACCCGCCATCCATCAATTCCCGACCGTCTTCGCTTAGCGGGTTTTTTTTGCCCTTTTTCATTTAGAAGGTGATTTTTGTACTATATAAGTCTAATATGGAGCCTGTCCCCCTCGGTTTTTCATGATCGCTCTGGCGGCCTCCCCCCTGCTGGATATGGTCATTTCTCCACGGATGAGTTTGTGATGGGCCGCTCTAAGGCACCTTTTTCCTCTTAGCTCGCTGGTTTTAGTCGGCCATACCAAACTTGACCTACTTTTTGCCTGCTCACCCCGCATCCCCCTCTTGCCGGCCGGCTCGCCGACATTTTTTCAGATTTCATGCTTGGTTCTCGCAGCGGGCGAAATCGCTGTTCCCCTCGAGGACTGCCTCGATTTGATTTATCTCCCTTTGTTTATGACTCTTTCCCCCCCCCTTTTTAATTCCAGCGTCAGTACTGTAATCCCCGCTACGACGTTATTTTTTTCTAAAGTGCATTACTTTTTCCGGAGTTATGGAAGATTATTTGTTGTTCCGGCCTTCGTCTCCCATTACTTGGCGCGTGTGGTAGTTTTGCCTCTTTTTTGCGATAGTACGGCCTCCAGAATTGTGGCAAACCCACCCTGATTGCTGATGAACGTATCCGCGTTTCCACAATCCTCATTTCCCTTGTATCATTCATGGATGGTCTTTGCTTGATTTTAATCTCGAGATTGCGTTTAGACTTTTGCACTGGGCCTTATTGCCCTTTCTAAAAGCGTTGATTTTTCTTCGCTGTGGCGTGGCTGGCTATGCAGGTTTTTTTTTTCGTTCTTGATTTTCCTTCCCATTATTCAGCAACTGACCCACCCGGAAAGCTTTTTCCCTCTCTTTGAGCTGTCCTTTTTTGAAAGCTGAAACGCGTTTTCTTCGTGGTTTTCCCGTTCCAGCCAGCATTGTTCGACCGATGAAAGGAAGGGGCAGTTGGCACCGTTTGATATCTTGTCTTTTCTTCCGGTGCTCACGTTTTCCCGCTTCCTCAGATCGTCTTCCCCTGTGATCTTCGTACCCGGTCGTCCAAGGATTCCTCCTTGTTGCTATTCCCGAGCGCGAGCAAGTGGGGATTTTTCAGCCTTCCTCCGTTATTAATTAATTCCCCGAGTTGTTGGCATCCCCAGTTCTCAAAGGTTGCGCTCTCTAACCCGGGCGGCTGCCGTAGGATAATCCCCCGACTTGTTGGACTTTTTACCCCCTGGGCAATGCCGTGACTTTATGCTTTATAGCCTCAAGTTTCTACTCTCCTCCTTTTATCTTCGCTGTATTTCGCCCCCAATTTTCTGTAATCGAGCAACCCTCCCCAGAGCCCAGTGCCGGATCCGCGAGGAGACCCCGGCGCCTTGGTCTTGAAGTTCTTTTTAATAACCGCGTCCGAAGTCGGGCGTAATCTGCAGTGTTTTTGACACGGGGGCCGCTTCCCCATTGGTGTGCTTTCCTGAAATTTTTATCGAGATTGTTGGGTTCCCCTGAATGATTACGGCGCCCCATGCCTGTGTTGAGCGATTCCTTTATTGAGGGCTTCCATCATTCCCATTCTAGCACCGATTGCCTCCGTTTAGGATTCTATTTGACTTTAGGTTTTAAGCCCAAGAGTGAAGGTAAGCCTTTTTTTCCTTTTCCTTGCCCCCCTGCCATTCGGATGGAGTGCGGCTACCTCTTTCAGAATTGGTCCACTCTTTATTCTCTGAGGGCCGACTTGGCTGGTCTGGTCGTCCTTTGATTGAGAGTTACATTTTCGGAAGAGTTATCTCAGCTTCTTGATTTTCAGCGTTCTCTATTCTCTCAACTCTTTCCCACTCAGGCGAGCTACATCGCATTGGATGAAATCCTCTTAGGATCGACAATTTTCTCTGTGGTGAAAGCGGGTATTTGTTGCGACATTCCAGTCAACCCCTTGAACAGAGCTTTTCCCCCTATTATTCACTTAGTCAGGTCGGGTTTGTGGAGTTAACGCCTTCTGGTCAAGCTCAGAAGGTCATCTTTTATCTTTTGATTTATCGTCTTTTTCGCTCGGTCTTCTTGAGTCTTTAGGTCGCTAAAATCCATATTTTTCGTTCTCATCCCCTCCGCCTCATCTGAGTTTTTTCATTGCCCGATTGTTCCGCCGGATTTTTATTGCGGGATTTGCCGCGCCAGCTTTCCCAGTCCTGAAATACTCGTTTTCGACTACTCCTGGTGTTCCTTCCCGCTTTAATTGGCATGAGGTTCTCCCCCCGATGAAACCCCATCTTGATCTTCCAATCTGTCCCCCACATTTTCCCCATTGACAACTAAGGGTTGATGTTCCGAACGATTCCGAGTCCTCCTCCAGCGCCCACCGTTTTCCCTCTCCCTGTTATGAGAAGGGGTTTGACATCTCGATCCAACTCCCTTTTAATCTTGCTGGGGTGATTCTTTGTCCTCCTTTTGCTGGCTCTGGGGCGAGGCTACGGGCAAGCATATGGAATCAGTTTCCTTTGATTTAGCATTCAAGCATTTTGAGCGCTGTGGAAGTTCTCTGGCGCACTGGCCCTTTATTTCCTAACGGGAGACGATGTATGCCTCATTTTTTCACCATGCTTTTTGTTCGCTTAAGCTTGAGTACAAGCCCCTGGTACTCCACCTGTTCTTTTCAGGTGGATCTTCATTCGTTCCTTTTCGGCCTGTCCACTGCCACTCATGAGTTTTCTTTCTCCTTTCCGCTCTCTGGTTGTCTTTCGGTTTGGGGTTTTGGCTTTTTTTTGACTACAAACTTCGCCGCCATCCTCTTTCGTAACAGTATGTAGTTGATTATTCCATTCTTTCATTTGTACTTTCCCCTCTTCTTCTTTGCAGTGGTTGTAGTTTTGGTCGGGCACCTCGACCCGGCCACAAACGAGGTTGTTTCAGGCTTATATTTTTTTTATTTTTTCCTCCTTTGTCGGCGACTGTCTCCTTTCGGCTTATGGGTTTAAGTGATGTGTGGCTTACCCTCTCTTCCAACCGTTTCCCGTTCTATCGCAGTAAGCCTTCCCCTTACGAGAATCCGCTGCATTTCCCCACCCCAAAACGGGCGGGATGCAGTTCGGTAACATCGAGCTTCTACTTTTTTCCCCCTGATCTACCTCCCCCACCTTTCATCGATGAACGGCAGAGGATGGATGAGTGTTTTAACCGAGAATCGAACCGTTTGATTGTTGCTAGCGCTTTTTTGGTGTCCAGGTGTCGTTTGTACCTTTTTTCGGTCGTCCTTTCAACCGAGCGGCTTTCTCCCAAAGAGATGCAGATTATGTTCCCTATTTCCTTTTTGCTCATCTTCCACCCTGTGCCCTGGAAACGCGCCAACTGATTATACCGTTCACTTTTGGGCTCGCTTTTGAAGCCGCTCCTCCCGTCCTTTCACTTGACTCGTTTCAGTTCCAGGAAGATGGAACCATCTTTTTTCGTTCAAGGAATTGGGGAGACCCGCCCCCTTTCCGGAAGGCTGGTGTTTTTTTTCTTTTTTCTTTCCCCCCTTACACAGAGAGGAATATGGCACACTCCGGAACTCCCAGCCCGTTTCTTAATTGGGTGTCAGCCTCGTTATCCCCGATCCAGTCTCCTGTCGTTGTCGCCCTTCTCCGTACTCGCGTTTTTTCCAGTCCGTTTCCTTGAGGACCACATGCGAACAACGTTCAAAACTCGGCTGAAGAGAATTGTTTTCGGTAGAAAAACGCCTCTCCCGTTTTGTTGTTATTTCTGCGTCTTGCGGTTTCCCCCCCCCCCGTCCTTGATTTGTTTTTTGGGCCTTTTCACGCTTCCGGGGGAATACAAAATCGTGTTGCCCCTGTCTTGACTGGTGCTGTGTCATTCCGGAAATTTGGCAGTTCCGCACATTTGTCGCTTTTCGTGTTGACCGCAGGTAACCTTTTGAGGTGTTAAGAGCGCGTGACTTTCTTTTTTCGCCCCTGCCCGGTTTTTTTGGTGGCCCGTCCGTCTTTTTGCCTAGTTCTTTTTCCTTCTTTGCGTCTTCCTCCCCTAAGATATCTTTCCGTTTAGAGCAACCACGTTCCTGCCCCCTGCGTACTCGTCAAGTGTGCATGGAACCCAGGTTCTAGGAGCGGTTGA
>Ga0179593_1392298_pt1 | contig 21103 bp, 24 predicted proteins | sample CZODoug2_1_08_16_FD_185931 | JGI IMG/M metagenome (GOLD analysis project Ga0179593, IMG submission 185931) | Vadose zone soil fungal communities from Angelo Coast Range Reserve, California, USA - CZODoug2_1_08_16fungal (PacBio error correction) | ecosystem: Environmental > Terrestrial > Soil >... | reverse complement strand
AGAAAATTACAACTCTCACTTATCCCTGCTTTTTTTCCCCCCAGTTTTTCTCCCCCTATCTGTCCAAATTCATACAATTTTATTTTTTCATTTTTCTTTTCTTGGAATTTTCAAATACGTTTTGTGTCTCCCCCCAACACCTTACTTAAATCTTACTACTCCAGCCTTCCTTCTTTCCCTGATCCCTTTTCCCCTTGATTAAGTTCTATTTTCCCGTTGTCTTTCGTTTAAGAATTAGTTTTTCTCCTAACCTCCTCCCTTTAAAATTAGTTATTATTGTTATCAACGTGTGGACCACAAAGTCTTAACCATTTCCCCAGACTGACCCGGCGAAGTTCTATGTCCCTGGGTGAATAGACGATTCTGTCAAGTCCACAGGTCCCACTCCTCTTCCCACGGAATGCCCCGACATTTCCCTCACAGGCATCGGATTCCCCCCCTCCTTTTTTTTTTTTGCCAACCCCCCCCCCCTCTTATGTTAACTATCGTACCTCTCTATCCCCCGCTCTATGTAGTTTGAATTTCTGCGGGGTCCCTTTCTTACGTCAAATCCCTCAGACTTCTGCCACTTGATTTACTTCCGCCCATAGCATTTGTTGCCTGGCCCTGATCTAGATTTGACCTTGTTGTGAACCCCAGAGTGGACCGTGTCTCCTTCTCCCCCTCTTCCATGTAACAGGCTCCCTTGAATTTTGTCGCACCTAGGGGTAGCGCTTAGAAGCGGTGTCATATCACTCATTGGTGCAACCTCTTTGTCTTTGTTTCCCTTATCCAGAGTTTTTTTGTGGCCAAACAGAGAAATCCTTTTCTTCGCATTTCCCTTAACTGCCTCAGTCCTGAGTTTACAGAGCGAAATCCCCCCCCGTTACTCTTTGTCTATCTTTTTTGACACTCTTCTTTCAGTGAGTCCCCCCCCCCCTATTCCCCCCATATTAGATATCAGACTTAACAGATTGCCTGTTTGACAGAATAGGAGCAACTAGAGCGTCTTCCGAGTACTCGGTGCCGTCCGGGGTCAGTAGGAGGTAAGTGAGGTTTTTACGGTTTGGCCCCCTCCTCTCTGCCCTGTTGGAAAAATGCCATACGAATCTGATTCAGAGAACTCCCTCACTTGAAATCTTTCCCGATTTCTTTACTCCTCCCCCATAGCCAGGTTAACTCTACTTTTGTCCCCGTTTGAGAGAATTTGGCTCCTTTGCGACCTCTTCTTGATCTCTTTGATATGATTCATAAGCGCGCGTCATGTTGGTGCACAATATTTCCCCTCTCGCGGTTTAACATACCCGAGACTGACTAAACATCGTCCCACCCTGTCCCCTTGACAAGTATTATAGTCTGCCTCTAGCTCCTATTTTTCCCGATGCTTTGTTTTGGCCCACCCCCCACACCCAATTTTTCCCCCTTTTTTCTCCCTCTTATTAAACCGTCTCAAAGAGTGATCCCCTTTTACGCATCTTTCGGACCGTCCTTGGTTTTTTATATAGGAAGCTTTACATTGCTGTCTCTTCTGCCTTCCCCCTCATGTCTGGTGAGCCGGGGCTGAGCCAATGACCGGTCGTGCTTTGTCTGGTTGCTCACTTTTTTTCCTCCCCTCTTTCTGGATCCGTCAAAGTGGCGCACTTATTTTGCCAACGGTTGACCGGGACTTTCTTTTTCGGCTCCTCTGATACACCCCCCACCTTTTCTGAGACCAACGACGCTACTACTGCCCCTTTCACCTTCGCTGAAAGGGTCTTTTCCCGATGTTCCGCCGTCATCCCCGTCTTTCTCCCTCAAAAGATTTGGCTTTTTTTGAATCCCCTTGCCCGGAACCCTGCTTGCATTGCTTTTATTCTACGACCCCCCCTCGGTACTAAAAGTAGGAGTCATGCTCGTCAGTTACACCTTTCCGTAGCTTTCATAACTTCTACTATGCTTTTTTCCCCCCCAGTGAATCGCTCCCACGTGAACCTGTTTGTACTTACCCTTTTTTTTGGAATTCATTACCTTGTTCCCTCACTTGCGCAACTAATGCGATCTCCGGTGGACCTCTATCGTTAACCTTCCTTTTTTTTTCCCTTGAAAGGTCAGCTTATTCAGAACGGGTTTAGACAAGAGGGTAAATGCTTACCTTCCTGTTCCTCCGACGACCTCCCCTTTCAAAGTGCGATCTGACGAAATACTTCCCCTTCCTTATCCCCGAAGAGTGAGATTGTCCCCTGCGTTTTTTGCCCGTAGTGTTGGCGAACCCCCCCTCGGTCGCCTTTGCCACCTCTGCCTTTAAACTTTCGAACCCCCCTCACTTTTCCGTATACTTTCCTAATCTTCACAATGTAAAAAGTGCATTGTGTTTTGTTTCCGGTATCCCTCTTTCTCTCCTCCCCCCTTTCCTCTCCTCTGGCTGCCAAACCCACGATTAGTCCCAGTCTCTTTCCCAACTGATCCCGATCGCGGTGCCAATTATGTCTTTTCTTTCTTTTTTTTTTCCCCCCCCCCTTCGACTTGGTTAGACTGTTTCCGGCCTTCGTTTTTCTGTTTTGGGTAGTTTATGGTAGTCTTTGGAATAGGTTTTTTCACATAGCCTCCTTCTTCCCCAAATGTTCCCTAATCCCTGTTGCATTCCCTTTTTTTACCCCCTGCGGTACTGGGAGCTCCTACTCGAGGAATTTTTTTTTCGCTATCAACGCCCCTTTCCTTGGTAATCTCACCCTTCTCTTCCCTCCCCCCCTCCCAAAGCACCCCGTTTATGATGCCTTACTTTGGGATTCTTGTCATCCTCGAAGCTTTTTCTCTTTAGTAAACCTTCCCGGAGTCTTTCTCTAAATATTCATCCTCATCCAGCTATGTTTATCGATTAGCGCGTCTCTTTGCTTATCCCTACTCGTAGCTATGGCAATATTGGAAGTACTCCCAGACCCTTTTTTTTTTTTTCCCCTCCTGTCCCCCCCCCCTTTTTTCCCACTCCATGGGCGTGTGGTCTGATTCCACTGCCCTTTGACCCTTCCGCTATGTGGACCCCACTGATGGCGTTTTTCTAACACCCCTTTTCCCTATTTTCAGTTGTTGCTTTCTGTTGCCCCTTCTGTCACTCCTTGTCCATTTCGTATGATCTGAGACAACCCCAACTCTTCTCTTCCCCTGATTTTTCCCTCCCTCCTTTTTCTCGAGTGAGCGACCCCCAAATCGTTACCTATTTGCTGTCTCTCTTCGCCCTTCCCCAAATTAATGCAGTTGATATAATCACATCCCTTTGGTCTTATGAATTTTCACCCCAGACTCTCTCCTCTCATACCTCTGCATCCTGGCTACCCGTTTTCTTTTTATTGGGCTTCCGGCTCAATTTATGCAATTCCCCCCACTTTTCTCTCGACCTTGGAGCTGTCCCAGTCAGATGTTTACATTACTCCCAGAATCATCTTTTTTTTTTTCCGAGGATCAACCCTCCTCCCCCTCCCCCCCCCTATCAGCCCCCGGATCCATGTTTGTCGGGATCTGCTTCTGACCGCTCTGCTCGCCCTGTTTCGGTCCCTCCCTCCTCAAATTCTTTTTTTTTCCCCTCTTTTTTGACACTTTTCTTCAAGCTGAGAAAAGGATTCGTCGCCCCCGCAGCTTGTTGTCCACCTCTTAGATGATACGCCCTCCTTGACCCTTTTTAAATTAGTCACCTTTTTCCCCTTTCCCATCCCATTTCCCTTTCTTTGTCCCCCCACCCAACCTTTCTATCTACATTGTTTTCAGATCTGTTGGCAATCTGGTGTGTAATTATTCCCACCTGGTCCTATCATCCCTCCCTCAACCTTGGTTCCCTTCGAAGGCTCAAAATGAGCTAATGCTTGAAATGGACTACTTCTCGGAATTCCTCTTCCTTTCCCCCGTGAAAATCCTTTTTTTTCTTTTTTTTTCCCCTCAACAGCCGTTGATAGATGTACCGATCCTTCCCCCCTCCGAGTCCCAATACATCAAGCCCCGTCCTGAGTGTGAAGAGTTTTTCCCCTCGATGACTCCCTCTGTTCAGGGACTCAGGCGATCTCGTATGGTCTCCGTTGCCCCCCCTTCTCGCGTTTTGAAACCTTTTTTTCCTGACTCGAGCTCTGGGTTACGCCCTTCTCCTTTCCGGCGCCCTGATGCTTCCCCTCCCCCCTTTTCACCCCCCCTTTCCGGTTAGTTGTCCGCTTTGCTCTTTTTTTGCCGCCAGCGGAGAGCTTAAGAGCACCAACTCTCCGGGGAGTGCCAAGTACTTGTTTCCTCTCGTTCTTTCCCTCTCCTACGCGATTCCCCCGAGCGGTTTCTAGACCTTCTCCCTCCCGATGAAAACCATCGACATTTTTTTTTTTTTTTTCCTCCCGTACCCTTTTTCTTTAACTCCCCTCCCATACGACTCTTCCACACCCTCCCAGCACTCTCGTATTAAATTGCCCATAGCTCAGGGCCCTTTCCTCTTTTCCCCAGGGTTTTTTGATAGAACGAACCCCGGGTATCACGATTTTGTTCCCCCCTTGTTCCAATGGTTTGTTGGTCTCATATGCCATCCTTTTCCATTCCTTCCTCCCCAAAAGCTCCATCATATTGCACCCCCCTCACTTCTTTCTAATTCGATTCTTTTCTATTTAGAGTACTGTAATTCCTTGATTCATATCTTCAGAACCCCCCTCCCCCCCCCCCCCCCCCCCTTTTCTCTTCCATCCATTAGTTGGCTGTCTATCATTAGCGATTGCGTTATTCTTCTTTTTTTAACTTCGATACAGTCAACTCCTTTCTTCCACCAGTCCTCCCCCTCCTTTGTTCGCTGAGGATGAGTCGATCTTTCCCCCCCACAAACGATTTTTTGCCCCACCCAAGACAGTCAAAGCACCCCCACATAACTTTTTCACTTTCCCCCCTAATGTCCCGCGCATCAATATGCCCTCCTTACCGCAATTTCACACCCATCCGTACCAACCTTTCTTTGGTGAACCACGGAACTGGAGCAGGTTCCCTTCGTCTTCCCCTTACCTCCCTCATGCTTTTAGAACCGCCATCAACTACCTTTTGTTTCTGAGGCACGTGGGGAGAACCTTTCAATTAGCTTGCTGATCGCTGATTCCCCCTTTTTTTCTCCCCCACTCTTCTCCTCCCTCCCCCTTTTTTTCGTTCTGCTCCTAGTTAATGTATTTGAGGCGCCTTCGGTTGTTTTTTTTCAACCCCCAAGTCTTTGCACCAGCGTATCGAGGCCGACTTATTAAGTTTCTTCCCCCGCCTTTCCCCTTTGTTTGTAGTATTCTTCTTTGTATCACACTTTTATTCCCTTCTTCCACGCCTCCGTTGTGAAATTTTCATTCTTGTTTTATTCCAACAAACACCCCCGTTAGAAGGCTCATGAAATCGAAGTTCACCTTTATCCATAGGATTCCGTTAAGCCCCCGCTTTGGAGCCCGTCCAACGGGTGATCATTAAGTTTTGCTCCTTCCCCCCCACCGTCATTCCACATCAGAGTAAGAGGATTTTTGTACAAATTAGTCCATTTCCCTCTTGGAGTTATTCTCATCTTCGTTTCTGCCGCCCCTCTTTGTCTTTTACCCCTTGTTGCCTTCAAGACACCTACTTTTTGCCCGGGTGCATTTATCCTATAAATATAAAAGATGTTTTCGGTAGATCGATCCCCGTTACCGTTTCTTTAAAATGAGGAAAGGAAGACTTCGGCATGGCCTCCCTTTTTTATCTCACTTTCCTGTTTTCTTCCTGCGATTTTTGAAAACTTCTACTATCTTTCACTACCCATTGCATTGGAATCCCCTATATTTTTTTTTTTCCACGTGCTCCTACCTTCAGGTCACCCCCCCCCCCGCCATAGACAGCGGCATTTACTCGGAGCCAAAAGATCGAATGATTTTTTGATAGCCCCACTCCCAATTTTTTCCCCCCTAGACGTTCCCTTAGAAAATTGCCAGCTTGTTCACCTCCCACCGATTGTTCTCTCTATAGATCACCCCCCCCCCCCCCCCAGTTCCCCCGCCACTTTCACCCCCTCTTCCTTACGTGGGAACCGGACATTTCGCTGCAGGGTTGCCGGTCTGTGTCGTCTTAGTTTTTATGTGGAACGATCTCCTTCCGTTCCCCCCTTCCCCTCCCTCATCAGGATTTCCACTCTTTCCCCCCTTTCGAAAGCTTAACCTGGCTCTTTTCCTCCCTACTGTTTGTTTTTTTCGCTATTAACGTATTGAAGAGTAATCTCCAGCTCTTAACGTTATTTTTCCCTCTTAATCCCCTTTTCTTTTCCATGTTTCAATAAGAGTAGCCAAACACAGAGGACTCGTTTCTCCGCCCACGCGACCGTCCACTATAGCAGTTCCAGCCTATTATGTCCCTTTCATCTGTTCCCCCTTTCTTCCCTTTCGGAACCGAATCTCCCCGCAACTGATCGTTGACGGCCGCTTCAGTGGAGTTTACCAGTTTTGACCCCCCCTTTCCTTTTTCTTTTCCTCTTTTGCCCCCAGCCCCTCCTTCTTGGCCGCCGGAGATTCGACTCACATTTTTTCATGTCCTGATTTTTTAAATTTAGCCCTTCTATTGCCCCCCCAAGCCCGCTCCCCTTATTATCCCAAATTTTGAAATGTCATGACCATACATCTGGCGTAGGCTTATTCCACCTTTTTGACCATAAGGCTTTAGATACGTCTTTTAGTTCCGCAGCACGTTTTTCCTCTTCCATCTTTTTCCCGCCTGTAACGAAGTATTGCGTCGCAGAAACTATGCTTTTGAGTTCTCGTCCACTGTCACTACAGAAATGGAGTGGTGTCTTTTTAGAAGAAACCACCCCCCTCTTTTTCCCCTCCCCCCTAGAGGAATTATAGACAGGCACCTAGCCGTTCGAGTGAAACTAATCTTCTTTTTTTCCCCCCAACCCTCCCCCCCCTTTTTAGTCCGAAATTGGCCAACTGCGGTTGTGGAAGGCATCAAATCAATGCTTTCCTTGTTTTCTCCAGGAGTCAACAAGTGCGGGCCATGGTATTGCAATAATCTCCTCTTCTAGGGTCTCTCCCCCCTGTAATCTTTTTCTCCCCCCCCTACACGAGTAGTGAAACCAAACCATGCCCGTACTTTTCCCTGATTACTTGACCGAAGTCCGTCTCAGAACCTTGCTCTTCCCCAAACGCCCATAAATACCCTTAATTACCCCTCCGCGTAGAGCCCGCGGATCGATTACCTCATTCTTTTTTCCCGGAACCCACCTATTGTTCCCATAAGCTCCCACTTGGGCCCCCCCCTTGCGATACTATTTCCCAATTTATAATCTAGTACACCAAATTTACCAGGTGTCAATTTGACTGTTATCCTCGATCTCAGGCGCTTTTTGTCTTCCGGTTTCTCCACCCTCCTCTCTTACCAGATATTAGCTCTCAGGTTAAACTCTTTTTTTGGATGCATTGGGCTCTTTGTGTTGCCCCCGTCCCTTTCTCCCTTTGGAATTTTTTAACGGCTGCTTAGTAGCTAAGGAACTTAGCAGTCTTTCGTTGGCTTGATGAAGAGGTTACTTTTTTTTGCGCTTAAGAGTTGGCAGAGGCTGGAAATGTTTGCCTCGCTCAAGTTTTTTTCTCGGTTTTTTTTCCTACCTCGTCACTTATTTTTTCCGCAAAGCCGTGACTCTCTTCCTCTGACTGCAGTTCCCTACCTGCAGAAAGGGTTCGCTCTTAACTTTGTTTTCTGTTTGCTTTCCCCCTTCGCAACGTCGTAAATTACCCGGTATGCCCACTCCTCTTCATTCAGCAGCCTTTTTTTTTTTAGCTTCTCTTCAAGGCTTTTCGCGATTTTAGCTTTCATCTGGGCCCCCCGCTGTTAACTCCTTTCCCCCCCCCCTTCTTTGCCCCTATTTTGAAGTTTGGTTTTCCCTATTTCCATTTGCCAAAATCCTTGACACAGCGGAATGTTGCCGGCCTGGTTTCCTCCGTCTTCCTTTTTTTTTTCTTTTTCTTTTTTTTTTTCAAGTTATTTTTACATTTCAAATTCTTCCCACCCCCCCCCAAAATTAAGACCACCCCCACTCGCCTTGCAATTCTCCTCTTCCCTTTAGTGTTTAGTCCCTCTATTATAGTTTTTTTTCTCGTCGACATAACTTGAGTATATGATGATACTGTTCTTGTTTCCTCTTTCTTCCTAGAGCTATTCACCAAACCTTTAAGATCGCCAAAGCTACCTATGCCTCGTTAAGGTACCTGGCGGGTAGTTTGTTTCTTAAGTCTTTCCTTGACCGCGGGCCCCAACCGGATCCCCCCGAAAGATAGAGGCCGTATAGTTTTTCCCCTTTCTCGAAGTCCCCTCTGATGCGTTGACCAAAGGTTACTCCGAGATCCAGTTGCATCGTAGGCGCCGGCCCATCGCTTTCACACTTGCTTTCCTTTCTCGGTTTTAAGGCATCTGCGCTGATTATTTTATGCGCACGAGGTGCGTTTTCGCTGAAGAAAAGCTTTCGTTCGTTTGAACCTCCCCTTCCCCCCGAGTTTGATTTTAACAGTCATTCGCAGAGTCTGGTTGAAGTTTTTGCCCCTCGATATGATCTAACCCCCTCTCTTTTCATTTTTTTGTTCCCTTGTCTCCCTCCTCCCCCCTCAACCTGGCCCCAACTATTCTTGTCCTTCGTTTGCTTGTGCTAGAGCCTTTTGGATACGTTTGTCCCCCCCCCTTGTTCTCCTTTGTTGCATGGGACAGAAATCCAAGGAAGGCGGCCGGGTTTCTTCACGTCCTGATTATCCCCCTGTTCCGTTTTTTTTTTACACTGTCTGCCGCCTAAATCACGTTTTCTTCGCATACAAACGAGGCGTTATAGAGAATCCTTCCTCCTCTCTTTTCATCTTACCCTATCCATAATGGCCGTGTCCGCGATTTTATCGGAACTTTTTCCCCGTGATAATGTAGATCCCCCCCCCCCCCTGGTTTTTCCCCCCCCCCCCAACACGGCTGAAATCTGTTACATTGGAAAGTTTCTGCCTTGTCCCCTGTCCCCCTACTCTAATTTATGATGAGCGGTTGCATTGCCGGCCGCGGTACGTCGAAATTCCCCCCCCCCCCCCCCTTTGTGACTTATTTGCATAGGTTCTTGCGATCTTCGTTTGCCCTCAGAATAGCCTAGCCTCCCCCTCTCCACACCCTGATATTCACACATCCCCGCCTAGTTTCGAGCCAGCGCAACAGTTACTCTATTTTTATACGCCATCAGCCTTGCTGCAAGCATTTTCTTCTGTTGGGGTGTGTCCTTCTTTATGAAAGACCCTCCCTTTTCACCTTTCTTTCCCCCCCCCCACTCCTCCCCCCCCCCCCTACCCTCAATCAATGAGTTTCGGACTACCATGTGGTTCACCTTTGGCAGGTCATCAGGTCTTTCGGGTGAGCAACTGCCAGATAGGGCCACGAACCCCCACCTTCCAAGGTTTGTCAAGACTTTTGTCAGGTTTACCTTTGTTTATGCGAGTTCTCCCAGTCTGCCCTTTGCTCTTTTCGCGTTTTCCCTAAACTCTATCCACGACCTCCGACACCCCCCCCCAACCGTAATCGCGTCTCATTTTTCGGTACTTCCCCCCCTGAATTCTTTTCCCCTAGCGTAAGCGTAGGTCGAAACCCCCCCAACGATCCCCATTCGGATTCAATTTTCTTTTTTTCGGTCCTTGATAGATTTTCAGGTGTTTTGATGTTTTCTAATGCCTTATTCCCTCTATATCCACGTGTCCCCTCCCCGTTTCCACACACTCAGTTTTGCCTCGACGCAGCCCCCAATTTACGATTTCCCCCCCCCCCCCCCCCTAGTAGCCCAAACCCCTCCCCTCGCCACACGTAAAGTGGAACACTTTTCTCAACTTCCTGGAAAGCGCGCCGGGAAAATAACCCTCCCCTTTTCCCGCCAAACCATCCCGTCCCACAGTCCATCAGTTGCCAATGACTGTCGGTCTCTGTCCCCCCCCTTCCCGTAGCCCCCCGTCCCCCTTCAACTCCAAAAGCATGTTTATGACGAGGGATGCATAAATTTCCCCACTTGTTATCTCGTATAATTAGACCCTCACAGTTAGGTTCTACCCTTTTATAATTTACAGTCGCGGTTCCCGTTCCCGCCCGCGGTGTTTCAACAAAGCCCTGCACAGATTCTCGAGCCTTTCTTCTGTACAGCTCCCGCCGGGAAGAGAAGTATGAGGTCTTTCTTTTTTATACACTTTCTTCGCGTCTACTTCTTCCCTGAGAAGTTTGAACCTCGGTCGGAGGTGTTGCTAAAGTTCAAGTGCCATGATTTCCAGGGCAGAGATTTTTTTTTTTTTTCTTGCAGAACTATTTCCCCGGCTTCCAGGTTATCGATGGTTAAACCCCCCCCCCCCCCCCACCCCCCCCCCCCCCCCCCCCCCCCCCCCCTGGAAATACGTCCACAAGCTGTTAAGTTTTTTCCCTTTCATTTTCCCAACTTTTAAACAGTTACAAGATACCTCATTGTATTTTGTTCTTTCCCCCCCCCCCCCGCATAGTCACACTATGACGGCGCCTTGCTGCGAATCATTCTTTCTCCTCATCTCTGTTGACAGTGGTTCCTGAATGAAGAAACTCCGACCCTTCCTTTGGTCCGTTTCATTTCCCCCCCTCGCGAACCGTGGCGTTTGCTTCCCACGCGCAATGATTGGTATCAATGGGAATCTTCCCCCTTCTCCCTTTGAGATGTGAATGAGCGAAGTCGCTGCCTTTGGCTTCCATTTATTATCTCTACATTTTTTTAGTCCATTTGAGCCTCCTTTTCCCAAAATTCGATGTTGGGGCGCATCAGCGGCTTTTCGATTAGCCCCCGCACTCCTACCCCAGTTTTATCCCTCCCTCCCCAACTCTCACTCCCCCTGGTGCAGCAATAAACCTCGCGTCTCTTCCTTTCTTACCAGTAAGAGTCCAGAGTCTTCACAGTCCCACCAATTAGGCCGATATTTGCCCCCCAAGGCAGCCATAACCAAAATGACAGCCTTCTGATTACCAGCTTTCCCCTTCGGTTCGTTGTCGTTGCGGGGCTTGGCCGCGTCGCACGTGGAGGACATTCCCTCTCTGAACTATTTACTAATAGGTAGTCTTCTTTTCCCCCCCTTCTTCTCTCCCACTTGGGTACCCCAGACTGTTCTCTCGTTGTTTTGTTGATCTGATTAAACGGCTGGGTAAGATTGGACTCGATTTTCTTTTTCTTCCCATCTTCACTCCGTCTTTCGGTCGCGCACTTGTATAGTTCTTGCAACCTCAGTCCTTTTTCGCCTACGAAACAGCGACCGGCACTGCAGATCATCAGCGACCCGAATCGGCCTTTCCTCTGGCATTTCTTGCCCTTTTTTGTTTGGTTTAAGTAAAAGGTTATCGTTGGACGCGCTGCCTCTTGCGGCCCGACTGACGGCAGATTTACAGCAGGTTGACTGCTGTCTCGTCTTCCCCATGATGCGTCGTTTCTTCCCGGGTCTTCCCCTTTAAAAGTTTGGTGGTAACTCGCCCGGCTTCTTTTCAACCAAAGCCTCGCGCGTGCCCCCAAAGGCGCGACAATCCCTGTCTCTGAGAAGCTCCCAAAATGGTAGCGAAGCCGGCCTCAGTCCCGCAGTTAGCTTTCCTTTCAATGCCTGAGCAGTGATCATTTCCCCTTCTTTTCCTGCTCTTTCTTTCTCCCTCCCCCCAAGAGTGTTAGGCTACCCCCATGCCCCGTTTTTTTCCCACAAGGGAGGTTCGGCTGCTAATTAGAGTTGTTAGACTGACTCAATCCCTCTCCCATTTTCTCCCCGATGAGAGGTAATTGCTACTCGATGTTTTACAACCTACCCCAAATTAGAGTTCGCAAGCCCCTCTGACCCCTTCCCTTTTTCCTTGCATTACCCTTTACCTTCATTTGTAACGTATTGTCCTGGCTTACGACAAGCGTCTCGGGTTGACTTACTAACTCTATTCTACGTTTTTATGGGCGTTGCAGGGAAGATCTGCCCCCCGTTTTTCAACCCCGTCCGCATGGAAAGTCCTGAAGTAGCCCGCAGACAAGTGTTCGTAAATAAACTACCCATCCTTCCCAGGTATGTACGACGAGGTCGAGTACGTCTTGTCGTGGTTCCTCCCCCCCCCGAATCCCTCCGCCCCTCCGTCCTTTACCTACCCCTGGGCCCCCAAATGTTCCGAGAACATTTATTCTCTACAAAAAGTTGTGCCCTTGATGCAGTTCTGTCTCCCCCTTGCCAACGTTTGATTCGGTTTAAAACCTTTTTTGACGTGGCGGTTACACGATACTGCCCCCCAGCGTTTTCCCCGAGTGGTTCCACCTTTATTCCTTTTCTTTATTTTTGTTACCCCCGCCGTGGGTCCTATCGTTCGTTCTTGTCTTCATATATTACGGTACTTGGACCCGTGCTGCGATTTCTCGGAATGTTGGGTCGGGCATCGTTGGTGGGTTTACCAATCGCCCAGGCATTTTCCCCAATCCTTTCCCCCCCCCTTTTTTCTTGTAATATTCAGCTTTTCTTCTTGTTTCTCCCCCCTATCGGCATTAGAACAACAGAAAAGATTGACACTCTCCACCCTACATCAGCGCCTCAAGAGAACACATTGGTCTTTCTTGCTTGTCTTTCTTTTTTTTTTTGTTCGTAAATCTCGCAGCTTCGTATGAGGAAAGTTGCTTCTTGCGGTAGATGCTCATTTTAAAGCTGAGCAGTGAGCCGGCGGGTGGGGTGGCGCTTATATGCGTGGCCAGATTTTTTCGGATCACGCGCTTTCGATGGTTCTTGGATGTCCACCACCTGCGGGTTTTCGCGGCCTGGTTAATTTACAATACAGTTCCGAGTTTACCGTCCTTGACAGGTTGGGGTTCCGAGCGTGACCGGTGATCCCAAACCCTAACTTGAAACCTTTCCGCCTCCCCTGGGATTTGAAAAACATGGGAACTTCCTTGCTTTGCAGGTTTCGGTAGTCCGGATGCTTTTTTTTTTAGTCCACCTTTCACTTTTTTCTCTCCTTTCCCCTGATTCCCCGAAGAACGTTTTAAATGTTGCATGAGGTCCTCGGTATACCCACCCCCACGCCCTAATAGAGAGCGACTTTCCAGCAAACTATTGATTATTAACGAATCATCAACTCTTCTTTTTGCTGTCTTGAGATTTACGACAACGCATCCTCCTTTTCGACTTCACTATGAAGAGCCTCCCCGTTTTCTTTGGTAGTGGGGTAGCATCTCCCCCTTTGACCCGCTTTAGGAAATTATCTTCAATTCTGGAGCAGTTCTTCCCCAAACGTACCGTTTCACGCAGGATCCCCGGATTTCACTCCGCGCCTCTGCAATATTATGTCGTCAGCACTCCGTTCCCCCCATTTCACTCCTATGTAGCAAATTATTCTGTCGGGATATTATCTCTTACAGCGCCTGCGTCTCCCCTTTAGCTGGTCGGAAGAATTCGAACTCTTTTCTTTAGTTCTTTTCCCTTCCATGAGGAGAGAACCGTCTTTCTCCAACGTCAATTAGCTGTTGTTGGTCTCTCCCCAACCCCGCCTCTCTGTCCTAAATATTTAAGTACTTTAAGGCTAGCATTGTCCCATTGCAACCGTCGGTTTCCACACAATATGTTTCCTCCTGTTTGTTTTGTTCTATTTTCCTTTTGCTTTAGTTGTAACTCTTGTAGGTTCCCCTCCCCCTTGGGACGAGAACTACTCCCAAATGGGCTAGGGTATCCTAACTTTTGCTTTTCAACCCTTTCTGGCTCCTCTCCGACCGAGAAGGTGTCGTGAATTTCCCATCGACGACGACCATTTAGTTTTCTCAGTACCCCTCCCCCTGACGGCGTTTCCCTAGTACTTAGCGACTCACCTCCCGAGCCCACCCCTCTTTAAGAGCCTCGCGCTTGAGGTCAGCTTCGCCTCTACTCTCCCGCTTCTTGGCGATGGGGATTTACGGTCGTTATGATTTGATGATCGAGGTTGTTGCCACCCCTCCTGCGCTCAGAGTTTTTGGTGGTTTTTGAGCCCGCTGTTGCCCCTTTCTTGCGTAAAAGCCCCCCCCGCACCCAAGTACGCTTCCCGTCTTTGATTCTTTTTTCCTCCTTAGAGATTTTTTACGATGATAGATCCCCCTCGCCCGAGCAAAATAGCCTTGATACCCCAAATAAACTCATAGTAGTCTAGCGCTTCCTCCCCCCTCCCTAGTTTTTTTTGATATGAAATGTATCGATCCGCTCCCCAAGCATTTCTCTCGTTGGGGTATGAACGGAAGTCCTTGGACCCTTTAAAGCCTTTCCCCCTCGAACCAGCTTGACACCCGAACCCACCCACAGCATTTGATCCGCTACTGGGGGTACCCCTCGAACGCCCGGGCATTCGCCCGTTTTTCCTTTTTTTTTACTTTCAGATTGCGGCCATTTTCCCCCCCCCTTCATGCGGGCCACGCCCGTGTTTACCCCGGTTTTGCGTTGTTCACGTGTTGCGCCAGCTCGAGATTCGATCATCCCCCCCCCTTCCTCCCGCATCTACTGCCAAACAAATCTTGCGGCTTTTCCTTCTCCCCGCTCCCCTTGGGAATACCAGCTGCGGCCGAAGGACGCCCAACACGCCTCCCCCTTATATCTGCCATACCTATCGACTTTAGATTCCTGACTTTCGGACCTTCTTTTTACTTAGAATATACAACGCCAAAGACTTTTGCGCCCAGCCCCTGAATGGACGCTTAGTGCCGGCAATGTTTTCCCGGCCCGCTCGATGGAAAAAACTTTTGCCCAATAACCCTCCCCCGCAAATGAAACGTGAGTTCTGTTCAATCCTCTAGTCTGAAGCCCCTCGTTTTACCATCAGAAGGTTTCACCCACCATCCCCGAGTCCCAAAGTCCATCCCTTGTCCAAACTGAGACCTTTCATGCATTAGTCTGTACCCCGTCCCTTTTTTTTTCTGAGCGGTTTTCCAAGTCCAACTTGCCCTGTATGCTGTCTAGGATACTGCCCAATTTAAGTTGTGATATTCCAGTTTCGCCATGCCTCCCTTTTTTTTTACCGTTATATTCCAGTCGGTCGGGCTTCGAATCTTGTGGTTCCTCACAACGAGCCTGCTCTCGAAAATCCCGGCCGTGTCAGCCTACCTTTTTCGTCCTTTTGTTATGTATCGACCCTCGTAGTGAAGCGTCTCCCCCCCCACAGAATTGAAACTCTGGTTCTATTTTTCTACCCTCCTTCCAGCAGCTCCCATTTATACGCCGTGCCATTTTTTTTTCATATGACCCTTTCTGCAGTCCCCAGTTTATCTTCGCTTGTCGTTTCCAAGAAGTGCGACCCCGATATTCCTGCCGTTTTTTCCTGAAGAACTGTAATTTTCCCACCCCAGGCATCGTTCATTCTTTCGGTTGTAACCAATTAACTATCCCTGTACTCCACTGTTAACCGAACCGTTGCATGGTTTGGGCTTGAACCCGTGTTTTTGCTCTCACCTCCACCAGCCGACCCGGTGATTCTATCTCACGTTTTGCGGGGCTGCCAGCAGGCTCGAGGAATGTCCCTTTTCTTCCGCTCCCGTCGACTTTTATCCCGTTCCCCTTGCGGCGTAGCGACCGTCCGTCTGCCAGACTTGTTTTTGCCGAAGCTTATCCGTCCTTCTGCCCATGTCCCATTGAGCACAAGGCTTGGTTTCCAACCGGGCTCCGGATGTTTTTGCCCCCCCTGGCCCATCGGCTTGGCTTCCTTTTTTCCCCCCGACCTCGACATCATGGTCTTCCGGAAACTCCCTTGCCACCGCTCAGTCATGCGGTTTTGCCTTTCGGTTGCCAAGAAAGGGCAAGTTATATGCCTTTTTGCAACTAGCGCAGCGTTGTTCACCTCGGCTTGTGTACTTAGATATCTTGACCCTCCACCCCAGTCGCCCCCTTTCCCCCCCCGTAAACCAGAGTAAAGCCGTCTCTTTTTTCGATATCTGACCTTGCCGGTTCGTTGTTCTTCCGCCCATGGTATCCTGATTCAACGATCTTCGCACGTTTCTGCCAACACTTCCCCTTAATCCGTTCCTTTGACCCGGCTCCCCTCGTCCTATTCTTACGCTCCATTGAAGGTTTTACTTACTCTCATCAGTTGTGTTTCGATCTCTTTTTTCACGGCTCTTCTGTCCCTTGGCCTGGTATGAATGTCTGGCTGCCCTGCTTCTTTTTGCGCAGTGGGCCAACCAGATCCTCTCGACGGCACCCTCCTCCGGTTTTTTTTACCACGAAAGTGACGCCGATTTACGCCGGCTGGCAAAACGGTAAATTGCTTCCTGGTGTATTCCGCTCTCGTTCTTTGTAACCCCTTTTTTTCCTGGTGACTCCTCGTTTCTCGTGGTCACGGCCGCATCTTGACTATGCCCATTTCTCTTGCTTGAACTCTCTGGGTTTGCCCTTTAAGTGCTTAATGTTTTCTTATTTTTTTGTTCCCTTCCCTCTGCCCGTTTGCTTATCTTGCAAAGCCCGAATTTTCCCCAAGGACAGTTGTCAATTGTTTCCCCACCCATGGTAGAGAGCATTTTTTCTCCCCAATCTGGAGCCACGTTAGTAATTGCGTTGGACGTTAGCCGAATGCGTTTCCTCCCCCCCCTTGACTGTCAGCCTGGGACCATCCGTTTGACTCCCCCCAGATGGCCGTCTCTATCCCGTTTACCCCTACAGCTTACCCTCCCCCTCCCGCTTCCCACTACGTTCGACCAACCTCCAATCATTCCCATCGGAACCAGTGGTTTCCCCCCGCGCCGCCCAAGCTTTCTTGCGTAGAACCCTTCCCCACGGGAACCGAGTTTGATGAGGTCGGCAACTTCCACATTTTGTTCCCTTTTTGAGGTTATTGAAAGAATCGCTGTGCTCACCCTTAGCGCCGTGTCTCTGAAACTGAGACTTTTTTTCTTTTCTCTTTTTTTTTTTTCTTTTTTTTTTTTTTTTTTTTTTTTTTTTTTTTTTTTTTTTTTTTTTATGTTTACACCAGACAATATTTTTTCCGCTTCCCCCCTTTTGGAATTTGTTTCCTTAGTCACGGTCCCTTCCCTTTGTCCTCCCTTCTGTCCTGGCGCCGATGATGGGTAAGCCGATTGCATCTATTCTTCTCGGCTAGGGCCATGGTGCTTTGCCAGATTTTTTGACGATTATTCAGTAACCCTGATGACGCTTAAGTTCTTTAATGACGACGTCTCCCCCTGTCCGATACCACTCCCGACCCCATACCTCATTACCTAATAAGCTGGTGCGATTTTGCCGTTTTGTGTCAAGAACACCCCCGCGCCTGTCCCCCCTCGTCTGTTTTCAATTCCCCCACCCTGTGCGCACCCCTTCGATGCAAGTAGTGTATAACAACCTTTTAAAGGTGACTTTAGGGATCATACTTCTTCATCAAACCTTGCTCTTTTCTTCGTTCAACACCCCTTTCTCTGCATTTCGTCAAGCCAGACCGGCCCAGTTTTGTTCCACGGCACTTTTCGTTGATGGTTGGACCGTTCCTTTGGCATATTGGTTCCCTTCGGCTCGCCGTTCTTGAGTAACTTTTCACGCCGTCGGGGCTGAGTTTTATTTGGGTTAGCGGGACTAGGTTGTGTATTCCCCCCTTCCGTATGGTCAACCTTTTCCCTGCAGTTCCCCCTGCGTTGGATTTATTTTGCATTCACTGCGGCGGGAGGCGTTTCATCTCTCTTTTCTCTTGACCCACCTTCACTCATGCCTCCTTGCACCTATCTGAGATTCCCCCCCAGTCCTCAAGCGAAAAGACTTGGTATGCATATCAATGTTTTTGGGGGGGTTCGTTTAATCTTATCTTCAGTCCTTCTACCTTCACTGGATTTGTAGAGGCTCCCGACGTTAGCGCTCCGCCTGTTCTGGTGTTCGTGGATACTTGTTCGCCCCGCCTCCTTTTTCACCTTCCACCGTGAACAACCAGGTGCTTTCCCCGTTGACACCCCTTTTCGTGCCCGCCTGGAAGGTTTTTTTTTTTTGGCCCTCTCTGGGATATATTTGATCCCCCCTGGACACACTGCTTCCCCTGTCTTCCCCTCTTTTTTAAAACATTGAAGTCGGATCCTGCTTCCTTTTTGATTGTTTGCATTTGAACTGACTTGCCATCTCTTGTCGTCCTTTTCCCTGGCAGCCCAAAACTTTGAGCGGACCTTGTCTTGCTCTTAGTCGTAGATCCCCCCCTCTATTTTTTTTTTCTTTCGAGCTGCTCGCCATCCACCCCATTATTGAATTGATGCCTAATCACGGTAGTTTCCCTTTTTTTTCTATTAGTTCTATTCTATTCCAGTTCCCCCTAGTCTTTTCGCCCTCTCCCCTTCAGCAGTCCCTCCCGGTTTTGTGAGGCTTTTCAAAGATCGTTTGCGGCCGGCTTCAAATAGCCGCCAGTCTTCTCTACTTTTTTCCCTTTGAGTGTCCTCCCCTCTTTGACCCCTGTTTCCCTTCCTCCCTCCTTTTCTTCAATCTCGCTGGACGCAGTTCCATCAATCGCGGGCTCCAGATGATTGACTCTGATTCCTTTTCCTATCCTCCCTCCCCCCCTGCTCTGTGCCTTCCCCGCGACGAAAAAATTTGGACGTCCCTCATGCACCTTCCCGCGCAAGCTTCAGGAATCGCTCTTTGCTTTTCCTCCCACCAGCTTCTATGATACTCTTCCACTGGGAATTCCTTTCCTTTGAGTTTCCCGTTACATCCCATCCCTTTTTTACCCCCAATAAATCTTCCTCCCCTTGGTTGTTGTGGATCGTGGGTGGTCCCCTTCCCCCCTTTTTAGATGTAACGGGAGACAATGGCGTGCTTCCACCTTCTTTTAATGTATAGACCTTGTTTCCCGCTGAATCTCTCCCTCCACCTTTTTATTTTCTCCACCTCGCCTGAATTTTCCCCACCCGAGCATTGCTCACTTTTCCCGACGTTATCTGAAATAGTTTCTTGCGCCTTTCCTACCTCTCCAATCATAATTAGTCTTTCTCGTTAGTCCCTCGAATCGTCTCTCGTTTCTCAGTGGAGATTTGCGAGGCTTGCTTGAGGTTTCACGCTCTTTCCAGGTCTTTCTTTTCAACCCCCTGACTGAGTCTTCTTCTTTCCGGCTCGGTGTGGTCAATGCTCCGTCTCAACTCCCCCCATACCACAACGTGCCGTCTTTTTCCCATGTAATATTTAGACCTCTTGCGGTTTTCCCATCCTCGCTAGCTAATCGACCTCCGTCACACTTAGTCCCGGAGATTCCCATTGCATCTGCTTTCGAGCGCTCGAATCAACTATTAGTTCTTGCTTTCTTCACTGCTGATCCTTGGAACTTTAACTCCCCCCCTTTGGTTTTTTTTCGCCCGTACCTTTACGGTGACCCCTCCCGACCGCATTCTCCCCTGGTATCACACCTTCTTGGTACTGCTCCCATGTGGTTTCTAGATTTTGGGATTTTTTCAATCCCTTCTCCCCCGATATTTCCCCCACAAATTTACCCTGGCCACTTAACGGGTTTTACCGGTTTCGTGGAGGAGGAGTGAGACGATGCCCCCCAAAGCGTCTGAACCACCAGCCGCATCCTATTCCACCCCCAAAGAACTGCCATTCTGTTTTTAAGTGAGTAAGCCCTCTCAATACTAAGCTGCTTCTCATCTAGGAATGACCCCCCCCACCCCATTGATGTAAATAAATCCTGTTCTTTCGACTTCTTTTTTTGGTTCCCTATCAGTCCGATTTTCTTTCTGTTTAGCCGATTAGTACCCTACTTTCCCATCAGTGGCTTCCCATTCTTCCACACAAAAAGTGCTTGCCATCGCAACGCTTCTTTCTTTCCCCGAGACTGCCCCCCAGATAAACAGACAGAAATTTCTTTACTGTTTCCCTACGAGATTCATCCTCCCGCGCCTTGGCCCCCTGACAATCCCTACCGAATTTTTCCCCCACCCGAAAACCATAAAGGTTGTCCCTCGTGACAGGCATAGTCCTTTCCCCAACTCATGTCCCAAGCTCTCTTTTTTTTACTCCAAGAATACCCCCGCGCCTGTTAGAGGCATGCGGGATGAATTTTTCACTTTTTTCCCGTGTTTCCAGTGTTTTTCCTTCTTTTTTATAAACTTTTTTTTTCCTTCCTTCCGCTCTTCAAATTTAGGTCTCCTTTATATTACCGATGTTTTTCTTCTACCATCGTGGTGTTCTTTCCCCCCCCTCCAATTGATATCGTTCTACGTAACAGCTATTTGTTTAGATAAGGTAGTATTTCGTGTAGTGGTTCTACCCTGAGTTTTAGATTCTTCTCACTTAATACTTCCCTCCTTGTCCCTTTATTTTTCTCCCCTTTTTTATTGACACGACACCATTTCTACGCATTAGAACCCTTTCCCTTATATTTACCAGGAATAATCTTTTATCAGCGATGTTGCGCAGTTTCCCGTGCGACATATGAGGCCCTTCATGCCTCCCCCCAGTATTTCCCCCCCTCCCCCTTCGGCTACCAGATATTGTCTTTTTTTCTATCCATAGTCGTTCCACTACCCCTCCGGTCGTTCGCATCTCCGTCTATTCTGACAGGAATCTCCTTGGATTGTCCCCCACTCTTGAGTTCCTCATCACATCCCAGACTAGTCGTTGCGTGTATGCTTGATTAAGTCTCCCCATGTGTTCTTTCCGAAGACACCCTTGCCCCTTGTCTGTCCCTTATTTTTCCACCCCTCGGTTATCGGCTAACTTGAAGTGAAGTAGCGCCGTCGGCGAGAATTTGGACGTTTGATCCTCCCTTTCCTTTTCCTCCTCGTACGCTGACCATTGTCGAACCAGGACCTTTTTTTCCTTACCATCTGTGTCCCGTTCTTGTGCACGGCCAGCGGCTTTCAGTTTCCCACCGCTCGACATTTCAGAGTCGGGAATATTCCCCCCCAAATATCCTCCTCGCGTTTTCGACCTCCTCCTCATCCCGTCACCACCGGTTACTATTCCCATGTAAGTCGGTCAACGTGAGAAGAGCTTTTCCACGATAAACCGATTCCATCCTTCTTACCAAAGTTCACTCAATTTGAACACTATGCCCTTCGTTTTTATTCGGCCTAGCTCCGATCAGCTGCCGCCTGCTCTTTCCCCCTCTGATATGTCTCTTCCTTTTTTGCTTTGCACCCCCGCTTCTCCACCGTGTCGGCCAGATTTCGACGCTGTCAAGACATCCGGTATCGTAAAGTAAGTGT
>Ga0179593_1699613_pt1 | contig 21104 bp, 21 predicted proteins | sample CZODoug2_1_08_16_FD_185931 | JGI IMG/M metagenome (GOLD analysis project Ga0179593, IMG submission 185931) | Vadose zone soil fungal communities from Angelo Coast Range Reserve, California, USA - CZODoug2_1_08_16fungal (PacBio error correction) | ecosystem: Environmental > Terrestrial > Soil >... | reverse complement strand
CCTTTTCTTGTTTTTTTTTCCCCAATCGCCCTCGTTCTGCCCTTCCCCCCCCCCCTTTTCCCTTTTTGACTCTTTGCCGTCAAAACCCCATTTGTTCCGCAGGTTGGGATCTTTAGGATGCGGCCCGTCGTCTTTTCCTTTAAATCTTTAGCAAGATTACTCCGCTTTTACAGCCAGACGCAGAACCTTTTTCCCGCCCGCGCCGCCCTGTTTTTTCCTTCTCAACCTCGGAAGTTCTTTTTCGACTTTTCCCTAACCAGGATGGTGTGCTCTTTCCCAGTATTCGCTTCCTTTATCGTCCCTTTTTTTTCTATGACAACGATGGTCTTTCTTTCCCCTCCCCCTCTTTTGGTTGATCCCGGATCATGACCGAAAGACTGCCCATTTCCCATTTCCCCCCTAAATAATTTTGAGCCTGTCGAAAAAACCTTTTTGGGGTGTTCCCTTCTTACTCTCTTTAACCCTTGAGGGGCGTACAGCCTTCCCCCAGCCTTCCCCTGCCTTTTTTCCTTCGTACCTTTTCCTTTTATTCGACCACATGTAATGCGGCAACCTTCGGGTTTTTTTTTTAGGTGGCATTCGGTTCCCCCCCCCCCGGACTCCTTGATCGCTTTTTTACATAAAGGTACCTGTATCGGTATTTCAGTTCTCGTTTTTTTGCTTTTTTTTTTATGCCATGTCCTTCCCCACGCACTCCGGCTTCGTTACTATTTCCTTTGTCTTTCCCTAGATTCCTTTTGAGGCCCCCCAACCACCCCCTGAATGAGGCTCTTGTGAGCTCTTTTCCCCCTTTCTGTACCCCCATTTCGTCGATAAGTTCCCGTCCCGGGTTAGCCGTTTGAAGTTTTTTTTTCCCACCCCGGCTTCTTGGATCTTTTTTCCCTAATTGGGCACTCCCAGCCTGGCGAATTTTTTCCCTTCTCTTTCCGGACGGGACAAGTTTTTCTTGGTTGTGCGATCGAAGCTAGGTCAGCCGTTTTTCATCCGCCTTCCATTTTTTTCAAAATTCGCTCATCGCCATTCCCCCCCCTTTCCCTTTCAGTCTCTTTTCCAAGGTTACCCGCACTAGCATTTTTTCTTTTACCCCCCCTGTAACTTTTCTCGACTTACCGACAAGCCCCTCTTGCCCGTCTTTTAGTGCCCTTCTTCAGTTCCCACTGAGCCCTGGTTTCATTTTTTTTTTTACTCAGAGGGTCAGTGGCCAGCCCCGCATTTCGAGAATTTCCCGGGGTCTCCTCAACCCGGCGCGAGCTTTTCCCCTTCTCGCTCCCCGTGTCAATTCTCATGCGACGCCTTTTTTTTGTTTTTTGTTCATTGCTGCCGGCACCAGACGGGTCATTGACACAAGCATTTCTTTCCATCTTTGTTTTGTTGCTCTCCTCTTTTTGACGAGTTTTCCCCCTTGACTCTTTCAAAGTCCTGCTGAGCCGTTCTTTTTTCCAGGTTTTCTTGTTTTCTCTTCCCTATTGAAGGATTGCAGATAGGATCCCTTCTTGCCGCTCGACCTTTCCTCCCCGGACCCCCTTCTTTGTCCTTCCGCGATATCCGTGGCCTGGCCGTGCTGTTCTCGTTTTCCTCCCAGATCGCCCTCTCCTTTCCCTCTGGCGTAAGGGCTCTTTTTGAATTTTTGTTTATCTTCCACAAATGCTCGTTTTTTTCCCATTCTTTCTCTGTTGGAAGCAGCGGAGATTCATTTTCCAGTTCCTTTTTGAAACTTCCCCCGTTCAATGTTTAAATGGAGACCCCCGGTCTTCTTCTTCGCCCCTTTTTTCACGCCAGAATTCAGCCTTGCGCCCCCAGATTGCCCCCGTGTTCCCATTAACCCTTTTCCCTCAGACGGTCAGCCTTCCGGTCTTCATAAATTCCCCCCCCACCCCCCCTCTCCATTCCCATCATCCCCTGGTGGACCCTTTCCCAGGCCCCCCTCTTTAACCGATTTCCTATCCTCCTTTACAGCGCGTTTTTTGGCGACGCCGTCTTCGTTTTGTTTGCCTACGCCCGAGCGCGCAGACTTCCCCCTTAACGATTCGGAGTGCATGAGTGCATGGCCCAATTTTGAGACATTCCCGGATCCCGCGACTTTCTCCAGATGTTTTCTTTTTTACAAGACGATCACCCCCCCCTTTTTCTCCCCTTTTCTTCAGCCCAAGTCCTTGCGGTAGTGAACTCTTTACACCTGGCTTTCCTTTTTTCCTTTTCCGACCCCCCGGTCGGCTCCTACCGCCTTTGTACTGTTGAAGGCGGTCCCTGCTCGTAGCGGTTGCAGACTCCTGGTTTCTTTCTCCGGTCTTCGGCTCCCCCCCCATGTTTTTTTTTTTGGAACTGATCCAAAAGGAGTTTTTTTTCCCTTCTTTGTTCCAAAAGGTGGTCGAGCTGTCTTTCATGATCCCTTATCTTCCCCTGGGCCGCTTCCAAGTCCACCCCCCATGTCCAATGTGCCCCCTCCAGCCTTCAACATCTGATACTGTTTCTTCTCACCGACCTTTGTGAAACTGAACCTTCCCCCCCTCCCCCGAATCGTCGTCCCTAACTCGCTTCTTTCCCGAAACTTCGGCGCTGGGAGTCAACTGATTTCTCTTGACTGTTGATGCCAGACGTCGACGGCGGAGATTCTCCCCCCCCCCCCCCCCAGGAAAGAATCCCACCTCGGACCTCGAGTTTGTGTTTTTCTTCCCCCCCACCAAGCCTTTCTTTTTCCGTACGATGGCGTTTTATCGGGAGGCGAGTTACCCGCGAAACCTAATCTCGCTCTGTTCACTTTTTTTTTTTTTGCGATCTTTTTTGGTTTCCCCTTTGCATTTCCATTTCCCCCCCCCCCTCGGCAGAGCCCCGTTGAAAAACCCCCAGGGCCGTCTCGCAGGTGGTTTTCTTTTTTTTTTTTTCCCAGGTCTTTTCTACATCCTCCGTCTGGCACTCTGACATCGCGCAGATTTTAACCGGTTTTCCAAGCGCCGTGTCCTTCCACCCCTCAGTCCCGCGTTCTCAGTAAGGAGTTTTTTTCTCTCCTTCCTTTTTCTTTCCGTCTCGTCATCGGTCCCCCCACTTTTTCTTTTTCCTCGTTAACTTAAAATTCTTTTGACCTTTTTTCCTTCCCAGCTTGTAGGAGAATCCCGCCCCCTTCCCCCACTTTTTTTTTCCCCCCATGATTCAAGAACCCTGCTTCCTCGCCGTCCCACACACGAAGTGTTCGTTGGGGTTTCTTTTCCTACCCCCTTTTCGTTTTTATTCCCCCTATCAGCGACGCCCCCCTTCCTCGACTCAACCTGCGTTTGTCCGCTACCCCTGTATCTTTTGGACCTAGTACGGTGGAGTTCCTCTTTTTTTAATGTCCTCCTGTTCCAGTGGGCTAGAAAGGTTGGCCTCTGTCCTTTAACCAATTCCCCTTTTCTTTCTTTTCATTTTCCTTTTATGTCTTCCATTCGCCCTGCCTGCCCTTTCCTATTTTGAAGTACCTCCTGGTCTTCGTAGTCCCTTTTTTTTCCTCGTTCCACCTAGAAGGACTCTTTCGTCTCGACGGCAGTCGTTTGGTCCAGGTCGTCGAGATATTCTTTTTGTTATCGAGGGGAAGCTGTTTTATGACCTCTACATGGAGGGATGTTTGGCGGGTGTTTCCATTATACCGTTCCTCCCGGGTGAAAGCTTCGAGCGACTTTTTCGTATGGGTTCCCGGTTTTTACTGCCCGATCTCTTTTCTCCCTTGCGTTCCCATTTCTGTTTCCGTTCCCCGCGCACCCCAATCCTCTTACAGGCTTAGATTGCTCCTTTACGTCGCATGGTGAATGAACTAGCCCCCTCCTCGTAATTTGTCCCGCCGCTTGCCAACAGGTTTTTCCTTTTTGACATCTTTTCCCTCACGACAGCTTGGGGCTTGGGGAAACCGGTAGTTCCTTCCCTTGGCAAAGCCCATCCGGGAGGAGTGTCCCTCCCCTTCTTTCCCCCCCATAACAGGCACCATTGGCCGCAAGTCCTTCATTCGCTAGGCTTTCATTTCAAACTGACGTCAGTGAGACTCCTGCCAGCTTTTTGTCATAGAGCACAAGCCTTCTAGTTTAAGTCTCCTCCTGAGAGTCTTTTTGTGATCGAGGCTTCGGTTAACCAAGTCGCTGAGACAGGCGTAGAATTAATTTACCTCGGGCCCTCCTTTTTGCAGGCTTTCTAGGAGAAGGCCTTCTCAAGTAATCTTCCTTTCCTCGGTATTTTTTTCTTTTCTGGCCCTTACCGCGAGCATGCCAGCCCTACGACCCTCGTCGTGTTGCTTTCTCCTTTCCCTCCTTTCTTTAGAAGTTCAAGCGGTTCGCGGCCTTTCTAAGGTCTGGTTGATGGCAAACTGCTGATCTCTCCCTTCTCGTGCCGGGCTGGAGATTTTGACTGACCGTTTTTCTCCTTCCTACACTGAAACCTTTCCCCTGAAAGCTGTCTCCCAAAAAGATTTCCTTCTAGTTCACTTTGAAGCCGAAAGGACGTCCCAATCAACACTGCTCCCGTCCCGCCGCGTTTTCAGACAGTCGATTCTTCTTCCAGTTTTTCCCCCCCTCCCGAAAATCCTCCTTTGTTTTGGGACCCCCACCAGTTCCCGCGGCTAAACCTTCGTGTCCGGTTTTCGATTTTCCCAGCAGCGCGCTCGGAGCTCGGGCTTTTTAAGTCTCCTTCACAACAAGGCGCCGCCGTAGCTCACTCGTCCCCTAGCAGGCTTTTCCTAGTTGCCTTGACTCCCTTTCTGAGCCATTCCAGCTGATGTCACCTCAATTGAACCATCACAGCTGCGTCGATTTTTTCCCCACTCCCACCCCACCTGTCTTTATAAACCTTTCCTGGTGTTTCTTCCATTTTTGAACTCTCCCCCCTACATGTCCTTTCTTTTTTGAGAATCTTGGATGGAGCGGATGGAAGCCATTTTTTCTTTAGGAGGCGATGCTGTCGTTTTCGCCGGGGCTCTTTGGTTTCCAGCCTCGACTTTATTCCCCCACCCCCCAATCCAACTTTTTTCGGACTTATCAGCACCTTTCTTTGTCCTACAGGTTGTCGAGCTTGTATGGCGGTGACCCTGCTCATCCCCACTCCCCGCGGGGGATCCACCGTCCCTTCTGCACTCAAGACTTCCCGTCCCAGCTCTGGTTGTTTTTCCGAGCAAGCCTTTTCTTTCCCACCCCTCCCCCCTCCATTAAATAAGGAATGTTTTTCTTTAAACCGTGGCTTTAGCGGGCGCCCTCTTGTTCGCTTTTTTTAAAGCGGATTTGCTCTGCTCTTTCCTTCTACCGTCCCTTCGAAGCGGAGTGGTGGTCACTTCGACAGGTTCCCAACCTTTCTTTTGAACTCCTTGGTGTTTTTTTTTTCCCCCCAAGAGTTGGGGCGGTCGTGGATATCGGCCTTCTCTTTGGTACATGCCAAACACTGCCTCTATCTCTTCCTCCAATCCCATTTGGTTTTGGGCTAGAGATCACGTTGAGACATGGTATAACCCCTAGCAGACTACAGGTTACTCTGAGTCCCCCCAATAGTCACCTTGTTTCCTATTGGCCCCGAGTTTCGCAGGTTATTCGTTTCAGGGTCGGCCCCTCCCCCCTGAAGTCTTCTCCTTCCCCTGAGCAAGAATGAAGGATTCCCCCTTGTGTCGCCCGCGCGGCCACGGTTTGCGCCGCCCTTTTTCCGTCCCGTATTTGCACCGTCGGGTGATTTTCGCTCACCCCCCCTAGTTCTCTTTCTGCTGCATAGCGGTACACCTTGACCATTGGAATCAGCTCTTTTGCTTTGGGGGACTATCTCCTACAGCTCTTTGTATCACCCCTCAGGTCCAGGAACTCAGGATAATTACACCACGATTGTATTTGTGTTTTGGGGTCGATTCTTCGATGCCACCGGGACGGAGTCCAAACTCCCATAGTCAACCCCCTTCAACCCGGCGTCCGTCCGAATCCTCTTTTATTCCCCCCCTGAGTCCTCCCCTCCGGTGATACTCCGACGGACCATTGGTCCCCTGGACCATTTTCTTTGCAAGTGGGGATCGTCTTTATACATCTCTGACGCTTTCTCCCTTTTTTTCTTAAGGATTTATGGCCATTCCCCTGCTCCGTTGCATGCCTCCGCCTCTCTTTCCTCGCTGTCGGTATTGACCTCGCGATTTGTTCCAGCGTGCGCATTCCAACAATCTTTCCTGAGCTTTTCCCTCGCTGTCCCAGTAGAGGAACCATTGTCTTCTTTTTTTTTTTTTTTCTTCGTACACACAAGGAGGATGGTCTGTGATTTTGTGTTTCCTTTTGAACTCCGACGGAGAAGGTGGCTACCCTTTCCCTTGACCCCTTTTCGTCTTTCATTCGTTCTCCCGGCGCTAGGTTGATGTTCTTTTCAATGTTTCCTTTTCAACCCCTGTCCGTGGTGCGCATGTTATTTCTGATCGATTTGCGCAATGATCAGTGCCGAGCCCTCTATTCCTTTCCCCCTCTCCCTTAGCGTCTCCCCACTGATTTTTTCGCACTCGTAGGGACACTCTTCAGCCGCGATTTGGCCCCCCCCGGGACACCGGCGGAATCGCTGTATTGCGCCCCTTCTAAATTTTTTTCTCTTCCCGACCGTCGCCGAGTCTTGCCGCCCTTCATGATTTCCCGCCCGCTGTCCATCGACCCCTGCGTCTTTAGAATCCCCCTGAGCCGGACATTAATGGGGTTAATTCCTCGAGCCGCTTCTTTCTCTTCGGGGTTGTGTTCTTGATCTTCCTGTTGGATGACCAGGTTTTTACGGCTTCATCCAACTGATGCTGCCCCCCCTCCAATGACCTGTCGGGAGATTAGATGAATGATGCCCAATGCCTCCCTCTTCTGGTCTCTACCTTTCCCAAAGGCAACTTCTTTTTCTTCAAGTCTCCTTGGTTCAAACTTTGTCTGCAAAGACGATAGTACGTGCCTTTCTTCTTTTGGATCTCGCTTTCCCTTCGGGACTTTATCCGGCTTATCAGGTTTTTTTTTTTTCGAGTTCATGGGCCAAAACCGCTTTTGAGTTCTTCCCTTCTCCCTAAGCTTTCGCCGTTGGAGAGGAAGTTCACTTTTTTGCGGATTTTTTTGACCCCTTAAAGTTTCACATGTTAAACTGGTGGCCCCCCTCGTTCGCCTGGGTTTTTTTCTCACGACTTGAATGACGACCCCCCTCTCCCTTCCTAACTTTTAATCTTTCTCCCTTGGGTTTCCATTTACCGTTGGACAATTTCAATCCTCTGGTGTGGACCTTCTTCCTACGTTTTTCGGACGTGCATTTTTTTTTGACGACCTGGACAGCGCTTGCGCTTGGTTTTTTTTTTCTTCGTCCCCAAGCTGCTTGTGAAAGCTGCTCGTCGAGCCTGGTGTTGTCCCCTCCTCCCCTTTTCTCTCAAAGCCGGCTGACCGCCCCCTTTTTTAACTTAACCTCCCGCTGTTTATTTGGATTGAACACTTTCCCCCCTTCTCGGGTGCCATTCATCCAGTCCTTGCGGGGCCGGACTTTCCCTTTTTTTCGAAGACGGGATGGCTGGGTTTTCGGACTTTTTTTTGTGGGGGGGACTTGGGGCCGTTCCTTTCGTCCGGCGGTGGAAGACGTTTTTTCAGGCGCTTTCCCACCCCCTCAAATGAGTGTGTTCTTCCCTACTTCCAGTTCTACCTGTGGTGCGCCAAAGTGTCGAGCTGTATTTTGCGAGTCCTTCTTCACCTTTCCCCCCAACGGAGTTCTTTCCAAAGCCGTTTCCCCCTTTGCACACTTGTTTTTTCAGGATTTCCGCCGAGCAGAAGTCTAATTTGCTCTTCTGATTTCCCCCCCTGACTTGAAAACTTATACTTTTACCCTTTCTCAGGGCTTTAAGAACCCCTGCGCGCTGTTTTTGTAGTGGATTCCCGTGCCGATGATATTTTCATTTCTGACGTCGACGTGACGATGGTCTTTACTTCTTTCAAGACACCAAACGAGGAAGCCGCTTTTTTTACGGCATATACCATCTGCGAGTTTTGCGGCAGAGGCGGCGGTTTATACCCCCCCCCCGCCTAAATGACAATTCTCTCTCCTACCTCTTTCTGCGAGGGTTTTGGGAGTTCACGGTGTCTCTTGATGTACCACCTCCTAAGATGACATCGTCCTCTCCCAATCCCGTTTGCTCTTCGCCCAAAACGCGTTTATCTTCCCCGCCCCGTTTGATTTTTTCAGATGGCGGCGGAATCGCTTGTTCCCCCGCTGGCCTCCCTTGCCATCCCTTGCAACTCTCGAGAAGAGCGCCCCATAGGACCAAGGTTTCTTTGTCTTTGACGGTAGGTTCTGGTGTTTGGGACATTTTCTTGCTAGTAGACGTCGACAACAAGTAAGATGTCTTTCTCCCGTTCATTTTTTTTAACTTGGAACATGTTCTTTTGACTCCGCAATCTTTTAGGTTGATGCTACTTATAAAGCCGACCACCTTTTTGAGCCACCATTTTTTTCGAAGTTTGAAGGGCCTCCCCGACGGCTTGGTTACTGCTACGTTCCTTTTGACCTAGTCTTCCACATTTCCGACCCCCCGACAGCATCTCATCCTTTCCCACTACTCCGTACGCTCATCGGTCTTAGCATCGCAATTCCCAGTCATTTGAGATTTCCCGCAGGAGCACTTACTTCTTTAGGTTTCAAGAACGGGTTGGATTTTCTTAAATCCAATCGGGCCGCGGGAGGTACCGGAGCAAATCTTTCCCCCCCTTTGATGCCGGTCTCGCATTTCTTCCCCCCCCTTCCGTACTTATTTCTTTGTCGCTTTTTCCGAGGAATTCCAACATTACTCCCCTGTCTTGCCCCTAGTCCGGCCCTCCTGTCCCTTTTTCTTGACCATCAGTCTGGTTAGCCTGAGGGAAGATTTTGACTCAACTCTTCTTTTTCGGCGGTTTTCACTCATTTTCCCGGCGAACTGGTGCACCCCTCTCTCTCCTTTTCCACCAATGTTCCATCTGGGCAGTTCGGTACCCATTTTTCTTCTCTTAAGAGCTTTTTTTCTTGAAATCGGTTATCCGAGTTCCATTTCCTGGACCCTCGAGATGCCGCAATTATCCTGACAGGACTTACTGGATGGCTCCTTCGAGCACTTTTGCCCTCTACCCTTCGGAATCATTACCGAACTCCTTGCAATCGATAAGACTTTTCAGCACGACGATGATGGGGAAAGTTTTTTTTTTTTCGGGATCCGGACTTGCCAGTCCCCTTTACTTTTGTTTTACAGGTCGCTACGCGTTGAAAACCCCGGCTCGCCTCTAGACTCCCGACAGATTTGTTTCCTCTCAATGCCGCCGCTTTTTTCCTTGCAAAGGACCAACCGACCTGATCCTTTTTCCCATTCTCTTCTATTCTACTCCTTCCCTGGTTTGAGGTTCTCCTTGGGCTCTGTCCTCCGGTCTGTTTTAGATCTTCAAGGAATGGACAGCTCCGTTTCTCTGTAGGTGATTCTAGAAGGCCTGGCTTTCCGGTTCTTTCGGACCTTTTTAATGATCGACCCTCTTATGTTCTGGCCTACCGCAGTGATCCCGTGGTTCCCTCCTAGTTTTCGCCTCGTAAGTCCTTCGAGGCGATCGTCCTGCAAGCGTTTCTTCCAGGCTCTCTTTTTTGAAGGGGAGTTCTCTGGTCCATGCCCTTCCCCTTCTCGACATTTTTTCCCATATTCTGTAGAGGAATTCGTTTTTTCCGTAATTTTTTGCACGTCTGCCAATGGAAACCTTTTCTCCTTTCCTTTTTTCCGAAGGCACCCTTTGGACAGACGCCGATTCTGAACCGATCCTCCCTCGGGCTCACCTAGACGGAGTCCTGACCTTCCACATCCAGACCATCCCTTGTTGTACTACCCGAAATCGGCTAACCAGGACTTTTGGCCCGCCGACCTGTTTTGCGATTTTTTCCCCGCCTGACGACGTGTTTTTTTGTTAATTCTCCGCTTAAAAAAAATCTCTCCCTTTACCAGGACCTGGCGTTGCAGCGTTTCCTTCCTACTTTTTTCCCCCCAATCCCCGAGCCAGAAGACTTTTAACCTTCCCCGCTGGTCCGCTGGATTTAAAGACATCAACTTTAAAAACCTTCTCCATGGGTCATTCATCCCTTTCTCCAATCCCGTCCGGCCTTGCCTCGGCCTTGTTGTAATCGGCCTCCAGGTCTTTCGTCGGCCTATTGCTTTTGTCGCTATCTTTTGGATACGACTTTCCCTTGTCCTTTAATGGATCACCCCCTCCATCCGTTCCTGATCCGACAAAGGACTGCTGCACCACATGCTGCGTTCCACCCCCAGTGTTCGAGCCTTTTTTTTAGTTTATTCAGGATCTTCCAACCCCATACCCCCACGCGGTCCCCCTCCCCCCCCACATTCCAGAGTTCCAAAGTGCCACTCTGAGTTCTTTTTTGAGGAGAAAGTTCGCTCCTCGGTTGTCGATTTCGACGAGCTCACCGAACTTTTCCCTGAACCTCGAACAAATTGGCCCCCTTCTAAGACCCCTTTTTCGCGGGCGTAAGTAGGCTTGGTCAAGCCGTCTTGATCTATCTTTTTCTCGATGCCGACGTTGACTGATCTTCTTTTGCCTCCTTTTGAGACAGAACCAAACCGGCGGAAGACCGATTTTGTGTTTTTTCCCCTAGCCCCCCGGCCGTTTGGAGCGTCCGGGCTGGCGGACTTTCGATTTTACATAGCACACCCTCACGTGCATCTCTTTCCTCCTACGTTGTGGGTTGATCTCCCGATTTCCCCTTCCTTTTGGAGATTTTTCACCTCCTAATTCCCAGACTTCCCCTAGGCCGTCAAAACCCATATACCGCCCCGGTTGTGGATTATGTTTTGGCGGCTTGGGGATCAGCCGAAGTCTGGAATTGGACCCCATTCCCCATTCTCCTCCCCCCCCGGCTTGAACATCCCCCAGCTCCTTGAGCGCCCCGCTGACCTTTTTTTTCTTCCGGATTAGTTCATTGGTCGTAACCCAGGTTTTTATTGTATCGTCTCGTACGTACCCCCAGTTCTTTTCCTTTTTTTTTTGATTTTCAGTCCCTTTCGTTGCACTTTTTTTCCGCATGGTCCCTTGACTGCAACTTCGGTTTGTCCAGGTACGCCCTTACTGTGGACACCTTTATTCCCAGTCCCCTTTTCGGATCATTCCCCAGTGCCACCCGATTTATTTTTCTGCTAGATGCCAAGGTGCCCTTTCTTCGGGCCGTGCAACGCCTCACCTCTTGCCGTTTCGCTCCATCCAGTTTATGCCCAAGGTACTTGTCAGTTGAGAGTGTCCCCGCGCGACATGTGATGTTCCCCCCTTCCTTTTATCATCGGTTTGATCTATAAATCCAATCGGACCCGCGAGGTTTTTTCAGTCCGGTCCGCCGGTTGTGATTGGCAACGGTTCTCGCCGCCTCCTTTTTCAAAAACGCCTGCTCGACTTCGGTCTTCTTCCTTTTGTCGCGCTCTTTGAATACAAAAAGCCCAAGAATTTCCCCCGTCCTTCTCCCCGATCTCCCCGCGCTTTCGTCCCATCTGACACGTCCTGGTTAGCCGGGGAAGCTTTCTTCAGCTTCCCCAGGAGGAGGGTTGGAGCGTTGTTCTTCAATCCCGCCGGCGACGCAAGGTTGCTGACTCTGGACCAAGTTGCATCTTTTGGAGTCTTCCCTTCTTGTGCTTCGAAGGAGTAGCGGGGGCGGCCCTGCTTGTTCTAAATGCCGCCCCCCCGCCGCCAAGGCCTCTCCCCGCATGCTTCGCTCGAGGGTCACTAAGACCGGCGCCGTCGATTAGCGAAATATCTTCCAAGTTAAAGACGATGACCACTTCCTCGGACCCCCCTTTTTAAGTGAGCCCTGGCTTTTTTTTCAATGGGGCCAAGGCTCATCTCCTTACCACCACCGGTCTGGAGTAAGGCTTTTTCTTCCGGTAGGTCAGAAAGAAACCGATCGCGCTCAGTCTTTCGCCTGAAATTTTCCGCTTTCCCTCCTCTTCACGGTTCGCAAGAATGACAGGACGGCAAAGACAGTTAATCTTCCAACAGATCACTCTCTCTTTAACAAACCCCACCCCCCCCCCCCCCCCCCCCCCCCCTCAGGTTTTTTTTTAGAGAGTGATTGTGAGTGGGGACACTATGTGACGGAATAGTGCATTGCCCGTTCGTCGCAGTTTTTTTACATTTTTCCTGTCGGGCGACGATTGACTGGCCTCGGCCCCTTTTCCGACCAGTACTTTTTTATCCTCCCCCCGGACCGTCTGTGATTGGCCTTCTCTTCCGGCCCCTTGCCAGTCCCAGCCGGCTTTTGTCTATTGGGCTTCGATGCCCGGCGTTGGCGTAGTGCGCAGGGTATTCCTGGTTTCAATCTCCCCTTGCCACCCCTTCTTTGCGCCTTCAGTGCGCCATCTATCCTTCCGTCTCTTTTGCATTGCGCGGCAATTTTTTTTTTTTCTGAAACGGGACGGACCTTCCTGTTGTGAGAACCCGATTCCGGCTTTTGCCCCCTCCTTTCACTCTTTCCTTTGCCTTTTCAGGCGTCAAAAGCTCCCCCTACCCTTACTTCGGCCTGGCGCTGTTGCCCGTGAAGTTTCCAACTCTTTTTCCCACCTCCGGTTGGACTTCTTATTCCCCCAGCTTCCCCGTGTGCTCCTTCCTCCTATGGTCCTGAAGGACTTGACACGCGGCCGCTCGCTCCTTCTTGGGGCTGTTGGTCCTCTACCACCCCACCCGCCTGAAGTTCCTCAAGTAGCTGCTCGGTTGCAGGATTGTGGAATTTCTGGTCCTTACTGGTTAGAGAGAACCCTGGACAGCCCATTGACGGACCCCCCCCCCGCAATCACGGCGCACCCCATTCTGGCCTGTGGTTGTCTCTCAAACAATGATTAAAACCTTCTTCCCCGGTGTTGTCCGGTTGAGTTCCCTCTCAAGTACGGACCCACTCAGGGGCCTTGGGGCTCTACCACTCGTTTTCCGACAGGTCAGTTGCGCGGGTCAGTGCTGTTGACGCCTTGCAGACGGCCGGTCCCGGTTTTTCATTTTTTTTTCGTCGCAGGGTCAACCTCTTGTGTTCGGCCGGGACTGCCTTCCTCCTCGTTCTGACTTTTTTTTCTCAAAAGGTGGTCGAGCTGTAGGGCTCTAACCCTGCCCTTTGCGGGTTCCCCGTAAACTTCCTGCCAATCAGGACAGAACGATGCGAGTCCGCTGAATCCGGTTTTCCCTGAAAGTCGCACACCCGACTTTTGTCCCACCTCTCCCTCCTTCAAATACCCAAGTGCGAAGAAGAAAACCCTAGAGCGGGCGCTTCCCGTTTTTCGAATGGTTTCTTTGATCTTGCTCGATGTCATGACCAGCCCTTCTCATTCTTCTTTGTTCGCCTGAGACAGCCTTTTTACTCCGCTGGTTGTTTTGACGGCCTACCCCCGTGTCCGATGGCAGGATCGTGGAGATTTTTTCCCCACAGGCCCTTTTTTTTTCAATCCTATTTCTCCTCCTTCCGTTTGTTTTTTTTTCATGTTTCTCGGTTGCGATGTACATCGCCGGCTTTCTTCTTCCCGCACACGATATGGCGTCCAAAAAAACCCCTCCTGTCTTTTTCGATTCTGTCTCAGGCGGCTTCACCCATCGACGCCGCGCTTCTAATGCCTCTTTTTTTTTTCCCTATCATAAGGCTGCCCTAGCGCGCCGCGCGCTTCTTCGGAAATTTCGTATGACGTTTTTGTTTTCAGTTTTTGGTGTATTTCTCTATCTCCCCCCCCCTTCGATTTGCCCTTTTTTCCCCCCTCTTTAATTTCCGTTGCACTTTTGATTTTTTTCCGCCCCCGCTTTGAGAGATCCCTTATCATCCCTCCCCATAACGTTCCCCTTTTTAGCACCATCTGTCCCCTATTTTCGCTTTTTTTCCCCTTTTACGTCCCTCCCCAAGATTTTTGGTGGTGAGACTGTCCAGCAGGCCAACTCGGCGGGCCGACAGCATTGACTTGACCTTTTCTTCCGTTCCGCTATCCGGGGGTCTTCGCCGGCTCTTTCCTTCGTGAGTCCCTACCGTTCGTGATTCAAGGGTTACAGAAAGTTTGGGCGTTCGGCCCTGCGAGAGGGTTCGTCGACAGTTCTCGGGCAGTCCTTCCCATTCGCATGCACAAACCCGGGCATCCTGCTGTCCGCTTTACCGTTCATTCACGTCGCCGCCTGGAAGCGGCGCACACTCCTCGGACGCTAGGCTTTTCGCTCGCTGTCCATGTCTTTCCTGGACCTACTCTGGTGGGACGTTTCTCCGACGCCACAGGGGCTTGGAGCGGTTTTTCTTATTGGCACTTCGCCGAATTTTTTCTCGCTTCGTCTATTTCCGACTGGACCCCTCATTTTCTTTTTCCGTGCTCCGCGAAGCTTCGGAAATCTCAGATTTTCCCTTTCTGTTTTTTTCCCTGCCGCCTCTCTCCAGCCTTTATCCCGCTGTCTCCACGCACGGCGCCTTCCCCTCTCCCTTTACAGGTAATCGCTCCCCGCTTTTCAACGCGAGCTCCCTTCTTCCTCGGACACTCTCCCTTTCGGCTGGGCGCCCAGGGGCCGGAGACTTGTAATCCATTTGGGCTTTCTTTCCCGGCGACAGACGAGTTCAACGAACTTTTGCTGTCCGCATGGTCCTCCTCGCTTCCCGCGGTCTCTTTAACTTTAGAAGACGGCGAAGAATTTTGTAACTCTTGACTTTTCTCCTCGGCCAAAGCCTCTCTCTATTCCTCATACTAGTGAATGCTGTGTGCGCCTGCCGTCTTTTCTTTGCAATGCTCGCCTCTCGCAGTTAGTTTCCCCGCCTTTTCGGGCGATCGTCCGTGTCTTCCGCATCCTCGCTCCTAGCTGCTCGACCTTTCTCATTCCTTTTCTTTTTGCCACTTAACGCTCTTTCTCGTGGCCCATTTTTTGCCCTTTTTCGTGATGCCATGTCCGACAGAGGAGTCGTCCTCCACTCTTTCTGGCAGGGCAACCTGGACGGGAGAGTTCGTCGCAAAATGCTCTTGCTCCTTAATTTCTCTGAAGCATCTGGAGAGGAATGCTTGGGCAGCGTCTTTTTACTTCCACCAAGGGAAATGGAACCTCTGGGAGTTTAACGCCTTTCCGGGGCCGACAGAAGTCCCTCCACAGGCTTTTCTGTTTAGGCGGGAAAAAGCTCCCGCAGTTCCGTCCCCTTGCCTCGTTAAAAATTTGCTATCCTGGGTTGTGGAACTTTTACTCCCCTTGACTCGGTCGTTTCAGGATGGTCCTCGGACTCCTTCCGGCCGCCCCCGCGCCGAAGCCTTCCTGGGGGGATGTTGGTGACTATCCAACGCGACGTGAAACCTGCAGGACTTTTATCTTCGTTCGTTACAGTCATGGCGAAATGGCCGTTCCCCTTTTTCGCACTAAGAATGCTTTCGAAAATCCTCTGGGCCGGATTGGCTATCTACAAACACGTGCTTAAATTATCCTGGTTTCCATTTCCTTCCCCCCTTTGTCCGGCTTTCTCTAACCGTACGGAACTTGATAAGGTCCAAGGGCCCTTCCCTCTGGAGCTTGACTTTCCCCTCACGGTCCTACGGGAGCGATGATGGGCCCTAGCCGGCAGTTCCCCCGTTCATCCTAGCGTGCTCCCCCCCCCAATTCTTTCGGACACTGATCCGCCCAGGAGGCCTGGTTTTCTCCCCATTGGTCGAGCTGTCTTTGTTTTGATTCTCCACGCAAAGCGTGCGTAGTACCCACCTTCACCACGGCACCGAAATGATTTGATCTCCAACTGCATCCTGTTTTTAGGACATGCCGGTTGCCTTTTTTCAACTGCCCTCCCGAACAGACCGCCACCCGTGCTCGAAGAAAAACGGGCCCTGTGACCTGTGAGGTCAGCCCGGTGCTTTTTTTTTCTTTTTTGAGCAAAGTCGACGTTGTTCTTTGTCGACGCCAGAGAGGGCCAGTGTCACCCCGTCAGGACGCTTTTTTTGTTTTTTATAGTCCCCAAGGGACGCGTTGGGGGCCGTCCGTGGGCAGGGAGTCGAGTTCGCACCGATTTGTGTGTTAATCTTTCCTCTCTCCTCCTTTTTTGTGAGGTTTTTAGTTTTTTTCCAAGTTGAATCGGGGGCGATTCAACCTCGGCCTCCGATCCTGCCTTCCTACGAGCAATCGTCTTTGACTTTTATGGCCGTCTCAAACCCCCAGGCTCGGTGGGATGTGTCTTGCTTTCCTCCCCTCCGCAGTCATTTTCGTTTTTCGATCCCCCCAAATCCGGCTTAACTCCAGCGCCGACGCGTAGCGCCCCCCCCAGCGCGCTCTTTTTGACGTTCTGTTGAGGTTCAGTTTTTTTCCGGGTGTTCTCGTCTCGTTCACAACAGTTTGCTTAAGCTTCCTTTCGTTTGTCACTCTGTTTCCTGTTTGAATTGACTACTGACTTTTTTTCTTCCTTACCGCAAGATAGAAATTTTGAAGCCCCCTTCCCCTCCCTCCCCCTTTTCGGATCCTCGTCCGAACACACCTTTGGATTTGTCTGATTTTGTTGTTTTCATCTTTTTTTGGTGGTTTGTTGTTTTTTTTTCGGGCGTCCCTTGTTTTTTCGTGCTGTTTTGCCCACCTGACCTTTGTCATCCCGGGTCTCGCCCAAGGCCTGAGGACCTAAGGGCGCAGTTCCTGACATGCGGAAGGTTTATAAGCACGTGTTTTATCTTACCATCAATTGAGTGTCAGCCAGGTCTTCGGTCATGGACTTCTCGACACTTGACCGCCTTTCGACGATCGTCTTAGGTCCTGGGTTCCACGGCGCTTTTCGATACACCTCCAGGTACGGCGCCGTCGATTCCTTTTTACCCCTCCCCCTTTCAATGTCGTCTTGACCATTTGCACGTTCTGGTTACTGACTTTTTCTTCGAATCACACACAATTGGTGATTGTTTCTGGCTTTTTTCACCTTTTCCCCTACGCCGCTAAGGTGAATGCCAGCTTTTTTTTTTTTTCCGAATGGCCAGGCATCTGGGCGTCTCTTCTTCTTGGCGAGCTCGGCAACTCGGTTTCCCCGTTTACATTTCCTCCGTTTCAAATTAAGCGCACTTCCGCCCCCATCCTGCTTCCGCTCTCGGCGCAATTTTGCGCACGAGCCCTTTTCTGCATGACTATCTCCCTTCCCCGGATCTCGCGCCTTAACGAAACCTTGCCCAGTTTCGTTTGTCCTCGTCAGCACGACGATGCGGGCCACACGGAGTGAGAATCGCTACCCCTTTACGGTAGGGAAAGGTCTAGTAAGTGGACTCGATAAGAAAAGGCGCGACTGCTCCCTTCGATATCGACAGCGTCAAATGCCGACGCGGTTTTTAATGACATGTTTCTTGTAATACAGACAGGGTCATCCCCACAACTCCGTTTTTCCAAAAAAATCCACACACTTTTTTCCCATTTTCCCCAAAACACCCCAAAAAAAACCAAAAGCCCTTTTAAAGCATTATATTTTCATCATCCGTTTTGTTGTTTGTTTCTTGTGCATCGAGTTTTGATTCCCGGTCTTTCTGCATCTGCGCCCGGTCTTTTTAGCAATTTCCTTTCCGCTGTCGTGCGATTCGATTGGGAGGATCGCGTCGGTTTTTGACCTCTTCTGCCTCCTTACCCAGTATGGGGTTGAAACTTACCCTGGTCCGTCTCCGTGGCCCCTTGCCGGATCCTTTCGTGCTGACGGTTTCCGACGAAGAGACGCGTTGCACGCCTGTGGTATTTCGTATTACCTGTTGAAAGGGGAGCTTTCCTTCATCCGTGCGCGTATTCATTGCGCCATCGCTTCAGCTCCGGAGGAGGAATTGAAGGGCGATGTTTTGAAAAAATGGAAATGGATGACACTTTTTTTTTTTAGAAAACGATTTCCGAGTTCTCCTTTTGGGCGCCCCAGAACCAGATGCCCAAGCCCATTCGAAAATCTTTCCGAGTTTCCGGTCGGGAGTTTTGAAGTTTTCCATCCTCTGGTTGTGGACTTCAAAACAGCTTCCAACCCTTGTCCTTCCGACGCATGCCGCCATCGCGGCCGGCTCCGCCCCGGTTGTTAATCTCCTTTTACAAACAAGAGCTCCTGTTCCCCCGACTCCTTTCGATGTCGGAGCAGGCTGCAGGTAAGGGAATGGCACTTCCCATCGCTGACCAACTTTGTCCCCGACCTCCCGCAGGGATTTAAAGACGATCAAACAGTGCTTGGGACCTTTTTATTCAGTTCCATGTCCGCGGAGGTGAACTCTCCCCTACGGACTTTGCTCTTTCGAACGGATGAGCGTTCTGTACGACAGGTCCTTACTGGGGTCCTCCTCCGAGGTGGAACGAAGGTCACGGTGTCCCTGCCCCCCAACCCACTCGTGGTGTTCTGGACGGAACTGTCCCAAGGAGAATTGGACCTTGCCTCCACCGGTGAGTCGAGAATGAGTTGTGTATGATCCGATAATACTCGGAGTAGTCCCCCTCATTCAACTTTGAAAAGAGGAATGAGCCAAGCCTGCGCATACTGGTGGTCCGGACCTTTCACCGACTTTTAAAGGCACCAGGGCCAATACGGGCGCGACGGTTAACCCCCTTGGCCATCCTTTCTTCGAGTTTAAGCCGGATGTCCCCCCCGAGTAATGGCGACTCGACGGCGATGTCGCGCCCTGACCGGAATCAAACCTGCGGAAGACGCCGCTTTTTTCACTGTCAACACAGGACGAGTTGGGCGCGGTCAGTCGTGTACATCGCCCCACACGTCAAACGTGCTTCTTTTCTCTTTTTGTTGTGAGAGAGATTTCTGAGCCTTTTTGTGCTCCCCATCGCCCGCCGATCCTGAAAGACGGACGCCGTTAAATCTAATGTTTGTAACCCACCACATCTTTCTACGCGTTGTGATCTGCTAAGGAGGCGGCGACCGCCTCGTACCGTTTCTCGACAAGATTACCATTTTTTGACTCACAGCTCCACGTGCCCTGTTTTCTTCGCCCCCTTCGTGGTTGCCGGTCTTGTTCACTCGGGTCATGATAGGGATAGTAACGACCCTTTCCTTGCTCCATAGTCATTTAATTAGTTGCACCTTGACTACGCTGCTTTGGGTGATGCTCATTTCTCAACCAATGCTAGACACTTTTGGAGCCTTCGAACCGGATTTTCCCAGTTCCCCTCAGAACTTATTGGGTGTCTCTTCTTTTTCGATGACCACGTCCGTCAACCTTCGGCGACCAGCATCGCCGAACTTTCAACCTTCGTCTTTGGTCGCTCCCATCCGGTTCCTAGAAAAAGGGACTGTCAGCAAAGGTGATCCTCCGGCCATGGCCCTCAATGGAGAAGGATCAAGAACGTGTTTGATTAAATCCCTCGGGACAGAGTGAGAGGGTCCGGCAGTTCCACTGGAATGTACCTCCTGACTTACCGCCCTCGAAGATAGTAATTAGTTTTCCGCGTGTGTCCCCCAATGGGGAGAATTCCCACAGCCCCCGAATGCTTCCTCCCCCGGCCGAGTCCTTATGTCGCGGGGCAGCGTTTCTAATCGTCGAGTCTGGATCCGTGTTTTTTCACAATGGGGCATTCCTAAGGTGGCTGACTTCTAGCTTTTCCTTGGGCGTTTTTTCACTTCGTAGTTCCCTTGGACTTTTTTCTCCAGCGTGTCATGTCCCCCAAACGAGCTGCGCATTCCTCCCCCCTTCCTGTTCTTTTTTCTCGCGACATGATAACGCGCAAGAGCCTTTGCCCTCCTTTACCCAAAATGTAATCTGGCGCTTCCCAAGCTGACTTCCTCTTGGACCTCGTCACACGACGTTCTCCAGGGCCACGGAGATAGTGGTACAGTGGTCTCCGGCTAGGTGTGCCCGGTTCGCGCAGGACGAGGGTCGACCCTCGATTCCTAGTCCTTCATCTCCCTCTGACAAATTTCGTAACTGCGAAGCCTTTCGCCAGGGTGCAAGATTCCCATCCCGGAGTCATCCTCCGCAACCAGGATCTCTCCCCCCCTCTGTTGTTGGTCTAGCTGGCTTGTGCCGAGTCCCCTGTTCCTTTTTTTTGCACCAATGCTCTTCGAATGCGCTGTTTTTTCTTGATTCGATGCCCCCCTGCGGACGGCGCCGGTTCTTTAGACCCCTTTCTTCCCCCCCCGGACTCTTTTTGGGCTGACTTACAGCGCTCCCCCGCCCGATCGTTCGTGATGATTACGACGAGAGACGCGTTGCAAGCGGGTCGCGGCCCTCTTCATTGCCCTGTTTACTGGGGAGCGTTCGATGGCAAATTTCTCATTGGCCATCGAGCGGAGCGGCTGGATGCTTCCTTCTTTTGACTCAGGTCATGTTCCAACGTGGAGAAAACGATTTTACGAGGCCCCAGTCATTGACTGCTTCCCAGATGGAAATTCCAGTCGGAACCAAGCTTTCTCACCTCGCCGCGGATTGCCCATTAAGTGAAAAAATCCTCAATCCTCCGGGTGTGGGTCACCCTTTACCCCTATAAAAGGAAGTGCCCTACCGCGAGGAAGATTGACAGAAAGCTCATATTGAATCTACCGCTCCAACCAAGCGCGATGAAAGGACCCTTCAGTCCCCTCTCTCTCTCATTCGTTGCGTTCAGTCTGTACTGGCGAGACAGTCCATTGGCGAACTCATCTGGCTCGAACCTTTTTGCCCTACGATAACACCCCGTTCTGATTAAACCCGTCTCTTTTGCTTTCTCCCTTTTTTTCCCGGCGGAGGACCAAGCGTAAGCCTCATCACGTTTATGGCTGACGGACGCACAGTTGAAGGATGGGCGATGCTTTTTTCTGCAGACCGACGGTCCGGTGTCATGAGAGAAGGACCCCATCTGTTTTTCTTCTCAATGATCCGAAAATTACGTTCTGGCCTCTGTCCCAAGGGGTCGAGTGTCGCGGATGTTCTTTCACTCCCCCCTCAAGAGAGGTGAACTCACCACGTTAAGTGCAACGAAAGCCACGATCTCCCCTTGCGAATACTGGTTTCGATGACGAGATGTTGACTTTTGAAAACTGACCCCCCTCCGGTTTGCGAAAGAAACGTGTTCTTCCCCGTCGGTTCTTTCCCCCCTCTGGATTTGTTGCTCAATGCTTTTTTTACGGGGCGATGTCGCCTCGTCCTTCCGATAAAAATGCGGGACTCCGCTTTTTTTTTTCCTTCCATAGTACAGGAAACGAGTGGTCTCTATGGGCACGGCAACATCCAA
>Ga0179593_1724290_pt1 | contig 21105 bp, 23 predicted proteins | sample CZODoug2_1_08_16_FD_185931 | JGI IMG/M metagenome (GOLD analysis project Ga0179593, IMG submission 185931) | Vadose zone soil fungal communities from Angelo Coast Range Reserve, California, USA - CZODoug2_1_08_16fungal (PacBio error correction) | ecosystem: Environmental > Terrestrial > Soil >... | reverse complement strand
TTTTTTTTTGCGAGTTGCTAGGACGTCCAGATCCCGAAGTGGTGGATTCTTTTTTTCAAACGCTTGGAAGATGTTCTTCCAGGGCGGGTTCCCCCCCCCAACTTTCTAACTTTGCGTTCCCAAGTGGCGGCTGTGGATGTTTCTGGTGCTGAACCTAAACGCGGATTTGACCACCCTCCTTGTGTACCCCTTTCTTTGATTCCCCCCGGTGTACGAATCCCTTTCTTCTCCAGAGTGCGGCCGCCCCCCCTTTCATCGGGTTGGCTTCACCGGAATTCGCGCGGCGGATGCCGTCTTGTCTGTTGCTGCGCAGGGCTTTTTTTCGCGCAGCGTACCGCCTAAACCTTCTGGATGTTTTTTTCCCGATCTCTCTTTTCCCTTGCAATAAGAGGTTCTCGGGCGTTTCCTCCCTTTTCAAACTTTGCGCGCACCATCCGTTTGCTTTGTAGGAATGCTTAGCCTTCTGGACCCAAGCTTTACTTCTTTCATTTCTCCCCCCTGTGGTCCTTTCACATAGCACGGCTCTCCTCTTGTTGGAAGCCAGGGGTGCGCATGTTCAGGGCGGTGCCCGGACTCCGGACATTTGAAACACAACCTCTTAGAGTCATGTTTTCTCCTGGGACCTCCTGCCCTTCCTCTGCTTTTTGTTTTTTGAGGCGCCTGCCTCGAGTCGGCCGCGACCAGAGAGTTGCTGTAGGTGGTCTCAGGCCTTTTTCCTACCACTTCCCCGGCTCGGGGTTAACCGCCCTTTGGATGCGGCGATTGTCGGGTGTATTGTTTTCTTTTTCCCTCCAGGACCTTCTAACTTTTCGCGCTTTTCCCCCCCAAAAACTCCTCACATCGCGGTTGCTCAAGCTCCTAGAGCTTCATTGCAAATCATTACTCTCCCGTGCCGCCTTACTATTAGTCTTCTCTTTACGTTGGTTGAAAGTCCTTTCTTTTTTCGTAGAGTTCCCCTCTTGCACCATCTGTTGGCGCATTTCAGCTTTATTCCTTTCTGAGTTCCTCCCGATTTCTGAGTAGGTGTGATGACGCCTTTCTTTTTCGAGATTTTCCTGTTTAAGCTAACCCTTCTTCGCATAGTATATCTTCACGCGCCCCCCCCCACGGTGACCTTTCTTAGTTTCTTCCCCTCCTTTGGTCATTTTATCCTCTTGAGCTTCCAAACTCCTGCCCCACGCGCCGGCTTCGGCCCTTCCGCCATTTTTGGTCCTCCCTTTTTCTTCCTCACGCCCTCTAGGTTAGATTTGTCTTCCCCTCTTCAGCCTCCATTTTTCCTCCGGTCATGGCTTTTCCTTAGATGGGTTTTCTGTAGGATTTGCGTCGAGTTTCTTCGGAACTTTCTAGTTCTCAATATGCACGTCCACTTTTTTCGTTTAGGATCACCGGCCTGCCCCCGCTCCCTCAATTTTTCTATTTTCCCGACGGCTCCCTTCTGGCTTTGGCCGCTTTCTTTTTTGATTGTTGCCACATTTTGATCCCCTTCTTATAATAGGGTTTTTTTAGAGCTCCAATGTTCCCCCCCCAACCCCCTTTTTCCCCGTTACCCCCCTGCCAAGAGCTGGTTTTTCACTCGGACCCGAATTAAATGGTTCCCCCTTCTCGCCTTCGGATTGTGCTCACTCAACCCCCGGTTTGCCCCAAATTTCGGGTCCCCTTCCCTAGAACTCCCTGACTTCCCTCCTGCTTCCATCCGGGCAACAGGTCCTCCCTCAGGCGAGCCCGAAGAAAGGCCATGTTCGTTTATCCGGCGGAGTGGGCTTGCCTTCTCCATGTTTTTCCCACTCTCCCTGCTTTCTTCGCCATTTTTACCCACCTGCCGGAAAAATTGCCCCTTTTTCTCCGGCCTCCGGTCTCTGGGCGTTTTTTCCTTGCGAGATCACCTCCGAAAGAATCTGCTCATCACACTTGCTTAGACCTTGTTTTCTTTTTGATTTTTTCATGTCTCCGCTCCTAACCCCGCCCGAATCCGAAACAGTTAAAAAGAGGCCCTGGAATTTGCATTCATCCCCCACATCCTACATCGTCCTTCCTAAGACTCCTTGCGAACCGTTTCCCATTTTGCTGCGCTTGAAGCGATCGAATCAAAGATGACGTGCAGAATGTTACCCTATACTTCCCTGCTCGTCCCAAGTGTTTGCCGCAAATTAATTTTCTCTTCCTCTCTTTAGTTTAAGCTTTTCCTGCCGTTTTTTTTGACTGCGATTCCTTCTCGGTTTCCTAGGTTGTGCCTAATTCTCCTTCAAAAAGCGTCTGTTTAAACTCCCTCCCTTCCTCTCTTGGCTTTTTCCCGCGGAATCAGGACCGCTTTGTTAACGAACCCCTAATTGAGAAAACTATCTGGTACTGTTCCAGGAGCCCACACAGATGCTGCTCTCCTCTTGTTTCTGCCATTATCAGAAGAGTTCAAACAATGTCCTCCTTTCTTGTCTTTTGTTTTTCAACGACCACACCCCAGACCTGTCGTCTCTCCTCCGGCAGGAGAAACTCCCTATCCTATTATAATTTTCGCGTCTTCCATTTTCCTGCTACTGACTCCCCTCCCCAAACAGATGCAAATGCTTTTGTCCCTTTTCCTGGATTCCGCCTTCTCTTTTGGACGCTCTATTCTTCCCTCTGCCACATGAAAGTGAAACAATGAGAGCGGCTCCCCGATTCCACCACCCGGTCTTCCGAACCCCCCCTTTGTGGCAACTTCAGACTTCCCCTTGACCTCCCTTCGTCTACCTTTCCGGTCCAACCCAAACCGCTGAACGTTTTCTCGCCTCGGTCTTCTCATTTTCTTTCCGAGCCTAGCGTCTCTTACCACTCCCCCGGCACTTTCTCTCGTGCCATCGTTAAGGCCTCTGCACTTTTTCCCCCCACCCACTTTCCCACTTATGGAACTTCGCCAGTTAGTTGAAGGGGGTGCTCCTCATTTCTTTTCCCTCTACCACCCCCATATTTCCCCCCCCCCCTGACTAAGCGGTTCTGTTTTCTGCAAATTTTTTTTTGAACTCCCTCCGTGTGTTTTTTGCGTCTCTCTTTCACCGAGGTTGCTGCGATGGACCGCCCCCAGAAGGAAGTTGTTTCTGTGTATTCACTTTTCGAAGCTTTTTGTTTCGCCGCTTCCAAATAGCTCTTTTGCCTCCCCTTTCACTGCATAATTGTCGGCAGTTGCCCTGGTTCTGCGAATTTCTAGCACTTTGTCTTGGCAAATCTCCCTTCTGGATTCGCCCGTTCTCCCGTTTTACGTCTCCCATCTTTGGAAAATCTCTAACATTCTTCCCCTTCTCCGGCTCCCCCACCGTCATGGTTGGCTGACCGAAATTAGTCGCTGCTGGATTTCTTGAAGATTCGTTGGCCCCCCAGGGCCCCTTTGGCGCGGTGCGCTTGAAGGTGAAAGTCCTCCCGATTCCCCCTCCCCCTTTGGATGTGCCTCTTTTTCAGAGAGATCTTCATCAGGAATCCGATGTCTCCTTGCCTTTTCCCAACCTTTTCCGCCCACCCCCTTTTCATCTGTTTTTTTGTAGTCGGCCCACAAGATTTCCCCCCCAGGGAGCTTGAGAATAGGAGCGAACTTTCAAATTGGCGGTCCCCCCCTAGTACTCACCGCCCTTTCTTTCTTGCACGTCTTTTCTGCGCTGAGGGCTTTCCCCCGGCCTCACTCCATGGCATTGGTCCACTTACTTTTTCAGCTCAGAGCGTGACATCATGTCCAGTTCCTTCCTCAGCGATGATTTTTTTCTTTTTACTCTCGCGTAGTTGTTGCGACCGTCTCTTTCCCAACCATTCGGTCCGGATGCCGGGTCAACGCCCAGATGGCGAAGGTAGTTTCGGATTCGCTGCTTTCATCCCTGGGACTCCTCCCCCTCTTCGGCAATTCTCCCGACACCCTTACATAGCCATGTCGCAAACCCCCAGAGGGGCCATCGAGTTGCTCAATCTTTTTGCGAAAGTCGGTCTCCCCCTTGCCCCTCTGGTCCGTGCCATTTCCCCTCTCCGTTCGATATAGTTGGCGTAACCTTCTTTTCTTATCGATTACCCTCTTCGCCACACTGTTGCCCTTTTAATTCACCCGTTTTTTCGTCTGGCGTGATCCCCTTGCCAGTGGCCTCTTTTACTCGGTTAGAGAGATTATGCTACAGAGGAGACTCTTAATTCACTATCTTAAGAGATATTTCCACAGGTCTATCACTTTTTTTTGTTGCTTTTTCTTTTTCTTGCCCTTCTTCCACAGACAGTCCACCCCCCGGCGCCGGTCTTCCCTTTTTTTCCGCCATTTTTTAGTGCGCTTTTGGGACAACGAGACCCACTCTGCTGTTTCGATTGTTTTCCACCCCTTTTATCCAGCCACTTACTGAGAACAGCTTTAGTTCTCGCCTTCGAGCTGGCCGGTGCCGGCGTGTGCTTTTGCTCATGTTTCCTTTGATTTTCCGTTCTTTCTTCGGACTCCTTTCTTTTTGGTTTTTTTCGCTTCCCCCGCCGCCGATGCGATGCCGTCAACTCCCCGGAGATTTTCCCCTGACGGTGGCTTCCTGTTTTTTTCGCTTTCTTGTTGATTTTGCGAGACCAATCTCTTTTTTTTCTATAGATGCACTTTCCCCCTGCACCACTTAAACACAAGGAAAGCGGCAACCCCCCGCGCTGCCCCTGTTTTCAATCATCACTCTCGGACCCGCCAGATCTGACAAGGTCCTAGGCTAAGGTCGAGTGGATTCTCACCAAGGGGAAGTTTATTCTCGCGGTTAAGAAAAACCGGCCGGCATGAAAACCCGGTTGTCTCCCTCCGAATACGCACGCTCTCACAATCTCCGCATTAGACCCCGATCACTTACTCAACGAGCACGGTCTTTTTCCTTAGCTGGAAACGGACCCCGGCGGGAGTATTAACCAGGTGGTCAGACGTCCCAATCGCAAAAATCCCTCGGGAGTTCAGTACTTGGTGACCTCTTCCTACTTCCACCAGACGTCGTCGTACATAAACCGGGCAGGAACCCCCCGGCATGTACTCCTCCGGCTTTGAGGCTAGTTTATCCCCGGGCCAAATAAAGTGTCAGATTGATACGTGAAGACCAAGCAACCTTTTGAATTCCCCCCCAAGGCCTAGAAAGTTTCTTGGGGCAGCGTTTGGTTGAAGTGAAGGACCGCTTTTCCCTTTTTTGCCTAGTAACCCCGCGAGCTACCTAAAAGGAGGCCCTGTTAATACCGCACATCTCTAATATTGGGAATGGAAGCCATCATTTTCGCACCTTTTTTCGTTCCCTTTCCTCCCTCTCACAGATGAGGTTAAGACCCGATATAGACGAATCTAGTTACTTACTTTTTTCTTTTTAACCTCTCCCTCCAAAGGATATCCCTTCCAGCTTTGCCTGCCTTTCCCCCCCGTTTTTTTGATTGTCTTTTTCTCTTGCATGATCTCTCGAGAACAGCTAACCGCAGAGTTCCGCCTCTCAGAAGATTGCGTTTCTTCCAGAGGTCATCCATTACCTGCTTCCCCGACGACCCCTTCCCTTTACCAATCCTTCCCCCTTTCTATTAAAACCCCAACGCCAAAACGCTGGCGCCTGCCTGACTTTCTTCCGCGTTTGTCTCCACCTTACTAGACGTTATCCCCCATTCCTTTGGAGCCCTTAAACCTCCCTACAAATGCGAACCGCCCTTCAGTCCTGTCTAGGAGTATGTTACGCAGCAACCTCGTTGTTATCATCCCCTAGAGTAACAGCGGGTGGCTCGGATACGGACCATGTCAGACAAAAACCTGAAAAATTCTTTTTTCTCCGCTTTTTTCTCCGAGGAAACGCCCGCCTGAGGCCTTCTTCTTTTTCCACTCCCCCTTTTTTCCCCAAGTAGATTTCGTTTAGGACTTTCCGATCCTCGAGACGCCAAAACTAGTCCGGTCCCATCCAGTTCCTACCCCTAACGCTGACTTTTTTCCCACGCTCCCCTCTTGGACCTCCCCCTTCCTTTTTCTTCTCCTTTATGCCGCCTTTTTAAGCATCTGATCATGCCGACCCCCCTGGTCACCTTACAGACCAAGCTTTTTCCTCCCCGGAACGCATCCAGGAACCCACTCCACTGCCGCTAAGCCTTTTAGCCTCCTGTCTTGGTGCCCATTTTAGATTTGGCCCGCCCTGTTCCCCCCAGTCTTCCCAACTCAAACATCACTTTATCTGGCCCCTCCCCCCCCCCCTGAGCAACACATCTGTGACCTCTCTCTCTTGTCTCCTACCTTTGATCTCGGCTTTTTTTCCTGAGGTTTTTGCTCTTTATGTCCGTCCCTCTCCTGAATCTCCCTGAGTTGTCCCCTCTTGAGCCCCCCCTTGCTGGGCACCAATCTAAATGGACCACCCGTTTTACAATTGGAGAATTTTTACTCTTGCTAGTGGTTTCTGTACGGAACGGTTTTTGGTAGCCCATTTTCCGACGGGCTGCAGGCGACAGCGTAGGAAACCCTTCCCCCTCGCTTCATAAAAGGATCCAGAGGCCTTGCAACCGTACTGGTAGACCTTTCCCCCTCGGCCGGATGGCCGGGACGCTTGAGGGTGCCCTTATTTTGGGAGTTTGCCGTGTCGTTGCCTTCAGCGGAACATTCCTGTACGCCCGAGACTTTTTCTTTTTTTTCGCGCACGTCTTCCTTTTTCGGCATGCGATTTTTTTCGTTCATCCATTTTCATTCAGCCACAGAAGTTGCATCTGTTTTTTTTCCAGATGGTCGATTCATTGGAAGGCCGCGATGTCCTTTTCAGCGCCTTTGTCCCCCCCCTCAAATTAGCGGCCACTTCTGACCAGCCGCGGGAGACGAAGGTTTTTTAGGGCCTTTGGGTGGTTAAAATCCCGTACTCAACCCGCCTCAGGTTTTTTGCTTTTTTTCTAAGTTTCCGGCAGCGTAATCTGTCAAGTCCGTCTCCCCCATGATTTTTGGCGTTTTTGACTTTTGCGAAAGCGCGCGACAAGATTTTGCGCCGTTGGTTTCGAGGGACGCTTCAAACCCTTTCCGGCTTGCCGCGGCCGCACAGGCTTTCGGGGCTCGCGTGTGAGTTTTCGCTCTCCCCGGCCAGGTATCCGCGCGCCACAACTATTCCCTTCTTCCCCCGTTTTTCACCCCCCCCCCCCCTCCTGAAAATTTGGCGCACGATGATATTGGAGATTAGATTTGCGATGATAAATTCCCATTAATTTGCTCCCTCTTTTAGGTTTATTAGCCTGTGCGTAACTTTCTCTTTTGATCTGCTATCGCTTCCACGATCTCAAAATTTTACTGTTTTGACGGTCAAGCGTTCTTTCCTTTACACCCTTTTCGATTTTTTTTTTTGCTGTGTTTTTAACGCGGACAGGTCTAGTTGTCGAGAGAGTAGGCCTGGTTAGTCCCTTTTTGCGCCCTTTCATATATTCCTCCAACCCGGTCACACTCTTTTCTGGTTCTGATTCTGTCGGTTCCTTGAGTTCTTAAAAATCCAAGAACCCCTCCTTTCGGCCATGTTTTTCCCAGCTTGCGTCATCAATGAAGACTTTTCTTCGTAGTTGACCACCTGGGATCAGAAAAGCCCCGCCGCCGGTTCTCCAGCTTCGAAAATGTCTTCTTATTTACGGAGCGAAGTCACCGACTCTGGCTTTTTCTGAGTTGGCGCGCTCGATTCTTTTTGGTTCTAGTTCTTCCCTCTCGACTCTTTTGGGTGGTTTTTTTCCTAAACGCTCCTCTGCGAACTCCAAATTTCTCGGATGATCCCTGAAAACCCACGTTGACTCTTGTTGTCGACCCTTTTTTTTCTGTCTGCCCATTGAATGAATCGATAGTTGCCTCTACTAGCTTGTTAGAATCCCTTCCATCCCGGAACCCCCCCTAAAACACCCAGAAGCTCCACAACCTTCTCGCGTAACGAGTTTCCGTGCTCATCCGACATTTCATTGTTTTTCTTCCTCCTGACACGGCCTTCTTGCAAAATAAAAAAAAGGTTCCCCGGCCATTCCTCGTACACACCTCAATTTTCTCTTTTCAAAACCGGATTTATCTCCTACGAGGCCCCTTTCCCTCAGTGCGAGAAGTCGAGCACTCTTTAGACGGTTACGGGCGTTGCTTGCTGAGCAAGGAGGGTCCCTTCAATCGACTCTTTTTCAGTCTCCGCCTTTTGCTGAAACCCCCCCCCCCCCCCCAAGGCGAAACATGGCTGCCGCAGGCCGTTTGCGCCAATCGCCAGGGCACGTCACCTCAAGACGCAGCCTCCGAAGAATTAAAGTGCGTGAGGGCTACTGGCGGTTTTCTTGGAGAGTTTAAAGAGAGAGCGAAAGCTGCCCTGCATCTTTAGCTCCCCGAACTTGCCCAACAGAATCTATAACAAGCCACTCTTCTGGACCAAGCTGGCCCCCCTCTCGCCCTCTGACCTGGCTTAAGCAGGCTTGATTTTAAAGTCTCCCAGGCCAAACCTTCACCCCTATACGAGAGCACGCATGAAGTGCAGCATGTTCAACTCTCTAGGAATCCTGATGCGGCAGTTTCGCCCTTGTTATTGAAATTCCATCTCTTAACAGGGCTAGAGATCCAGCTGCACTTCCTGGACAGATCATGCTGATGGCTTTGACGTTGATTCACTTGACTTAGTTTACTGATTTCCGAAAGGCCACCATGCCCGGATCAACCTCCTTCTTTCAGTGGTGAGCCGGGCCTCCGGCCCGATGGTTACTCGTCATAACTATTTTTAAACATCGTCTGCCAGAACGTTCTTGAAAAACCCTGAACACCCCGAGGCGCCTTTTCAATCTCTGCTCTGCCCCCCAATTAATCCGATTTTTTATTCCCCCCAATTCCCTTGGGGGAGGTACGTGTCGTTGCGTAGACCGGCGTTTCGTTATCCACATGTCGTTTTGCCTTGCGTTCTATTCTTCGCGGATTTAAGATTCGGTTTCGCTCCTTGACAACCCCCTTCCCTGATGTGCTCGTGAACTTTCCAACTCCAGCGCCTCCTGCTGCCGACACGCTCTCGCGGTCGCTTGTGACAAATTAGATCTTCGAATTCGCTGCGCCCGCCAGCGTCATTTTCACGACCCCTCCGCCGGGGCAATTTATCTCAAATATGGTTTTTCTCGCCGAATTTAGTTCTTCGAGTCGGACTTTTACTCGCTCTGCAAGCCGCAAGCCGATTTTTTTCATCCCATTCCCTTCCTTCCAATACGAGATAAGGAAAACTCCACTGGCTGAATTCCCAGTTAGATTGCGAAGGGGGTTTGCTATACTCCTTGCCCCCGCCTGCTGGGACCCCCCAAAATATTCACCTTTTCTTCTTCCCTCGAAAACTCCGCAACCTCGGTTGAAAACTCTCTCTTACCGTTGTTGTTTGAGAGAGATTTTAACCCCGAGTTTTTGGACGTCTCCAGCCATAGCTTGTGGATGTTGGAATTTTTTCCTTCGGGGCCCCCCCCATTCCCATGGAGTAGCACCCCCGTTTTGGAATTTAATCCAGTGCCGGACCGTGGCTTTTTTCATGCGAATTTCGCTGCTTCCTTAACTCCCAATCCTTCCCCATTACGACGGGGCTTGCAGGTCAGCGTTTGCCGGGAAAACTTTCCGCCATTTTCCAAGGATGAACTCGAGGCCCCCCCTTCGCTCCTTCATATTTTGAAACCTTCCTGCGGATTGCTGTCTTGCCTCTGGATTTGCCACGACTCTTTTGGCTGCGTGCGCGGGTGCCGGAAAGGCCGAAACTCCTCATTTTCCCTGGATGTGTTCGAACGATCGAGCTTCGGCGGCATCCTCGGGTTCTCAATCTTTTCAAGGGGCGCTCCCTCGTGCTTTTGTTTTGTAGCCTAAAAAGACCTTTCTGAGTAGAATCTTTGCACTTCAACCATGTTGCTAGCGGCATATGGACGGTTCCAGGCGATCTCCTTTTCTTTTCCTCCTAGGCGGTGAAAACGGACTCAACCTTTTCGGGAGGAAATCTTCTATTTGTGAGGCCTTTCAGGCCAGCGGTTTTTGACCTTTCCCGAAGAGCGAAGTATTGCTTTGCGACCTCGGTCCCGATTCCGCCTTAAACAGCCTTGGAGCCGCGGGCCCCAGCCATTATTCGTAGGATTCTTTCTTCTGTGGTCATCCTCTCCTTTATAGCAAGGAAACCCACATCCTAATAGAAAGAGAGTTTTGTACCGTGGCAGCCCTCTCTTTTTAAGATATAATCCAACATTTATTTGCGACCTACCGGAGCCTGGATTCCCAGACTTTAAATAGTCCATTGCTTATCTAATAGTCTGAGATTCCATTTCTGAGAACATCTTTGTGGGGGCTGCTTTTTTTATTCTTTTTTAACCACGCTTCCCGCAGGAGGACCTGTCAGCAATTGGCGGCCCCAGAGATTGGTCCTTCTTAAACAGCTGGCCATCCCGTCCTTCATGACCCGAGGACCAAAACCAGGTTTAAATTTTTCTCCTTTCTTCTCGAGGATTGACGAGGAAAGTTTTCTCTGCGAACAGCTAACCGAAAACTCGCCGGCTTCGTGGAATGTTTGCAGTTTAATATCCCCTATGACGATCGTTTCGATTCGTCTTTTTCAACAACCTGGCAACCACCCCTCCGATTTCCCCTTCCCCATGGATTCTACTGCTCGCCTTGAGACTTTGACTGTTCAGATGATCTGGATGGCCCGTTACCTTCGGTGTTTTATGACAGAGGCTCCTCGTCGCAAACTTTGGGGGATACGGTCACCGCTATTTTCTTTGACTTTCTCCTCTTGAAAAACGGGCGTCGGTGGGCCTCTCCTTTTGAGGTTTAAAGGGGAATGGCCATCCTCATTTTCATTCCTCATTTTGTTGAGAGATTCACCATGCCTCCCATCCCACACTTTTTTTTTCCCAGCTTCCCGAAGCCGAGGTTACGCGTTTTTAAATCGTCATTTCTAAGACTGGCTAGAATCGTCGGACCCGGGTTGCTCCACACCCCTTGTTTGACGGAATGAGGATCCTGGCCGCGCCTACGCCGGTCGGCTTTTCAGGCTGACTCATTTTAAGAAGATAGCCATGTTCGACGTTATTCTTTGAGTCGATCCGTTTTTTCCTATCTCGAAACCGGATCGTTGGCGAGTTCCGCCATTTTGACAATTGAGGCCATTCCTCAGTCGGGGTGGGATGGATGTCCCGAGTTCCGAACCCTAATACCAATGCTACCTGGTTTGGAAGAGGCGCGAGGCAGCTCTGACGATGGCTCCGTCGTAACCGCTCCGAAACCCCTTTGCCCTCTTTTTTCTCACTGCCTCCCTCCGAAATCTCACCGCCTCAAATAAAGATGACTTCGCCCTTCCCCCATGTCCTTTCCTGCCTCCCACGATGTTGATCTCACGAATCGGGCCTTTCCGTTTCGGCTCCATAATTTGGATTTTCACTTCTCACCTCGTCTTTTCAAGCCGATGGAATGCAGTTTTTTTTCCCTGCCGCTTTTTGGGAGCGTGATTTTCTAGTTTTTGACTTCTCCTCGACTGCCGCCGCCCCAGCTTCGAAGCATTGATTTTTTCTCCCCCAGCGGTTTTAAGGAACCCTCCTGGTGCTCATCGATTACGCGGTAAGGCTTCGACCACACAAACGAAAAACCTTCTCTGGAGACTGACTGACTTCTGTTCCGCTGTGCGCCTACTCGCAAATAATGCCACTTCGTACGTGCCCTCCCCAGTGCAACATTGAGTATAACTACATTTCGAGCGGCATGTCTATGGTTTGAAGGCTTTTTATTTCACATGGAGTTGAAGTGTTTTAAGTCCAAAGTTTGTCGCCGGTAAGCCCTCCGACAACCCCCGCAACTTGATGGTTGTTCACTATTGAAAAATTTCCTGATTCCGCCCTCTCCTTTCGCGCCCCCCCCCCTTGTTCACAATTCTTTCGGAGTTTCGGAAGTTCCCCTGTTGCGCACCCCGACCCCCCCGTGGCAACTCCCCCGACGGCAAGCCGAATTTTCCCGTTCCCCTTTTTCTCGCAGCCTCTGTTCCTCCCTTCGAGCGCGTTGCCGACCGCTGCGCTCTGCGCCCACTGTTCCCCCCCGAGTGCCGCGGAAGGTTTCTGAACTCTTTCCCAACTCCCCTGTTCCCCTCTGGAAATCGCTTCGACGAAGCGGGGGTGCTACTCCATCGATTTCCCCCTCCCCTGGGCAACACCATCTTCCAAATCGTTTCCGACCACACTTCAGAGGTCTGTAGGATCTCCATCTAATCTTCTGTGACACTCCTTCTCTTTTCCTCCTTTGTTGTTGAGATTTCACCTAGGTGTCTCTTGCTGATGCCTTCCTACCCCCAGCCTCTGAAGTCGGAAATTTCGCATCCCAAATGTGTCTTCCCCCCCTTTTCGTTACCTTTTTATTTCATAAGGTGGCGGCAGTTTTTTATTCGATTTTGCTTCTTAGGGACCTTGATTGAACACGCGGCTAGGTGAACCAGTGCCATTTCCGGAGAATCTCGACGTTTCCCCAGAGGCGTCTCCCCAAAGTTCTGTTGCTGGAGAACGGATCTTCTGGCGGGCCGGAGTAAATGGATTTCCCCTCTTTGTGTTGGGGGTCAGTGACCTTTGCGTTTCTGTGCCTTCTCTCCACGAGTCGTCGGGCGGCATCGAGGGCTTCCCATTCCAAAGGGCTAGTCCTCAAGGTGTTTGTCGGCTGCCGCTTTGCGATTCGCGTTTCACTTTCACTCCCTTTTGCTACTCTGCAAATAGCACGGACGCCGCCGTCCCGTCAGGCCCAGGTGGGTAATGTTGCCCCTGTGAACACGGTCCGGCCATCCGTTTTTAATTGTCAGAGCTTCTTGCCGGATGCGTCTTCTTTCTTTTTGGTCGTTTGGTTTTTCCTCCTGAAGCGCGCCGTATTCCCCGCCGTCTTTTAAGGAGAAGTAACCGTGATTGACAACGGGGGTTCTTTCTTAAGGCGTGCTTTCGGCTTATCTGTGCGCGGTCCTCCTCGATAGTCTATCCTTTCCTACAAATAAAATAGACATTGAGCGTAAAACCGGAAGGCCCTAGCTTATGTGCGAACCCCCCTCCCCATTAATTTGCCTTTTCGGCCTCCTTGGCTTTCCGTTCGTCCCCTCTCCTCCTTTGATAAAATGATGAAAGTACTTCTTTTTCTCTTCACGAGGGCAAAATTTTTTTTCGCTATTCTGCATTTTTTCCCTTCGGAGTCTTTCCCTTGGCCGCCCGGTGATCTTTCGGGCGGGGCTTCGCCAGCCATTCCTTCATATATTACCTGCCTCCCTTTCCAAAACCTAGAAATCTGCGAGTGCTAATTTCCCTTGCTTCCCTTCCCTCCCACCGTTCGATTCGGCAGCCCTTTTGTCCACAGGCGGAAAACGAGAAAACGATTGTTTCGATTCGTCGTGACCGTACACGCTTTTAAACTTCGCCTTGCTTCTATGCTCGCCTTTTTGACGGTGGCGAGGAGTCTCCCAGCGGAGAGACAGGAATGTTACTTAGACCCTTTTGTTCTTACTCACCTCTCTTCAGCTTGGGAAATTTCTCGGATGATCTTTAACTGCGTCCGAGATTGGAGCACTTTTTTTATGTGTTGATTGTTTCCATATCTCTATCTTTCTTTTCCTTGAGAGTTCCATCGGTGAACAACCCTTTTTAAAACAAGAAAGCGGCAATCTTTAGCGCGGGAAGCTGTTTCGAGCCGAGAAAGTTTCTCCCTCTTCGGTCACGGCGGTCCCTTCACACCCAATTCTCGCGGGCAACGATAACCATGCCAGGATATATTCCCCGGGCCCTCAGCTTTACTCGGATCTCCGAAGAACCTTTTCCTTGGTTCCCGGCGGCGGCTTCCGGGGTAACGACGCCTCCCCCGGATCGTGGGAGTTTTCCTCTTGACCTTTAAGCCAGCCTGTTCCAAGGGCATACTCTCCCCTTTCAGTAACAGAAGGTTTCCTAATCAGAAAAATTGTAGACCTGGTTTTTAGGAGTGCGCGGAAGTGGTATTTTTGGCTTTTTTCGTACCCTACCGCATTTCCAAAGTGCCCCCGGTGCCAAGGCGCCCCCCTCCAGCCACGCACTAGGATGGTTCCTCTCAAGACTGACCGCAACCGATTTCTGTGTTCCGCACTGATGACGTTCTCCCCAACCTTGATCCTCTTCCCCTTAGGAAGTCGGTCTCCCATTAATTGGATTTTCACCCTTCCACTCTATCGCTCCCTCTCTTCTTTTTTTTGATTTTTTTTTAATGGATTGGATTTCCCTTTCCTCTTCAGTCCTATCATTTCCCCTCCTCACCCCAGGCCTCCGCAGAACCCCCCTCGCTCTAAGGGGAGGTGATAACCGCCCTTGCCCGACTTTGTGTTTCCTTATCTAGAACTTCTTTTCTTGCAAACGGCTGCTTCGCATTCCCCCCCTCCCCCCCCGTTGGCGCCATGAAATGAAGATGTCCCTCGCTGGCTTAATCGAAGAGTTTCATCCTCCTGTTTTTTTTTCACTCCCATGCGCACCCCTTTTTTCCTATCCCGAAGTTTGCGGCGTCGTGCTATGTTTTTTTTTTGAGGCACCATTTTGAAGTGTCTATCGAGACTTTCTCCCGTCCCCCACACAGATTCCCCCCCCTTTCTGGTTGCTCCCCTTTTGCAAAATTTGTCTTTTTGGAGGAAACGCCATGACTGGAGGCGCAGCGCCCTCGTTTTCCCATCCGTGAAAAATTGGCCTTTTTCGGCGCCCCAGAGCAAAGGCGCCCGCACCCCTCTTGGCAACTCCCGCCGCCTTCATCTTTTTCCCTCCACAATTTTTTTATCGACGCCTTTCTTAGGTTAGGAGTCTCCTAAGCAGTTGCCTGACCTCCCCGTCGTTCCTTGACCTTTCCATCCCCTCTCGAAATTCCTCCTTCAACCTCCACTTCCTCACCATGAAATTCGCCAGTCTTTCTTCCTCTGTGCCCTCAAATGGGAGATGGGCCCCCTTGAAAACCACATTCCCCTCGTTTCCGAATCCTTCCAGACTTTTTCTAGTCATCGAACCAATCGCAAACCTTTGAATCAATATTTCAGGCCTCTCCTTGTGGTTGTTGAGAGTTCCAGATCCTAGGTTTGCGATTTGGTTCTACCTTTCCTTTGTTCTTTTCAATTTTTTTTCTCCCCCCCCTGTGAGTTCAATCTCAATGGAGTAGCACCCCTTCGTCATGGCTTTTCATTAAGTGGCGGCAGTGAGTTTTCCTTCTTGCGAATTTCTTATTATTCGGAACGTTCCTAGGCGGCCTTTTCCCCTTTCGACTTTAGAGGTGGCCTTTCTCTCCTAAAATTTTACTCCTTCCCTATGCGGCGATTCCCCCCCCCCAAAACTACGTTGGCGGAACCGGACCTTAGCGAGGAGGATGCCTTGGAAGATGTCTTTGGTTGGCTTTCACGAAATTTCCCCCTCGAATTTTCCCCTTGTCTGTGGCAGATGCTCTTCTCTTTAGGAGCTGGCGGAATCAGAGGCTCGTTTCTCCATCGGCGAGTCAGTCTTTGCACTCTTCCGCTTTTATCTTCGTCATAGGAGCTGTCTTTTCCCCTCCTGTGCTTTTCCCCTGCCCAGCCGCGGACTTAGGCGAGGACTATGAGGTGAGACCTGTTTTTTTGACACGGACTCCCAATGGCCTTTTTTCCCTAATCCCAAGTAAGTCTTTGACCCTTAGGCATCGCCGTATGATTTTTGGCGTCCCTGAGAAGCGTTCCTCCCACCGATATTTTCCGTCTTTTTTGTATAAAGCCGTACATTAGGTTGGTTCTGGACCCCCCACCCCTACCCCCCCCACCCCCAACCCCCCCCAAACCCCCCCCACACAAACCCCCACACCCACACACCCCTCCCCCCCCCACCCCCCCCCCCCTCCCCCCCCCCCGCCCCCGGATTCTCCTTTGTGAGTTGAGTCGCTAGGCTGAGACGCCGTAATCTTTTCTCCTTCCTTTTTTTTCTAGCCCCATGAGTTTCCTACAAAAAAATTGCAGGCATCGCGGTGACAAGCGATATCATTTTAAGGAGGTTTTTTCTTTTGACCCCAACTTAGTTGAAGGATCCTTTATTTCCCCCGACTTTTCCTCTATCGAAGTTGGAGTACCCACATGTTGCACTCAGAGTGATCTTAGAGATTTCAAAGAGGAGCACTTCTGCTGATGTTATGCAGTGAACACTCTTTATTTATGAGAGGATGGCGTGGTCCAGAATTGCCCCCTTTTGCTTCCCTTTTCCTAGCTTGGCCCTCTGTTACACGCGTGAGCCATTCCATCCCTTAAGAGACCGACTTCCCCACAAGTGTATAGCACTAGGGGGCTGATTTCTCTCCTTTGGGATCCCTCCCTTTTCCCGCAATTCGCCCCCCCTTTTTCCCCTCCCTTTTGTCATAACCTTGCTACCTCTCACTATCCTTTTTTTCCTGATTCGTCGCCTGGCTCCCAAGCCCATCCGGCCGTAACTAAATTTCCTCAATTCCTCCCGAGGAGTCTTCTCTGATTTCATTCGGTCAGTTTCGTTTTCCCGCTGTCATGAAGTGCGCAATTTTGGATTCCCTCCGCCTCGAGCCGCAATTTTTTCCCTTTCCCCTAGGATGATAGTGAAAACTCTTTTTTAGCGCTTGCTCTCTTCTTTTTTTTGATTGTCTGGCATCCTTTTTCCTCCCCTCCTCCCTTTGTTGTTGTTTGATCTTTCTCATTCATCAAAAGGGGCACCCCACAAACCTTTCGACTTTCCCTTGTTATCTTTCACCTAGATCCCAGTGCGCTTGCTCATCTTCGGCGGTAATCCCCCCCTCCTGCCCCTTCTTCGCGGTCTCCGACCGAGAAATGAAGAATCCCCATCGAGCTTTGCCCTCATTTCTCCCAACGTCCCCTCTCTCCTTTTCTAAGGTTATTTCCTCGTGGGCTGATGATCTTGTCCTCCGCCATAGAAAAACCGGATTGGCGAATTTAGTTTTCGACCCTTTTTCAACCCCCGGCGGTTTTGTGATGTCCTCCTTTCGAGATCAACATTCTTTTCTAAGCAGCCTACGTCCCACCTTTCCCCTCTTCTTTTTGGAACTTTTTTGTCGTCGGAAGATCTCTTTTCCTTACGATGCGTCGGAAAGTCGTAACCCCGCCTATCTCGAACCTGTTCAGTGCTGGAACTCTCACCACCGAAATAGCTTTCTTACATCCCTCTGACCGGCTCCCCAGGGCCACACCCTTTTCTCCCTCGTGCGCACTCCTAGAAGAGCACTGCTTCAGTTTTCAATGGTAAGCACACATCCTGACTTCCCCTAATCCTTTTTCCCACCCTACGGCCGCCCTTTTTTTTCATTTGGATTTTCCATCCCTTCACTCTCGTAAAAGCTATCCTTAGAAAGCTGTCCCTTGCCGCGTTGTAGTCGAGCCTTGTTGTCTTCCTTGCCGTTTAGACTCCTCTTGATGGATTAACCCCGCACACTCCTCTTTTCTCTCCCATGAGGCCCTTTTCTTCGGTAATCCGGACGAATCTGGCGTACCACTTTTTCAACTATCTTTTTTTGCATAAGGCTCTCTTCCTGATTCCACCACCCTTCCCCCCATCCCGAGTGAGCCGAATGAATGGATGTCCATGATATGCATCCTACTCCCCTCCTCTTTTTTCCATTTCTCCATGTTTTTGATCCTGGTTCCCTCCCTCAACATTTCCTCCTGAGTCTCGCTACCGTAGCAGGATATATTGGACGAGGCTCACATGGAGTTCTTGCTCTCCTCTCAGTTCTCCGGACCCTCCCCCCCCCCCAGATTCCCTCTTTTCCCCCGCGCCCTTTTTCTTCGGCACTTTACCGAGCCCTCGCTCGCCGACAGCTTCGCTCCGCTCGGTCCACATTTCCCTTCACAAATTTTCTCCCCCCTTTTTGCCCCTTCGTTGCACCGCTCATGCACAATGTCGGTGCAACTCCAGCTTCCCTGGAAAGACTTCTTTGCCCCTGTTCTCCCCTCTTTTTTTTTTCTTTTTATGCGTTTTTTTTCTCCGCCCTGCGCTTGCCCTGCCTCGTTCCCCTTTTCCCTACCCCCTGCGTGTTCAAATCCAGCGTCCTTGAATCGAACTTTCTATTTCCCCCCCCCTGATTTTTCTTACGGGTTTTTCCCTTATGGCCCTCCACTCTACCCACCCATCTTCCACCTTTGAATCCCATTCAGAGGTCTGGATCTGGTCCCTCTTTCCTCACCCCTGTGAATTTTCCACTCCTATTTTGGTTAGAGAGATTTTACGTCTTTTTCTTTTGCCTGGTCGTCCAGATCACCCTCTGAAGGGGGGTTACCCGGTCCTAGTTGAAGATGTTTCCCTGCGTTTGCCTTTTCTAACTGTTCCTTTCAGGTTCTGCAGTGGACTCCTTTCTTTGACCATTCGCTCCTCCCCCTTGAACGGGCTTGAACACGCGGCGGTAGGTGACCAAGTTGAAGAAGGGCTTGTTTCGCCGCGTCTAACTTTTCCTCCTCCAGGGCGGCGTCCCCCCCTTCATCGGGTGCTGGCGACCGGCCTTTTCCTCCTTCGGATTGAAGGAGGGAATGTTGACACGCCTCTTTGGTCTGCGAGGTTTGCTCCTCCCGACTCCCCCCTCGCGAATTCCCCTTTTTTTTTGGCCTGCGCGGACAGCCCCGAGAGCTTTCCCTTGATCCGCTGGCTAGGGCTGTCCCCACAATTTTCAACCACTTGCGCCACCACCAGTTCCCCTGGTTTTTTCCTTTCCAGGTAGACGTTTTTCACTTCGTTCTGTTTTTCGAAAAACTCCATTTTTTTGGTCTCCTGGGGGGGGGTACAATAGCCGAAGATTCCTTGATCTTTGCGCATGTCTTCTTTTTCCAACTTCCCCCACGGCCATGGCCTTTGTTCCTGCTTTGAGCAGCAGGCGTGGACACCCAGGAAGGCTCAAGCGGTTTTCTTGGATTTTGGTCCCGTTCTCCGTCTTATTCCCCTTTTTTTTTTTTGCGATCCCTTCCCCCAGTCCTTTTTTTCCTCTCGGGGATTTCCCTGCAAGGCGGTGTTTCAAGGCTTGAGTTTCGGCGTCTTTTCCCTTTGAGAGGTCCCTTCCGATAGTCTATCTTCTCTTTCGCTGATTCAACAACCTTTTTCATTTGTTCGCAGACGATATTTAAGAGAGTTTCTTGTCCCCCAAAACTCCCTCCCGGACTTCTTTCTTCTTGATACATGTCTCTTCGCTCTCCCGAGGCTAAAACCCTTTTTTCCTTTGCCGCATCTTGATGTATTTGCGTTCCAGGCAGATTCGTTGGAGTTTGGGTGATTCCCGCCCCCTGCCTTTTTCTGATTCCTTTTTTTTTCGACCCACGCGGTCGCCATCGGCCCCTTCCTCTTCCCCCCCGCCGGCCCGCTCCAAAAACCAATTCGAAATTTTTTCCTTTGTGCTTCGCTTGATCCTTTTTTCATTCCGTTCCTTCGGTTCTTTTTCCTGCCCATTTTTTATCCCAATTTTGCGGAACCGCCCCCTGATCCCCTTCGATTGATTTACCTGTTTCCATTTCCCCGTACTCCTGGCTCTTCTCTTCCCGCTTCGAGATGTCCTTTGCCGCTGACGCTTTCGCTGATAGAGGTTCCATTGTTAGTTTTTCTCGAGAATTGTTTTTTTCCGTTTCCCACACAAAAACAACAAAAAAAACCTTTTTAGATACAAGCCGTTCTTCTATTATCGGATGACCACGCGGCCTCTATTGTAGTCACGGAATGATTTTTGTGTTTGAGGTTGCCATTTTGACCTGTGATCCCTTCCCCATAATTTTCTCGAGATTCCCCCGCAACACCCGATGCGGAAATGAAGAAAAGAGAACTTTCCCTTTCTCCCAGGCCCTGAAGCGTCAATTTTCTTGGAGGAGAGCATTAGCGGACACCCCATGATTTAAATACCAACCCCCTTTCTTGAGCACTTCCCCACAGAACTATCCCCTGCCTAATGAACATAGAGTAGAGTCTCCACAAGCCCTGCCCTGACTCTCTCTTACTAAGCCATGTTAAGGTCCCGGCAGGCTTTGGTCTGATCCAGGTGGGCACTCTGAATAGAAAAACGATCGTTTTCGCTTTTCCCTGACCCCCCACGTCCCCCCTGGGTCTTTTGATGTTCCCCCTTTCCACGTGCGAGAGAAAAATTAAGAAGCAGAATCGAAGACCTCCCCTTGCCTGTTAGCTGGGGAAATTGGAATCCCTCTTCTTTTTTCCTCTTGGACTCTTAACAAGAAGCCATCTATAGAAACCGTCTATTCCAATTCCGCGAGTGCATCATTAGAAGCCGTCCCCCCCACGCCCCCCAGTTCAACCAGATGTTGGCCTCAGGGAGCCGATCGAAGTTGATTTGGAAGTGACAGTGTCTTTATCCAAATTCTCTCGACTCCTCTCCCAGGCCTTGGATTTTTCTAAAAAGGCCCTCTTCTGCCCCGAGATGCCTGCCTTTTGAACCGGAGCTAATTTTTTTATTCTTTTGCGAGCTTATTCTTGCTAGACCGCGGATAACTCCCGTTCAACTACTCCCTGGCGTTCCTCTGGCATACGCCAATTTACGGAGTCATAGCCGGGCGAAAAATATTAGTCCTTGCCCCTCGCGATTCTTCGCCACCTCCCTCATTGATTCCCCCTCCCCTCGGCTCTGCCCCTTAATCGCAGGTTAACCAAGCCATGGCCTTCCGGACGTGTTACCCGCCCTCATGAGCACTCCATGTTTGAATTTTCCTGCTGCTATTTTCAACATCTTCTTTTCCTTTCTCCTATTCTCCCGCGAAGTAAGCTTGGTCTCCCGGCCAGACCGACCAACCAATCTTAACTTTGGTGTTTTTTTTAATGGCTTTTTTCCAAAGTCCCCGTAAGCCTCTTTCCGCGACGCTCTCCTGCGTTTTCGCTTATGAAAAAGGTGAAAAATTTCGAGGAGGTTCGTCTTGGATCTCCGCAACCTTCGTTCCTCAACCGTCACCCCCTCCCTCTCTCCTTTTTCCCCTCAAGAACACCGTTGAACGTTTTTATCGCAGCCTTTCTTCTCCTTCTTCTTTTCCTTTTCTCGACCCGTCCCCTCTTTCCCCCCCAATCAATCGTTCCTAATCCGCAATTCGCCTCCAGGAAAAACTCACTCAACTGCCGCCACTTCAATTAGAAAGTTCGCAGGTGTTTCCCCTTTTGAGTCCTTCCCAAAATTCACTCCTTCTTTCTGGATGCGCCATTTCACCCCTCTCA
>Ga0179593_1350978_pt1 | contig 21108 bp, 27 predicted proteins | sample CZODoug2_1_08_16_FD_185931 | JGI IMG/M metagenome (GOLD analysis project Ga0179593, IMG submission 185931) | Vadose zone soil fungal communities from Angelo Coast Range Reserve, California, USA - CZODoug2_1_08_16fungal (PacBio error correction) | ecosystem: Environmental > Terrestrial > Soil >... | reverse complement strand
GCCGTCCGTTCCCCCCACGCTCCCAGTTCCCCTTATTTTCTGACGCCAGAAACCTGTTTCCCCCTCAACGTCCGACCTTTGTCCGGGATCCAGCGAGGGTTGGTATTGGGGTTCCCGTCCTCGGTCAACCGGTCACTTGGACTTTTACAGATCTGCGCGTCGGCACGCAGACCCTAGGTCCAAAGACACTGGTGACCTGGAACCAAGCAAGCAGGGAACCTGACTCGAGGAACTTCCTCACTCAACTTAGTTCCTGTTTCCCCAAACACCTTGACGGACAAGTTGCTCAAGAGGAACGCTCGTACTAGCTTCCAGAACATGACGTACAAAGGCGATTTTCCTTCACCTGCAACACCTTTTTGACCCTTGCAGCAATAGCCTCCCTTCCATTTGAAACGACTGAGCCTCTCCGGAATCTGCTCGCGGTTTCCCCCCGCCTTTCCCCCCCCTCCTCCGCCTCAACACCGCGGTCCTTTTGCTCCATAGACCTTTCTCCCTCACCCAACCAAGTCGCCAGAGAAAGTCTTCCCCTCTTCTTCGAGGAATAACCCTTCTCAAACACGTTGAATCTTCTTCCGGTGGCTACCACGTCGCCGGCGCCCCAAAGTGGGTCCTACGAAAATGCCATCGTTCCCATACACTTCTGTGTGCCCAGAGTTCTTTCCGGCACCCCCACGTTTTGATGCGAGCTGGCCGGCAAACATTACTTGCTTCTCGCCACTTTTTCTCCACAACACAAAAAAAGCCCTGTATCTTTCACCGCGCCCGAGTTCTTTACGTCCCCCGACCCTCTACCGTAACCCGGTTGTCTGCAGATGGACCTTTCCTTCTCCGGGCTGTCCCCGCGGCCCCCCATACCCGGGTCAGGACTCTTTTCTTCCATACCTGGCGCCCACCGGCCGCTTATTGAACCCCGAACCCCTGCACTGTCCCCCTCTTTCGCTTGCCCCACCGCCGTCCTACTCCTGATGAGACCCAACAAAGTTTTCCCCTGCAAACCGACAAGTGCTTTTAGGTAAAACCCTGATTTCTCAGCCCAAACCACGGTTTTTACCTCCCTTTCCGCGTTACCACAAGCACCTCTTTCGAGTTAGCCTGCCCGGCTTCAAAAAACTCGTCTTTTTTCCAAACTGCCCCACAGCTCTTGGTCCCGAACCGGGGAACTTCCTTCAACCTCCGTAGCGGTCCCCTCCCCCCCAAACCGGCACCATGAGTCGACCTGATCCCGTCATTTTTTTTGCTATACTTCCGGTTATGTGAACTCCCCCGTGCCGGGGTTCCCTCCGAGCCATTCCCAATACCCTCACCCCTTTCTCTTTGCCCCAGTCGTCCCCTGCATAAAAGTTCCCCCTCCCTCGTCGGCCATGGTTCTTCCCCCCAACTTACACTGCTGGCGCGACGTCTGATAGAGGCTAGAAAAGCCGTCCCTATTTTTACTAGTAATGAGTCCACCGTCTTCCCGTGACTTTTTTCTTCCCGTGGATTTTTTCCCGAACCAAAATCAGGTTCCCCTTCTCGAGCGGCCGAGTTCGATGATGTGCCCCCCGTCAAACCTTGACGGGCCTCCCGTTAGAATGAAACCCAAGCTTGTCCCCCCCCTTGATTTGCTGGAACAGCAATGTAGAGAACTACAGACCTCCTCCTCCCCCCCGCCCTCCACTCATAGAAATTTCTGCGGCGTATATGCGTCCTGGGTGTTTCCCTGGTACCTTTCGTAAAAAGCATATCGAGGGGGCTTATTATTCTCTACCCCCCTTCTCTGATCGAACCAGGCGTGACTTGTCTACGGCCCTCCCCCATCCTTAACTGGTTAAGCACTTTTTTGTTGATGGTCAGAACGGACGGAGGCACCTACTCCTTGGAACCTGCTGCGGTGAAGAGTGAGGTCCGGGTTGGTTCTCCTTTCCCCGACACGGCCGCCGCGTACGTCTCACTACCCCCCACTCCCCACCGGCCCAACAGCACAGCACCCCCTTCCACACAGTTTCCAACCCCCCTGCCCACCAAAACATACCCCTTACTTCTCCGGGCCGAGTACCAAATCTGAGCTTTTCTCGTGCAGACTTTGTCTCTTTTTTGTAAACGGGTGCGACCCCCTGATCTATTGTCGGCCCCTTTGCACGCGTTGGTCCGACGATGGAGGTGATAGCCCTTTGCCAAAAAGGATAAGCTGGACCTTAAGCGGGAAGATGGTCACGGGGACAATCCTGGGTTCAAGACTTCCTTTCGGAATCCTACCACTAACTCCCTTCAGTTTTTTTCCTGGGCGAGAGTCCAAGAGTGCTCCGCTGTTGCTCCTCCCCCTGTCAGACTTCCCTGCCCTGGGATGTTGGACTTTCCCATATGGAGGACGGGAGAATTCTCTCCGGAACTCCCCCCCCCCACACCCCCCCCCCCCCCTAAACGTTTACCCCATCTGGGCCAGATTTTAAGATTCAACTCCCTCCACTTATGGTGAAACCCTAGTCCTCGTGATCCCAATGCTTCGGCTTCGGGTTGCACTGACTCCGTTTTGGTTCCCGCCCCCTCTCTCGTTGCACTCCCCTCGGTGAGAGTTCTTTCCCGAAGGCGCCCTATACCTCCAGGAGGCCGCGTGCCCCTCTTTTGCGATCGCGCCTTCCTTTCTCGGCCCCCCCCGAAAGAGTTGGCGTGGTCCCGCCGGGCTGGACTGTTTGGGAAGATGACCTTCAGACTCCCCGTCGGACGCCGGCTCCCTCTTTTTTCCCCCAGGTCGGTTCCCCCCCGTCCGCCCCGCGGTTTCACCGCGGCCCGATTTTTCCCAACCTCTTCTATGGTTTCGGCTGCCTTTCCAGGTTGAAGGTCGTGAGTTCCTTTCCCCCCTGCGCCCGAGCTTTTCCTCTGAACAAAGAACGCGCGCTCTCAAGGCCACACCACCGTGGCGGAGGAGGTTTTCTCCCAACGAGGCCCGGCGCCGGTGTCCGCCCGATCTCCGCCTGAAGAACGTTTCCGGTGGCACCTTTTCTCCGATGGGTTATTCCTGTCTCCTGTCTCGTCATGCCTTCACTGACCTGGCCCACTTCGTTTTTCAACTTTCTTCAGGTCACATCCCCTTTTCTTTTAGGATTCTTACGACTCTTTTGTGGTCCCCTTTAGTCCTCCCTGAAGGCTCGCCCTTTCCCAGCCCGGAATCAAGACATCGGTCTCAGTATGTTTAGACCCTGAATCGAGCATAGGTAGTTCGCCGTCAACCGCTGAGCATCGGTAGGGTGATAGACGCGGTTTCTTTTAAGAAAGTGCTCTCCCCCCTTTCTCTCCAAGCCTGTCGGATCGCATATGCCTCCAAACCCCCACAATTTGGACCGCCCCCCCCCCCCCCCCCCCAATCCACCCCCCCAGAACACCACACGTTCACACAGACCGACCTCCTCACCCCGACGACTCCGGCAGCCCCCACCCACATCCTTACCTCTCTCTCTTTTCCTCCGTGGGGTGTTTATAGATTTCAGCTGGGTGGTGTTCTCCCTGCCACTGCCCTTATGCCCGTGCCCAGTTTGTTTTTTTTTTTTTCGTTTTTATGATACGGAGCTCCCAATTCTCTCCTGACAGGGCCGGCTCTCCAACCTGTGCACCCCAGTTCATGAAAGAGCCCTCTTCAGAGCAACACGATCCGTTCCCTTCTTTTTTGAGCCGGTCGGCCCCCCACGAACTCGGCTCGTCTTTTTGAACATTCCATCTTTCACCCCGCTTTCCGCTCGATCAGAGGCATCCCGATGATTCTGTCCCTCCCAGCCGATTCTTTTGGCTTTTTTGGTACACGTCTTTCTCCCCGCTTGTGGAAAGCGTGGGCCCGACTCCACGCGTCCTGTGCCTTTTTTTTTCCCCCCATGCCTCCCCCCCCTTCTCCCCTTCACGACTTTTTTGCCGGGCTCGTTCCTCATGCCATTTTCGATGGGCGCACTTGGACGACTTCTCCCCTTCCCTGCCAGTTTTCACTACTTCTTAGCGCTCATCCCTTTTTTTCTCTGCTGCCTCAGACTACTGGCCCAGTCGTCTCCCTCCAAAAGATCCCCAAGTTGTTTTGTTTAAGGCCGTTCTACCCCTTTCCAGTGCCTCTTCCCTGCGGCAAACGTTTGTAACAATTCCTTTTAAAGGCCCAGACTCATTCCCGCCTTTTCAATCCTTCCGCCACGCCTAAGTTCGAGTTGAAAACGACAGGGGCATATTTCCGCCTGAAATCTTCCCTAATCCCCTGGACCAGCGCGACCGTCTGCAATCTTTCGATCTCTCCCTGGATAGACGTTACCAGCTTTAAGCAAGTTGAAAAGTCCCGTTCAGGACCCCACCCCAAAGAGACGTCCATGCCCCTTCGAGCCGCCACGCCCCCTCTTCAATACGGCCCACTATTTGCTAGCCACCATCCCCCCTTCACCTTTTCCACCCTCCCTATCGCATATAAAAAATTCTCAACCCAAAACGCAACTGGTACAGTCCTAATCTTTTTCTTCCTGGCAAACCCCTCCAATGAGACCCTCGAGAATCGTACCTCTTCGAAAAGGAGATAACGATTATAGGACGACGTTGATGTCGTCGCGGCCGTACCCTGTGACCTCACCCCTAGTTTTAAGACACGAAGTTTTTTTTGCCCCACCAAGTACGAGATTCTCCCTCAATCCTCCCACGATTGGAGTCCCCTTTTCCCCGCTCACCACTCAAGGCCCTTTTTCAATTTGCGCTTCTATGTCTTCCCCCCTGTCGAACATGCTGCAACACAGTGGGATGGTTTTTTTGATGTCCTTATTCTTGACGTCCTTCTTATTTTCTCACCGGACCCCAGCTATGGCCCCCTAGTTCCGCCCGGTCCGGGGTTTCCCCCATGGCCTTATCAACTCGTAAATCGCGCCCGGCGCCTAGGAAACATGCGCGAGGTAGGTCCGTCTTTTCTCCCGGGTAATACTCTTGCCCCGGTATTTTCCGTCTATGCCCTCAGGGACCCTCCGACGATGCCCCCCCCGAATTCCCCCTTCGTGTGCAAGCATCCGCATCCCCTAGAGTCCCTGCTTCGACCAGCGCATTCCTTCGCGGCCGCAATCCTCTTCGCCCAGTTCACCCCGTTGATCACACGTCGCGGCCACGCCTGGCTTCCCGTCGTCGCCCGGAGAGGTCTCTTTTTCTTTTGGGTGGCCCGGGGTTGCACTGTCGGTTCCCTGTGCTTTCGTTTTTCCCTTAGCCGTCCCTGATGTCCGGGTTGGCGAATTTAGCCCGACTTACATGCCCAATCTTCCGTCCCCTCGGGCCCTCCTTTTCCCCTTCTGGCACCGACTCCTGGCGGCCAGCCACCCCCACCAAGAAACTTAATTTGGACTTTCCGTCCTTTTTAAAATGTCTCTCCTCTCCCGTTTTGCCTCTAGCGCGTGCAGTTCTGAGCCAGGAGTATTCCACACCATAAAGCGAGGATTTTCCCCCCCTGACACCCGTAAGACCCCCTTCCGCATAGACTTCTTTGCCATTACCTTTTTCTTGTGTGCGTATTGCGCTGTCCGGTAGTCTAAAGGTGATTTCTCCAACCCCTCCTGTCTCCTGAGCTCACTGTCGTCCCCTCCCCTGGTCCTTTACACGTTGACTTCGCTTTCCCCCCTACCACCTCTTAAGCATTAGAGAAAGAGCTCCTTTATGTGATTTTTTCGTTTCCTTCTTCCGTTTTCCAAATCTTCCACTAGCGCCCCTAGTTTTCCACCGTAACCGGTACTGCATACGGCCCCCGGGTTTTGATGGCTTCAGCGATGCCTAGGGGGTGAAGTTGCCTCACACCCTTTCCCTGACGCTGTAGTTCTCTGCTTTTCTCGGCTCACCAGCTGGGTACCTGCCCGGCGCGGCTGAGCGTCCTTCTTGTTGTGCCTGAGACTCTTTTTATTTATGGTCGTCTCCGTAGTCGATTCACCCCCTCCGCCCCTTCCTCGACCCCTCACCCCTAAAATCCATTCTTTTGCCGCCTCCTCTGCTCGTAGGACCCAGTTCCCCTTTTTTTTTTTCTGTCGCGCCAGCGCTTTCCCCCTTATGTCGTCCCCGGCGGGCGGGGTCCCTTTTCCTTTTCGACGTACGCCGAGGTTTTTCACGCCTTTTTCCTTCCTCCTGAATTCTTTTGTGTGAACCCTTCTTCCGGCTTTTCCCCCCGTGAGGTCTTCCCGACGCCGTTGTTTTTCCACCGACACTAACGGCCGTGTTGAAGTAGCCCGGTTTTTTTATTCCGGAAGTATTCCAGTTGATTGTTCCCCCGCCGAGACTTAAGTGGTGTCACGGGAAGCTCGTTCCCGTTCTTTTGCACTGTGAATCTTCTTCTGACTCCTCCGAATTGGTTTTTCCTTCCCAAGGTAAGTTATAGATTCGTTGGTATTTTTCTCGGGTTTTTCTCCTTTCAGCAGGCCAGTTCCGTGACTCTCTTTTGCAATTCTTGGACTTTTGGCCCCCCCTTCTTAACGGTTAAGTCTCCCTTCGTCTGCTACCTAGTCTCAATTCTTGAAAGGGGGGTTTTTTGTCTTCGGGCGTGGTTTAAGTCCCGGGGTTCAATGGTGTCCTTCCCCCAGTGCCCCCTTTTTTTTTTTTACCCTTGTTCTTTTAACTAACCTGGGGACAACCACCCTTCCAGTCTGCTTGGACCTTCTGGGATGGCAGCGGCCCAAGGTGGAGACTTCAAGGGTCAGCCCCGTCACCGAGATGAGACGACAAAAGTGTTTCCTTTTTTCGAGTCGTGGGCCGCCGATTTGCGCACAGTTTTGACCCAGTCCCCCTTGTTGTCTCCCTTTTCCTTTCTCATATATTCTCACCGTCCTTCGTCCCGGGCAGATTCAGAGCGTCATTTTTCCCTTCCACGCAATCGGCCAGGAAGGTCTATGCGTTCCCGGGTCCTCTGATGGTGGTTCACCAGGCATCGACCTTGTGAGAAGTCCTCCTGAGGCCCTTTTCCCCTCTTCCTGAGTGTCCCGTAAGACTTGGGAAGCCCTGGTTGTCTTTTTTTTCAGTTGAACCTTCTCCGTTTGCCTTTTTTGCCGTTATTTCCCGGTCAGTTTTCCCCGTCGTAGTTTGTCGACCGGGACGATTTCTGACTTCCCCCCGGGAACCGCGCCGAGCTGCGGTTAAGTCTTTTCCCTCCCCCTCTCCTTGCAAAACCCAGCCTTTTCCCCCCACGTTTTTTTCCCATGCGCCTCACTTAAAAATCCCGCGTCTGAGACGACCGTGTTTCTTGTGCCCCCTGTTACTCTTTATTTCCTCACAGCATTGTTCCCCCCCGCGTAGAGTGCACTCCCCCCTGCCAATCTTCCCCCTCCTTCCGTGTTGGTTGCTCTCTCAGAAGATCTCTTTCTCTTCCATGCCTGCGTTTTCATTTTTTTCTTTTTCTCCATGTGTAAAAGGGGGCGAACAGCCCCCAAGTAGAAGTCAGCCCCCGTTTTTTTTCCCGTGATGTCCCGAATTCGTCAGGTTTTTTTTTACTTTTGCGTGTCTTCCCTCCCCCATTGTTTCGTTCAAACTCCCACTGTTTGTACAGCACCCCTCTCGGCTTTGGAAGAAGAACCCCCCTTCAGTCACCCCTTCAGCCCCCCCCCGTCAAAATTACGAAGGGCCCCGTCCCCCCCCAGATGAGTTCCCTGTTCCCCAGTATCAACCGTTTCGTCCGTTCTGACCCACCACCCGTTCTTCCCACTTTCTTTTTTCCTACTTAAACACCTCTCGCAGATCATGGCCAAAGTTCGGACCGCTCGATTGAGGCCATTCCCCCGTGTTCCCTCCCCATTCCCGACATCCCAGGGACCCCCCTTTAGCATAAGTTCCTGGAACGTTTTTTGTCATTTTTTTCCCTGAAAGCCGACCTCGGCCCCGGGCCCTTGTTCCGTCACAGTTTCCCCCCTCCCCACAACAGTGTTTTTTCTGGAACTTGGAGTCCCCTTTCTGCCGCTCTTCCTACACCAAGATCCCCTTGTTTCGTCTCTTTCAGATCGGGACTATTGCGACCATTTACGGCGCCCCTTTTCCGCTTCCTAAAGCCGTCCCCCTTCCCCCCCCAACCCTGAGACGGTTATGACCCTGCATGTCGTTCCCCCGGCCCCCCATTTCTCTTGGCTTCACATTACGTCCTGCTCGCACCCGCCCGACACCCCCCCACCACCCATAAGCCTTTGCTCCTCGACCGGTCCTACCTACTGAAAGGTGTGCCTCATTACCGTCAGGTTTGCACGGCCTGGACCTTTTCTTGTCTTTTCCGTTCTCCCCACTAACGTTTTTCCCCACGCCCCCCGCTTTTCCACCAGTTTTACCGTTCCGAGGAGCCCGATCCTCACTGTTTTTCCCATCCGCTTCTGGCCTCCATTCGCTTTTCTTCCCCCCTTTTTTCTTTTTACACTACTTCCGAGAGCACCCCGTGCCCCCTAAATTTCGTGGCGGGTCCCACTTTTCTCAATTCCCCCCACTTGACTTTTCCCGCTTGCCTCGTACCCACAGACCCCCTTGACGTACTCCCCCTTGCCCCAGGACGTTCAACCCCCTTTTTTTTTTTCTGACCCCAGTCCCCATCCATTCTCCCCAAATACTCTTTCCCCCCGATTTAGCGGGCCCCCCTGCCTTTCCGTCGCGACCCTCAAAAACTCCGGCATTCTGTTCCCCCCTAGTCTTTTTCAGTCTCCCCGCTTGCCCTCACGGCCTTCCATGCGACCCTCTACGGCAGGGTCATCACCCAGATGATCTTCCCCTTCAACGGCTTTTTGCTAGCGTTTTTTTGTGACCCGCTGTTTTTTTTACAAGCTTGCTTTTTTTCAAATCCATTCTACCGCTCCCTCCCCCCCTGTAGTCCCCCCTTGACCTCCGCTTTTTGCCATCGACGTCCCTCCCCGTTTTTGCCGAGTTAGGAGTTTCTCCTTTGACCCTTGACGGACAACGTAGCCTTCACAGTCCCCTTACACCTCAAGGAACCGGCCTCGGTCAGGTTTTTTTTCCCCCGTGATGGCGTCACGTACGGCGCTTTTCCTGCCCTTGTAGCCTGACTTTTGATCATTCCTTTTTTAAGGTTGCTGGCCAAGCCCCTTGGAGCTAACCCCACCGACCGCGACGGACCCTTACCCCCTGGGTTCCTTGCACGTTTCTCTGACTTTTGTTTTTTTTAGGGAACCTTTCCCCCCCGGTGGATCCCTTTTTTTGAGTCGTGACTCGGTACTTCGATGCTCGATCGCGCCCCCCCCCAAGTTTTTTCCCCTTCTGTCCTTTGCTCAATCGGACCGCTTTCCTTTGTGGTGTGCCCGCACTTTTTCCACTTCCTTCCGGACTTTTGCACGAGGACTGGTATGGCAGTACGTCCTTGCTCGGGCTTCCTTGACATGTCTCCCACTGTCAGGACAGCCCGGCCCCCCTCCCCTTCTTTCCAGTTCTCCATTTTTCCATATCCCCATTTCTTAAAACCCCCAGGTCCCCCACCCTGCCAACCCCCCCCTCCCCACCAGTTTCCCCCCCCCTGGCGTCCACCTGCTATCATTCGGTTGCCGCGTTGGCCTTGAGACTTTTTTCCAGTGTGCGTTGAAATTCTTCCGTATTGTCCCTTCACGTTCTTCACGCTGGTCGCCGGGGGCGTGATCGCCTGTGCCCCCCCTCCCTTTTCGTTCGGCCGGGACGCTGAGTCACTTTTGCATTTGGACCCCTTGTTTCCCCTTCCGCCCGGTTCATTTCCCACCCCCTATTCTGCAGTGTCCTTGCTTCCGGGCGCGAGTTCGGGTGCCTCGCCTGTTTTGACCTCTTTTTGCCCGTTCCGCTCGTTTTTTTAGCCTGGGACAAGCTGTCTTACAGTTCCATTTTTTTCTCTTTCCCTCTCGACCTCCCTGGTCCATTTTCCGATGGTCGATCAAACTCCCGCCACGCTGTTTCAACCAAGCGTTCCCTTGCAGGTTCTTCTCGGTCTTTCTTTGGCTTCGCAGCTACGTTTCTTGATTCCCTTGGGGGTCACCGCCGTCCCGTGCACTTTGATGGTGGGATTCCGACGTGCGCCCCGAACCCCCTTGCGTAGACCCTTTTTTTCCATGCCGGCCCTGCCCTTTCCTTCGCTTTCCTGCCTGGCCCGTGATTTTTTGTTGGGTTTCTCTTCCGGACTGGCCCGGCGGGTGGACCTTTACTTCACTTAGCCGGTACCCTTCCAACACCCCGTTTCTGTATTTTCCTTTCTTGGCCCCCCTTTTCGGCGGACCGGCCCGCGGTTTGCACAACGCTTGCGAACCGATTTTTTTCGTTTTTTTTTAATTTGGGAAGGCTCGGCTTTCATGTCTTTTTCACACTGGCCGCTATTCTGTCCAACGTCCCTTCCGCTTGCACGGCCTTCACCTACCTTTTTTTTCGGACTTTTTTGCTTGCAGACGAACTCTCCCTGATTTGGCCCCTCCGCACCCAAACTGTCAAGACCTTTTCCGGCCGGGCTGCCCGCTTCTGGGTCTTCCCGTCTTCTCTTCTCCTTTCATGCTGTATTGAGCAAGTTCCCTCGTTCTGCCAAGATGTCGGCATGCCATGGCATCTTCGTCTTGATTTTCCCGCTGTGGTCCACCCCAGTTTTGAGACCGTTTTTTTTTGTTTCCGGTCCCAAAAACCCACACCCCCCCAACCACCCCCCCCAAACAAAAAACCCACACCCCCCCCCCCCCCCAACCACCCCCCCCCCCCCAATTTCACCCTCTCCCCCCCCCCCCCCACCAACCAACCCCCCACCCCACACCCACCCCCCCCACACCCCACCCCACCAATTCGTGCTTTTGCTTTGTCTCCCCTCTCCTATTGGCGCAACCCTCTCGCTTTTACTTGGAATCCCCCCAGCCTCCTCGCCGTCTGTCTTGTTCTCCCCTCGGCTGGAGCTTCCTCTGGCTGGTTTTTCTTCTGTCCTAAATTTAGTTTTCCCCCACTGCTGTTGAATTTGATTCCTATTTCCTCTAAAAAGTCACCAATCACCCCAGCTGGTCCCCTTCACTCAAGTTCGTGTTGGCGCCCCCACCCCAAAAAGACTGCACTTTTTTTGTACTCCCTCCGTTGTGTTGTTGCTCTTAGATCCTTTTTTTGTTTTTTGTCCTTCACGCAACGGGGCTGACCGTGCCCAGTATGTTTTGGGTTTTCCCGTTCGATGCTCTCGTGCCCTTTTTTCCCTTTTTTATCAAGCTTGAAGTTGAGCACGAAGGCTCCCCGCCACTTCTTCAACATCTTCTCTGCCAGGCCGGCTTCTTCAGGTCCCGACCTTTGCCTCGTCGTATTTTCCTTTTCAGCTTTTGCATTCCCCCTCTATCTCCCTCCCTTACTCCCCCCCTTCCATGCTTTTCCCGTTTGTACCCTCGGTTCTCGCCCCCCGCCTGGGTTTGACCACCTGCTTACTTTATAGCCCCTCACCCATCTTTTCTGCTGGGTGTGCCCTTATGCGAACCTTCTGCCATCCTGACGTGCCCGGCACTTTTAAGTATTTCTTTTTTTAATCGGGTTTACGAGGAAGTCTTAAGCCTCATTTCCACAGCCCTTCGTTCCCTTTAGCCTTCGCCCGCTCCGTGCCCTTCGCTTGACCGCCAGCACCCACCCCGTTTTTGTAACGGCCGTTTGTTTTTGCGTCTTTTTTTTTTTTTTTTGAGACTTGGTCCACGTGGCCCTTGGTTTAAGCATCCTTTCCCGCTTTCCCTGCCCGTTTTTTTCGCCGCTTTTTACACACCGCGGGCGCTTTTGGCCGAATGCCGCGCCGCCTCTGCAGCATTTTTTTCCCGTTTCAGTCCTTTCGCGAGTGGCTTGATTGCCCGCTTTACGCAGTTGACAAGTACTTTTTCCCTGCGGGACCCCCTCCCGGGGGTTGTTCAGGATTTTTCGACGCCCGCGATCTTTTGCTAGGTTTTGCCTTTTTCCTCTGGTGTTATTTATGGATGATTTTCGCTTTGGATTTTCCTCCCTCCATTTCGTGCACGACCGCTGAGGGTTCACCCCACGCTCGATTTCATGCCTCCGTCCAGCTTTTGCTCCCTTCCCCTCACGGCCTTGGGGCACCAGCTTTTGGCGTGATTTTTCCCCCCCCTTGTTTCCCTTCCAGTGTTTTCTGGTTTTTCGCTGACTCCGGTACCGTGACGGTTCCTCTTGTCCCGTTTCTTGCGTTCAACGGGACCTTCTGCGGCAGACCCCTTCGGTTCATTTTTGAACATTCGCGCAGGCACTTGCGGATATCGTCTTTTTTTTTTCGACTTTTCTTTCCCCCCTTCCCGGTTTTTTCGTTACAGATTCCCGCCTCCGCATCGATTCCTTGTCCAGTGTTCCCGTCTTTTCCCAGACCCCCCGAGTCTTTTTTGCATTTCCATAGTCGTTTTTCCCCCTTTTCTGCACCACGTCGCAGCCTTACACTTTTCTCCGTTCCTGTTGGTTCTTTTCGCTGGGTGCTGGGGGTGGCTTGGTCCTTGATTGATACTGTGTTTTTTTTTCATTTGGGAAGGATGCAGTTTTTTGGATCTTTTTTGCTCCGTTCCTTCCGTCCCCGGCACCCCCCTCGGATCTCCGTTCTTTTTTGTGGCTTGACCGCCTCTCTTCCCCCGTCCCCCCCACCCCCCTGACCACCGTTTTTTGATTGCGCCGTGACCGTCCTGCCTGTTTGCGTATCTCGCCGTCTCTCCTTCCCTTTTCTAACCGACCCCTTATGTTTTTTCCCAGTTTTTCCCGGTTCGCCCCCCACAGTGACCGCATAGCTCTCCTCCTCCCCTGACCCTAGGCGGTGGCGGCTTCTCGGGTCTTTTCTCTACCCTGGTTTCGTCATTTCTTTCCCCTGTTTTAGGCCTATTTACTTGACTTTCGGCGACCCTGGACTTCCCCCGGGGTCCCGGGCGCTCATTTCCCCGTTCTTTCCGAGCCGTTGACAGCTGGGTGGTTACTTGGTCATGCCCCCTTTCGTTGAAAGCCTTGTGCCCGTCCGTGAGTACTGCAATTTCCCTTTTTTGTTTTTCGAGATGGCCGACCCGTCCCCTTCCTATTTCTGTGACGTTACGCCTGACACTGGTCACGTTATCGAGTTTTGAGGAGTATCCCAGGAGACATTGTCCCGCAGTTTTTTCCTGAGTTTTGTTTCGGGTTGGCCCCATTCCGGTGTGCCCCGTCTGTGCGTAGTCTCACTGTGCACTTAAGGGTGATCAGCTAGGTCGCCTTTGCTTATTCCCCAGGGGTCGTGTTTTTTTTGTCGCGACGCCTTGGTTTCCAATTTATGCCGGTGGCGGAGTCGAGGCCCCGTTTGGCCGTGCCTTTGTCCCTTCGACGTTTTTTGACTGCCGGTCTTTCGTCCAGTTCCCAGCGTATTCGCTTATTCACTGGCCTAACCGTGTTTGTTCTTCCCCTCCACGCCTTTGTTGACTCACGCCCCCCGTTTTTACGGGTTGGCGGCGTTCCGAGAAGTCTATGTCCCCTTTCACAGATTCTTCTTCCTTTCTTTTTTTTGTAGTTTTGACCAGTGAGTGCATTTTCCCCTACGGCGTGTGTCCTTTTCGCAGGTTTTTTTATCGTGGGGTGAACTTTGTTTGACCCGGGGCCATTGACCGGCCAAGCCCGGCCAGCGTTTTTTTCATGGGGTTGTCTTGCCCAGGAGCTGACGTGTGACGTTAGAAATCGTTGAGACTCTGTCAGTTCCCTTCGAAGGGTGGGGTTTCTTTTTATTGTGTTTTTCTTACAGTCCGGGCTTGTTGCCGGACCCTCGCGAAGCCTTTTTTCTTTTTACGACATGGTGAGTCCCACACCGTTTTTCGATGTTGTGTTTCGTGTTTCTGGCTTACGTTTTTTACTTTCTTTTTTTTTTTTTTTTTGGTTTTTTTTTTTTTTTCTTTTTTTTTTTTTCGCGTCTTCGCCTTGTCCCCTTTTTCGCACTCCGTCGTCTTTTTCGTAACAGGCTTTTTTTGAGCCGGCCCCGCCGTGGACTCAAGTGCGCTCCCTCTTCCCTTGTATTACCTGCCCTTCCGGCTTTTTCCTTGCCGAGGGAGAGTCCGGTTCCCTCCCGCGACTCCATTCCTTAGATTCTCCTTGGATGTCGCCCCTATGACAGACGTTCCCACGGTTGCCTTGCCGGACCTCGGTTTCGGCCTTATGCCCTTTTCCCCTTAATCGGTTCACCTCTCTTGGGAAGCCTTTTTACGCCCCGCCGTTCCCTTGCCTGTTGGCCGTTTCTTCCCCGTTTTATTTCCCCCGGCGTGTTTGTGCGGCCGCGTGGTCTTTTGCAGTGCCGATCCCGCGTCTTATTTTCTCCTGGTTGCCACGTACTTTTACCGCTCTGGAATACCAATTCCCCAACCCCGTCCTCGCCTTCCTCTCCCGTCGGCATGAGGTTCGGCGACGGAGTCTGTTTTCCCGGTTATCGTTTTTCGCCGATATGCCTGGCCTGCAGTGTCCCGCCGCTTTTTTCCTCCTCTTGTTGTTTTTTGTGACACTGCGCAAACAGTCTACACTCTTTCCCGGAACCTTGACCCTGAAGGGGCCCCACCCAGGAACACCTTTCGCCCCAGGCCACAGCGTTTGCTCATTTTCCGTCAGACCTGGTGTGGTGTTGTTCCCACTCTTTCGTTTTTAAGGTACCGTGGCCGCTGCCCTTTTTTTTACGCACCACTCGCACGGAGCCCTCACCCACCGACGCGGTCCCCCGATGATCCCCTTCCCCAGTCAACGGTCCTTTTTCTTTTTTCAAACACCCCACGGGCTCCGGCCGGTCCCCCCCTCCCCCAGAATCGCGATTAAGACATGTGGCATTGCTCTAGGTCTCATGCCCGTGGTGCAACGTCCCTACATAGCCTGAAACTCACCCCACTGCATTTTTAATTCTGTCATATTAGTGAGTAGTTTTACGTGACAACGACAAGCCCACCTCCCTTTTTTTTGACCCTAGTTGCTAAAATTTAAGGCTCCCCCCTTAATACCCACCAGGATGTCCTGCCCAACGTTATTCCCCAGTATTTTGGACGACGACCTTATAAAATGTCTACAAGTTCCCCCCCACCAGATCCCAGTCTCCCTTGAGTTTTTCCAACCCCTTGCAGCCGTTCGCACCCACGTTTTTCCACGCGACCCCGCCGGCCTGGACATTAGACGTGTTTTGTTGACCCTCATTCCCCGGTCCACCCACGTCTTCCCTCTTTTGGTCAACCCCCCCATACCGTCCTGTCGTCCCACCCATAATCACAACCACCCCTTTTCTTGTTTTACTGCCCTCCGCGCCCTTTCTCCGTTCCACGTTTGGTACGTTCCCGCATCGTCACTTTTTCCCCCTTACTTTCGACTTTCTGACCACTCCCGGCCCCCCCTACCACGCCCCCACCAAGCCTGCTTCGTCCTCCCCCCTACATGAGCCCTTTCCGATGACTGGCGTAGCTGCCATCAGCTTCTGACCCGGTGCCCCCCGGACTCTTCGCGATGTTCTCCCCCAAGCGGACACCCATTCCTTCCTGTGGCCACTGCCCGTCCTGTGCGTGCCCTGTCACCCCTGCGTTCTTCACCCCACCCACTGTGTCTACGCGTGTCTATCAACCGCAAACGCTCTTTCGGCCCAGGCGTCCCAACACTCGGCCCTTTACGGCAGCACTTCAACTCTTTCCCCGAATTACCCGACGGCCCGACCCTTCAGCCTCTCTCTCCCCGCAACACCCTTCCTTGTCGTTACGATTCCTCCCGGCCCCGAGATCTACCTGACCGTTTCTGAAGGTCGACTCGCGCCCCGACGGGCAGTCCCATCCCCCGATCCCTCCCCCCGAACCTCGCTCGCCCTTCTTTTCGGTTCCCGCCTTTTTGCTTTGTTCAAGAGCCCCACCCATTCGTCGGCCAGGTTCGGCACCCTTCTGCCAGGCCGCCTACGTCCCCGTTTACTCCTTTCCAAGAACCTTCCCCCGCTACGTAATGAAAGTCAAAGCTTGCTTTCCGGGCTGCCTTTTTTCCCCCTTGAATACACTTTCCTCCCTTCACCCATTTCTTCGTTTTTTAGCTTTGCTTCTTTATTTTCCATCCCGTGTTGCCCTTCCCGACGGTCTCATCCCAGGCGGCTCATTACCCCACGACCTGCAAGCTTGATTTGCCAAGCAAAGCTTAATCCCTTACGCTTCCCGCCCCCCGACATACCTGTCCCTTTTTCCTTCGTTTCGAGATCCGCGTCCCGTTTTGTTTGTTCGTTGACAATGGGACGGGATCCCGTCCCCCCTTTGATAATGTCTTCCTCTGAGCCTAACCGTTTCGGTATGCGTCAAACAGGCCCTACCCTTCGGGCCCCGTTCCTTCTTTCTTGTTGGTCCGTTCCCGTTTCCCCCCCCAGGCCCCGTGCCCTTCCGCCCTTTGCTTTCCCGTGGCAGGAGGTCGCCGGCGTTCGTGTCGCCGTCTCTCAGCGTCGCCCTGATTGGCTTTTTCCCTCGTCAATTCCATCACCTCCTCCCACCGCCCCTCCAGCTTTTCCTTTTTTCCCCTTGCCTGGACCGCTCATTCGTCTGCTGTCCTTTTTTGTGCACTCAACGGGTTTTTTGTTCCGTTGCCCGGTCCGGATTGGGCCGGCCCACGTGGCCTCTTTCCGCCTGGTCACCTGGACAACCCTCCACTCGATGTCCCTTCGGCGGGCCCTTTCCCTACGGGACCAGGCATGTATTCAACTCCTTTCCGGTCGTCCCCGAACCACGACGCCCTGCAGTGCCCGCTGACACCCCCCAGGTCCGTTCCGTTCCGTGTCTGCTCAACATCTTTTTGTCATCACGAGGATTGCGCAGCATACAATCTTGATTCCGTCATCCGTCTCATGGCCCATCCCCTGCGGAACATGGGCGTTACCCTCTTTCCCCTTTTCCGGTCAAAAATTTTTGCTTGAATTAACTGATGTTCGCAGGACCTTTCCTTATTTTCAGACCTGGTTAGTTCCCGCCTCCTCATGCTCCCCCTCGGAGTTGAAATTGATTTGGAGATCTGGCTTGATTTGAGAGGCACCACACCACCCATCCCCGCACCAACACCCTCCTCAACCCACCCAAACAACACACCGCCTCCCTGTTCGGTCAACCCCCCCCCCCCCCACCCACCCCCACCCCCCCCCAACCAACCCCCCCCCACACACCCCCCCCCCCCCCCCCCCCACCCCCCCCCCCGCCCAACACACCCCCCCCACCACCCCACCCCCCCCCCCCCCCCCCCCCCCCACCCCCCCGGTGTAACCAGCAGTAAAGTCTTTTAGGATTAGGCTGTTGCCCTGCAACGCCGATTGTCTGGCGCCGTCCCGTCCTGTTCCCCGGAGTTCCAGCTGTCCCTCCCTAAGTTTCTTCGTTCCCTGTAGAGCTGGCATGGGTCTGAGGCGGCCGGCTATACCTCCCGCTCATGTTCAGCTTTGTACCACAGCGCCGTCCGAAAGGATTCCGCACTTCGTGGAGGTCTTAATGATAGGCCCCCTCTCCCCTTTCCGGATTGTTGAAGGGTGCCCTTCTCTATGAAACTTCTTCCCCGATCCGCGGGATTGAACAACCGTGGAAGGAGTGTGCTGGGCGGTCGCCCCCAAGCGGGCCCTTCGGAGTTCACCTTTAGCATTAAGTTAGAGACGTGGCCTGAGGGACATCCTTTGGGTTCCTCTAGCGCCCAATTTCCTCTTTACAAGAGGTCAAACTTAGTGATGTACACATTCTTTTATTCTTCGGTTAAAAAGCCTATTAGTAGTCTCGAGAAAGCAAGCTTTGTCAAACCAGTTTCGATCACACCTCTTTTAGGGGTATACCCGATGTACTCTTCGGAGCTTCTTCCCCCAGAATATGCCTGACTTTAGCTATAATCATCAGTCTGGAATTTCCACAACCAGAACGTCATCTTCTTTCCGCCCAAGGCCTGACCTCGTAGATATTTCTGTCTTTGGGGAAGTTCCTGTCACTTCTTGCTCGCATCCTGCTCTAAGAAGTTCTCTTTTAGAGTCGCCCCATAAACAACACCCCGCTGGGCCCCCTTTCCCTCATTGTGTTTCTCGTCCCGCCCACCCCAGGAACCAAAATTATCTCACTATACCTCCTCTTTTTGTTGAGAGATCGTCGTGGTGGTGTTTTTCGAACGCCCCCCGACCTCAGGCCCACCTTCTTCGGTAGAGACTTTCCCTGTTTTTTCTCTACCTAGCGCCCTGCTTGCAGCTCATCCTGCTCCCCCTCCGCTGATGCCCGAGCGCTTTTTCCCGCCCCTTTTTGGTGGCACCGGTCCGTCCTGCTGGGTCTGTCCACCGCAGTCTTTCCTTTCCTGATGCCCCCCCGTCACAGGCATTCCTTTCTCCCTCCCTGTTAGCCCCCGTTTGTGGACCAACCAGTTTCGGCCCCCACCGATCGCCCGTAGCGTGTTCCCCCCTGTACACCACAGACCAACTGTCCCATCTGGCCCAGTTGCCTTACGTCAAGAAGGGCTGAGGAACTCTTCTCCCAGCCCTCTCAGGGTCCCCTCCCGAGGTCCTTACTTATCTGGTCCCTTTTCGGTCACCCGAATCCCGGTTCCAAAGTAGAAAGGCCCCGCACTCGCCCCTGGCCCGGCCTTTCCTCTCGCCGGTTGTTCAGGAGACTATTTCGGGCCACGTTTTTTCCCCCCCTCTGTTTCAATGCCCCCCTGATAACCTTTACAAGAACCCCCCAAGCACGGCTCTTGGCGGGGGACCGGACACATTCCCTACTTTGACTAACCCGAGACACTCCATTTCCCGCCCTCACGGCCCTCTCGACATCGCCAGCGACGCATTCTTTCCTTGAGCTTTTAGTAGAGGTGTACACTGAATATTTACAGAATTTTCTCAGTTTTGATCGGCCCAAACACGTTTTAGGGAAACCCGCACTTCAGGCCTGAGGCGCTCATTACCAGTTCTTCCGTGGACCTTATTCTCGTAGCCTTCGGGCCCTTCCCCAAGCGATTCCTGGGGTGAAACCAAACCGTCCAGGTTCCCCCTAAGACACGCAGAAGGTGATCCCTAGATCCCTCAAATCCTTGTTCAGTGCTTCTTTTCTTCGCCCAACTCTTTCCCCCCTTTCAAGCGTCGACTTTGAGATGTTTTCACCCCCGGATCTCACTCTGTCACTGATCATGCCTCGGTCACGGGAGCTCATCGCGTGCTCTCACCAGTCTCAATTTCTTCCCCTCGCCATCATTCCCAATGCGGACTCGTTGGTTCTTAGTTCGGGAAAGAGATCTGCCCCGGCGGATATTTCCCATCTCCTAAGACATAATCAGACTTTGTTTTCCAGGGAGCGCACCCCGGTTCAACGACTCGCCTCCTTTTGAGAAGAAGAATCCCTTCCTCAATGTCTTTTTATCCAAGTTCTCAGGAAACTCTCCATGCTAGATGACCCCTGCGTCCGTGTATCTTGGGTCTTGATTTTCCCCCTGCGCTTGAATTTTCAGACTAGTTATTTGTTGCGTGACTCCGGCCGCCGCGGAAATTCTGTCTCCCCTCGGAAAAGCGTTGCCCACTGGTAGCCTTGAAGGGAAGAAGGCTATGGATGGGGTTCGCCTTAAAGACTCACCCCATCATAGCTTTGGAGATACCCATGTAGAGGCTGGTCCTTATCACGTCTGCTCTATCCCTGAGTCTCAAGACTTCGAGAGTCTTCTCTGTTCGTCCAACCGGACCCCCCCTGCGAACCCGGAAGAGAGGAAGGCAATTTTCTTGTTTTAGCAGTCGACCCAGTAGTATCTTTTTTACATGGTGGGCATAACCCTGGAGCGGCGATGCTCGCCTTTTGGCAGGCGTTGCCCAGTGCCAGCCTTTTATGACCGCCTTTCCTTCCAACGCATCTTCGCGATTTTTTCTTTCGTTGCAGTCCGGCGCCGCCCTTTGTCCCCCCTCTCCGCTTCCCTTTTATGGTCTATACGGTTAAGAGATGCAGCACCTGTCGCATTGGTTGACGACCCTGTGAAGAAGCCTTGGAGTTTAGACTTGTCTCTGCGCCTGACGGGTCCCCTCCCACGCTGGTATCTCTCGCTGAGTTCCCCCTTTTTTTCCAGGATACGGTGAATGAAACCTGTGCTAGTAGTAGTCGGCCGCTTTTTCCTTTGAGAGCGTCGGACGAATGGGTATGCCCCCCCGGCTTGTTTTTCTGTACAGACTCCCCCCCCTTGCTGGCGCCAGGCTTTGCGTAGGTTGGGCCGTGAATTGCAGCCGGACCTGATGCTGTTTTCCTCCCGGTTCTAAAGGGAGTACCTCCTCCGATGTAGTAACATTCTTAAAACTGTTGTCCACGCCCCCGGCTTTTTCCGGCACCCACGTGGGTTTGCACTAGGAAGTAGTCCACCACCCCCTATCACTTTCTTCCCTCATCTCCCCCACAAGAGGGAGAAAGTCCCGTCGGGTCTTCTGGTCCTTCCCGTTGAATCTGCCGTTCTTCATCTTCCGGTAGACATTTAGTTCGGATTTCGTCTTTTTTCAGGTTGGCGACAGAATACCCGGTCCGTCTGAGCACAGGTTCCTGTTCGGAAAAGGCTGGTCCGGTCTTAGATAGTGCTCTCTTTTTCAGTTCCAGGCCCACGTTTTTTTTTTGTTCTTTGTGTGAGCAGTCCCGTTCTTTGTTTCCTTCACCTCGAATCAAGTGTTTTCTGATACATGAACAACGTTCCGCAGTGGGCTTTGCTTACTGGATGCAGCGACATTTTTTTGCGAATTTCCCCCTAGACTCCGTTTAGATCTAATGTTAGAAGGGTTTTATCTGTTTTGCTCGGTTGACAGTCTCTTTGAAGACTTGCCTGATTTTTTGAGAAGTTTTAATAGTAGCACTGGCGTGACCTTTCCGAGGGCGGCGTTGTTATCTCTCCCGTTCCATGAGAGTCCACTGTATACTTTCCCTGATCCGTTCCCCTTTAATGCCGAAATACGAGAATGGAGAGGAGGCCAGGCTCTGCTCCTTCGCCTCTCGTTTTTAAAGAATGGGGTCATGTGTTTTTTTTCCACCAGTCCAATTCGAAGTTCTCTGTTCGGCCCTACTTTCCGAGTAGTTGCCCGACCTTGTGGCACAGGCTGAAAGAGGCCTCTCTTCTTCTCGTGGTTACCCTCCCACGCATGGAACCCGCCATTAACCGGATCCTTGCCAGGAATCCTTCCCCGTTAGGTACGTTGGTCTTTTCAAGTGAAGAAGTAGTCCTAACATCACTAGCTGAAATGGGAGTCCTTGCCGTCTC
>Ga0179593_1567667_pt1 | contig 21109 bp, 27 predicted proteins | sample CZODoug2_1_08_16_FD_185931 | JGI IMG/M metagenome (GOLD analysis project Ga0179593, IMG submission 185931) | Vadose zone soil fungal communities from Angelo Coast Range Reserve, California, USA - CZODoug2_1_08_16fungal (PacBio error correction) | ecosystem: Environmental > Terrestrial > Soil >... | reverse complement strand
TTTCCCTGAGGACAGTCAAAAGGCCCCCTTCTGAGGATGGAAAGCCTCCCTAGGCACGCCGTTCTCAATCGGCCTCTTTCGCCCTCTTTTTTCTCAGCTCCCCCCAATTATAGGAGTCGATTCCCTGGCCCCCCGAAATGAGGACCCCCCTTGGTCCTCTGACCCAACCTCGGTGATACTCCTCCGTCGTTCCCTTTGTCGATAATAACTTTTCCGCTCCGGATCCCTTTTTTTTTCTTCCTTCCGGTGAGTATGAATCTACGTAGCTCCTTTCCGCTCGCTTCGATTTGGGGTTACCTTTTGCGGGGAAGTACCGCTTCCTCTTTATATCCTTCTTACAGCACTCCCCCCACTTTTTCCTTTCCCCCGCTTCTCAGGAGACTTCCTCCCTCCGAACTCCTACCTTTGTGCACGACATAACGGAACTTCCCCTTCCCATCGCATTGTCGAGCTCCCGGGCTTCCTCGAGGTTCTTGCCCCGGGCGCGGCTGGTACAACTCGAGCGCATCTTCGAACTTTCCTCAGCTCTCCGTTCTTTTCCCTTGGGGCTAGCGTTTTTCCCAGCGAGAATGGAGGCTCCCCCAAGTGTGGAGCGCGTTTTTTTTTAAGCCCCTTTGGATTCCCTTGCATGTTCTTAAACAGGCCCGGGGCAGAGCTGTCCCATAAGCTAGTTCCTTTGGAAAGACTTTTGATAGAAGATTGAGATTCGTCTAGATTTTAATAATTTCCCCTTTTTCGTCTATTTTCTTGTCGGGTTCTTCCCCCGCGGAGCTCCTCCTTTTTCTTGGTCTGAATGAATGTCTTCCCCACTGGTTCGTGGATGGGCCCTATTCGTGACTTATTGTTTTTCTCCCTTCCCCGATAGGGAAAAAGTATTCCCCCCTGAGGGATAAGGCTCAGTTTCCCTCCTATCTCCAGAGTCCTGTATTGCGATTGTCACCCGTCTTTTTTCGCTTTCACTCCTTTTCTCTGTCTGGCCGACCGTTCCCTTCCTCTATTAAAGGAGTTCACCCTCCCGATGAATGAAATAGGCTTTTTAGCACATCTTTCCAAAGCGAAGAGGTTACCTTCTAGTCGCCCATCTCTCTCGAAAGGCTCTCCCCCTTGATTTGGGAGATGACGCCTTTTTTTGGCGCTGGTTTATTTGAGATTCTTCCTTTTTTTCCCTCTCGGGGATTCTCCGTTCCATAGCACCCGGTCACTCTCAGCCCCACTGTACTTCCCCCCAATTGGTTCTCTTCCTCTGTGCAGCGCGTCCCCCTCCGCGCTACGAAGAGATTAATGCGCCCTTTTTTCTCCCCTCTTTCCCCTGCGACTCCCTCTCCCCTGCTCTGTGAGCATAGCCGTTCTGCTTGCTGCGTTGCATTCGTTTTCTGTCCGTCCTTTCTTTTTTTTTGAAGTGAACTACATTACGCCGTAAACCTCTTTTCGGCTGAAAACTCCTTTCTCCCCTCTTGAGCAATCTTTAATAGTGGGTCGTTGATAGCCTCTTTTTTCCACTCGCTCTTTCTGGGACTGCGGCCTGTAAATGGACGTCCCTTTTTTTCCCCCAAAATTCTTTTTTTCTATCTCGAATAGATCTTCGCTTCCCCCTTTCAGGCCTTCCCTGGGATAATGGATTTCGGCCCCCTTTTCCGCGGGGAGATTTTAACGGGCCTTCTTCTTTGCCCCAAACGTCGGCGCCTCCCCCTTGCACAAGAGATACGATTTTATTTCTTTGTCCCAATCCCCCCCCTCCTTGTTGTTGAGTGAGTCTGTGGAGGACTTTCTTCATCCGCACTCATTTATCTCCTGTAGCCTCCCGGGATTTCTGTTTTTAGATTAACTATCGAAACCTTTTCCCCTTCCCCCCGGTTGCCCCTCCCAGTATCCCCTCCTTTAGTTCTTGCTTCCGTTTTTTTTTCTTTTTTTCTCTTTTACGAGGAGTCCCGAGTTCTCCGGGTAATAGTCTGTATTTTGACCAAGTACGCCTTTTGGCCTCGCCCGCTAAACCTACCTTTGAAACACCTTTTTTTTCCTTTCCCATAAAGATAAAATACTCCTGGCTTTTTCTCCCTTCTCAAGATGTCAGAAACGAGCGTTCCTCCCTATTCCCCCTGCTGCTCGCTTTTTCTTTTTTTTTCCCTAATTGAGGCAACTCATTCCTCCTGAGAAAGTTCAGATAATAAACGGCTTTCTCTTCCCATATCAGAAATACTATTTCGTAGAAGGGGAGAACTTTCTTTTCGCATATCTTTTCTATCTTTTATCACTATAGGGAGCGCTTCCTTTCTTTTTCTTTTCTCTGTTGTAGGGAGGTTCCCCCTTGGCATAAAGGAATTGGTAGGCTTCTTCCCTTGTGAGGCTTTTTTCGATTGCCCCCCAGTACCCCATTCCACCGTTCCCCTTCCCCGAAGGGACAAATTTTCGCCCCAAGAAACCAGAGCAACAATCCTTTCTCTCCCCCCTTATTTGATTAGCCTGGCATAGCGTCTCCGTCCTACGTACCACCCTCTTTCGCTCCCTTTTCTGTTGAGAGTTCTTTTCAAAAAACGGATGTTCCCCCCCTTATTAAGTATATTCTCTCGAAAACATAAACCCCCCCCTCCCCCACCGCCCGGCTAATTTCTTCTGCAACCTTTCTTCTCCATAGGACCCCTTCTCCTCCCTCAAAAAAGGATTACGGCCTTCGGAACCTCCAGGAAGATTTCCTCTTCACGATCAATCCCATTTTTCCCAGATTACAGTTTCTTCTTTCCCCAAGAAAGAGATTGCCAACGATGCTAGAAAGTTGCTTTATGCAGATCGGAAGGTTCCCCTACTTAATCCCTATTTCCCCCAAGTCCCTAGAACTAGCGGTGTTGGAAAGAATTTTTCGGAGAGTCCTTCCCCCTCTTTTTTCGCACTCCTTCCAAGCACCGTCTTTCGAGCGCTTTGTCCTCTCGAGTGCTCATAAATGGTTAGTACCCTTTTTTTGAAGGGAGGACCCCACAAAACGAAGCGGCCCCCCCACCCCGGCCCTTTCCCACCGTCCCCCCCGCCACTTTTGTGGACGATCTCCCGCATTCGCGATTCTTCGGCGGTGGTCGTCACGATTTCGGTGGATTTGTCCACCGAGAAAGGTATCCTCTCTCCCCTCACTACCAGGTTGAGTATCCTGATTCTTTCATGTTTCCTTTTTTAGTCACCCGGTCTCGATTTCGAAGGATCCCTTCTTTTCCCTTCGAGGGCCCCCCCATATTTGGATTGGGGATCCCTGTTCACGTTTGCTTTTGCATGCCTCGTTAATGCGCATGTCCCCCCCTAGAGGACAGTGCAAGGTCCTTCCTTCTCCTTATCAGCGCTTCATACTCCCCCTTACCCCTTCTCACTCTCCCTTTATTCTCTGATCGACCCTTTCCCCTTGCAGATATGAGTCGGATATCAACGATTTCTTTTCCTGTTGTAAGCTCCGCCATGTCAGTATAGCCTTTCTCGCTATCAGTTGTTGGCTGATCCCGTCTTCCTTAGTCCTTTCCCTCCCCATAAGGCGGGACTGCTTAGGCTTTCTCTATGAAACGTCCCTTTCCTGTTCGAGTTTCGTCTATCCTCTCTTTCCTTCCCTGTAGAGAGCATTAGTCGAGACCTTTTTGAAGGAACTTTTTCTCGAAAGCAGGAAGAAGGGCCCCCTCTTCGGACAATGGCCCCTCCGTTATAGTCGTCCCACCGGATATACTATCATCCTTCAATTTTTTTTCCCTCTTGGGACTTACAAACCTTCCCCTTCCGAAAAACCTAGTGAGATACTCCTTCTAGCTGCAGAAGATCAGATTCCTTCCTTTCGGCAGCGGGATTTTTTTTTCTCCCTCCTTCCGTTTATGTATGAAGGGATTCTCCTCCGAGATAATTGTGTTCATTTCTGCATTTTGCCTTTCTAACTGGTGACTCTCAGTTCACCGGCCTCCCCCGGTTTCAGCCGTGGACATTTCTTCCTTAGCCCTATTCTCTTATCAGATCGCCCTCTTTCCAACGAAGAGTGCAAAGAATCCTCTTTTCCCCTTCATCGCTTACCTTTTCACCCGGGCTTATTCGATCCCCCGGCCTTTTTTTAAAAACCCAAGTAGAGCCTCTCCCAATTTTTAAACCTTTCTTGGGGATAGAGACCACTCTTTATTTCTCCCCCTTTATGAATGGAGGCGCAACAACTTTGAGAGAGCTTTTTTCAGCCGTCTCCCTTCTTCTTACCTTGCAGAGAGGACACATGAGATGTCCCCGGAGGGGTCCATACTTATGGAAATGTTTCTTCCCTTTGGCTGCCCCCTGATTCTAGCAAAGGATCCCTCCTCTTCCTCCCCCAGGTAGGTTAACTCCCTCACAGACGCAGATGGAATCCCCTCTCTCCTCGCAAATCTCCTTGTGGCCCCACTTCTTTAACTTGATCTGGCTGTTCTCCTTCTTTCCTATTCGTGCCCTTTCCCTCCTGATACCGGAGGCTCGGAACGACTTTTTTTCCGGAATTTTCTTTCCTAATTATGTGGTGCCGAGTCAGCATTAGCTTTTTCTCTGCCGGTCTTATTCTACAGTCGTAAACGCCCCAAATCATTTAGTCACTCCGTTTTATCATCCTCCCCTTTCCCCCCCTAAGAGGTTTTACCGTGATCTACTTCGCTAGACAAAGCCGCCGATACCCCCCTTTCCCTCCAACCAGACAAGGTGCCTTTCTTTTGCTGTTGGCGTCTTTTGGTCGGTCCCGTTTTGTTTCTCCTGGGGACTTTCCCCTTCCCCTCCTAGTTCCATCTCACTTACAGGCAGCCCTTCCCTTTTCCCAATGAAGTCTCTTTTTCCCGACACAAGCTCATTTTCCTGGCGCTCCCCGGATTTTCCATCTAAGAAGGAGTTTCTTTCTTTTTTCTACCCGCGACGAACCTGCTAGATGGCGGGCTTTTCTCTCTCTGCACGTTCTTTCAGATGCGGATATGATTTCCATAAGCTCTCCTTCCCTTGTGGGAAGTCACACGGACGTAACGAGTTTCTGTCTTTTTTCAAACTATAGAGTCATTCCCTTTTTTCCCTCTCCACGCGAGTGTAGCCCCTCGTATATTGTTCAAAGGCGAGGTAGTGGTTGCTCTTTTAAGGCGGCATGCTTTCCCCCCCTTTCGTTTTTTTTGAGCGGGTCGACTTCTCTCGTCGTCATGAGAAGCCCCCCTTTCAAGGATAGGTGCTCCTAATGGGATAATGGAGGGCGCTTCCCTCTTTAGATTTTACTTTCCCTTCCAACGCCGGCGACTCGTCTTAGCCCATCCTATACTGAGTTCTTTCGTGCGCCCCCCTATATTTACTAATAATAAGTTTTTTTCTTTCTTTTTCGAAAAGAAATCCCAGCCTCCCCCTTAGATCTTTTTTTTTTTCCTTCTGGTGACTGGCCGCCTTAGTTGGAAAGACCTTACCCCCCCTTTGTGAATCCCTTAAGCCCGCAGCCTCTGAGCCGATCCCGATTGCCCGAGGAGATTTCTGTCGAGCCGGTCCTTTCTCCCACGACCCTTTTTTTTCCAAGACGCGGACTCCAGATTTACCTCTCCCCCTACCGCGAGTTGACCCCCCTTTTTTTCATAAAGCTACCCTTTTTCTCGAGGGATAGAGTTCCTCCTTCCCAGAGTTCCCTTTTCCACGAGTAAGTCCCGTAATTCTTTCTTATGGTCATATCGTCCTCCCGCTGCATTTCCCCCCTTTTCTCCGTTCGATCCTAACAGGCGCTAAAACATGAGCCAGCAATAGTCTTCTTCTTCTCCCGGTTTTCTTTTGAGCTCCGGCGCCTCTCTTCGTCCAAGCGTTCTCTCTTACCTGCGGATTTCCTTCTTTTTTTGTCGGGTGCTTTTGGAAGATAGGAAAATGGTCCTTTTTTTTCTTGCGATGGCCTTCGAATAGCCAGTCCCCTTATCTTCCTTCCCGGCATCACATAATGAACCATCCGCCCCCTCTACAAGAGCCCAAATAACTTAGACGTCATAGCGAGGCTTCTTTTCTCCCTCGTAGTATCACCTTTTTGTCGGGATTTTCTCGCTGTGACCAATCTTTCAGTATAGGGGAACTGCCTACTGTAGATAGAACCCTCCCCCCTTCTTTAAGACCCCCCCCTTCTCCCGAGTAGGAAGACATTAGAGTTTTCGGAAATTTACCCTTTACCGCCCCCCCCTTATTCCGCTTTCCTCCGAGAAGGTATCATCCGTCTCATACTGGGAAAATCCTTCTCCCCTTTCACCGAAATCCCTCGAGACAGAGATGGCCCTTCTGTCGTCCCCATGTTTTTTCTCTCTTTTCCAGTCTGAAGCTTTTCCCCCCTCGAGTGAAAACCGACCTTTCAGAGAGAGTCGCCTCTTTTCTTTCGAGTTTAATCGTAGAAGAAACCACCGACACCCCCCTGCCCGAGGTCTTTCTCTCCCGTAGCCGTGCGATCCTTTTTTTCCTGCGATGCAGGTGAAGAAAAAACCTCCTTTTTTTCCCACGCCCGCCCTTAGTGCGGCCGCCATTTGCTATTTTTCCCTACTTCTCGCCCAAGCAATAAGGATAGGCGCGTTTTTTTTACTGGTGCGAAGATGCAGATAGACGTTTTCCCCCCCTCGCCGGTATAACCTCCCTCACAGGTATGAGCTCGCCATTGCTTCGCCCTTTTCTCACATGCCCCCTTTTCTTTCCCTTCCCAGAGAAATGTACCCTCCTTTCAAGATTGGGAGGATAAAAATGATGAAATCTCCTTTTTTCTATTTGACGAATCTCCTTGGAATGTAAACAGTTCGATTATCTCTGACCCCCATGAGCCCTCCCCTTAATAATCACCTCCTTACGGCCGAAAGTTCGGTCTTCGACCATTTCGAGATTCCCCTCCCTCCTTTCTCGTAGGATCTCCCTCTTTTTCGAGATGGGCCGGTTTTTCCCCCTCAATTTCCTTACTCTATTTCTTTTTAGTTGAAGTTTTCTCTCTTTTCGAGCGCCGATGTCTCCCCCTCTGATGAAGGCTTCTATCTAAACGTTCCTCGGTTTTTTCTAGGCACTCCCTCCCTACGTTTTTTTTCCGCTTTTTCGAACACCCGCAAACTCTCTCAAGCTGCAGAAGGCCCGCTCTTTTCTCCCCCCTTTTCGAAAGCGGTATCGCCCCACAACATTATCGGAGCTTTTCCCCTTCCTGCGGACACCTCCAAAAGGACCAGTTGTGACCGCGCCTCTCTCTAGCGTCCCTTTTTTCCTTATCACTTCTGCCCAAGGGATGTGAAGAGCCAGTTTTTTGTTCTTCTTTCTTTTGATTAATAGCTGATATGCCTCGCTTGCCTTTCTTCCTCTGTCCATGCCCCATCTCTTCCCTTTATATAAGCGTCCTTTTCCCCCCCCTTTTTCTAAATATTTGCAGCCCTTTCAGGTCGAAGATAAGACTTTTTTCCCCTCAAACGCAGGTGAAAGTCCCCGCTCTCCCATGGAGAGCTCATACCCCTTTTTTTTCTTGTGCTATTGGCCTCGGTTTCCCAGCCAAAGTCGTCTTTCTCCTTTCCTTTTAAAAAGAGCCTAGCCTTCTTTTGGGCTCGCGACCGTGCGGGAGATTTTTTAGCCCAAAGTGTGGAGCGCGACCGTTTTTTTTATCTAGGTTTTTTCCTTCCTGTTTCCTAACAGGGATCTTTCCCTTTCTCTCCCTCCCTGCTCGGGAGGAGCCAGACTTTGCTCTCCTCTTCGGGGAGCGGGCTCCTTTTCCTCTTCTTTTTCCGCTCTTCCTCTTTTTTCACGCGAGTCGACGACGCGCTCAGCGCGCTCTCCTGCGGACGTCTTTTTCCCCCCCCGGAGTCAGACCTTTTGTAGAACTGAGTGCGATCGTGCCTTTCCCTCCTTTTTGCCTACAGGCTGCGCGCCCCCCGCTTCATGGTGTCTTAGCCCCTTTCTGATGTTGTCCCCCCCTTTCTCATGAAGAGCTCGCGTTCTTAGAGAGTGGGTATGAAGACTCTTCCTTTTCACCTACAGTCGTAACTCCCCCTCCATCACTTTTAGACTTTTCCCAGAATAGCCCCCTTTCCTCCCTAGGGTTTACCTTTCTAATAAGGAGTGCATAGACCCTTCCCCTCCTCTTCCCTGCGATCAAGGTGATGTGCGCTGCTCCTTCCTGTTGTACGTTTTTCCTATTCATCCCTTTGGTGCGATCGAAGGATATTCCTTTCTTCCCCTTAGCTTTTCCTCCCCAAGCCTCCTTTAGTCCCACAATGCCCTCCAATTGTACCCCCCCCTCCTCTGAAGAGAGCCGGATCTTTTCTCTCTAAGAGAGATAATGAGACGTTTCTTTTTTTTTTTTTCCCCGGCGAACTGTCCCCCTCCTGTTGAGAATAGCCGGTGCTCATCTCCCTTGCGGCCTTCTTCCCAGAAGAGAGTTCCTTCTCCTCCCCTTTTTTCTCCCATACATTACGGACGTAACCCAAGAGTGTAGGTCCAGCTTTCCCCATCCATTAGAAAGCTCCTTTCCTTTTTGTTTTCTGTATTTCCAAGCCCCTCTGGTTGAGAGGGACCTTTCCTCAATGGACTTTTTCCCTTTTTAAACTTCTTTTTTTTTCTCGATCTTCGAACCCTCTCTCAATCTCTTTTCTTTAATCCTAAGGCCTCCCCTCCTGGGCTACTGGCTTTCGTCCGGAAATAGGTGAGATTTTCTTTTTTTCGGTGATCCCGACGCTGTTTGGCTTGCCCCCCTCTTCGAGACGATCTGCGTGACTGACGCAACTTTTCCTCCGTTTTTTGAGTTGCGTCCTCCCACCTTAGTACTTCCAATAACTTGCGGCCGGCGATTTCCCCCCGATACCCCCTGGAAAATCTCACCGAGTGCTAAGGTCCCCCTCCAAGCCTTAGGCTCCTTCTTTTCCAAAGGAAAGAGGAGTCTTCTTTGCGGCGAGGATGTCGAGTTCCTCACCCGATCAAATAATTTTGCCCTCCCCCAGGCAGCTCCAAGATCCCCCCCCCCCCCCCCCCCCCTCTGAGTGGACAAGAGACCGTCTCCCCTACAATAATACTGTCTCTTCCTTCTGATGGCTCACGTCCGGACAGAAACGCGTTTCCGTCCGCCCCTCTTGGATGGTTAGGCGTCTTTTCCCCGCTTATGAACCTCTTCCCTATTTTATCCTAACGGCTATGCTCACTTCCTTCAATCGAGTTCCTTTCCTTTTTTTTAGAACTTGTGATGATCTCTCGTAGTCTATTCCGGTCCGACCTTTCTTTTCCAGAGGGATGTTCCCCCTTTTTTTTAGGGACAATTGGCTCCCGGAATTGGTAGTTTTTTTTCCGGTGCTTTCCCACGGCAGATTGCTCTGCTTCCCCCCCTGTCTCCCCCCAACACCGCTAAGGAAATCGCCCCCCCCTTCGCAAACATCGCATTCCCATCAAGGTCTTTTCTGCCTCATCTTTTTTTTTTTTGAGGGGTCCCGAATCAGTAGTCCTTTCAAAATTTTCTTCGTCGGTTCTGCTTCTGTGTCTACCAATTTCTTTAGTATCTTTTCCCTCTCTGTAGCTCGGCACAGCCCCTTCGACGTCGTAAGACCCTTTCCTTTTTTTTTCCCCTGAGATAGGTCCCTCTGTGGACAAATTGCCTTTCACATTGCCCCCTCTTCAGCTCGCGCCCCTTCCTTTTTTTTCGGCAGGATCGCCCTCTGGGCCCTCCGCACGCAGTTGCGACAGCCTCCCCTTTTTGACGCCCCTCCCAGCCGCGTCGAACCGTTGGGCTGCAGTCTCCCCAGTGGTCTTCTTCTCCTTCGTGAACCCCTCCCCTCCTTCCTCAAGAGCGGAAATAATTTCTTCTTCCTCTTCTTCCGCCCCGCTCGCCCCTCCTTCTCCGTCTGGCACCGAACGCTTTGGTTTTTCGCCGTTCTTTCCCTGCGATCTTTTTCCTTTTCCTCGAGCGGATGAAAAAGCCGGCTCTCAACCACTGTTATTGCGCCGCCCTTTTTTCCGCGATCCCCCCCCCCCTGGTCGCGAGCCCCCCCGCCCCCTTCTTTTGTAACCAACCCTTTCTTTTTTTTCTTTGCTTTTCCATACTTTTTAATCAATAAAAGAGATTTCGCCCTCCCAGGTATGATCTAGCCATGGTCTCCTCCTCTTTCTTCCCCCTGAGCCTTTTTCCGTCGCCGGAGCAGCGTTGCTGCAAATCTTCTCCCGCTTTCCAAGTCTCCCTTTCGTTCCTTTCCCCTTCCTTTCCTCGATCCAGAGAAGGCACTGCTGGCATGAAAGATTTCTTTTTCTCAGCGATTTCCCCCCCCCTCCTGCTGCGCTGAAAATACCTGCTACTTTTTTTTCTTCATTCGACGACATTCCGCCGCTATTTCCCCCCTTCCTCTCCCCGAGGTTGAGCGCTGTCCTTTGAGGACATCTGTTTACGCACATTCACTTTTTTTCTCCCGGAATGTTGTTGTTTCCTTACCTGCTGGAGGAGAGTCTCTCTTCATCGCTGTTCGTTTTTTATCCTCTCCCTTCTCCTGCGACGCTCCTTTTATATATTTAATAATAATCAGTTGTCGAGAGATAGAAAGCAGTGAGGCGAGACCCCCCCCCCCTTTCTGCGTTTTAGAGATTTTCCTTCCGCCCGTATGGAGACCCTTCTTTCCCCCCCTGTCTCCCCTCCGCAAATCCCCTTTTCCTGGTCGCTATTACTCGCTCCCATTCGTGAAAAACCTTCCCACCGGACAGCGCGCCACTCTTTTTCCTTTCCAGCTGTCCCTTCTCCCTTTTTCGATTCAGACCCTGTCTCCAGGGATGTGAAGAGAAGGCCGAGTATTAAGGGCGCTTGTCGACGCTTTTCCGAATAGCTGACTTCGACTTCTTTTCCTAAATGTTTTGAGCCCCCTTTCTCACGCCTTCCTTTTTCCTTCCCACAAGATGAAGCAGTGTATTCATCTTTGCAGCAAAGATGATAAGGAGACCCCTTCGCACTCGTACTTTTCCTTCCCTGAAACGGCATAGCTTCCCCTTTCCCCCCCCCTCTCTGTTTCGTTGACCCCTTGGTGAGCGGTATGGTTCACCTTCGAGAGCATAAATTTCTTTTTTACCACGCGCCTCTTTTTTGTCCCTCTCAAAGTGGAGGGAGATCCGTCCCCCTTATGGGCTGGCATTTCTCGGCTCTTTCTCTCTTAGAGGTTTGGATCCATGCAGGTTTTTCCGAAACAGGTATAGCCCCTTTTTTTCCCCTAAACTTCTTTTTCCTTTATGGTGATTAAAGATGTGTCTCTTTTTCTTTCTATCCACGATTTCCCTCTTTCCCCGGCTATGATTCCTTTCTCGATAGACAGACGCCGGTAAGCCTGGCCGAGCGACTTTTTTCCAGGCCTTTTTTTGCCATCTCTTGTATGATCGTCCGCTTTTTCCCTGTTAACTTGCTTAAAAGTCTCCTCACCTGACTAAAGGATAGGACGACGCTGAAGAGTGAAGACTTTTCTTCTGCCTATGTTGTCCCCCCCGTTCTTCCGAGATAGAGTAAGCTTGTATTCCCCTTTCTCTTTAAGTTTCGTGTTTCCTAGTCTTCAAGAAGTCCTCAATCCCCTTGTTTAGCTTTTCTCCTCCTAGCAACCTCTTTACAGTGAGAACTCCGGATTGCCTCCTCTCCTGACAGGAGAAGACCCTTCTTTGCGCGCCAGCCCTTCTTTTTTTTCTGTGCGATTACGCCTTTTTTTTCTATAATGGTATTCCCCTCCCCCCCAATCGCCTTTCCCCTATCTCCCCAGAAGGAAGACGACCAACTGGTCGGAAAATTGATCCCCCCCCCCCAGCGATCACCCTCTTTCTTCAGATCTTTGATAATATCTACCAGTCTCTTTTTCCGCCTTGACGCCTCCCCCTCCCCCTCGATGGACTTGCGCATTTTTTTGTGAGGATCAGAACTTCTCTGCGTGAAAATACGCGTATTTCTCTTTAAACATTTTTTTTCCCCTTACGGACGTAACTTCTTCCCCTTATGATCGCCATATTTTTTCTCCCCCTCGCGATTCAGTAGGAGGGTAGCTTCTGAGAGGTCTATTGGGTCCGGTCGTTCATAGTTCCTGGACTTCGGTCCCCCTTTCTGGAGAGGGTTCTCTCTTTTCCCTTGACCGAATAGCCTGCTTCGCTCCGCGGTCCGGTACTTTCTATCGGCTTCCCTCTTTACTGGCTGGCTTGACTCCTTGGCGGTGGCTCTCTGGGTTTCTTATCTTGCAAACGCCGTCGCCTCCATGAGAGTCGTCCCTTCTCCCGAATCCTCTTTTTTTGCGTGCTGGCCTAACCTCCTTCACCCTCTTGTGTTTTGAGAGCTCCTGGCAGCCCCTCACATCCGCCAGATAGTATTGTTTTTTTCCCAAATTTCTCGCCCCTGGCTTTTCCCCAAATCCCTTTTCCCCTCCCTAAATATCCCCCCTGTGCCTTAAGGCATCCCCCTTTCCCTGATACTGAGGAGTACCCCCCGTCTCATTTTCCTTTTCTTTTCCCCCGGTCGTCAGTGTTCAAAGATCTAGAAAAGCTCACCCCCACGCGGACATTTCCCTTCCCTTCTTAAAGCTCCAACCCCCTTGTCCCCCAAAGCCTTTCCAACAGATACCCCCTTCCTCCCCCCGGGGATAGAGGCTCACTCTTTATTACTATAGAGTTTCAGCCGGTCCTACGTCCGTAATCTTCTTTTTTTTCAGATAGATGCTTTAATCCCTCTTCTCTGAAAGCCCCCAAGGCTCCTGTTCATCTTTTCCCGCGGGGAGTACCTCTGGCTCTCATGATACTTAGTCCTGAGTAAGGTTGAGAGGTCCACATCGGTTCTCCTTGGTGTCTCAGGTTACCCCTTTCCCCCTTTTTTCCGACAGGAATTCCTTTTTTGCCGGAAGGTGAGGATCTTTCTGGAACTGCGAGTGCTTTTCCCCCGGATCCTTCCCCAGTGCCCTCCTCAAATGAAGAACCTCCCCCCCCCTCAGCACCTTCACAATACCTTGCGGGTTGATTAGGCTTCCCCCCTCGGCTGGTCGAGGAAATCAGTAGTTCTCTCCCCTTTTCTCTTGTAGGTTTTTCTCTTCCCCCCCCTAAAAGGAGATTTCAGTCTCCAGCCTCTTCCGTGCTAGCAACCCTGCCCCCCAGGACGTTCCCCTCCCACGAGCTAAGGATGTCTTTGCCAGACCCTCTTCTTGAAAAAACGGAAATCACTTCCAAATTTTCAGCCGTTCACTTTTTTTAGGCCTCCCCCCCTCTTGGATAGGAATACTGGTTATCGCTGGGAACTCCCTTTTCTTGACTCCCTCATCCCCCCTTTTTCCAAGAAGCCCGCTGCCCGTAGAATAGGCAGGATGTCCCCCCAGTAGTTCGAAGCGAGTTTTTTTTAGCCGAGCTTCTTTCCCCTTTTCCCCGAGAAGAAGATCGCCCTCTGACCCACCCAGCTTTTTTTCTTTTTGGAGGTTTTTTTCCTTCTCGATAAATGTTTGGACCTTTCTGCAGGGAAGCCAAAAACATAGAAATCTCTTTCGAGATCCACCCCCTCCATGATAGCTTCCCTCCGAAGCCCCCCCTCCAATGCCTTTATTCGCTCCCCCCGTTAGAAGATGGATCTGACTGTTCCCTTTGTAAATAACGCGTACAGGTATTCTTTCCATAGCGCAACAATCCCTCCGCCATGGGAGAGACTTTGAGTTTCCCTTTTCCGATTTTTCTCCTTAATCCCCCGTAGAATGAGAAAGAGTTGATGCAATCCGGTCTCCCCAATGATGAAGATTCTTCCCTTACTTCTATGATGTCCTACTGTCCCCAAATTTCATTTTCCTTTCCTTCCGCTAGGGAATACTCCACTCCGAGATTAATAACTTAATTCCCCCTTGCCTAGAATGACTCCCGGCTTCCTCTTTCCCCGGTAGAGCGCACTGTAGGCTCAAAGATCTTTGAGATCTTTCCTCCTGGAAAAGATGTGTTTCCCATCTTTCTCCGAGGATCCGCTATCTTTTTTTTTTGTCCTCTTCTTTTTTTTTTTCTCGTCCGATTGTCTCCCCTCCTTCGGGTCCTTCTCCCTAAAAGAGAAAGTTCATGCTGATTTTTTTTTTCTCGCCTCACGGCGTGCGATCCCTCCCCCCCGTTGTTTGTTGTTGGTCTTCTTCTCCCTTCCGAGAACAATCGAGCCTCCTTTTTAGGACGCTTTCCCGACAATCGGCGCTTCTCTCCCTCCCTTTTCCAACTCAACAACATTCTCGTCTTCTCCCTCGGCCTATACTGAAATCCCTTTCCTTGACCCCTTTCCGCCCCAACTCGGTGAGATACGCGCTCCTCTTTCTAGATCCTGTTGTAGCCTTCCTTCGGCGGAGCATTTATTTTTTCGGACGGTGAGTATGAAGGGATTCCTCTGAGAAGAGCTCCTTGTTTCCCCTCTGCCCCTTTTTTTTCCCTCTCCCATGCAGAAGTACAGGAATAATTCCTTCCCTTCCGGCGCCTATTCCGCACCCTCAGCAACGACTGCCTCATTTCCCTAGATAGGATCCGTTCTCCAATAGAAACTAAGGGGCAAGTACCTCCTTCTCAGCCCACCACCATGGGAGATTCTCATACCCTTCTTTGTCGCAATAGAGGTTAGGTGATACGTTTGTATGGAAAAAGAAAACTTCCCCCCTTTTTTACCCCCTCTCCCTTTTTGGGGATAGAGACCGTTCTTCTTCTCATCGGAGACTCTGCCGGGGTTGGCAGCCGCCCTTTATCTTCAAAGGAAATAGCATGGTACGTCCTTATCTCAAAGAGAGATGTACCGGTTCTGTGGACAGCCCCTTTTCTTTTTCCCCTCTTCGGGAGAGAGGATTCTTCCTCTTGAAGATGACCTTCCGCCCTGGTCGGGTTCACTTTTCTTTTCCTCCCGAGATTGGAAGGCCTTTTCAGCGACGAAGAAATGACTCTTTTTGTATGAGGAGGTCCCGCCCTTTCCTTCTTCGGTGAATGTTTTATGACGATTCCTTCTGGCTCCCACGGCTAGGCCGAGTCCTCTTCCTTTTGGTTCTGTTGCCTTTTCACCGGCCTCTTCCGGAGATAGAGAAGACTTCGCGCTTTCCTCCTTCTTAAGTGTAAGGTGGCCCCTGTCGTAACTCATCCCCCCCTATACTGAAATAGAATTGTTATCCTTTTTCTAATCCGCAATTTGTTTACAGTTGTAGACTACGGATTCCTTTCCCCGCGATATGAAAAGGAAAGCACTCCCCTGATTGGGCGCGCGACTTTTGTTGTGCAGATGTTTTCCCTTCCCTCTTGCAAGTTTGGGAAGATCCTTCATTCCGTCGTCCCCTTTTCCACGCAAGCACCCCTCGGAAAAGAACCCCCTTCCCCCCTTCCAATTGTACCCTCCTTCCCTCTGTTCATCTTCTCTTTGATAAAGATTCCGAAGTAGATTCTGACTAGGCCCCCCGGATTCCACCGGAATAGAGGGAGGTTGCTTTTCTCCATCGCCGTGAGTTTCTCTTTCCCTCTTCTTCCCGCGTGATTGAAAGAATCTATTTCCCTGGTTCAATTTAACCTCTGTTCTGTCCGGATCCCCTCTTCTATAGAAAGGTGAGAAATCCCCTCTCTTCAGTAGTTATAGGTCTTTTTTTTCCCCCACCGGTAGTTTGGGGGTTTTTTTCTTGAATCGTCGTCAAATGGCCGGAGTCACTCTTTCTGGTAAGATCTTACGTAAGGCCCAGACGCTCCTCTGTTTTCTTTCCCCATCATACGGTCTTTGAATCCTCAGGGATACTTCGGCACTTTTTCCTTCCTTTAGAGGTTAACTTTTTCCCCGTACTCGACGGGCGGGCCGTTCCTTAGAGTAGAAAAAAAGAGAGCCCCTACGAGCTGTCGGATTTCTTCAGCACCCTCCCCCCTCCATAATAAGTTGTTGTTGTGATATTCTTCTGCTCAGCAAGGAAAACATCTCGCTCTGTATAGGATCCTCCCCCTGGGTCTTCTCCCCCCCTTTTTGTTGGAAATTTTCATTCCCAGGTCCCCTTTTTCCCTTAAGTGCCGCCATGCCCCTTTCATGAGGATTTCAGCTTTTTCTGTTACCGGATCGATTTTTTTCGAGGAGAGCTGTGAGCTCCCTCTTCCTTTTCCCAGACGCAGGGTCCCTTTTTTCCTGAAGACGATTTTAAATCCCCCAACTTCCCCTCTCTTCCCGAGAACGCTCCTCTCCCCCTAATGACGGGCACGCTGGCTACTATCTTCTTTTCCCCTCCAGAAAAGCGTTCCCTTCCCCTGTAGGGATTCCCCAAAGGGTTTCCTCACGCTCTTACCATCTGAAAAGAGCACCTCCCGTTCACATGCGCCACGCCGGCGTTGTAGTCGCGGGGAGACAACTACTGTTCTCTGCTTTTTTTCGCTTTATCTGAGACAACTCTCCTTTCCCTCTCTTCAGGGATGAAGAGATTGTGTCGGTAGGTCCATGCTTCGGCCGGCCCTGAGATTGCGATAGGTCCTTCCTCTTTGTCCGATCCTTCCCCGGATCGTCACCCCCTTACGGAAAATAGACAAATTTCCCTCCACCGCAGCCCAATTCTAACACCCCCTACCTGCTGGGTGATAGTTCTTTTTTGAGAAATCCGTCTTTTCCCCCCCTCTTCGATTGTTCCTTGATTCCTTGCTGCTTCTACTACCAGATTTAAGTATCGGTTCCCTTTGCGTAATCCTGTCAGTAGAAACCCCTTTTCGTCAGACCCCCTCTCAGGAGTAGGAAGACATTCTTCCTGTGGTCAAAGTTCATCCCCCCCTTGCTAAGAGTTTTTTCCTCTTGGCAGGTCCTACCTGATCTGCATACTTTTCCTCTCGAAAAGAAGTGCGAAAGCCACCCTTTCTGTCTCCTTTTTCCACACGAAAGAAGAGTTCCTATTCTCCTCCCCTTTCAGGATAAAGAGAGTCGTTTCTTTCTCAAACTTTAGCGCCCCCCAAGAATTCTGAGTAGGATCTTTTCTTCCAGCCGCTCTACCCTTTTCCCCCCAGAACCTTTCTTGGCCCTCCTTGGGAGGGGGTATCCCCTCTCATGTGCTCCCCTGTTAGGGAAAAGGAGAGAAGTTACTCCCCCCCACCCCCTCGGCCCGGCGCGATACAAACGTCTTGCTCATGCTCGCGGAAGATCCCGCCACCCGAGACCCAAGCCCCTTCCTTCGAGTGGTAAAAAAGGGTCCCAGATTTTGCTCGACGGTTCTTCCTCGCCGGTCTTTTCCCCCCTCAGATGAGAACAGAGCGCCTTCTTTCTTCGCCATGGGAGATCCTTTTCCTTCTTGCACCTGTCTTTTCTCTTTTCTCTCTCTGATCAGTAGACTTTCGTGCAAAAGATTGTTCCCGGCTACAGGATTATAACTTCTGTCCTGTACTTCGCATGTCCCCCCCCTTAGGCAGCGATTCTTAGTCGTCTCCTCTCTTTCCTTCATAATAAACGGCCTTTTTCCCCAATGACTGCCCTCCCTTTTTTCTCGACAGGTCCGCAGCTATGCAGGAGCTTTCCCTCCCCTCGTTTTGGCGCGATTGGGGGCTCGGCCAGCCTTTTTTTTTCCTCCCCAGTCTAGAAGAGATAGATCAGAGCTTCCTTTGAGCTATACAGCTGCCTCCGCGGGCCTGCTGCAGTCTTCTCCTTTCTCGAACGTTCCTGCTACGAGGTTTTCTCTGCCTCAAGGACTCCCTCCGTGTTGTTGTTCGTCCCTGCCGTGAGGCGAGAAAAACTCGTTTTTCTTTCCTCGCGTTTTTAGGCAGCCATTTTCTGAAATCGGCGCTCCGCCAGCCCCCCCCCTTGGAAAAATTAAAAAACATTCTCTCTCCTCTGCCTCTACTTGAATGGCGGAACCCCGGCCAGCGCGCAACCTCCTTCTATCAGACGAGCCGAAGAGCTCCCCCCCTCTCCGGAACTTCTTTCCCTTTCTGGCAGGCTCCTTTCTGTGCCGCCGGCGGTGAGTATTTTTTCTTTTCCCTTCCCTTTTTTCTTCATGGCCTCGCTTCTTCTTCTCGAACTGGTGACATGCGACTTCCCTGACGCAGCCGTTATAAAGTCAGCCGGGAAAAGACGCAAGCAGGTTCTCACTTTCAAAACGTCTCTGCCGTCGAAATCTAACTCCTTCCGAAATCAAGGAAAAGGCCCCCTTCCTGGAGATCTTACGGTTTTTATACCTTTCTCGTTTATTTCCCATCACCGTAGAGCGCATATTAGCCCACTTCCCCCTCGCATAGAGGCCTTCACCGTGCGGATCCAAGAGAGAATGCGGTTCCCCATACTTTGTCGTCCTGCAACCGCTCTCGTTTTTTTTTTCATGACATAGCTGTTTTCCCTTTCTCCCCGTCGAGATCTCTTTGCCAGACGTTTTTGTCTTCCTTCAGCGGATTATAGCCTAAGAAATTTCCGGCTTTTTCTTGGTTCACGCGCTTCTGACTCTGCAGCTGCAGAGCGACCCCCCCCCCCTTTTCGACTCCTCTTCTACATCTCTTTCTTCGTCAGAAATTGATCTGATCCCTCGTGCTCGTTAACAGCCCCCCCTTCTCTGGCCTGACGCGTCATCGGAAGACTTGGTGGCTTCCCTCCGATGTTTTCTTCTGCACGAGCTCCGTCCTCCCTTTGTATGAAGAAAGTTTTTCTTGCGAGCCAGTCGAACCCCCCCTCCATCTCCTTGTAGCACAGTCCTTTTATAATCAATAGACAACCCATCTCAGTTCCGGATTTCTCGCCATCCCTGCTATGACAGGAAGAATCAACACGTGCATTCTTCGACTTGCTCTGTTGGAGCTTTCTTTTTTTTATTTACGCCTACGTTTGTTTAGATAAGCGGGAACCTTAGTACTTCTAGAAGTTCACATCCAAGACGCAAAGGCCGTCCCCCCTCCCTGAACACCTTCCCCAATTGCCTCCCCAAAGAGAAATAATCTTTTGAGTCTATTCCCTGATCCTCTCTCTCCCTCGATAATGCTTTCTTATTTTTCATCTTGCTACCTTTCTCGAGGTGGCGCATTTCATAGACGTGATTGATCCCTTCTTTGCAATGGGTTTTTCCGGTTACTGCCCAGAGAGTTTTTTTTTTTTCCCCCATGGGTCCTAGGACGTACTTTTCTGTCCGGTGTGCCCATCCTAGTCCTCCCTCTAGTCCCCGAGACCAGTAGGGGGTAGAGTTAGTTTCCTTCTTTTTTTTTCAACTTTGTGGTTGGAGCTTTTCATCGAGGCAGGTCAATTCCTGGCTTGTTGAACCCCTATCTGCGGTCGTTGGAATTCTACGCGAAAGACTCAGAAGCATGCGCCTTTTTCCCCCTCCAGGATCGTTTTCTTCGCCTTAGCACTCGGTGAGACTTTTCTTTCGAGGGATATTGCCAAAGCGGCGGCCCCTTCTCTGTAGCCCCCTTCATCCGCCTTTTTTTCTTTTTTCGTATCTCTATTCTTTCCTCCCTCCCTTTCGAGAGAGTGTTGCTTCCCCAATCCGCCCCGTCTATTCTCTTGGTGAGACGCCTTTCCCCTTTCTCCGGCTTTCCCCCTCTCACGAAACACGGTTCCCCCCCCGAGTGCTTAAGGCAGAAGAAAGTAGTCCATCTTATGTCATCCTGAGGCCCAGACCGAGGAGAGTCTCTTTCCTTTCCCGTCGCGTTCCCTATCAAAGTCCCCCCCCAGACGAAGGCAATTGAAAGTCGCCGATCCCACCTCTCCCGAGAGTTGACCCCACCTACGACAGTTAACCCCCCTCCCCCAGAATCTTATCGCGGGGCTTGCTAGTCTGGTCAACTTTCCCTAGGTTTCAGCAGGAAAGAAACTTAAGTAAGCCTTTTCTGCCTTCCCGGGGGCCCTCTTGATGTCCAGGAAAGCTCTGAACCCTTCCCTGAAAAGAGCTATTCTCATCATTCCACATGCGCCCCCCTAGAGGCCTGTTTCCCCCTCTCTTGAGCATCTGTGCGAGCACGGCGCGCCTTTCTCGAGCTGATCAAAGCTTGGAGCGCGAAAAGATTATGCCGTTTTTTTCCCTTTTTTTTTCCTTGGCCGAGCGGGCTGTCGGCGTCCTTTCGGTGTTTTTTTTCCGGAGATTGCGGCCCGGATAGCACCCCCTTTTTGAAGACGCGTCCCGTCCAAAGAACTCTCCTCCGACAATGCGCAGCGCCCCCCCCAATCACCTTGAGGGTGCTCTTTCCTCGCGCGTTGTGGCCTTCGTCTAACGGTAAACCTTGGATGTGCTCTTGGTTTTCCAAAACCTTTTTTTCGATTTCAGACGGTGGTCCTTCCTTACGAACTGTACTCGCCCCGAAAACTCCCCCAGTTCAGGCTGACGCGAGTTCCCTCCCCTCGAGGCCCTTTTTTACAACATCTTCTCCACCAAGGCCCCTTCCGCTCGCGTAGGCCGAGCGTTAGCGATGCTCCCCCCCCCGCAGTGGACAGCCAGATCTCTGACGCAGCAGGACAAGAGTCTTTTTCGAAATTTTTTCGTTGCGGCGCGGCTCCGGCTGCCAGCGAGTCGTAGACGTCGGCCCCCAGCCGTCTCCTCTCTCTTCACCCAGCATTTCTTTTTCGTCGGCGAAGAAGTCTTTCTCTCGAACCCTTCTTTTCTCCGTCTCTGGGGGTGACTGCTCGAGTGCGGCTCCCTTGGTCGGCCCACTTTTCTTTCCCACCTCGTAAGTGCGGCTGCCAACCCTTCTCCTCTCCAACACGTTATTTTTAGCCCCGAGGCCTCTCACTTCGAGAGACCCGCCACTGACTCTAGTTCTCGTTTTCGAAGATGCAGATCGACGGTTTGTTCCCCCCCCCGCTCCAGGTCTCCCCCTTTATTTCCCATAGCGCCCATCTCTTCTTCTTGAGCGATGCCGTTTCCGTGATGTTTGTCCCGATTTTTCGGACGGATACGATATGACCCCGTCGCTGCAGCGTTTCTTCCCCTTTGATGTACCGGCCCGACTCACTTCTGTAGTTTTCCTCTTCCTCTCTTCGATCCGAGAAGGCCTCTCTTTCACGTCCGGATCTCGTCTAGTTTAATCAATCATCCCTTAACATTAAAGGAGCATGTGAAGTGCGGCTATGACCCTCGATCTCTTCTGCTCCCTCGTTTGCGAGCTGGCCGGTTATAGTCCATCTTTTTCCCTCCTTATAGAAGAGGATCGCCCTTTTTTCCCTGTGAGCGGATACGCTCCCTCAGGAGTTCTTTCCTTGCTCTCCACGTTAATGCTAGAGGTGTTCCTTCCCCTGCTT
>Ga0179593_1568987_pt1 | contig 21110 bp, 29 predicted proteins | sample CZODoug2_1_08_16_FD_185931 | JGI IMG/M metagenome (GOLD analysis project Ga0179593, IMG submission 185931) | Vadose zone soil fungal communities from Angelo Coast Range Reserve, California, USA - CZODoug2_1_08_16fungal (PacBio error correction) | ecosystem: Environmental > Terrestrial > Soil >... | reverse complement strand
ACCTATTTTCTTTTCATACGGACTGGTGGGCCCCCCTTTTTTTTTCGCGATCTCCGGAATTCTTTTCTTTGTTTTTCAAACCCTTTTTTATTTTTCTTTTTTTTTTGGGCGAGGGTCTGCCACCCCCCTTTTTTTTCGAAACGGACACGAGCCCTCACAACATCGAAGAAGTAGATTTTCTCTTTTTTTGAGCTCCTTTTCCCCCAGCGCCGACGCGCTCAATCCCGGTCATCTTTGTTGAGCGAGCGATTCCCTAGGGCATACTTGCCAGGTCTTTTCCACGACCCTTTTTCTTTGGTTTTGAGACATCCGTTCGTCTCTTCCCCGCCTTATGCCAAGGCGAGCCGGGCAATTTATTCCTTCTGCGCGTGACCGAAGAAATGGCTTTCTTTCCCGGGTCCACCTTCCCCCTCTTTATTTTGTGGCTTGTCAATGCCCTCCCCTTCCGTACGTTAGTTGACTTTTTCTTTTTTCCTGCGAGGATGCCGCAGCCGACGCCCCTTTCTTTTTCCTGACGCCTGTCTCCGGTTTTTCCTGGGCGACGGAACATCCTTGCCGCGTTTATTTGCGAATGGAAACGGTTGAGTAATGAGATTGTCTTTTCCTCCGTTCATTTCTTACGGTAAAGTTCGGGGGTTTTTTTTTTTTCTTTTTCACGGGCAAGCTCCGGCCATTTTTTCCAATCCATCGTCGGCGAGTTTTTTTTCACCCATCCCTTTGTCGTCCGGGTGATCCCTATGGTGGAAGGTTTTTCAAATTACTACAAAACATTCTCATCTTTTTGGTCTTTTTTTCTCCCTTCCTCTTGAGTATCGACCCTTTTTTCTGAGCTTTTAGTAAAACCCGTTTTTTTTTTGTACTGGCGTACTTTTTATTGTTGGCGATAGGGTTTCTCTTTTTCCCCTGGCGCTACACTCTGGGAGACTCCTTTTCCCCCACCACCCACTACTTTTCCGAGGGGTCCTTCCCCTTTCTTGGGGAGGAATCGTTTCTTTTTTGCATCGTCTGGGATCCCCTCCCGCCCAGCGAGATGCTAAAGGGCAGCCTTCTTTCTCCTTCCTTTTTGTGAACACTTTTCGTCTCCCTCCGGTTTACTGGTAATCTTTATTAGATGGAAGCATTGCTCTCTTCCCCCAACGGTCTCGTGGATGCTCCGTTTACCGATGAATCTCCCTCCGAACGGGTCTTTGCCCCCTTTTTTTTTTGTTCGTACGCTTTTGAAGAGCTTTCCTTTTGGCACGAGATACCAGCCAGTAATCTCTTTTCTCCCTTTCTGCCCCTCTGTTGTTTCCCCTTTTCTCTATCAAGGAGTCGCGCGTTTTTCCTTTCCCTTCGCCCATCGATATTCGGAGACGTACCCCGGTGTGGTACCCAAGCAAACACCCCCCTCGCCCCTTGCTCCTTTATCTTTTTTTTCCCAAGGAGCGGCGTCTTTCCCCCCTTTTTCCGTATGGCGTGCCGTGGACAGCTTCTCCCTCGTTCAACCATGGTTTCCCCTCGAACACCCTTTTTCTACTCCAGTAACCATCGTGACCCTCCTTCTCTCGCGAAATTGGTGTTGGGCGGCCCTTCTTCACCGGGCACTTGGCCGGCAGGTTTCCCCTTCGCTCCTCCTCTCCTTTTTCTATAGGTCTTGGGACCGGGAGCGATCTTCCCGCCGAGCCTCAACCGTCCTCGTTACGGGCGTTGTATCTCTTTTTTACGTTTCCAGGACTTCTGACACTGCCCACGGAGGGCGTCGTTTTTTTCCTTCTGCAGACCCTTCTCGTAAGCCAGGAGATGGCACCTTTTTCTTCGGCGGTCGCCCTTTCTCTCTGGGCAAGATTGCGGGCCAGTATTTTTTTTCCTCCGGCACCAAAGCCGGCGATCTTCTCCCGCTACGCGATGTGTCCCCAGGTTGCATTTTTTTGTAGACACCTTTCGATGCTTAGGAACACACCTGTAACCAGCGTCTTTTCTTTTTTTATTGAGTGCGGTCCAATAATGCAAGACACTTTCCAAAGAAACGACCTCATTTCCCCCCATAAGCCGTCGTCCCCCCCCTTCTGGAGTCCTTTTTCCCTTTCCCCTTTGCGATGGTTGTGGGGGGTGCTGCCTCCTCCTCCGGGTTGTTTTTTTTCCCACCACAAAAATAGCAGCTTTCCCCTGTTAACCCGTTGTTTGTTGCCAGTTGGCCTTTTTTTCTTTGTCCCGTGGCATTTTATATTGGACTCCAAAGCCCCCCCCCCTATCAACCCCCATCTTGTGACATGGCGGCCATTTCCGGTGGTTTTTTTCTTATGGAAGCAAAACAACCGTTCGCCCCTTTGTGGAAGTTTGTTTCGTCGGGCGCATCTCGCCTGGCTTTGGTGCCGCTCCTTTTATTTTTGCCCCCATTTTTCCGTTTTTTTTGCCACCACCGACGCCGACCTTTTTTTCCTCATGCGCGCAAAGAAGTAGTGATTTCCCTGGTGTCCAATAATAGTCTCTTTTTTTTCTCGTTCCTCTTTTTCAGTGTCAGGGCAACGGGCTATCTCCCTTTCCCCCCGAAAATCATATCAGGGACGGAGCTCCCCCCGTAACGTTGCACGTTTCTTCGCCGTCCATGATGGATCCGTCCCCTTTTTCTCTCGGAACCGTACGTTGGTTTCCGCAGCGCAGACTTCTTTCTTTTGCCGGCCCCCCACTTTTTTTCAAGCGACCTGTATCGTGCCCTTCCGAGCTGTAGATCACTTTTTTCCCTGTGAGGCTTCCCTTCCCCTTTCGTTTCGAATCAGGTTTAGCCGCGCATGGTTGAACGATTCTTTCGCTGTCCACGGCACGACACTCCCCCTTTTTTTTTTTATTGTACCTCCGAACTGGCTCCTTTTTCTGTCGGAAATAGTCCACAACCGGATTGGGACTTTTCTCTTTTGATTTCCCCTTCCCCTCTCGACACTCCTTGATCGAGCCTTTTTTTTTGGATACTTCTGAAGCAAAGATCCCTGCTGTAGATGACTTGGCTGTATTTTTCTTTCCTCATACTGCCCTTTTTTCCCCCCCCGGTAAGCAAAAAAGGATCTTTTTTCCCTTCGTGTCCGGCGCTTTTCCGGACAAACGTTCCTCCAGGATTTTCTTCCCTCGATATAGCAAGTTCTTCTCCTTTCGAGACTGACTGGTACTGATTCCTGTCTGTTTCCCCTCCGGGTGAGGGTAGGGATGTCCTCCCGTGAGCAGATCTTTCGAATGGGCAGTTGGGGTTCCTTTGTTTCCTTTTCCCTTAGGTTCGATTTACCCCCTCTGAAATCTTTCTTTCTCCCGCGCGGTTCTTTTCTCGTTTCTCCCAGAGTGTTATTCCCAGTTCTCCCGACCCCCAAAGTAGAACCTTCTTTTCTTACGATCCCCCCAAGTTCCCTCCCCTGGATTCACCTTTCCCCCAAGTGGCTTCGATACACTCAAGAAGGTTTTCCTGCACCCGTTCCCTTCACAGCGAGGCGTCTGTGGAAATGTTTGTAGTAGTTCTTCCGCGAGACCTCCACCAGATTTCCCAGACATTTTCATTTTTTGTCTTTCCTCCCCTATGGCCTGCGCAACGAGCCCGATTTCTTGCGACCGGTCAACCTTGCCTTTTTTTCCCATTGCCAGGCAAGATCTTAGAAACTGTCCTCTTTGATAGGCTTCTTCCCTTCTTTTTCCCAGGTAGGTCTCATTACTTAAAACCTCCCCCTTTCCCCTATTCGTAAACGCGGCCAAGGCTTTCTCCCTGCCTCGCCCATGGCGAAACCGTTCTTCGCCTTGCCCCCTTCTCTGGGCGCAGGATGAGGATCCTCGGACTTTTTCCCCCTTTCACAACTACCGTACGGCATGTAGGACTCCGGCCCACCAAAATAACTCCTCGGATGTTTCTTCATTTTTCCTGTCAAGCGCAGATTATGCGCCATTTTTGGCCCCTTTTCCCGCGGCTCGCTTGGCAGAATTGCGTACGCGGTGCCTTTATCTCCGAAGGGAATTGTTCAACCTTTTTTTCTCACTTCTCTGGGGCCCAGTTTTTTTTCACGAATTCATCGTAGCCCCCCCTTTCGATTGAGAGCCCCCTCTTTTTTCACATCAAAGCTTTCGGCCGCAGGACGTGCTGCCATCTTCGATGTTGTTGTTCCTTTTCTTTTTCTGTGGTGTTTCACCCCAAACCCGTCGATCAAACCGTTTCCTGACTCGTAACCTCCTTTCCCCCCCATTTCAATACCACTTTTTTTTCTCTTCCCAATCAGTCCGGCTTCCTTCCTCCGTTTTGGGTTTTTTTTTTTCTCTTGTAATGATTGTGTATTTTCGCATTACTCCTTTTTTTTTTTCTCTTGTGTGATTTTTTTTTCGCGAGTCAGGGGTTCGGTTGATAGACGGGTTTTCCCACCACAAACCTTGCGAACGGAAACGAGCCCTCCCTATCGGCGTTTTTCCTTTCTTTTTATACGCCGTTTGATTGCCCCCTCCCGGTATAGAACGGGTCATCTTTGTTTTTTTGACTCATAATAGGCTTTTTCCTCCCGAAGGTGCTTTCCCCCCTATCATGTGGTGAGACATTCCCCGTCGTTCTTTTTGCATTCTGCCAAGCGAAGCCCGGGTTTTTCCCATGACTTCAAATCGCGAGTGATCCCCTTAATCAATTCTTTTCTTTTTCTTCCCGAAGATAACAACACTTTTCCTTGGTCAATGCGAGGACGAGTCCCCTTTTGAATGATGAACATTACTTTTTTTTTTCCCCGGGCCCTTTGGAGAATGTCGGGTTTTTGTAGCCATGGGCGAGACAAGGCGCCCCTTTTCGTTTACGAATATTTCCTTTTACCTTCTTTGCAGGAATTTTGCTCTCCCCCTTCCCCGTGTCTTACCGGTACAGTTTCCTCTCCTTTTTTTTCCCTGGCACGCTCCGGCCGCAATTTCCATCGTCGGAGCGGTGACTTCTCATCCCTGACGTTTCCTTTTTCCCCTTGGTGGAAGGTCTAGGAGGCGAGCACTCTCCTACTACAAACATTCTCACGCCTCCCTTTTCTGCCACAGGTGGGCCAAGTGCTACGTTTTTTTCTTCCCTTTATCCGCTTTTTTTCCCTCTCTTTTTTTTTTTTTTCCCTCTCCAGGTATGTTTTTCGGCATTGTGGGCGATTAGGTTCTTTTCTTTGAGATCTCCCCTTTCGGACACAACACTACCGCTGTCCTTCGATTTGCAGAGGGGTTCTATGGTGGAAGGATTTTTTTTCTTTGGAGCCCCCCTCCCCCTTCGAAAAACGGCCCCGCCTCGCGGCAGAGGTTGGACCTTCTTGCGACCCTTCTAGTCCATGCTCTCCTTTTCAGTCTCCCGTTACAGGAGGAGATGGCTTTTCCCTTTACCAACGGTCTCGTGGACTTATCCAGAGAGCGAAGACGACCCCTTTCCTCCCCCGACTTTCCTCTTTTGAAGAGGTGTCCTCCTCCCTCATTAGCCCAAGTAATCTCGCGGAATCTTCTTTTTTGGGATTTTCTTTCCTTTCTTCGTCAGGCAATCCGCTGCTCGATCAAGTTTTCGTGCTCCATCACCCGGTTCGTGTTTCTGACGATTCCAAATTTCCCCCTTTCTAGTTTCCCCCGGAGCCAGTTCGGATCCGTCCAGAAGCGCGTCTCTCCTTCTGGAGTGCCGGGACAGCGAACTTGTTTTTTCCCCGAGTCCCCGCTCTTTTTTTTCCCTTGCTGCGAAACCTTTCTGGCGTAACTCCCGCTTCCAGCTCGGATGCGCGGCTCAGACCTTTTCCTTTTTGCCCCTAACCGGGCACTTGGCCGGCCCTCCCACTCATTCGGCGCTCCCCTTTCCAAACCACGACGGTTCCAGAGGTCATTCTTTTTTCTTTGTTCGCTTTTTGAGCCTTCCTTTCCTTTCAACGTTACGGGCGTTGTCTTTTACTTTTTTTTTCGGACACGAGAGGTCAATTCTCCTCCCCTGGGCACGGAGGGCGGCGGAAGTTCTTCCTCCTTTCCCAACCCCTGTCTCTTCCTTTTTCCACTCAACTAATCTTGCGCCATGGGGGGACTGTTCGGCGGTTGGAACTCTTTTTTTTTTCCTTTTCCTTTTTCCGCGCAAATTCTCCTCCGCCTGGCGATCGGCACTCTATACTCTTTCCCCCCTGTGGTCCGCTTTCCATTTTGTGTGCCTTCCCTTGGACCACCACCGGAAATTTCTTTGGGAGATTGGTGATCCCTGTTGAGGCCAAATTCCAGATTGCCACGGACTGTCTTGAATGGGCATGGAAATGGCACCCCCCCTTTTTAACCCCTGGCCTCTTTGTCGGAACTGGCCGGCGCCTCTGCTTCTCGGATCTATCTCGGTTTCCTCCCTAGAGAGGTACTTTTCCCCCACTGCTTCTTCCGCATCGTAAAAGGGACTGTGGGACTTTTTTATTTTGAAAGGGCCATGATGTAGTTCTTGTTTTTTTCCCTGGATTAGCCTCACTCCCTCAAGAAAGTTCCATTTTTTCCAATCTCCCAAGCCACTTCCTCGGTGGTTTCTTTAATGGACAAAACAAAATTTCCCCAGCCGCAACAGAATGGGTGTTTTTACCCCCCTCTAGTCGGCGCATCCCTTTTCGGCTTTGGTTCTGCTTCCTTCTGGCCCGAACTTCCGCCGTACCCCCCTGCGCCGCCTCCTTTCCCCCCGAATAGTGTTGCCTTCTTTTGGTACAAGCATAGATTTTCTCTTTTTCTCCTTCAGTGGCAGTTTCATTTAGATCGCCTTGATTTTGTCCCCTTCCGAAAAATCAATTCCTTTTTTCTTTTCTCCTCCCCGCCCCTTCTCTCCTCGAGGCCGTCCCCTTTATTTCCCGAAGAACTATAGGACCCTTTGAGCGCCGAAGGAGTGTTACCGTCCTTTATTTTCCTTTATCGGGCCGCCGCGCCTTCTATGCTGTAGGATCCGAGCTTTCCTTTTTTTTTAGTGACGCACTTTTCTTTTTCTTTCTTTTTTCCTGGTTGAACGAGGATGTCCAGTCTCCTTACGCCCAGACGTAACAACTGTCCCTTTTGGGACCTTCTCCGGGATCCTCTTGGGAGCGGTCCCTGGTGTTGGCTGCTTCTGTATCGTCTCGGAAATCGCTTTTTTTGATGAGCACGAATCACCTTTCCCTCGGGTTGGGCTCCTAAACTCACTGCGGTACTATGCCTTCCCCCCCCCCTCAGAATTCCGCGAGATGTCCCTTCCCGAGGGACCTTTCGTCTTAATACGGACTCCAGCGATACGCAACAATTCTCCTTCGTTCGTCGTCGCTCTCTGGATCATCCTTCTCGACCGCTGGAGTACAGGCCGCTCTCTCCCCCCTCCCCTGCCCCCGATTTCTTTTCCAGAACCCTTTTCCTGAGCATGGAAGAGAATCTAGGTTGGTGGATGTCTGGAGTACAAACCCTTTTTTTTTTTTCCGTGCTTTTTTTTCTTCTGAAGTTGGGGTTTTTCCGGGATCCTCACCCCAAAGTCCCCTCGTGCCCCCGCGGGTAGTGTGGCTCCTTTTGTTCGCCCCTAGTGTAGCGCAGTAGGCTTTTTTCATCGCAAATTTTTCCCCCCCCCACCCGGGTCCCCCAAGTTCTCCATGGAGAACTTTCTGGATTTCCTTTTTTCCCTTTTCTACCCCAGTCTTCTTCCGCCGAACGAGCCCTTTTGGCAGCCACAAGGCACAGCTTTTTTTTAGAGTTGACATCGAGACTTTTTCCCTTATAGACCTTCTCAACAGACAGTGGATTTTGCGTCTAATGAAGATTTCTTCGACGATGGAGTGCGACAAGCTTTTTTTCTTCCTCCTTTTTCCCAACCTGTACCGGTAAGACACAGGGGCACCTTTTTTCCAGTAGTTGTCTTTGGTCTCATTACTCAACCGTTTACATTCCTCCTCCCAATCTGTTTTTTCTGTCCCAGGGAGACACCGGAGTCCTATTCTCCCTTCGAGCGCCGGGGTCGGCTGCGGCATCCTCTATTCAAACTACGTACGGCATGTTTTCCCCCTTACCATCCCCCCCCACCCATAAAGTTTGTATTCTTCGTTTCTCCCTTTTTCCACTACTTGCATCGCCAGTTCTGCGGATCACGCGGCTCCTCCCAAAGCCCATTGCCCGGGCTTCGCTTTTTTTCCCCTGTTCCCTGATTTTTTTTTTTTTTCCTGGAATGTCTTCAACCACCTTTTTTCTTTTTCTTCGGATTCCTTATGAGTCACGAATCACTCCCCCCTAGGTTGCTTTTGTCCGGCGCTCCTCGTCGGATCAAGACGCAGACCGTTCTTATGTGTCTGGCGCTGATCGTGTCCGTTTCGCCCTTTTTTTTTTTTTCCACCCTCGAAATTTCCTCTCCGGCCTGAATCGCGAACTCTGTCCCCTTCTCCTCCCCACACCATTTCCCCCCCTTTCTTCTGCGAAAAGACACAATCAAGTACCCCTTTTCCTCTGTTTTTGTTTCGGAGATACCTCTTTTCCTCCGGACTGGGTGCGTCGCAGAATTTTCGATTCTCGGCATTTCGAGGTTATTTCTCTTTTGATCTGCTTTTTTAGGGTCTGCCAACCACCAACCTTTCTCCCAGAACAACATCGCCGCCGTACCTTTCCTCTTCTTGATCCGCCGCTTGATGTGGACCCCTTTTTTTTTTTGGTCCCTTGTCCTTTCTTAATTAGTGGACTTCACTTCCCAGGATTCAGGTGCGACTCCCGACCCCCTTTCTTGTCTCTTTCCTTTTTCTCCCGAGTACGCATTCTGCCAGGTCGATCTTTCCTCCAATGGCTCGAATCGCTGTGACCGCGAACTGGCGATGCCCCTCTCGATCTCCCCCCCCCTTATTTATTGTGTGGCATGGTCACTTCGATTTCTTTTCCGTAGTTGGAATGATGAAATTCTCCGCAGCCGACGCCGGCGCCCCCTTGTTTCTCTGCGTCTTTTGCAAGCGACAAAGGCGAATGTTGGTTGCGTTTACGAATATTTCTGGTACATTTCTTTTCTTTTTTCTTTCTGATACTGTCCTTCTGCTTCCATCTTTCATCTGATGGCGCTTTTGCACTTCGTTTTTGGACGCGTGTTTTCGGCGCGTGAGCATGGCCATTCTTCCCTTTTTCCCTTTACACTGTCTGGCCCTTTTTCGTCAGTTCCGACTCTGGTGGAAGGTCTTTTTTTCCCCTCGATTCCCCCCCCCAACATTCTCACGTTCCCCGGTGGGCAGTGCTCGTTCGGCGATCCTTCTTTTTCTCTGCGTCTTTCAGTAAACCTTTTTCCTCTTCCTTGCTCTTTTTTTCTCTTCTGTTTTACTTGGGGTCGGACACGCTACCTTTTTTTTTCCCCCTCGAGAAATACATTTGACGGAAACCCCCCCGCGGGGTTTTTTTTTTTTTTTTTTTTTTTTTTTTTTTGGGGGGATTTTTTTTTGGGGGCCGATGCAGAGGGGACTTCGTTTTGAAGGAATCCGGCAAGCCTCTTTTGTTTCCACGCCCATTCGAAAACGGCCTTTCTGGCAGCGGCTTTTTTCCTCACCTGCTTTTTTCCCTTGCTCAGTACCAGGTTACTGGATTTTTGCAGTTACAGGTCTTTTTTTTTTAGCGGCATGTAGCCTTTTTTTTTGATGAAGTTTCTTCTCCTAGAAAGGGTTCTTCTCTTGTTGCGTACGCTTCCCCGTATTAAGGCCGAAGGTAGCCTCTCTTTATTCTCTGACTGCGATTTTCTTTTCCTTACCGCAGTGAGTTAGCAGGCAACTCTTCCTTCGGTGATCGTGACTCACAAACCCGTAATTCCGGAGACGATTTTCCCCCCCCCCCCCCCTATACAGAAAAACGCAATCCCAAGGCTCCTCCTTCGAACGAGTCCCAAGAGCGGCGTCCCCTTTCGTGGACAGCGAAGGCAATTTTTTCCCCCCTTACCTTTTTCCCTTGCGAAAACTCCTGACTCTTTTTCCCATTCGTGACCGGACAGCTCGTCCAAAGCTCTTGCGCTGCGCGAAATGTTTTTTTTTTTTTTTTGTTACTACGCTTTTTTTTTTTTCCTGTGGCCGCTGATCGTCGGGTTTCCCTTGCGCGCGCGGCCAAAGCCTGCCCCTTATAGTCTTCGGGAAAGGGCTTCCTTCATACACCGCTTTCCCTTTTCAACAACCCCCCCAGCGTTGCTTTTCCCTTTTCGGAAGGGACACGGACGTTCCCTTTCCTGACTCCCTCCCAGGAGGGGAGGCGGTCCTTTTCTCTCTATGATTGGACACCCCTTCAATGGCAATCAACTATTCTTTTTTTTAACTCTTTCTGCTCTCGGCCAGAAAGGACGCGAAACTTTCACCAAAGAAGGCGATATTCCCGCGATCGTGTTCAACCCCATTCTTTTTTTTCCTCACAATTTGGTTTGAATTCCATCCCCCCCCACAGGCAATTGTTTAACAGCGTTTTGGTTTCTTATCGTTGGATTCCCAGGAAATTGTGTCCTATCTTTTACCTCAGTCTGAATGGAATTTTTTTTTCCCCCCCAAACCCCAGTAAACTGTGAAGACACTGGCCGGGCCTCTTTTCTTTGGTGCGGGATATCTCCCTGTTTGTTCTCGAGTGGGAGAGGATCCCCAAAACATCGCCTTCCCCCAGCATTCTCAAAGTTACTTTTCTTCTGTCACATCCCTTCTTTAGGTCGGTTCTTTGTATTCCCCCATTTTCTTGGCTTATTCCCAAGACATACCCTTCCCAACCCCCCTTTAGGAAAGGGGCTTCCCCCCCGTGGTTTTTCTTTATGGAATGCAAACAACCCTTCCGCTCCCCTGATTTTTTTCCCCGATCGCGTAGTCCTTTGCAGATCGCCGGCTTTGTTTCCTTCTGGCCCGCAAGCTTGTCCTTTTCTCGCCCTTTTCCCCATGGAGCGCCAAGACTTATTTCCCGAGAATGGTGGTCAATTTCCCTTCGCAGCGTCCGCCGCCCTCCTTTTTTTTCTTTTCCTACGTTTTCCTTTCCTCAAATCATTTTTTTTTTTTAAAATTTCCTTTTTCTACGTTGCCGCCCGGCCGGTTTGCCGTCCCTGATGGATCGCCTCCCCCCGGTTCTGTTTTTTTTTTCTCGCCGAAGAGTTTCCTCTTTTCCGCCAATTGCCGGTTTCCTTTCGCCGCGCAACACAAGTTCGTCGCCCCCTTTTTCTTTCTTAACGCGTTTTTTTTTCCCTGCTTATTCAGGATTTTCTTCACGCCTTGCGGTCTCTCTTATGTCCGGGACTGCCTTCGCTGTCCCCCTTTTTCGCCGTTCCCTTTCTTCTTCCGGGATCCGAACTTGGTTTTTTCTGTCGGAATGTTTTTTTACCACAACCGGATTGGGATTTTTTTTCTCCACGGGTATGTTCCTTTTATCACCGCCTCCAGCGGATGGCCTGGACTTCCTCCTTAATGCACTTCCTGCCCTTGTTCGCCTTTCCCCATCTGCGACCATTTATTTCTTAATACGGACCCTCCCGCAACAAAGCTCTTGGGAGATTTGTGTCGTCGTAGCTCTCGGGATCCTTTTCCAATGCGTTTTCCCTTTTTTCTAGCAATGATTTCCCTTTCCCCCTTTCCCGGAGCTGATTACCTGTTTTACTGAGCTTTCTTTCCCAGAAGTTATGTTCTCCCACTGATGCCGCTGCCTCCCCCGCTCGGCCGTTTTCGAATGGCTGATTGCTGCCGGATCCTTTTCCCCCCTCCGGTCCGATCCCCCCCTATGCATCGTAGAGCCGAGGGTAGTGTTGGTGTCCGCACCCCTTTTTCTGTCATCTTTTCCCCGTAGCGTGTCGACCTTTTCTCGCCAACAATGCCTCCTGGAGAACATACTTTTTTTACTTTGAACTTTTTTCTACAATCCTCAAGATAGGAGTATCGCCGAACGATTCGCACAAGGCACAGCGAGGAGTGGTCTTTTCTTTTTTTTCTCCCTTTTCTTTCTCCCCTCCCACAAGAGGTCTTTTCCGCGCCAGCATGGATTTTAGATGGCCATGCCTCAACGCGCCCGTTTTTTCTCCTTGGACTGAATGTTTTTTTTTTTCAAAAGCGCACATCCCTTCCTGTAACGGTAAGACACAGGGGCACCCAGTGACGCCCTTACTGAACCTTTTCTTTTTTTTTTTTCTCAGTAACAGACCCCCCCCCCCGTCAAGGATTTCCTTTCTGCGACAACGGAGGACCCCTTTGCCGGAGCTTTTCCTTCCTGCGGCATCCCCTTCCCCCTTTTTCCGCTTTAAGTTCATCATTTCAACCCTCGCAGTGGACAAAGGCACCCCCCTCCCTTTTTCGTACGGATTTTCCTCAGACAGTTTGCGTTTTCCCTTTGGCCATCCGCGACAAAGCCCATTGCCCTTTCTGTCCGCGGAGAAACTGACGTTTCTCCTCCCTCCACTTTTTGAGGAGAACAAGGCTTCCTCTGCCGAATTATTATTGTCTTCCCCCAGAAATTTTTTTGACCTCCCCCCCAGCGGTTGATCAAGTCCCTTTTTTTGCCCATCGGCCGTACGGCGGCGCTTTTTTCTTTGGTTGTTGTGTTTTTTTCCCCTCGCAACAAAAACCCCCTCTGCCTGACTAGCCTAACCCGAACCTCCTACAATTCGCGACGGCACCCCCTTCCTTCTTCTCTCTTTTTTTTTTTTGTTGTGGAGAGAGATACCTCTCTTTTGGACTGGGTGCCGTCGCGAATTGTATGTTTTTTTTCCATTTTCGAGGTTAGCGATTTCCTTTCAAACGTGTTTTTCTGGTCTGGCCAACCACCCCCTTTTCCACGGAGCAGCGACCCGATATCGGCCGATGGCAGGTTTTTTTTTGATTCCCGCTTTTTTTTTAATCCGACCGATTACTTCCGGCGCGAGACTTCGTTTTGCGGCATACTTGCCAAGGCATTCACCCGGATCTTTTTTCTTTCCGTAGGATAGATGCAGATCCTTTCTCTCCCGGGGAATGTTTAATCGGCGAGTGACCGTCTCTCCTTCTCGAACCTGTTTCTTCTTCTCAACGAAGATACAACCTTTCTTGCGTCACTGCGAGGACTATTTTTTTTTTTTTTTTTTTTTTTCCCCCCCCTTTTTTTTTTTTTTATGACCATTTTTTTTTCTCTTCTCCGCAGCAGACGCCCGGCGTTCGAAATGATCGGCCTTTCCTGGGCGAGCAAGGCAGACCCCCTTCCTTTCTTTCCTCCTTTCCCCTGTTGAGTAATGAGACTTCCCTGGCGCTCTTCATCCGACCCCTTACGGTACAGTTTCGAAAGATTTCGTTCCAATTTTTTCCATGTTGAGAGGTCTACCTTTGAGCTGGCCATCTGCCTTTCAAAATCCACGTCTTTTCCAGTTCTACGATTTTCGGTTATCGGAGTCTCTCGATGTAAAATCTTCCCCCCCCCCCTTCCCCTCGCTGCTTGTTTCCTTGGGCAGTGCAGTTCGGCTCTCCCCTCCTTCATTGGAGCTGCGCTTTTCATTCTCAAGGTATGTTTCCAGGGAGGGTTTTTTTTTTTCCTGGGATTCCTCTTCTCTACACTTGGGAGACCTCTCCTCCCCAACACTACCAGCGCGGGAGCTTTCGGGGGACTTCGACTTGGTGGACTTTTTTCATCCGTCTTCCCCCTTTGTGGAGCCAAAACTGCCATTCCCGCAGCGATCCGCAGGATTTTTCCCTCACCCGGCTTGAGAACCTTTCTTTCGGGGTAATGGATTTTTTTTCCCAGGAGGGAGAGGGAAAATTTTTCTTCCGTCTCCTCTTGGTACGGGAAGGGCTTTGGGGGGGGTTGGTTTCTTTGCCGCTCCAACGTTTTTTGTGCGAAAGTTTTTTTTGCAAGAGATACCCTGAATGTTGGGGGGGGGGGGGGGGGGCGGGAGGGGGGGGCGGCGGATTGGGGGGGGGGGGTGGGGGGGGGGATTGCAAAATGAGTGCGGGGGGGGGGGGGGGGGGGGGGGGGTGGGGGGGGGGGTTATACTTTGGTGGGGGGGAAAAAAACTCAGGTTTTCCCAGGAGTAGTCAAGATTTCTTCCCCGCTTGCCTCGATCAAGGATTGATCATCACTTTTTTCTTTTCCCTTGTTGGTACCAAGCCCACCCCCCCTCCCCGGAGCCAGTTTTCGGATTTCAAGCGCGGAGTCTTTTTTCCTTTGACATGAGCGTACTGGACATCCCCTTTTTAGACAGCAAGCTTCCCGAAAAACTCCTGAAGAAGCCTTTTTTCTTCTGGAAGCTCCTACAGATATGAGATGAGCTAACTTCCTCTACAGGTAGATGAAGATAACCTGGCTTTCTTTCGGGAACACTCCTCGTTTTTTCCACCCCGACCCCCCGTCCTTCGGGAAAGGGAGAGATCCACTCCCCCGTCGCGAGCCTCAACCGGGCCGTTTTTTCGGGCGTTGTCTAATATCCGTCCGGCTTTTCTTTTAATTGGTCCTTTTCCCCCCAGGGGAGGGCCTCCGTCTTTTTCCTACTGGACCACCATCCCCCCTTGACCATCCCCTTTGCGCGCATTTTTTTTTGTGGCGCGGTGGTGCCGGACTTCCCCCAGCTTGTTCCCGAAGGACGCGAACTTCGCGGCATGCGAATCTGCCATCGATTTTTCTTTCGGATCTCCTTCCACACCTCCCCTTGTGTCCCCCGACCAAATTTTTTTTCATAAGATTTCACGGCAATGGGCCCTTTTGTGGTCTCTGGTGATATAACGTGCTGATTGGAGGCCAATATTTTCCCTCCATTGTCCTAGCTGCCTTTTTCCAAAGACCTTTGTTCTTGAATGTCTCCTGCCCCCCCAAAAGCCGTCCCTTTCCAACAGGTAAACTGTTTTTTTTTTTCCCTGGTCGTTTTTTGTTTTCGGGATATCTCTCTTCTTGTTGTTGTTGAAGGTCCCCCACTTCCAGAGGAGCTTCCCGCAGTTTACAGTTAACTGGCCCTCGGCTTTTTTGAAAGTGCCATTCCCTCTGTCGTTCCCCCTTGGAATCTAGGACCCTATTATTGGCTACGGTCCACTCTCCTGGTCCATGGGCACATTGCCGTTTTTCTTCCTGGCAAAACCAAAATTTGTCTTTCCGGCCACCGAATGTGTTTCCGTCCCTCATCGATTGGAAGTCTTTGTTGACGTTCTTTTCTGGCCCGCAAGCTTGCCCTCCCGTTCTTCCTCTGCAAGAAGTAGTTGATTGCCCTTCTCCTGGTGGTACAAGCATAGATTTCAGGTTCCGCCGCCTCCGTGGTTTTTCCCCCCCCCTTTTGACCACCCTTTCTTAGAGAGCCTTTTTTTTTTTTTTCGTTGTCCCTTAGACCCTTCTGACAACGCCGTACCCCCTTTTTTGCGGTTTTTTTTGGAAAGCTCCCTGAATGGATCGCTCACTCTATAGGAACGTCGTTTCGAAGGTTTTCCCCGAAGATAAGGCCACCTTTGTGCCCGTCGACCTTGTCTGTATCGTTCTTTTTTTTTCCCCCCGTTAGAGCCCATTCCTTTGTGGATCCGAGCTTGTCTTCACGATGGTGACTGGATTTGCGTTCTCCTGTTTTAGAGCCCCCCGCCTCATGGTGAACGAGGTTTTCTTCGCGGTACAGGAAACTCCTTTTCTGCCCTTTTTCCCCTTTACTCCGAACTGTCCTTGGGAGAGGGTTAGTAGGAATAGTTTCCAACCGGATTGTTCCCCCTTCCTGAAGAATCTCTTTTGTATGGCTAAGATAGAAAGAGCTCCCTTTTTTTCATTTTTCATGCGTTTTTTCACCTCTCCCCCTTTTCTCTCCCTCATTCTTCTTTATTCTTCACTTACCTTTCCATTAAACTCTGTCCCTTAAGCAAGCGCTTTTCCTCCTAAATCACTGCGTACTTCTGACCTGTCAGACTTCCGCGAAGATGACTTTTTTTCCTCCCACTTCGTTCCTCGGACACTCTCATTCAACCTCTCCCTTTCTTGGAGAGCGGCAAAGAACCCCTTTCTTCTTTATATCGTCGGACCTGGCTTTTCTCCGCTCTAGAAATTGTTCCATCTCCCCTTTTCTCTTCCAGTAACACTGGTACTGAGCGGGAAGTTTTTTCCCTACCTTTCCTGGTCTACGAGGCGATGGCGGCCGTTTTTTTGGATACACAAGTTTCTTTTTTCCCCTTCCACCAATCAAAATTTCCTTTTTCCTAGATTCCAATTTTTGGTGTTCCGCAAGGACCCCTGTGTAGAGACGTCTCCTTTTCCCTATCCGCCAACCATGCAGACCCCCTCTCTCCTTTTTTCTTTTTCTTTCAAAAAAGACGAAGATCCCCCCTTTTTCCTTGAGTATCGCGAAAGAGCCCCCCCCAAGGCACAGCGAGGAGTGAGAATTTTTTTTTCCCCCCCCCCCCCTTTTGCTTCTTTCCCTGACAACCCAGATAATCCCCGCGCCAGACAGTGGTTCGTACTCTGATTTCCCTCGCCGACAGATGGATCCCCCTTGGCCGGGAGCGTGCCCGTGGTCCTTTTTTTTCCCCTGTACCGGTATTTTCCCTTCTCCCCCCTTTAGATGTATTCACCTTCCATAATTTGTAAAAAGGAACCTTTTCCTGATGTCTTCGCCTTGTCGCTTGCTCGCCCCTTTTTTTTTTTCCTTACTCCCTTTCTAGAGCCGGGAGTAGCTGCGGCTTCTTACGTCAATCATTCAAACTACCTTTGTCCTCGCAGTGACAGCCCCCCCCCCTCCCCCTTCCTTCGTTCGGTCTTTTTTTTTCAAGACGGTGCATCGCCAGTTTCCCTTTGGCATCCGCGACAAGCCCATTGCCCTTTTTTTTGTACGCGGAGCCTTTCCCCTTTTTTCCCCACACTGATTTTTTTTCCCTGCGGCGGATCCTGGGCAAGTCTGCCCAGTCACGAATCATCTTCCCCCCCGTTCTATCGGGCGATTTCTCTTTTTTTCTCAAGTGGCCCCTTGATGCCATCGGCGATACGTTTTCCTGCTGCTCGTGTCCGTTTCGCAATTTTGCCACAACCCGGCCCCTTCTTCCTTTATTTCGAGAGGCGACACACATTTCCTCCAGTTTCCGTATGCGAAACTTCCCCTTTCCTCTCTCCTTTTCTCATCCTAAGTTGTTTTCTCGCTGTACTGGTCCCTTCCTGGGTGACGTAGAGAATTGTATGGACATTTTCCTTGCAGTTCGAGGTAGCGAGTCAGGCGGCTTTCATTTTTTTGTGAGGGAGGGTCTTCCCCCCCCCCAGAGGCTCCCCCCCCATAGAAGCGGATAGGCGATGGCCTTTCCCGCCGCTTGATGTGTTTTCCTCCCGATAGAACGGGTAATTTTTTCTTTGACTTCTCATACTCTAATTGCCCAGGACCTCCTTGTGAGAACCCCGCCTGTGGAGACATTCCCGTCGGCTTTGTCCAGCATTTGCAGGCGAGCAGGGGAAATGTTTTTTTTTCCCGACCTCTTTCTTCCAAAATAAGTGAGCGCGCCGCGCCTCTCCCAAAACGTTCCTGTCACTGCGAGACTAGTCCTTCTTCACATAAGTTCTTTTTCCCTCCCCTCAGACGCCCAGGAGCTCGAAGTGTTTTCCCTTTCGGCCCCCAGGCGAGCAAGGCGGACACTTTCCTTTCTTTCCTTTCCTTACATTTTTCTGTTGGGAGTAATGAGACTTCTTACCTGTTCCTTCAAAAGGTGCCCTTCCTCGAGGAGTGGCGCTTTCCCTTTTCTTCTTTTTCCGCAATAAATAGGCGCGCCCCTTTTTTCTGGCGAGCGGCAGTCTTCAAAAGCCACGGTCTGTTTTTTTTTTTTTTTTTTTTTTTTTTTTTTGGTTTTGGGTGTTTTTTTTTTTTTGTGGGGGGGGGTGTTTGAGTTTCTATGGTTTTCTTTTTTCAATTCTCCTATACCCCTCTCGCGTGACTTGTGTGCCCTTTCCCCAGTGCTCGTTCGGCGATACCTTAGTGTATCGATGCACTTTATTGGACTTTTCAGTGTAATCCCTTTCCCTGAAGAAAGGTATGTTCTCCCTTTCTTTCGGCATGTTGGCGATAGTTTTTTTTTTTACGGCGCTACCAATCTGTTTTTTTCTCCCTTCGCCCCCCCAGAGAGGGAGCTTTCTTGGGACTTCGACCGAATTTCTCCGGCAAAGCATCGTCTTTTTTTTCTTCCATTTTCACGGAAGAAGCGACGCGCAGCGTTGGCTTTTAATCAACCTGTCTTTTCCCGTGAAGACTCGGAGTGCGCCTTCAGAATGCTAGAGCGTTTTCGGTCTCGTGGATTTTTCGATCATTGATTTTCCGACGACGGGTTCCCTAGTTGTGCGTATGTGGCCGTACCCCTCCTTTTTCCCCTCAGATAAAGCCCCTTTAATTCTGAAGAAGTGCCCGAAGTACCGCAGTGATTTTCCCGGTTTCGGAAAGGACGGGGATGTCGGGTCCCTGAGCTTCTATTCAGGAGAAGATTTTCCCAATCCGGGTGTGGATCAACACTAGTCCTTTTTTTTTCTTTTGTGTGTTTTTTTTTTTTTTTTTTTCCCGCCTCACAAGGAGCCTTCCAGGGAGAATGTTCTCTTCCTTGGTACGTGTCTGTTTTTTTTTCAAGGTCATGGAGTCTCGTCCCCCCCCCGGAGGACGCTACTAACTCCTGAAGAATTCCTTTTTTTTCCTGCCGATCTACAGCTCTGCGGGCTCCTTTTGCGCGGAGGCCCCCCCTCCCCTTCTCACAAGGGTGGGGGAAGTGATCGTCGGGACCTTTCTAGAGGCCAAAGCCGAACCCCCTATGTCCCGGCCCCGGATAGTCAGTGTCATCGAGCATCAAACTGCTTTTACGGGCGTGTGTCTTCTTTTCTTCAGGTTTTCCCGGAGATATATACCGTTTCCCTTTTCGGGCGGAGGTCTTTCCCTTATTTTCCCTTATAGTAAGAAAGATATTTTTTTGCGCGAATGCGGACTGTTCGGGCGCTGCCCCATGTTTCCCCTCCCTGCAATTTTTCAGAAGACGCTTCCAGAGGCCACAAAGCCTCCCTCGAGGATGCGTCCGCGATTTTTCCACTTACACCCCTTTCGCGTGACGACAATTTTTTTTTTCCTTCGACCACCACCGGCAATGGCCGTCTTTGGTTTTTCTTTTTTTTTTTGCTTTCCTTCAAAGGGGTCCTATTCTCCGATACCTCCTGTCTTGCTTTTTCTTCTCACTTTAACTGTGAAGCGGCCGCGCCTCTTTCTTGGTGCGGGATCTCCTGGTGGTCCCAAAAAAAACCTCGCTTTGCCCGTTATAAGAACAAATTCCCCCTTTTTTACGACGGCTTTTTGCCTCTTAAACAGCGGGGAGGTCTTTGTCCCCACAATTTTTCTTGGAATTCCAGCCGTCAAGCACGTCCACGCCCCCCCCCCGTTTTTGTGGCCATTGCCGTTTGGTGGTACGACGTTTTCAGCATCTATGGAATTCCCCAACCCTCCACCGAATGTGTGTTGGCCTTTTCGTTCGGGGCGCCTCTTGGCAGTCGCCGGCTTCTTTTTTCTTTTTCGACAGAAAGCTTGCCTCGCGCCGATTAGTTCACCCCCCTCCCCCCATTCCCATGCGCGCACAGCCTTTTTACATCTTAAGAGATGGTTATGCGTATTGTCCGCACTCCGTGCTTCTGGATTTTTTTGAACGGCTAGTGTTCCAATCATTATCCGGCCTTTCTCCCGTAACGGTGCCGCCCTTTTCTCGCAGCGGATTTCTACGCTCAACTTTCTATAGGAAACCGTTTTTTCCGCGAGGCTTTTTTTCTTTTTTACAAATGATCCCCCCCTTGCACGGGGATGATTCAATGGATAGTGGAAGAAGTTTTTCAGCGCCAGAGATGTAGGTCCCTTTTTCAGATGCCTTAGTGAAGACCTTTTCGCATAAGGTTTTAGCTCGCTCGTCCCCCCTCAAAAGAGGACTGCTGTCACGGAAAGACATACTTTTCGACGCCGCTCTTGGTTTTTTTCCTGGTCCTTTTTGTTTTATGTCGGAAAACCTTTACCAACAACCGGATGGGCTGACTATTCGATGGTGGCCTTTCCGTCCGAATCTTTCCACGAAGGGATCGCTTTTTTTTTTCCTCATTGCGGTAATTATGACTCTTCCTGCAGAATTCCGCGATTTTTTTTTTGCTCGAGGAGACCTTTTCTTCTTCATCCAAAGGCTTTTTTCTTGGGAGAGCGGCAAAGAACCCTTTCTGTTTCCCCACGAGCATCCCTTCTTACATGCCGCTTTTTTCCCCCTCCTCCTCCTGGAATGCCCTTTTTAGTTACCTTCCCCGAGAAGGGTCGCAAGGTCCTCCACTGCTGCCGCGAGCTCGTGGGCCCTTTTTCCTGGTCTCTTCTGGAAGGTTCATCCCCTTTCGAAGTCCCCTAGTATAGAGCACCAAGCTTGGGGTGTCCCGGATTGTCTCTCCTGTAGCGCCGGCTACCCAATTATCCCCCAATGAAGAAAGACGATCGCCCTGAACATAACTGGATTTTTTTTTCAAAGCGCAGATCCAATAAATTCCCCTGCTGATGGCAGAAACACAGTTCTTTTTTCAGAATGTTTTGTAGGATCTCCGAGACCTTCCAACAGCTCTAACTAATACTCCCGTGGATTTTGAGATCTTCCTCAAACGCGCCGACTCTTTTCGTAAACCCTTTTCCTTCACCCCCCCTAGAAAGAAGATCTTTCCTGTAGCACTTTTCGGATTTCTCTGAACAAGGGGTAGAGTTTTCTTTTCTTTCCCCCATATTTAACCACGAGGAACGGGTCCCTTGTCGCATTGTTCCCCGGCGACGAGGCCGATCCTTCTCTTTCGAGCGTGTTTGCATCCGCGGCTTTGATGCACATTCAAACTTTCTTTCTTGGTAGGACTAGTCCTCTCCCTTTCCCACATTGTAGAGGCGGTATCCGTCGCGCGAAGGATGTTCTTCCCCTGGGTCACGCGCCCTTTTTCTCTCAGTGTAATCCCCCCTTGACCACGGGATCGACTTGGCAGACTTTCCTTGATGGAACGATCCGATTCTTGATCGTTTTTTTTTCCTGCGTTTGTTCCTCTGAAGACTATCTGCCTTCATCGTCGCTCAACACAGCTTTGAGCGGCTTTCTCTTCCCCCTTTGACCCTTTGATGCAAATTCGGCAGATACGGCTTTCGCTGCTCGTGGTCCGTTTAGCAAGGTTGGTTTTTTTTCCCCCCGTCGATCACCGTTGACCTCTCTATCTTCAACTCATAGAGGAAACCACCATTTCCCCCCCCACCCTCCGTATGCGCT